>Ga0207755_100032_pt1 | contig 155481 bp, 162 predicted proteins | sample A23P2SouthBayCA_FD_187734 | JGI IMG/M metagenome (GOLD analysis project Ga0207755, IMG submission 187734) | Aerobic enrichment media microbial communities from Bioluminiscent Bay, La Parguera, Puerto Rico - A23 P2 (SPAdes) | ecosystem: Environmental > Aquatic > Marine > Unclassified ...
CGCGCCGACGAGGATCCACAGTATCGGCGGCGCCCGCGCCTTCCGCGCCGACGAGGATCCACAGTATCGGCGGCGCCCGCGCCTTCCGCGCCGACGAGAGCCACCATTTTGCTGCGCCACCACGTTCTGTCCGACCGTGTCCGACCCGTTCGCCCGCGCCCTCCGCGATCACTACCTCGGCAAGCGAGACGCGCCCCTCGTCGTCCACGGCGACGGCGACGCCGACAGCGAGTCCCGCAACCACCCGATCCAGCAGTTCTACTTCGGGGACCCGCCCGATGACGACGCCCTCCGGTGGATCGAGCCGTGGCTCGACGGCCCGCTGGTCGACCTCGGAGCGGGTGTCGGCCGTGACACGCTGTACTTCCAGGAGCGATTCGAGACGGTCGCCGTCGAGGCACACGACGCCCTCGTCGAGACGATGCGTGACCGTGGCGTCGACGACGCCCGCCGCGGCGACCTGTTCGCCCCCAGAGAGACGTTTCCCGCGGATCGGTTCCGCTCCGCCCTGATCCGCGGGACGCAGCTCGGCCTCGCCGGGTCACTACCGGCACTCGGCGAGACGCTCACCGACCTCGGCGCCGTGACGACGGCCGACGCGACGGCGGTCATCGACGGCTACGACCCCGATCGGGCCGGCACGGCGGACCTCGTCGGGTACCGTCCCGACCCGCGGCCAGGGCTCGCCCGACGCACGATGCAGTTCGAGTACGAGGGCGTTCGCGGTTCGCCGCTCGAATTCCTGCTCGTCGGCCCGGAACGACTGCGGACGGCCGCCGCCCCCGCGTGGACGCTCGTCGCCGTCGACTATCCGGCGTCGTCGGACACGGGCTACTACCGGGCGGTGTTGCGGGCGCAGTGAGCGGTGCAGGTCAGAGCGGTTCGCCGCAGTACTCACAGATTTCGCCCGCTGCCGTCCGCGACCCACAGTGCGGGCAGTTCACGCGGTTGGGGCCGTCGCTTTCCCCCTCGTCCTCCCCGAACACCGACACCGCGCCGAGGACGGCGATCCCCAAGAACGCGGCGAGAAACCAACCGATCGGCCCCAACGTCAGGAGGATGAACCCGATCACCACGGCCGGAATCCCGAGCAGGAAATACAGCATGAGTTCGGACTCACGGGTCATGACGGGTCGAACGCCCGCCGCCCGAAAACCCGTTTCGGTGACTGCGACGGACGCTTCACTCTCCCGGCTGTCGTAGCTGATACCAGTAGTTCGCCAAGACTTCGGAGAACCACCGGTGAAGATTCACAGTAAACCGTATCGTCCCCCATCCACGACGGCCTGGGTCCTCTCGAACCAGTTACAGCCGATAGTATAATACCCTCGCCCCGGAAGGACGGACGAATGCTGGAGGACACCAACGTCGCCCTCGGCGTCACCGGGAGCATCGCGGCGGTGACAGTGGTGGAACTCGCCCACGAACTCCGACGACAGGGGGCCAACGTCCGCACCGTCACGACGCCGAGCGCACGGGGAATCGTCCACCCTTGGGCGCTCGAGTTCGCGACCGGTCACGACCCGGTGACCGAGATCACTGGTGCCGTCGAGCATGTCGATCTCTGTGGCCGGGAGGGCTGGGCCGACGTACTCCTGATCGCCCCGGCGACGGCGAACACGGTGGGCAAGATCGCCGCCGCCGTCGACGACACGCCAGTCACGACGTGCGCGACGACCGCCCTCGGCGCCGGCGTGCCGGTCGTGATCGCCCCCGCGATGCACGAACCCATGTACGACCACCCCGGCGTCCTCGACGCCATCTCCGCCGTCGAGTCGTGGGGCGTCGACTTCGTCGACCCGCGGATCGAGGAGGGAAAGGCGAAAATCGCGGGCGAGACAGCAATCGTCACCGCGACGGCGCGCGCGACGACGCCCGCGACCCTCGCCGACCGTCACGTGGTCGTGACCAGTGGAGCGACCACGGAGTCCATCGACCCGATCCGTACACTCTCGAACCGCGCGTCGGGGCGAACCGGCCGCGCCGTCGCCCGGGCCTGCTACGTCCGCGGTGCGACCGTGACGCTCGTCCACGACGGACCGGACGTGCCCTACGCCGACGTGCGGCGCGTCGAGAGCGCGGCGGAGATGGTTGACGCCGTCGAGTCGGTGGTCGGGGGGGACGACCGTGTCGCCCCGGCCGATGCCCTCGTCTCCGCCGCGGCTATCGGCGATTTCACCGTCGAAACCGCGCCCGAGAAGATTCGATCGGGCGAGCCGCGGACCCTCGATCTGAAGCCGACGCCGAAACTGCTCGACACCGTTCGCGAGGCCCACCCCGACCTCACCATGGTCGGATTCAAAGCCGAGACGAGCGGCGACGACGACGCGATGGTCGAGCGGGCGCGCGAACTCCGGAACCGGGTGGGGCTTGCCTTCGTCGTCGCCAACGATGCCACGACCGTGATGGGCGAGTCGGAGACCCGGGCTCTCGTCGTCGACGCGGACGGGACCGAGGCGTATACGGGCTCGAAGGCCGGTCTCGGCGCCCGCGTCGCAGCCGATCTCGCGGCGACACTCGACTGAGACTGCCGGCCGGACGCGACGTGGCCGCCACGCCGAGGTGGCAACGGTCCGTATTGACGGACAGCCGATGGTGTGAGCGGCCGGTGACGAGACGCGAGCAACGGCCGGGCGAATCAGTGGGAGGGACCACGACGCTTGGCGTATAGCAATAGTTATCAAACCGGAACCGAAGGCTACAGAGTGACAAGAATGAACGGGGGAGCCACCGCTCGGGTCACCGGAGGTCGACCACCGAATGGTGGCTGACCGCGGAGACGACGTGCTCGTCCCCGTCGGCGACTCGGAGACGATCCGACGGACGGTCACGTACGCGATCGAACGGATACACGAAGCCGCCGTCGAAACCGGCGAACCGGTGACGATCCATTTCGTCTACCCCGCCCGCTGGCGGATCTTCGAGACCGAACGCACCGATGTCGACACCGCGGCGTCGTTGATGGACCGCGTCCGCGCCTGGGCCGAAGAGGACCTCGACGAGTTGGTCGGAGAGGCAGAGCCGGATCTCGTCACCGTCGAGTCCGCGACCGTCGGAACTGGCGAGTACGTCTTCAGTCCCGGCGACTTCGCGGACGTGATCGGTCGATACGCCGAGTCGAACGGGATCGAGCGGATCGTCGTCGATCCGTCCTTTCGTCCCGGCGGGAGCGTCCCGATCTTGCGCTCCTTCGAGGAGGAACTCGTTCGTCGGGGATTCGACGTACTCGAAGCGCCGGTCACGCGGCAGACCCGGCGGCGCCTGCCCTTCACCGACATCGGCTTCCCGGAGTTTTTCTTCGTGTACGCCGTCTCCTTCTGCTTCTACCTCGCGCTCGGCGGGTGGCACGTTACCGACCTGTACGAGGTGATCACCGGCGCCGCCACGGCCGGCGTGGTCACGCTGACACTCGCCCGGGTGGCGCTCAAGAGCGAGCTGCCGGACCTCCGCCTCATCGGCGTGGTCCTTGTCCGGCTGGCGGCGTACACGCCGATCCTGCTCTGGGAAATCGCGAAGGCGAACGTCGCACTCGCGTACGTGGTGTTGCACCCCAGCCTCCCCATCGACCCGCGGATCGTCGAGTTCGACGCTGCGGTGTGGGGCGACATGCCCGTCACCACGCTCGCCAACTCGATCACGCTGACGCCGGGAACGCTGACCATCGACGTGAGCCGACAGCATTTCCTCGTCCACGCGCTGATCCCCGACGCGGAGGAGGATCTGCTCGAAGGAACGCTCGAACGCCTCGTCCGTTTCGTCTTCTACGGTCGGGAGTCGGCACGCATCGCCTCGCCACGTGAGCGACTGGACGACGGCGAGGGGGGGAACTGAGATGGCCATCGCATCCCTCCTCCTCGCCGCCGGTGGGACGCCCGACGTGACGATTTCGTCGACGCTGTCGACGATCTTTCTCGGCGCTGCCGGCGCGTTCGCGTTCTTTGCGGTCGCCCTCCTCTACCGGGTGGTGCGCGGGCCGACCACCCAGGACCGCATCGTGGCTATCAACGTCGTCGGGACGAACACCGTCATCGTCATCGCGCTCGTGAGCGTCGCCCTCGGCGAGTACGGCTATCTCGACGTGGCGCTCGTCTACGCCCTGCTCAACTTCGTCATGAGCATCGCCGTCTCCAAGTTCACCGTCGAGTGGGGTGGCGTCATATGACGCCGTTCGAGATCGTCGCGGCCCTGCTGGTCGCCGTGGGGACGTTCTTCGGCTTCGTCGCGACCGTGGGGATCATCCGCCTCCCCGGGCTCTACGCCCGCCTGCACGCGGCGTCGAAAAGCGACACGCTCGGCTCCGTGCTGTCGCTCGCCGGGATCGCCGTCGTCCTCGGCGTCAGCACCGAGTCGATGAAACTCGTCTTCCTCCTCGTCTTCCTGTTCGTGACGAGTCCGACCGCGGCACACGCCATCGCCCGCGCGGCGAAAGAGCAGGAAGTCGAACCCGTCGGCGAGAGCGCGTGGATCGGCGACGGTGACGGCGAGAACACGGAGGGCCAGCAGTGAATCACTCGCTTCTCGTCGTCGGAGTCCTCCTGTTTATGCTCGGAAGCGCGCTCGCCGCCGCCGTCCTCCGGGACGTGGTCGGCAGCATCGTCGCCTTCGCCGGCTACAGCTTCGGCGTCGCCATTCTCTGGGCGTTCCTCCGGGCACCGGACGTGGCGCTCACGGAGGCGGCCGTCGGTGCCGGCATCACCACCGTCCTCTTCCTGCTCACCATCGCCCGCACGACCGTCTCGCGGTCCGAACGGTTCGAGGGGATCGGCCTCCGCTCCGGGCTGGCGGTCGTCGCCATCGTCGTCACCGTCGGTGCGACCGTGCCGGCCCTCCCGCCGCTCGGCGCCGCCGGGACGCCCGTCCTCGACGGCGGGGTGAGCCAGCACTACCTGGACAACGCGTACGAACAGACCGGCGTGACGAACGTCGTGACCGCCGTTCTCGTCGGCTACCGTGGCTTCGACACGCTCGGCGAGGCGGCCGTCGTCTTCGCGGCCGGCGTGGCAATGTTGCTCGTCCTCCGGCGGGAGGAGTTCGTATGAGTGGCCGGGACCGCGACGGGGACTCGGCCGACGAACCGACAACGGAACCGGACGAGGAGGGACAGCTCTCCCGCCCCGGCATCGAACGCCCGCCGTACGTCGAGAGTACGATCATCATGACGACCGTCAGGGTGATCGTCCCCTTCGTCCTCACCCTCGGCGCGTTCGTGATGTTCCACGGCGCGAGTTCCGCTGGCGGCGGCTTCCAGGGCGGCGTCATCGCCGCGACGACCGTCGTCATGCTCGGTTTCGCGTTCGGCATCGAACCCATCGCCGCCCGCCTGCGGAACGAACACCTCGCGCTCCTCGTCCTCGGGGGACTGGGTACCTTTCTCCTGATCGGCTTTGGGGGCTACCTCGTCGGTGGCAACTTCCTGCAAGTATCCGGCTACGAGACGCTCTTCCACCATGGCAGCAAGTACAGCATCGAACTCGTCGAAGTCGGTATCGGCGTTGTCGTCTCGGGCGTCATCACCGGGCTCTTTTTCCTGCTCGGGACGGGCTTCGAGACGGTGCGCGACGCGACCGAACCCGGTTCGGAGGAGGACCGCTGAATGATCGAGCTACTCACCACGAAGTATACGTACCTCGTTGTGGTGGCGCTCTTGGCCATCGGCGCGTACGTCATGATCGAGAGCGACAACTTCGTGAAGAAGATCATCGGCCTGAACGTCTTCCAGACGGGCATTTTCGTCTTCTTCATCTCGTCGGCGTTCCGCACGGGCGGCCGATCACCGGTCGTTCAGAGCGGCGGCGGTGGCGGTCCCTTCGTCTCGCCCCTGCCGCACGTGCTGATTCTGACGGCCATCGTCGTCGGCGTGAGCCTGACGGCCGTGGCGCTCGGCCTCGTCGTCCGCATCTACGAGAGCTACGGCACGATCAACGAGGACACGCTGGAGGAGGTGCGAGCGAATGACTGACGCGTTCATCCCACTTCTCGTTGCCGTGCCGCTGCTCGGTGCCTTGCTCGCCGTCGCGTCGGGACTGGTGAGCGAGCGCGGTCCGCCGGCCGTCGCCGGGGGCATCCTCGCCGTCCAGACGGCGCTTGCGGTGTGGATCGGCTCCCGCGCCGTCCTGAACGGCCCGCTGTCGAACGCGGTCGGTGGCTTCGTCGCCCCCTACGGGATCGAACTCGTCGTCGACGGCCTGTCGGCGGTCGTGGTCGTCCTCGTCGCCGTCGTCTCCCTCGCTATCCTCGTCTACACGGTCCGCGACGACCCGGGCGGCACCGCTTTCTACACCGAGTACCTCCTGCTCGTGACGGGACTGTCGGGGATGTCCGTCACCGGGGACGTGTTCAACCTGTACGTCTTCCTCGAAATTTCGGGGCTGGCGACCTACGCCCTCGTGGCGAGCGCCGGCGACGGTCCCTCGGCCGTCGCGGCCCTCAAGTACCTGCTCTTTGGCACCGTCGCCGCCTCGCTCTACCTGCTCGGCGTCGGCTACGCGCTCGTGGCGACGGGCACGCTCAACATGGCCGACCTCTCGGTCGAACTCGCGCGGGCGGGCTACGACTCGCCGCTCGTGCTCGCCTCCTTCGGCTTCATCGTCGTCGGCCTCGCCACCAAGACGGCGCTCTTTCCACTGCATACCTGGCAGCCGGACGCCTACAACGACGCCCCAGACAGCGTGAGCGCGCTCATCGCCGCGCTCGTCTCCACCGTGGCGGCGTACGCCCTCCTGCGTATCGCGTACACCGTCTACACGCCCGCCTTCTTCGAGGCGGTCCCCGTCGCCCGTGACGCGCTCGTCACCTTCGCGTGCGTGAGCATCGTCGTCGGGAGCGTCCTCGCCGTCGCTCAGTCCGAGGTGAAGCGGATGCTCGCGTACTCCTCCGTCTCGCAGTACGGCCTCGTGGTGGTGGGGCTCGCCATCGGCACCCGTGCCGCCATCTTCGGCGCCGTCGTCCACCTCGTCGGTCACGCGATCATGAAGGGTGGGCTGTTCGTCGCCGCGGGTACCGTCGACGATCTGATCGGAGCGACGACGGTCGACGAGTACGCCGGGCTCGCCGACCGCTTCCCCGTCCTCGGGGGAGCAAGCGCCGCGCTCATGCTCGCCATGGTCGGCGTCCCACCCGCCGTCGGCTTCGCGGGCAAGTGGTACATCGCGCTCGGCGCCGTCCGCGCCGGCACGTGGCCCGTCGCCGTCGTCATCTTCGCGTCGACGCTCCTGACGCTCGCGTACTTCGCGATCCTCGTCGAGCGGATGTTCGTCGCACCGGCGTCCGCGAGCGTGCAGGCCGCGACCGACGGTGGGGCCGCTGATCGAGAGCGGGGGCGTCCGACCGCGCCGCCCCGTGGCGTCCTCGCGCTGATCGTCGGTGCCGCCGTCGTCGCTCTCCTCCTCGGCATCGCCGTGACCGACCTCCAGACCGCACTCCAGCCGACTCTCGATACGCTCCTCTCATGACCGACATCGCCTCACTCAGACCGGCTCTGGCCGTCGCCATCGCGGCGGTCGCCGTCGTACCGATCCTCGCCTCCGGCCGCCGGCCGAACGTCCGCGAGGGGTGGACCGTCATCGCCGCGGCGAGCGCGTTCGCCCTCGTGGCCAGCATGCTCCCGGCTGCCATCGACGGGACGACCTACGTCTCCTCGCTCGGCACGCTCGTCGCCGGCGTCGAACTCTCCTTGCAGGCCGATCCCCTCGGCCTCCTCTTTGCCACCGTCGCCAGCCTCCTGTGGCTCATCACGAGCTTCTACAGCATCGGCTACATGCGCGGCCTCTCCGAACACGACCAGACGCGCTACTTCGCGGCCTTCGCCGCGTCCGTCGCCGCCGCCCTCGGCGTCGCCTTCGCGTCCAACCTCGTCACCCTCTTTGTCTTCTACGAACTGCTGACGGTGGCGACGTACCCGCTCGTCACCCACGACGAGACGGCGGAGGCGCGCGCCGCCGGCCGGAAGTATCTGGCCTACACCTTCGGCGGCGGCGTGGCCGTCCTCGCCGGCACCGTCATGGTCGCGACGATGACCGGCACCACCGCGTTCACCGCCGGCGGCATCGCCGGCCTCGCCGGCGCCGACCCCCTCCTCGCCCGGGCGGCCTTCGTCCTCCTGATCGGCGGCTTCGGCGTCAAGGCCGCGCTCATGCCCCTCCACTCGTGGCTCCCCGACGCAATGGTGGCGCCGACGCCCGTCTCCGGCCTGCTCCACGCCGTCGCCGTCGTCAAGAGTGGTGTGTTCGGCATCGCGCGCGTCGTCCTCGACGTGTACGGCGTCGACCTCACTGGATCGCTCGGGATGGGGCTCCCGCTGGCCGTCGTCGCCGCCGCGACGCTCACCATCGCAAGCATCATCGCGCTCAGACAGGACAACCTCAAGCGCCGCCTCGCGTACTCGACGGTTTCGCAGCTCTCGTACATCGTCCTCGGCATCGCCGTCCTCGACCCGCAGTCCATCGTCGGCGGCCTCCTCCACATCCCCGCTCACGCGTTCATGAAGCTCACCCTCTTCTTTACCGCCGGCGCCATCCACGTCGAGACCCACACCGACGACATCAGCGAGATGGCCGGCATCGGCAAACGGATGCCGCTGACGATGCTCGCCTTCGGCGTCGCCGCCGCGGGCATGGCCGGCATCCCGCTGGTGGCGGGATTCGTCAGCAAGTGGTACCTCCTCATCGGGAGCGTGAGCGCGGGCGAGTCGATATTCGCCGTCGTCCTCCTAGTCTCGGGTGTCCTCAACATCGCGTACTTCTGGCCCGTCTTCTACCAGGCTTTCTTCGAGAGCGAAGACGCCGCGGACGCCAAGCCGCTGATCGAGTTCTCGCTCGGTGGTGAGGAGCGGTCGATCCGACCGGCAGCGTCGGCACCGGAACCGGACCCGGTGACCGACGGAAGCGGAACCCCGTCGGATCGGCGATTCGACGGAGGACACGATGTCGAAGACGCGCCTCACGGCGATGACGACGACACGCCCGGCGACGCGCCTCACGGCGGGCACGAGAGCCACCACGGCGGCCCACCGGCCGACGGCTGGGACCGCCGCGGCTGGCGCGGCGGCGAGAGCACGTGGTTCATGCTCGGCCCCATCCTCGCGGCGATGACGGGCGCCGTCGTCCTCGGCGTGATTCCGCGGACCGCCGTCTTCCTGCGCCTCGTCGAGGTTATCGTCGCGGCGGCGACGGGGGTGGGCGTCTGATGGCGTCCGCGCTGACCGCCGTCCCGCCGGTCGTCGTCGTCCTCGCGGCGGCCCTCGCGGCCGGATTGTCGGGGGACCGTCGCCGTCTCGGCCATCTCGTCGGCGGCGGCGTGACGGCGCTCGTCACCGTCTGGATCTGGGTGCTCCCGGCCGGCACGCACCTCACGGGACAGCTGTTCGGATTCGACGCCGTCTTCTTCGCCGTCGACCCCTTCTCCCGGATCGTCGGCCTCGTGTTCGCCTTCATCGCCACCGTCGCCGTCACCTACTCCTGGGCGACGGGCGCCGAGTGCAAACAGACCGCCTACGCGCTCACGTACGTCGGGTCCAGCCTCGGCGCCGTCTTCGCCGGCGACTGGCTGACGATGGTCGTCTGGTGGGAGCTGATGGCCGTCACCAGCACGATTCTCGTCTGGGACTACGGCGGAAAAGCCGTCAGGGCGGGCTTCCGGTACGCCGTCCTGCACGGCATCGGCGGTAGTCTCGTCCTCGCGGCCATCGCGTGGCACTACGCCGAAGTCGGCTCCTTCCTCTTCACTGCCGCCAACGGCATGGTCGGGACGGTGCCGCAGGCCCTCGCCGCGCTGGGGATCGGCGTCAACGTCGGCTTCATCGGCCTGCACGCGTGGCTCCCCGACACCTACCCGCGCCCCCACATCGCCGCCAGCGTCTTCCTCTGTGTCTACACCACGAAGACCGGTGTCTACGCCATGTACCGCGCGTTTCCCGAGGGGCACCTCCTGATCGCGTACATGGGCGGGGCGATGGCCGTCTTCGGCGCCGCCGCCGCCCTCCTCCAGAACGACATGCGCCGCCTGCTCTCCTATCACATCCAGTCGCAGGTGGGCTACATGGTCGCCGGCGTCGGCATCGGCAGCGCACTGGCGCAGGCGGGCGCGTTCGGCCACGTCTTCAACCACATCCTCTACAAGAGCCTCCTCTTTATGACCGCCGGCGCCGTCGTCTACCGGACGGGCGAGGAGAACCTGAAGTACCTCGGCGGCCTCGCGCGGCAGATGCCCGTCACCGCCGCGGCCTTCACCATCGCCGCGCTCTCCATCGCCGGCTTCCCTGGCTTCAACGGCTTCGTCAGCAAGGGCATCGTCATCTCCGCCAGCCACTACACGTTCGTCAAAGGGCCGCTCGTCGTCGGCGACTTCTACACCCTCGAACTCCTGCTCCTCGTCGGCGGTGTCGGCACCTTCCTCTCTTTCATCAAGTTCGGCTACTACGCCTTCCTCCACGGGCCGTACGAGGGCGATCCCGTGACGCCGGCGCCCCGGACACAGCAGGTCGCGATGGTGCTCGTCGCGGGGCTGTGCGTGTTCTACGGCGTCTTCGACGGTGCGCTGTTCAGTCTGCTCCCGTTCGACGTGACCGACGAAACCGTCGTCGCCCACGTCTACCACACCTACACCGTGGTCCACGTGCTAGAGGGCCTCGCCCTCGCCGCCGCGGGCGTCGTCGGCTTCGCGGTGCTGAAGAAGCCGCTGTCGAAGGTGGGGCGGGTGCCCGACGTGGACGCCGGGTACAACCCGCTGGTGTTCTACGGGACGCGCGCCGTCGTCCACGGCGTGACGGAGACGTACGCGGCGGTGGACCGGGTCGCCGTCGCGGCGGCGGACCGCGCGGCCGACGTGCGCGCCGATCCGACGGTGCTCTCACGATACCGCGCCAACATCGGCGGGAGCATCTTCATCCTGATGATCGTCCTCGGCGCCGTACTGGCGTGGCTGGGTGTCGTGTGAGCCCTCACCGCCGGTCGACGAAGACGCTCGCGGCCCGTCGAACCAGCGCGTCGTGCGGATCGACCGCGTCCCGGCGCGCCGAGACCCGTCGAAACGCGTCGTCGAGGTCGATCCCCTCGTGGAGTGCGAGCGCCGTCGCGGCGACCGCAGGGCTCCGGGACGCGCCGGCCGAGCAGTGGACGAGGACGCCGCCGCCGTCGAGTCGTGACGACACCGCGGTCACCGCCCGTTCGAACGCCGCCGGGTCGCTCTGCGGTCCGTCTACCACCGGCACGTCGACGACGGTCGTCCCGTCGGGGTAGCCCCCCTCCGGATCACCGTGGGTGAGCGAGACGATAGCCGTGACCCCGTGGGAGCGGAGGAGCGGGCCGTCCCCGGCGTCGACGGTCGTCCCGACGAACAGTCCGCTGGCGACTTCGTCCACGGTAGTGTTTATCGTAACTGTGTACCGGTGGTTCGCCGAGACAGGCCGGCGAACCACCGGTACTGACTTACCATAATCACTAGGATCACTCCGGGCGGGCGTCGGCAGTGGTGGGTGGGCGAGACACGGCCGTAACCTGTGGCGTGAGCGGTATCAATGCCCGGCAGACGGACGGCAGACGCCGGCACGCGGCGACTCGGTCGTACGCGGCGCTCCGGGCGTATCGTCACCTTTTATTCTCGACGCTCGATACGGTCGGCATGGATCAGTTGCGGCAGTCGCTCCTCGACGCGCCGATTATCGAGAAAGGGGACTACGAGTACTTCGTCCATCCCGTCAGCGACGGGGTACCGATGCTCCGCCCCGAACTCCTCCGTGAAATCGTCATCAAGATCATCCGGAAGGCCGACCTCGAGAACGTCGACAAGATCGTCACGCCGGCGGCGATGGGGATCCACATCTCCACCGCGGTCTCGCTGATGACCGACATTCCCCTCGTCGTCATCCGGAAACGGCAGTACGGCCTCGACGGCGAGGTGTCGCTCGCGGCCCAGACCGGCTACTCCGAGAGCGAGATGTACATCAACGACGTAGAGGGGGGCGACCGGGTGCTCGTCCTCGACGACGTACTGTCGACGGGTGGGACGATGAAGGCGATCCTCGACGCCCTCGAACACATCGGCGCCGAGGTGATCGACGTGGTCGCCGTGATCAAGAAGGCCGGCCCGAACGAACTCGACGACGCGGGCTACAGCGTCAAGACGCTGATCAACGTCACCGTCGAGGACGGGGAAGTCGTCATCACCGATCCACACGGCGACGGCTAGACGCCGCACGGCGACGGCGTCGGGCGGTTCTGTGGTGACCGATGGGTATTAGTGTACACCACCGTTTTGAAAAGGTATGCCGTCTGGTAACGACCGCCGAAGTGACTCGGGCACGGCGAGTCGTCGGGGACGACGGGGACGACGCGACGTACTGAAACTCTTGGGGATGACAGGGGTCGCCGGACTCGCGGGCTGTTCGGGGAACGGCGGGAACGACGGTGGCGGCGAGAGCAGCGACCGGAGCGTCCAAGGGACGTACGTCTCGGCGTCCAGCGTCGACGCACAGTCGCTCAACTGGCTGACTATCGCGGACGCCACCTCCGGATCGTACGTCACCGCCACGCTAGACGGGGCGTGGGCGATCAAGCCCAATCGGGAGATTTTCCCGCTCTGGGCCGACTACTCGACCGACGACGGCCGCGTCTACGAGATCGAACTCCGGGAGAATCTGGAGTGGGGCGCCGGCTACGGTCAGATGACCGCCGAGGACTGGGTGTACATGATCAAGAACGTCTTCCAGGCCCGGCCTAACTGGAGCGGGTACCCCAACGCCGACTCGTGGTTCCGGATGAACCCCGAGTCCGGCCAGCGGGAACCGATCCCCGTCGAGCAGACGGGGACCCGGACGTTCGAAATCCGGCTGTTCGAGGTCGACCCCTCGTTCCCGTTCAAACCCGTCCTCTGGCGCCAGCAGTGTATCCCCAAGGGCATTCTGGAGAAGTACGTCCCGGATCAGGACACCGAGGGACTGCAACAGGACGAGGAACTCAACACGCTGGCCTACACGGGTAATCTCGGCCCGTACACCTACGAGGGGTGGGAGCGCTCCGCCCGATACACCGTCACCCGCAACGACGACTACTACCTCAGGAGCGTCGAGGGGGTGCCCGAGCGGTTCACACAGGCACCCTACTACGACGAGCAGGTCGTGCGAGTGATCAGCGAGGAGAGCACCCGCCTCGGCGCGCTGGAGTCGGGTGAAGTGGATTCGACGGGCATCCCACCCGACAAGGCGAACCGCTTCGAGAACCTGTCCAACGTCAACGTCAACGTCACGCCCCAGCCGTACGCCCGAATCATCGTCTACAACATGCGGTCGAACGGCTGGGAGCCGTTCCGGTCGAAGGCGGTCCGGCAGGCGCTCGGGTTCGCGGTCGACAAGGAAACCATCGTGGGGAACATCCTGCGTGGCTACGGACAGGTGGCCCAGACCATGCAGCCGAAGTGGTCGCAGTGGTACGACGACAGCGAAGTCGAGGAGTTCGGCGTCGGCGACCGCTACGGGCCGGAGCCGACCCGTTCCCGCCTCGAATCGGCGCTCTCGGACACCGAGTACGCGTACGACGGCGAGCAGCTCGTCGACGGCAACGGCGACCAGGTCACCCTGTCCATCTACTACGACTCCGGTCAGCCGACCGAGGGGACTATCGCCGAGTTCGTCGCCCAGGAGTTCTCGGAGAACGCGGGCATCGACGTCCAGCCCGAGGCCGTCTCCTCCTCGACGTTCCAGAGCAACTACGTCCAGACATCGGCGCCGGAGGGGGCCGAACCCGAGTGGACGGCCGGCGTGTTCAACGGTGGGCCACGCGACGTCGCGACCAGTTCCGAGTCGTGGGACATGTCGATCAACCTCCAGTTCAACACCTATCCCTTCACGCCCGCCTCCAGCAAGGGGTTCTTCGAGAGACGCGGTGGCATCAACTTCTACGGCTACTACCCCGAGGCGAACATCGCCGAACTGTACGAGCAGGCGTCGGCGACGACGGACGAGCAGCGCCGACAGGAGCTGTTCGGCCGCGCGTTCGGCCTCATCAGTGAGGAACAACCCTTCGGCTTCCTCGCCATGCCGTCCAGCGTGAGCGGCTACGCCGAGGCCGTCCGCGGCTACGACGAAGAGTTCAATACTGGGTGGGACTCCCAAACATGGTACTTCGCGTGAGCACGAATCCCTCGCCCCGCCCGCTTCGCTCGCCGACGCGAGGGAGCGACCCGCCGATCACGAGACACGCGGCGCGTAGCGGAGGTCGGTCCCGACGGTGAGCATGCGCTGGTACGTGGTTCGGCGGGTGCTGTGGGCAGTCGTCGCCACGTTTCTCATCCTCTCGATCACGTGGGGGCTGTTGGCCATTACGCCGAACCCGGCGGCCGAGCAGATGCAGTTCCGGGCGGCCGCCAGCGGCGGATCAGCCGAGGCCGCCGAGGAGGCGTTCGAGGCGCGGCGAGGACTCGACCGCTCGCCGTGGGTCCGCTACCGCGAGTACATGACCAACATGGCGACGCTCAACTGGGGGTGGTCACAGAGTCGCTCCCAGCCCGTGATCGAGGCCATCGCCAGCGCCCTCCCGTACACGGCCATCTACTCCGTGCCGACGACCATCCTCTCGATTCTCGTCGGTCTCTCCATCGGCCTCTACTCCGCCACGCATCAGTACACGCGAACTGACTACGCCGCCACCTTCTTCGCCTTCTTCGGCTACGCCATCCCGAACTTTTGGTTCGGCATCATTCTTCTGTTGGTCTTCGGCGTCCAACTCGGGTGGTTCCCGGTCGTGTTCGACTCCGATCTGCCCTTCCTCAGCCTCGGGATGGCGCGGCAACTCGTCCTCCCCGTCGTCGTTCTCGTGACGGGAACTATCGCGGGCATCATGCGTTACTCGCGTGCGGAGGCGCTGGAGTACGTCGAAGCGGAGTTCGTCAAGACGGCCAAATCCAAAGGCGCCGACGGCTACCGCATTCTCACCCGACACATCCTCCGCCCGGCCGCAGTGCCACTGATGACCATCCTCGTCGGCGACATCCTCGGCATCTTCCTCGCGGCGTCTTATCTCGTCGAGGTAGTGTTCGGCATCCCCGGGCTCGGGCAGCTGTCGTACAACGCCATCCTCGCGCAAGATACGTCGCTGGTGCTTGGCACGACGCTCATTTTCACGTTCATCTCGGTGATCGGCAACCTGATTCAGGACGTAGCGTACACCGTCCTCGATCCGCGGATCGACTACGGTGATCGCTGATGGCGGGACAGGACACCTTCGAGTCGGTCGACTGGACGGGGACGGGGAGTTGGCTGTCGACGCTCTCGCGGCGCGACCGGGGGGCGCTCCTGACGGGGCTCGCCCTCGTCGCCGTCTTCCTGTACGACTACCTCCTCCTGCCCGCGAGTCGGCCGACGATCACGTTCCCCGTCGAGTGGAACGTCACGCAACTCGACTGGCTGTTCGTGGCGACGCTGCTCGCACTCGTTTTCTACGTCGCCGTGCCGCTCTACGACAACCGCCGCCTGACCGCGTACTACTGGCGGGAGTTTCGCAAGAATCGGATGGCCGTTCTGAGTCTGGGGTATCTTCTCGTCGTCTTCCTGATCGGCGTCGTCGGGCCGCTCTTTCTCGAGAAACCGACTCTCGCGCTCGATCAGGCCTACCAGCCGCCAGTGTACCTGAGCGTCGACTCGACGGTTCCCGTGAACTGCGTGGGTGAGGTGGTGAACGGCCGCTGTCAGGGGACGATGGCCCACCCGCTCGGCACCACCGGCGACGGCAAGGACATCCTCGTTCTCGTCATCTACGGGATGCAGGTGAGCATGAAGGTCGGCCTCATCTCCACGCTGCTCGTGGTGACCATCGGAACGACCGTCGGCACCGTCGCCGCCTACGGGAGCGGCTTGGTCGACGAACTCCTGATGCGCTATGTCGACATCCAGCTCGTCTTCCCCGCCTTCTTCCTCTATCTCTTGCTCACCTACCTCTTCGGCGGGAGCCTGTTCATGTTCATCGTCATCTTCGGGCTGACGGGATGGGGATCGATCGCACGGCTCGTCCGCTCCGAGGCGCTCCAGCGCGCCGAAGAGGAGTACATCACCGCCGCTCGGAGCGCCGGCGCTGGGACGCTCTACGTGATCCGGCGCCACCTCGTCCCCAACGTCTCGAACAGCGTCATCACCGCGGCGACGCTGTTGATTCCGGGGTTCATCCTCTTCGAGGCCTCCCTCTCTTTCCTCTCGCTCGGCGATCCGACCGTCCCCTCGTGGGGGCAGGTGATCGCCAACGGGCGGAGCGATCTCTCGACAGCGTGGTGGGTTTCGACGTTCCCCGGCGTGTTCCTCTTTACGACCATCCTCGCGTTCAACTTCATGGGCGACGCCCTCCGGGACGCATTAGACCCGCGACAGGAGACATGACAGAACCACTACTCTCGATCCGCGATCTGCGCACCGTCTTTCACACCGACGAGGGCCTCGTCCGCGCCGTCGACGGCGTCAGTTTCGACGTAGGACGCGGCGAGACCGTCTGTCTCGTCGGCGAATCCGGCAGCGGAAAGACAGTCACGGGCGAGTCGATCACGCGCCTGATCCGGATGCCGCCCGGCGAGATAGCGGGCGGCGAAATCGTCTTCGATGGCCGAGATCTGACGGGGCTCTCGGACGCGGAACTGCGCGACCTTCGGGGCGACCGCATCGCACACGTCTTCCAGAATCCGCAGGGGGCGCTCAACCCGGTCTACACCGTCGGGTGGCAGATCGTCGAGGCCATCCAGCTGCACCAAGACGTTGCCGGGGCGGAGGCGCGGTCACGGGGGATCGACCTGCTGGATCGGGTCGGCATCCCCGAGGCGACCCGCCGATTCGATGACTATCCACACGAGTTCTCCGGCGGCATGAAACAGCGTGTCTCCATCGCGATGGCGCTCGCGACCAACCCCGATCTCCTGATCGCGGACGAACCGACAACCGCGCTCGACGTGACGATCCAGAACCAGATCCTCGGTCTCCTCGACGAACTACAGGCGGAGTTCGACATGAGCATCCTGCTCATCACACACGACCTCGGCGTCGTCGCGGAGGTGGCCGACCGCGTCGTCGTGATGTACGCGGGGAAGGTGATGGAGCGTGGCGGCGTCTTCGACGTGTTCGAACGGCCGTCGCACCCGTACACCCGCGCCCTCCTCGACTGTCTCCCGGGGCGAGGTGGCGGGGCTCGGTCCATCGGCGGGACGCTCCCGTCGCCGATCGACCCCCCCGACGGCTGCCGGTTCCATCCTCGGTGTGAGTACGCCGTCGACGCCTGCAGGGAGGGTGACCAGCCACCCGCCTGCGCCGTCGACGGCGACGACGACCACGTCGTCTCGTGTGTCCACTACGAACCCGGGGGCGACCCGTCTGTGGTGCGTGAGTCGGACGAGGAAGCGATGCCGACCGATGGCGGTCGGCCGATGCGGACCGACCAGGAGGACGACGCGTGAGCCGGCCGTTGCTCGACGTAGAGGGGCTCACGAAACATTACCCGATCACTGAGGGCGTCCTCCGCAACGAGGTGGGGCGGGTCCGCGCCGTCGACGGCATCAGTTTCACCGTCGACCGGGGCGAGACGCTGGGGCTGGTCGGCGAGTCCGGGTGTGGCAAGTCGACGGCGGCGACGACGGCACTGCGGTTGGAAGAGCCGACCGACGGTCACGTCGTCTTCGACGGTGCGGACGTGACGGCGTACAGCGACCGGGAGCTGAAACGCTTTCGCCGGCGCGCGCAGATGGTGTTTCAGGACCCTACGTCGAGTTTCGATCCACGGATGAGTATCGGGGAGTCGGTGGCCGAACCCCTCCGAGTCCACGGGATGCGCGACCGGGAGCGCCGGCGCCGTATCGTCGGCGACCTGCTGGAGCGGGTGGGGTTGGACGCCAGCGACATGGACCGCTACCCGCACGAGTTCTCCGGCGGACAGAAACAGCGGGTGGGGCTGGCGCGGGCGCTCGTCATCAATCCCGACCTGATCGTCGCCGACGAACCCGTGAGCGCCCTCGACGTGAGCGTACAGGCAGATATCCTGGATCTGATCGATCGCCTGCAGACCGAGTTCGGTCTCGCCATCGTCGTCATCAGCCACGACATGGGCGTCGTTCGCGAGATCTGTGATCGCGTGGCCGTGATGTATCTGGGTGAAATCGTCGAGACGGCACCGACAGAAGAGCTGTTCGAGGACCCCCAGCACCCCTACACGCGGGCACTCCTGGCGTCGACGCCGATCGCCGATCCGCGCCGCCGAGGACAGGGGACGGGCCTCTCCGGCGACGTGCCGAGTCCGTCCGATCCGCCACCGGGGTGTCGGTTCCACACTCGGTGCCCCGAGGCGATTCCGGACGAGGAGTACGACCTCGACGCAGAGACGTGGCGGGCCGTGTTGAATCTCCGCTTGCGAGTGATATCCCGGGGGATCGATATCGAGGCCGTCCGCACGTACGCCGCCGCGGGGGACGATCCGGAGACGGCCGATCCGGTAGCGGTGCGAGCGGCGATCCGTGAGGAGTTCGACCTGCCGGCGACGCTCCCCGACGCACGGGCCGAGGAGGCGCTCTCGGGCGCGCTAGATCGCCTCGTCGCAGGCGACATCGGTGGTGCGTCCGAACGACTAACCGACGCCTTTCCCACGGTCTGTCGGCGCGAGCGCCCCGGCCTCGTCCCCGAGGGGACGGACCTCTCGGCGGACGAGTGGCGGGCGATCAAGGGCCTCCGGGTCTGGGTCGCGACGCTCGTCGACGCGGAGCGCGAGGCGGTGACCGACCGACTGGAGGCGCGGTGTGCCGACGAGGCTGACCGCGAGGGAGGCGTCGACCGCCTCGCCGTTCGCGCCGCCTTCCGTCTCCCCGAACCGCTGTCGGATTCGAACGCCGAACGCGCGGTGGGAGCGGCCATCGGCTCGCTACTCGCCGGCCGAGCCGACGAGGCGGCCGACGAACTGTACGGCGCCTTCGGGCCGCTGCGGGAGAGTGCCTGTCACCTGAACCGTCGAGATTGATAGCGATGGCTGTACCAGTACCGCTGGTTCGCCGACCCGTCTTGGCGAACCACCGATGAACAGTCACAGTGGTCACTGTGAGACGGATCGTCGTGCCTGTTCGCCGGCGGCACCCCCACCGATCCGGTCAGTCGATCCGGAAGGCTGGTTCGGCCACGTCCTCGCTCCGGCACTCGGGACAGGTCGAGGGGTGGTTGATCGGGTCGTCGAACCCGTCGAATCCACAGTCCCGACAGGTCGGCGGCGAGACGAGTACCTGTTCGTCGCCGTCGTTTCGGAGCGAACGCGCGACGTGTCGCAGGTGGTCGTAGACGGCCGAGCGGGAGGTGCCGACACGGGACGAGAGCTCACTCGCCGTCGATGGCTCCTCGCGAAGCACCTCGGCGATGCGTTCGCGGGTGGTCGACTCCATACGTCGGGGTCACGGGGCGCGGACAAAGTCCTTTCTTCGCCGGTAGCCCGGCACCGATACAAAAAGAACTTGGCACTGTAGTCGGTCGGGTCTGGTATGAAGGCCATCGTACTGGCGGGGGGGTACGCGACGCGACTCTGGCCGATCACCAAACACCGGCCGAAGATGTTTCTGCCGGTGGGAGAGTCGACGGTCATCGACACCGTCTTCGAGGATCTGGAGGCCGACGACCGTATCTCCGAGGTGTACGTCAGTACCAACGAGCGTTTCGCCGACGAGTTCGCGTCGTATCTCGACGGGAGTCCGTTCGAGAAGCCGACGCTCTCCGTCGAGGACACGACGGGCGAAGACGAGAAGTTCGGCGTCGTCGGCGCGCTCGCCCAGCTCGTCGACCGCGAGGGCATCGAGGAGGATCTGATCGTCGTCGCCGGTGACAACCTCATCAGCTTCGACGTGGCGGAGTTCGTCGACTTCTTCGAGGCCAAGGGGACGCCCGCCATCGCCGCCTACGATGTCGGCTCGAAAGAGCGGGCGAAATCGTATGGGTTGGTCGACCTCGACGGCGACCGAGTCGTCGACTTTCAGGAGAAACCCGCCGATCCCAAGAGCACGCTGGTCTCGATCGCCTGCTACGCTTTCCCCGCAGACACCCTCCCACTGTTCGACGAGTATCTAGCCGCCGGCGAGAACCCCGACGAACCGGGGTGGTTCATCCAGTGGATCCAGTCCCGCCAGCCCGTCCACGCGTTCACCTTCGACGGGGCGTGGTTCGACATCGGGACGCCCGAGAGCTACCTCGACGCCGTCGCGTGGCGTCTCGACGGCGACGACTACGTCGCGCCGGATACGACGATAGAGAACTCGCGCCTCCGGGGTAACGTCCACGTGATGCCGGGGGCGGAAGTCGTGAACTCGACGCTCGAACGGACCGTCGTCTTCCCGAACGCGACCATCCGTGACGCGGACGTGCGCCGGTCCATCATCGACGAGGAGACACAGATCGAGAATCTCGACCTCGCCGACGCGCTCATCGGCGCGCACTCGACGATGACGAACGGGAACGATCAGAGCTAACCCAACCGCGCGTCCGTGATCCGGAGGTGACCGCGTGACCCCTCCCACACTGTCTCCCACGCCAGTTCGATCGGACGGGACATATGCGGCCCGTCGACCACGATCGTCTCGAACTCGCCACCCTCGCCCAGCGGGTGGACGCCGTACTGCTCGTTTAGGTCGATCAGTTCGGCGAGCGCGTCGGCGTCCAGCCGGCGGCCCAGCCACGACTCGTCGAGACCAGCGGCCGCCACCTGCACCATCAGGATGTCGAAGCCGGCGTCGAGCATCGCCTCGGCCAGTTCGACCGGATCGCGCTGCCAGAGGGGGGCGTAGAGGTCGATACCGAGCCGGTCACACATCGCCTCGATTCGGCTCGTCTGGAACTCGCTCTCGACGGCGCCGGCGGTGACGCCGGTCAGGCCATCCTCGGCAGCCAACTCACCCAGCGCCGCCTCCAGCGGTTCGAGTTCGGCGTCACCCTGTGTGCCCGAGTCGGCTGCCGACTCGGCGCCGAGATCTCCGGGGTCGATCTCGATCAGGTCGATGCCGATGCTCTCGGCTGCCAGTGACGCGAGTTCGGTCGCCGGGACGTGGTACATGTAGGAGTCGCCGCCGGGGTGGACGGTCACCAGATTGGTGACATTCAGGCCGTCTTCGAGCGCGCGATACAGCGCCCAGGAGGAGTCCTTGCCGCCGGAGAACAGGCTCGCCCACTGATCGGTCATCGCCGTCGATACGACGAGGAACGGGTTAGAGCTGGTGATCCATCGATGGTCGGCTGCCCCACCAGTCCGGTTGTCCTCGCTACGACACACACCGACGACGGCGTTCCGAGCGGCGCGTCCGCCGTTGCCCCGCTGATTTTTGTGGGATGAACACGACCTACGTGATATGGCTCCTCGGGCGCTGGGTGAACTCCTCGCGAGTGCGACCGAGTCACCGGATGGAACGCCGCTCGTCGCCGGGCGATTCGACGGCGATCACATCCTCGTTCCCCTCCTCACTCGCGAGGTTCCCGCTCTGACCGACCAACTCAAAGTCGCCACCGCGCTCGCCCGCGCGACCGGTGCGTCCGTAACCGTCGTCAATCCCATCGCCGCCCCCGAACGGGTGTCGAGCGAGTACCGCCGGGAGACGGCCGACACCGGCGATACCGCCCTCCTCGAGTGGGCGTTCGAACACACCGAAGAGTCGCTCCCCCAGGTGAACGGTGACTTCGTGGACACGCGCAACGTCGTCCGGGGGGTCCTCCGGGCGGTCAGACGCCGCGATGTCGACACGCTGGTCGTGCCGGGGAAATCGACATCCAGCCTGCACAAGGGCGTCACCGAACAGCTGGCGGCCCACGCCGACGCGGACGTCGTCGTCGTGAATGGCCAAGCCGGCCTCGAAAAGACGGCGTCGATCCTTCTGCCAGTCGCCGACGGCGCTCATTCGGGGCTAGCCGCGGACGTGGCCAGCTCCATCGCCGAGGACCGTGACGCGTGGATCGACGTCTTGCACGTCGTCGACGAGACCACGCCCGAACAGCAACGGACACGGGCCGACGAGCTGGTCGAGGATATCTACCGACGCATCGACCGCCCGGAAACCACGACCAAGTGGGTTCTCGAGGCCGCGGACGCCACCGAGGCGATCATCGAACAGTCACGCTACTACGGGCTCACGATCATCGGAGCCCCCACCAAAGGGCGTCTGCGAGAGTTCATGTTCGGCTCGACGAACGCCTCGGTGCGGGCGAACGCGGACAGCGTCGTCCTCTCGGTGCGCAGTAACGCACCTCGATCCGGCGCCGACTGAACGGTGACCCGGCCTACATGTAACCCAGGTCGCGGAGGCGTTCCATGAGGTCCTCCTTGTCCTGGGCGCGACCAGCGCGTTCGGTCGTGTTCTCGATGTCCTGAAGCCACGCGGGTTCCTCGTCGGATTTCTCGGTGCTGACTTCGCTACCCAGCGACCGGAAGCCGGCGAAGTACTTCGGGCTGACCGGAATGTCGTCTTGTGTGAGTCCGTTCGGCAGGTCGTCGGCGCCCTGCGGGACGTAGCCCTCGTCCGGGAACCCTTCGACGGTGTCCGGGACGACGTAGTTCCAGAAGACGTCCCACACGTCGCGCTCCGCGAACTGCAGGATCGGCTGAATGCGGTCGTGGGGCGGGTAGATGTCGGGGTCGTGGCGCGGGCTGAAGAACGTCTCGTCGGCGCGAGCCTCCTGTTCGTCCCAGCGGACGCCGGAGATGACGCCGTCGATGTCGTACTCCTCCAGTGCGTCGTTGAGGGCGACGGTCTTCAGCAGATGGTTGCCGACGTACGTATCGAGCAGGAACGGGAAGTCGTCCTCCTCGTACTCCAGGATGTTGCGGATGTGGTGCTGGTTGTGCTCGGAGAGCGCGGAGACGGGAATGTCGTCGCCGGGCTCCAATCCGTGTTCGTCGACGTAGTTGCCCACGTCCTCGTTTTTCGCGTAGATCACGTCGAGATCCCACTCCTCGGCCCAGTGGTCGACGAAGTCGTGGATGGCGTCGAAGTGCTGGTAGTGATCGATGAACACCGCGGGCGGCGTTTCGAGGTCGAACTTCTCGGCGACCTCCTTGATGAAATAGAGCGTAAGCGTCGAGTCCTTGCCGCCGGTCCACATCACGGCGGGATTCTCGTACTGTTCGAGGCCGATCCGCGTGACCTCGATGGCCTTCTCGATTTTGCCTTCGAGCGTCGGATAGTCGTCCGGCGTCTCGCCCTCGCCGTCCGTGTAATCGACGTCGAGGTAGTCGGGAAACTCGCTCATCGTGTAATTAGATATAATTAGCCAGCGTAAAGTGCTTTTTGACTCGACGCCGCGGTGGCGGCCCGTTCGAGCGTGTGTGCCGGTACCAGGGGGAGAATCGTGGGTCGACGGTCGGCGTCTACTCGTCGTCTTCGTCTTTCATCTCGCCGAGCTGATCGATGAGGTCGTCGGTCGAAGCGTCCGTCTCGAAGGTGACCTTGCCCTCGTGGTCGTTCTCGTGGACGCTGACCCCCTCGCCCTCGTCGGTGTTGACTTCCTGGTTCTGCTGTTCGGATTCATCGTAGCTCCCAAAGCCCATACCACTGCTTCGACACCTGCCGGATTAAAGTGTCCGATACGCCACAGCGAATGTGGCGTGGGTCCGATCCACACGGCGACCGCGACACCTGATACTGTCGACTGTAATAGTGTTTATTGTAACTGTGTACCGGTGGTTCGCCGGTCTGTCTCGGCGAACCACCGGTACTGACTTACAATAATTACCATAGGTCCGCGGAACGATTCGGCACCCCGGGGGCGACCCGGTCCGTACAGTTACAGCCGACGGTATGAGCCGATACGCTCATGTCCGCCGCCCGGAAACGGGCGAGCGATGCGGTCGATATCCCGACGCAGTGTCGCGTTCACCGCCTGCTGTGCGCTCCTCGTCGTCCTCCTCGTCGGCCACGGGACGCTGACGCCCGACCCAGCGGCCGGCCGATTCCCGGGCAACGACGCCGTCGCGGCGGGCACCGTCGACGACGGCGGCCGCGTCGTCGTCGCCGGGGTCGTCGAGGCCGAGACGGCCGACGGCACCGTCGTCGCTCTCGGCGAAGGGTCGCGCATCACCGTCCGCGGCCTCGACGCCGCGCCCGATACCGGCGTGTGGCTCTACGGCACCTACCGCGACGGAGCGATCCGAAACCGACGGGCCATCGTCCGCGCGCAGTGGGAGCATACGTATCTCTACGCCGTCTCGCTGCTCGGCGGTCTCCTCACGCTGGGTCGCGTCGTCCGGACGTGGCGTGTCGACGCCGACACGTGGCAACTGGTGCCACGGGGGGAGGATCGTGGCTGACCTGCTGACGCACGTGCTGACCGCCTACGTCCTCGCGACCCTCCTCTCGGTCCGGGACGAGCGGGTCACGCCCGCGATGGTGACGGCCGCGATGGTCGGCGGCGTCGTGCCCGATCTGAATCGGATCGGCCTCCTCGTGCCGGCCGAGACGGTCGAATCGCTCCTCGGCATCCCGTTCGCGTGGGACGCACTCCTGACAGTCGGCGGCGTCTCCGTCGTCGTCGCCCTGGGGGTGCTCCTCGTGCCGCATCGCCTGCGGTCGATGACCGCGGCGATGCTGTCGCTCGGCGTCTTGGCGCATTTCACCCTCGATTACCTGCTGCTCTTCCCGTCGGGGTACACTCATCCCTACCTCTGGCCGGTGACGGCGGCGGGACTGCCAGGACCGAACCTGTATCTGAGCTCGGCGCGGTGGCCGGCCGTCGTCGCCGTCGCGTGCGCGGGCTTCGCGTGGCTCGTTTCGCGTCGACGGCGGGAAAGTGAGGCCGCGACCCACGGATAGCCGGTCGCTGTCGAGACCAGAACCCGAGCAATGCCGGTGCTGGCAGAGGCGTTACCTAGCTGATGAACTGATTGTCCCGCCAGTTCACGCCGTTTTTCTCCGCCTGCGACTGGCTGGGATTCTCGACGACTTCGACGGAGGCGGGGCGGTCCTCGCCCTCGACGATTCGCGTCGCCTTGAGTTCGTCGTCCTCCTCGACGATGGCCGTCAGCGTTCCCTTCTCGGCCATCCGGGCGATATCCCGGAGGACGAGGAACATGGGGTACTGGAGCGCCGTGTTCTGGAGCACCGTCTCGCGGTCGCCCTTGAAACAGGCGAACTCGACGAGTTCGGAAGGAATCTCTTCTTCCTCTTCCTGCCACGGCCCGCCGGCTCGTGGCGGCTCTTCCTCGTACACCCGCGTCTCGGTGACGCTAGCCTTCAGCTGGGCCGTCGGCGTGTACTTGCTCAGGTTCTCATCTTCCGAGACGGCTTTGAGGATGAGCGTGTTGTTTCGTCGGGTGAGGTTGACGTCGGCGACTTCGGGCGGGAGATCCGGATCCCCCTCGAAGTAGTCCTGTACGTCTTCGAGTGGCAGTTCGAGCGTCGAATGGAGTCGATATACGCGGCCTGACATAGTTTGTTCTCGGCGAAGGTGGCACCGCTACGCCCGTCTACCTGTGTGTACGGGGCGTATGTTTATATGACCTGCTGTTCTCATTGGTGGGGCAACACGTTCGGCTACTCGCCGGCGAGTGTCGCCTCGAGCTCGCCCCGTTCGTCGAGTTCCGCGAGCACGTCGCTCCCCCCGACGAACTCGCCCTCGACGTACGTCTGGGGCGTCGTCTCCCACCCACTGTGGGCTTCGAGTGCCTCACGGAACTCCGGAAGCGCCGGCAACACGTCGACCGTCTCGAAGTCGTCGACGTACTGACCGATCAGCTCGAGCGCTCGCTGGGAGTAGCCACACTGGGGCATGAGACGGTTTCCCTTCATGAACAACACCACGTCGTTGTCCTCGATGGCAGTGTCGACCCGCTCCTGGACGGTTTCGGCGTCGAGGTCGCTCCCGGGTTGGAACGTCATGCCCAGACGTACGGTACCACGAGTAAAAGGGGTTGCGCACCGACGGTGTCGAGCGCCTCACTCCGTCGCCGACTCCGATTCCGACTCCGCCAGATCCGCTGCGCGACCTGTGTAGCCAGCGGGCGTCAACGCCCGGAGCTCCGCCCGGACCGACTCGTCCACGTCGAGGTCGTCGAACAGGGCACGGAAGTCCTCGATGGTCACCCGCTGGCCCCGCGTGAGTTCCTTCACGCGTTCGTAGGCTTCGGTGTCGCCTTCGCGGCGCAGGATGGTCTGGACCGCCTCGCCGATCACTTCCGGCGTGTCCGCCAGTTCCTCGCGCATCACCTGTTCGTTCGGGACCACCTTCCCCAGCCCCGTCTCGGCCTTTCGGTAGGCGATGAGGCAGTGAGCGAGCGCCGCGCCCACGTTCCGCTTGACCGTCGAGTCCGAGAGGTCCCGCTGGAGACGGGAGGTGGTGACGTAGTCCGCGAGGAAGGTCAGATCCGAGTTGGCCTTCGAGAGGTTGCCCTCGCTGTTCTCGAAGTCGATGGGGTTGACCTTGTGGGGCATCGTCGACGATCCCGTTTCCCCCTCGACCGCGCGCTGACCGAGGTAGCGATCCGAGACGTAGAGCCACGCGTCCCGGTCCAGATCGAGGAGGACGTTGTTGACGCCGCGGAGGGCGTCGAACACGGCGGCTAGATCGTCACAGGGGTTGACCTGCGTCGCGAGGGGCGTGTGTTCGAGGCCGAGGCCGGTGACGAAGTCACGAGCGAACGCCGACCAGTCCACGTCCGGATAAGCGGCGTCGTGGGCGGCGTACGCGCCGGAGGCGCCGGCGAGTTTGCCCGAGAGCGCGGCCGCCGCCTCGCGGACCCGGCCCATCGTCCGGCCGAGGCGGGCGGCGACCACCGCCATCTCCTTACCGAACGTCGTCGGCGTCGCTGGCTGGCCGTGCGTGCGGGCGAGCATCGGCGTGTCCCGGTACTCGCGGGCCAGAGTCGTCAACTCGTCGCGCACGTCCGCGAGCGCGGAAAGCAGCACGTCTTCCACGGCGGGTTTGAGCAGGAGCCGGTGCGCGAGGTTGTTCACGTCCTCACTGGTCAGGCCGAAGTGGATCCAAGGGTGGAGGGCGTCCCGCGTCTCGGTCCGCAGGAAGTACTCCACTGCCTTCACGTCGTGGTTGGTCGCGGCGTACCCCTCGGCACCCTCGGTTTCGAGGCGCTTGATCAGGCGGGCGTCCTCGGCGTCGAAGTCCTCGTAGCAGGCGCGCAACGATTCGCGTTCCGAGTCGTCGACGGTCAGAGGCGTCGCATCGAGGTCGGCCAGCGCGAGCAGATACTCGACTTCGACGCGGACGCGCGCTCGCATGAGCGCCGACTCGCTGGCGTAGGGGACCAGCGGTTCGGTGTACCGCGCGTAGCGCCCGTCGAGCGGCGAGACGGCCGCGAGCGGGTCGCTCCGTGGCAGATCGGTCATGGGCGGCAGTGTCCGTGGACGACGCAAAAGCGTACCGGTCCGTCGAGTCGGAACTGTTTTTCCCTCGCGCACGCCTCCCACGACCATGATACGAATCGCGGGCCTCGCCGGCAATCGCGGACGGAACCTCATGCACATCGCGGATCTGGCGCCCGGCGGCGCCGAGATGGCGGTAGTCCTCACGGACCACGAATCGGCGCCGGTGCTCTCGGCGGCCGCCGACCGCGGCATCGCGACCGAAGTCGTCGAACGCCCCGACGACAAATCCCGCGCCGACCACGAGGCGCGGGTGCGCGACCACCTCGACGACTACGAGTTCGACCTCGTCTGCATGGACGGCTACATGCGCGTCCTCTCGGCGGAGATACTCGATGCCCTGCCGACGACGCTCAACGTCCACCCGTCGCTCCTCCCGTCGTTCCGCGGCGACGACGCCCACGAACAGGCGCTGGCGGCGGGCGTCCGCACCACCGGCTGTACCGTCCACGTCACGACCGAGGAACTGGACGCCGGCCCCATCGTCACACAGGAGGCCGTGCCGGTCTACGAGGATGACGACGCCGACGACCTGAAGCGGCGCGTCCTCCACGAAGCCGAGTTCAAGGCGTATCCGCGCGCAGTCCGGTGGTTCGCCGAGGACCGCGTCGAAGTCGGCGACGACGGCGTCACCGTCGACGGCGACGAGTCGGGACAGTTCCCCACCCGACGGGTCGGCTCCGACGACCGGAGCCGAACCCTGCGCTACGGCGAGAACCCGCATCAGGACGCCGCGCTCTACGCCGACGCCGGCGACGACGAAGCGAGCGTCGTCCACGCCGACCAGTTGAACGAAGGGGCGAAGGCGCTCTCGTACAACAACTACAACGACGCCGACGCCGCCCTCGATCTGATTCGGGAGTTCGACGAACCGGCCGCGGCGGTAATCAAACACACCAACCCCGCCGGGTGTGCGACCGCGGACTCGCTCTCACAGGCCTACGACGACGCCCTCGCGACCGACGCCATGAGCGCGTTCGGCGGCATCGTCGCCCTCAACCGTCCCTGTGACGCGCCGACCGCCGAATCGATCGTCGAGTCGTTCAAGGAAGTCGTCGTCGCGCCTGGCTACACCGACGGCGCCCTCGACGTGCTCACCGAGAAGGAGGACCTTCGAGTGCTCGACGTGGGCACACTGGGCGAACGGGGCGATACGCTGGCGGAGAAGCCGCTGACTGGCGGCCGACTCGTCCAAGAGCGCGACGACTGGGTGCCGACCCGCGAGGATCTGGAGGTAGTTACCGAGCGCGACCCCACGGAAGCGGAAATCGAGACGATGCTGTTCGCGTGGCGCACCCTCAAACACGTCAAGTCCAACGCCATCCTGTTCGCCTCGGGGACGGAGACGGTCGGCATCGGCATGGGACAGGTGAGCCGCGTCGACGCCGTGCGGCTGGCCTCGATGAAAGCCGAGGAACACGCGGAGGGCAAATCCGCCGAGGGGGCGGTGATGGCCTCGGACGCCTTCTTCCCTTTCCCGGATGGGGTTGAGGAGGCGGCGAAGTCGGGTATCTCGGCCGTCGTCCAGCCCGGCGGCTCCGTCAACGACGAGGACGTGATCGCTGCGGCCGACGAACACGACATGGCGATGGCGTTCACCGGGAAGCGGTGCTTCCGACATGACTGAAAGGAATGTCGGAAGCCAGCGGGGCGAGCGACCGCGAGTCCCGCACGGCTTCAGACACGACTGACGAGCGTACCGTAAATCAGCGAGACGCGCTGGTGAACCCCACACGAGTTCAGGCACGGAAGACCCCGCCGAAAGCCGCCGCCGACAGAACTGGCGTGCTGAATGCGGCGGGTGTACGCAGTAGCCAATTGTATCACATCGACGAGAGATAACAGCCGCGGGATAGCTGTGTGAATCGGTTCGTCACGCCCCAGGCCACGGCGATGGGACGATTCGCGACAATTGTAACTCAGTTAATCAAAACAACGCAGATGTGTAATTTGAAATAAATTTAATAGTAGTGTGACTAACATATAGTATGGACGGTGTCATCACGAGAGACGCGTATCAGCAACTACTCGAGGGGATAGCTGATCACGCGCTGTTTATGCTCGACACCGAGGGGTGCATCTCTATGTGGCCCGAGACGGCCAAGCAGTTCTACGGATACGAACCCGAGGATGCAATCGGTCGCTCACTGGATACGCTCTTTGCCGAGGAACGGGGCGAACCGCCTGCTGTCGAAGACTTGCTCGCCGAGGCGAAAGTCGAACCGGTCGAAACCGACAGCTGGCACGAGCGAGCCGACGGGTCGGTGTTCTGGGCGACCTGCACGCTTTCGCCGCTGTCGAACGAGAGTTCCGACGGCTACGCGGTCATCGTTCGGGACACGACCACGCGCAAACAGTACGAGCGGATGCTCGAACGCCAGAACGACCGGCTGAAAGAGTTCACCGACATCCTCTCACACGACCTGCGGACGCCGCTGGGCATCATCGACGGTCGCCTGGAGTTGTTCCGAGAGTCGGGCGAAGGGGAACACCTCGCTGCCATCGAGAGGACGACCGATCGGATGGAACGGCTCGTCGAGGATCTACTCCGTGTCGCCCGGCAGGGCCAAGTGGTCGACCACCCCGAACCAACCGATATCGGCAGGGTTCTCGAAATCGCCAAGGAGGGCACGCTTCCCGAAACCGCGACGCTCCGATACGAATCGATTCCGAGAGTGATGGCCGATCCAGACCGACTGGTACAGGTGTTCGAGAACCTCCTGCGGAACAGCGTGGAACACGGTTCCACGAGCAGTCGGACGCAGTCCGACGACAGCGCCGAACACGGCGGCGACAGTGTCACCGTCCGGATAGGACCGCTGCAGAACGGCTTCTACGTCGAAGACGACGGCCCCGGTATCCCGGCGGACGACCACGAACGGGTGTTCGATCACGGCTATACGACTCGCGAAGACGGCACGGGCTACGGTCTCTCGGTCGTTCGTTCCATCGTCGGCGCTCACGGTTGGGACGTTTCGGTAGTCGATGCGGACCACGGCGGTGCCCGGTTCGAGATCACGGGCATCGAGTTCGTGGACTGAGACGGTTTATTGTAAGTCCGTAGCGGACCGTTCTGGCGACCCACCGGCACACAGTGACAACAGTCCGTACGAGACGGTGGCGGTTCCCCGGCTGTCGCCGACCACTGGATCGGCGACGGCTGGCAACGGCGTGGGTAGCCCGTCCGAGCGACGCGCCGTCGCGCGCCGCTCACCCGGTGTAACAACGTTTAAGCGCGGCTCGGCACCACGACCATCCATGACGATAACCGTCCCCGGGCCGACGCTCGGCGTCGTCGGCGGCGGCCAGCTCGGCCGGATGCTCGCCGAAGCGGCCGCGCCGCTCGGCGTCGAGGTGATCGTGCTCGATCCGACGCCGGACTGCCCGGCCGCGCCCGTCGCCCGCGATCAGATCGTCGGCGACTTCGACGACCCCGAGGCGATCGGCCGCCTCGCCGAACGCACCGACGCGCTGACGTACGAAATCGAGTTGGCTGATCCGGACCACCTCGCGACGGCGAGCGAGAATGCCGACGTGCCGGTCCACCCGACACCCGAGACGCTCCGGACGATCCAGGACAAGTTCGCGGAAAAAGAGATGCTCTCGGCGGCCGGGATTCCGGTTCCCGCGTACCGCCGTATCGACTCCGTGGCCGACCTCGAATCGGCGGTGGAGGAGTTCGGCGCGGTCATGCTGAAGGCGCGCCACGGCGGCTACGACGGCCGGGGAAACCTTCCGGTTCGCTCCGTCGACGACGCCGAGGACGCGGTCCGCGAGGTCGGGTCCGTCGGTGACCCCGACGCCCTCGCCGAGACGTTCGTCGACTTCGAACGCGAAGTCTCGGTCATCGGCGTGCAAGGCGCCGACGAGGTGCGGACCTTCCCCGTCGGAGAGAACGTCCACGAGGAGGAGATTCTCCGAGAGACGGTCGTCCCCGCACGGACGAGCGACGCGGTGAAAGAGCGGGCACAGGCCGTCGCCCGCGATGTCCTCGACGCCCTCGACGGCCGCGGCGTCTTCGGCATCGAACTGTTCGAGACGCAGGAGGGCGAGATCCTGGTGAACGAGATCGCGCCCCGCCCCCACAACTCCGGCCACTGGAGCATCGAAGGGGCCATCACCTCGCAGTTCGAGCAACACGCCCGCGCCGTACTGGGGTGGCCGCTCGGTTCGACCCGCCAGCGCGCGCCGACGGTGAGCGCCAACATCCTCGGCACGGTCGACGAGACCAGACCGGCGACGCTCGCCGGCGTCGAGCGCGTCCTCGAACGCGACGGGGCGAACCTCCACTGGTACGGCAAAGAGGACGTGCGGCCCCTGCGGAAGATGGGCCACGTGACGACGACGGCCGAGGACGACGACGCGGACCTGACCGACCTGCTCGCATCGGCTCGCAACCTGCGCGACTCACTCTCTTTCCAATGACCGACGACATCGGCGCCCTGATCGACGAATGGCACGCACAGGCCGACGAGGATCGCCCGGCAGCGACGACGCCGGAGGTGGGGATCATCATGGGTTCGGACTCCGATCTCGACACGATGGCGGGCGCGTACGAGGCGCTGAAGAAATTGGAGTTCGCGGAGCAGACGGACTACGCGAACCCGCCGGAGGCCCGCTTCACCTTCGAGAGCTACGTCGTCTCGGCCCACCGAACGCCGGACCTGATGTACGCGTACGGCGAGACGGCGGCAGCGAGGGGACTCGACGTGATCATCGCGGGCGCGGGCGGAAAGTCGGCCGATCTGCCGAACATGACGGCCTCGATCGCCTACCCGCTCCCGGTCATCGGCGTGCCGGTTCAGGAGAAGTCGGTCGATTCGGTGATCGGGATGCCGACGGGCGCGCCCATCGTCGCCGTCGACGCGGGCAAGTCGTACAACGCGGCGCTGTCGGCGGTGCAGATTCTCGGCCGCGAACACGACGAACTCGTGGCGCGGCTGGATGCGATCCACGACGACCGGCGGGCGGGCGTGGCCGAGGTATCACGGGCGCTTCACGACCGGGGAATCGACGGGTTCCGCGACCGGCAGGAGTAGGGCCGACACGGTCGGTGCGACAGGCCATGAATCCATCGAATATAGCCGCTAAATCGGCTCACGTCACCGAATATCATAAATCAACGCTTATGGGGTAGCACTCCTAACCGCCAAGACGACAGGAATCAAGGTATGAATCAGTGGATAGCAATCGGTGCACTCGGTCTGGTCGGCGTCGGCATCCCCATCGGGATGATGGTGGTGTCCGCGCTCCTCCGACCGACCATCACCGAACAGGGAAAGACCGTCATCTACGAGAGTGGTGAGGTCCCGACGGGAACGGCGCACGTCCAGTTCAACATCCAGTACTACATGGTCGCGCTGCTGTTCGTCGTCTTCGACGTCGAAACCGTCCTGATCTTCCCGTGGACGTTGATCTATCGGTCCGCGCTGGAGAACGGGGCGACCCTCGTCGAGACCCTCGTGCCGATGCTGGTGTTCATCGGGGTTCTCGTCGTCGGTCTCGTCTGGGCCTGGCGGAACGGCGCGGTCGAGTGGGTCAAGAGTCCGCGCGCGAACCGCCGCAAAACGGAGCGTCAATCATGAGTAGTGAACAGGAACGATTCGTCACCGACACAAGTCAGGTAGGAAGCGAGACACGCGACGCCCGTATCGGGGCGTCGGGAACCGACAATCGGTTCAACTCCAAACTCCGTGAGGCCTTCGGCTCCTCGCCGTTCATCCTCACGAAGTTCGACCGATTCATGGAGTGGGTGCGTGGCTCCTCGATGTTCATGCTACAGTTCGGCATCGCCTGCTGTAGCATCGAGATGATGCACACGTACGCGGTCAAACACGACCTCGACCGGTTCGGGGCGGGTGTGCCGCGCGCGTCGCCGCGACAGGCCGACGTGATCATCGTCCCGGGGACCATCGTCTCCAAGTTCGCCCCGCGGATGAAGCGCGTCTACGACCAGATGCCCGAACCCAAGTTCGTCGTCGGCATGGGGTCGTGTACCATCTCCGGCGGGCCGTTCCAGGAGGGGTACAACGTCGTCAAGGGGGCCGAGGAGGTCATCCCGGTCGACATCCACGTCCCCGGCTGTCCGCCCCGGCCCGAGGCGCTGGTCTACGGCGTCGCGAAGTTGCAGGAGCGGATCGCCAACGGCGAGAGTTCGCCGGTGACGGTCAAACCGTACGAACTCGAACAGTTCAGCGACCTCGACCGCGACGAAGTGGTCGACAAACTCGCCGAGGAAATCGACGAGGACGATCTCGTCATGCGGTACAACTGGGCTGACTCGCCATGAGTCTGGAAGAATCACAGCCAGATACGCTCGAGACGGCCACGACCACGGCCGAGGACATCGAAGCGTTGCTTGGCGATCTGGTCCTCGACCGCGACGACCACCTCAACGCGCCGGGCTTTGTCGTCCGGCCCGACGAGGTACAGGACACCCTCTTCCGCCTCCGCGACGAGGCCGGCTACGACCACCTCTCCTGTGTCACCGCACAGGAGTACGAGGACCGCTACGAGTCCATCTACCACCTCAAGAAGTACGACGATCCGACGGACGAGGTGAGCGTCGTCGTGCCGACGCCGACCGACGATCCGGTGAGCCAGTCGGCCGAACCCGTCTACCGGACGGCGGACTGGCACGAACGCGAGGCCTACGACCTCGTCGGCATCGAGTACGACGACCACCCCGACCTGCGCCGCATCCTCCTCCCCGAGACGTGGCAGGGTCACCCCCTCGGCCGGGACTACGACCAGGACCGTCCGCAGATCGTCCCCCTGCGCGAACACGCCAACCCGCTGCAGGAGGATCACGCGAGCGATGCGGGCGACACGATGTTCCTCAACATCGGGCCACACCACCCCGCGACCCACGGCGTCCTCCACTTGAAGACCGTTCTCGACGGCGAGCAGGTGGTCGACGTGGAGTCGGACATCGGCTACCTCCACCGCTGTGAGGAGCAGATCTGTCAGCAGGGGACGTACCGCTACCAGATCATGCCCTACCCGGACCGCTGGGACTACATCTCGGCGGGCCTACTGAACGAGTGGGCGTATGCCCGCGTTGCGGAGGACCTCGCCGATATCGAGGTGCCGGAGTACGCACAGGTCATCCGGACGATGGGCGCCGAACTCTGCCGCATCGCGGCCCACATGCTCGCGGTGGGCACCTTCGCACTCGACGTGTACGGCGACTTCACCGCCATCTTCATGTACGCCGTCCGCGACCGGGAGAAGGTCCAGAGCATCCTCGAAGAACTCACGGGTCAGCGCCTGATGTTCAACTACTTCCGCCTCGGCGGGGTCGTCTGGGACCTGCCCGAACCCCGCGAGGACTTCTTCGAGCTGATCCGGGACTTCCTCGACGACCTGCCGGAGGCGCTGGAGGAGTACCACGACATGATCTCCGCGAACGAGATTCTGCAGGTGCGCACCGTCGACACGGGCGTCCTGCCGCCGGAAGTCGCGAAGAGCTACGGGGCGACCGGTCCCGTCGCTCGCGGATCGGGCATCGACTACGACCTCCGGCGCGACGATCCGTACGGCTACTACGACGAACTCGACTGGAACGTGGCCGTCGAGGACGGCTGTGACAACTACAGCCGCCTGCTCGTCCGTCTGCGCGAGGTCGAGGAGTCCGCGAAGATCATCGAACAGTGTGTCGACCTGCTGGAAGACTGGCCGGAAGACGAGCGCACGATCCAGTCGAACGTCCCGCGGACGATTCGCCCGGACGACGACACCGAAATCTACCGCGCCGTCGAAGGCGCGAAAGGCGAACTCGGCATCTACGTGCGCGCGGACGGCACCGAGAAGCCCGCCCGGTTCAAGATCCGGAGCCCGTGTTTCTCGAACCTCCAGACGCTCCCGGAGATGTCCAACGGTGAGTACATCCCCGACCTGATCGCGTCGCTCGGCAGCCTCGATATCGTCCTCGGCGAGGTGGATCGCTGATGGACGTGCTGCTCCAGTCGGGGACGGCCACCCCGACGGGGACCGCGAACGCGACGGCGGCCAACGCCTCCGCGGCCGGCCCGGTGACGACGCTGCCCGAGACCATCTCGGGTGCGCTCGGCCTCACCGGCACCCTCGGTGATCTGGTCGGTGGCCTGATCGGCGCTTTCCTCATCGCCAACATCATGCTCGGCATGACGGCGCTGGCCGGCCCGTGGGCCAAGCGGAAGATCACGGCCGCGTTCACGGACCGCATCGCCGTCAACCGGATCGGCCCGTTCGGCCTGCTGATCATCGTGGCCGACGCGGTCCGACTGCTCTCGAAGGAGCTGATCGTCCCGGACGGTGTCGACCGCCCGGCGTGGGACATCGCGCCCATCATCCTGCCATTTTCGGCGTTGCTCGGGTTCGCGGTCATCCCGCTGGGGAGCGGCCTCCAGTTGGCCGACCCGGAGACGGGCATCGTCTTCGCGTTCGCGGCCGCCTCCATCGCCTCGGTCGGGCTCGTCATGGCCGGCTACGCCTCGAACAACAAGTACTCGCTGCTCGGCGCGCTGCGCTCGATCGCCCAGAACCTCGCCTACGAGATTCCGCTGGTCATCACGGCGGCGTCGGTGATCATCTTCGCCGGCACCTTCCGGACGAGCGAAATCGTCGCGGCCCAGACGGAGACGCTCGTGACGGTCGCCGGCATCGCGATCCCGGGCTGGTACGCGTTCGTCAACCCGTTCGCGTTCGTCCTCTTCGTGCTGGCGAACATCGCCGAGATCGGTCGCAACCCGTTCGACATTCCGGAAGCGCCGACCGAAATCGTCGCCGGCTACCAGACGGAGTACTCCAGTGTCTACTTCGTCCTGTTCTACCTCGGGGAGTTCATCCACATCTTCCTCGGCGGCGCGCTGATCGCCGTCCTCTTCCTCGGCGGCCCGGCAGGGCCGGTCCTGCCCGGGTTCGTCTGGATGGTCATCAAGATGTGGGCGTTCTTCCTGTTCACGCAGTGGGCCCGCTCCGCGGTCCCGCGCGTGCGTATCGACCAGTTGATCGAGATCGGCTGGAAGGGGATGCTCGTGCTCTCCTTCGCTAACCTGGTGCTCACGGCAGTCATCGTGGGAGTGATCGCGTAATGATTGGAATACTGAAAGGAATGGCGGTAACGATGAAACACGCGCTGGACGGGAAGACGTTCACCGTCGAATACCCCGACGTGGCGCCGGAGGTGAGCCCGCGATTCCGCGGCGTTCACAAGTTCAGCCAGGAGCGCTGTATCTGGTGTCGGCAGTGTGAGAACGTCTGCCCGAACGACACGATCCAGATCGTCCAAGACGACCAGCGCAACGGGGAACAGTACAACCTCCACATCGGACAGTGTATCTACTGCCGACTCTGCGAGGAGGTGTGCCCGGTGGACGCCATCCTGCTGACCCAGAACTTCGAATTCACCGCCGACACGAAAGACGACTTCGTGTACAACAAGGAACAGCTGAAAAACGTCCCGTGGTACAAGGGGATCGACCCGCTCGAATCCCGGAACCCGGATCGAAGCGCGTGGATCGGCGAAGGCGATGGAGAGATCGACTACCAGTGATAGCCGAGCCGGCGCTGCGCCGTCTCGAAACGTTCAAAGGAATACCTCAAGCAAACTCAAGCAATGGTGTATGAAACGATCGCGTTCGTGCTGTTCGCCCTGATCACACTGGGCTGCAGCCTTGGCGTCGTCCTGGTCGAGGACGTGTGGCACTCAGCACTCCTCCTCGGCGGCGCCCTGTTGAGCGTCGCGGTACATTACGTGATGATGCAGGCGGAGTTTCTCGCCGCCATGCAGATCCTCGTCTACGTGGGCGGGGTGCTCATCCTCATCACGTTCGCCGTGATGCTCACGAAATCGACCTCGGCAGCGGAATCGGCATCGACAACGGAGGTGCGTGAGACGTGACGACGAAACCGGAGCTGAAGACGGGCTCGCATCTGCTACCCGGGCTCGCAGCCGTCGTGTTATTCGTCACGATGGCGGCCGCCATCCTCCAGGCCTCGTTCGGCGACCCGCAAGGGTTCGGCCCGGACGCACCCATCACCGCGAGCATCGGCTACGCGATGTTCAACCTCGACATGGCGACGATTCCGGGGGAAGGGATGCTCGTCGCGTTCGAGATTATCGACGCCGTCCTCGTGGCTGCGCTCGTGGCTGCGGTGCTGCTCGCCCGCCGCGAACAGGATGGCAGCGTGGTGGCGCTCCTGACAGACGGTGGCCGGGAAGTTCGTGACCGCCTGAGCGGCGTCGACACCGACGCCGACGACGGAGGTGACCGCTGATGGTGCCGGTCCAGTGGTATCTCCTGCTGGCCGCCGCCGTGTTCTGCATCGGGCTGTTCGGCATTCTGACCCGTCAGAACGCGCTGTTGTTCCTGATGTCCGTCGAGCTCATGCTGAACGCGGCCAACATCAACCTCGTGGCCTTCTCGGCCTACTGGGGCAACGTCACCGGTCAGACGTTCAGCCTGTTCACGATGGCGCTCGCCGCCGCCGAAGTCGCGGTCGGCATCGGCATCATCCTCGTGCTGTACCGCAACTTCGACGACGTGGACGTGACGCTGGCCAAGGAGATGAGGTGGTAAGATGGCTGCATTCGACTACGCACCCGCGATCGTTCTCCTCCCGTTCCTCTCTTTCCTCGTGTCGCTCGCAGGCGGGAAGTACCTCCCCAAGGGCGGCGCGTTCGGCGGCATCGCCGCCACCGTCGGTTCCCTGCTCCTGTCGGCGTGGGTCTTCCTGACCGTCAGCGCGGGCAACGTCTACAACGAGACGCTCTACACGTGGGTGGCTGGTGCGGGCGAGGAGGCCGTCTCGCTCACCTTCGGCCTCCTGCTCGATCCGCTGGCGGCCATGATGTTGCTCATCGTCTCGCTGGTCTCTCTGCTGGTCCACGTGTTCAGCCTCGGCTACATGAACGACGAGGGCGAAACCGGCTTGCCGCGCTACTACGCCGGTCTCGGCCTCTTCACCGCCTCCATGCTCGGGTTCGTCGTCGCCGACAACCTGCTCATGGCGTTCATGTTCTTCGAACTCGTCGGTCTCTGTTCGTACCTCCTGATCGGCTTCTGGTTCCGCCAGGAGGGGCCGCCGAGCGCCGCGAAGAAGGCGTTCCTGGTCACCCGCTTCGGTGACTACTTCTTCCTCGTCGGCGTCGTCGCCGTCTTCGCCACCTTCGGCACCGCGAAGTTCGCGGGCGAGGGGGCGTTCCCGGTGCTCGCCGAGGAAGCGCTGAACGGGGCAGCCGAGGTGACCACCTTCGGCTTCGCGCCCGAGACGTGGTTCACCATCGTCGGCCTCCTGATCCTCGGCGGCGTCATCGGGAAGTCCGCGCAGTTCCCGCTGCACACGTGGCTCCCGGACGCCATGGAGGGTCCGACGCCCGTCTCCGCGCTCATCCACGCCGCGACCATGGTCGCAGCCGGCGTCTACCTGGTCGCGCGGATGTACGGCTTCTACGCGCTCTCGCCGACGGCGCTGGGCATCATCGCGCTCGTGGGCGGGTTCACCGCCCTCGTCGCCGCGACGATGGGCGTCGTCAAGCGGGAGATCAAGCAGGTGCTCGCCTACTCCACCATCTCACAGTACGGCTACATGATGTTGGGACTCGGCGCCGGTGGCTACGTCGCGGCCACCTTCCACCTGCTGACCCACGCGTTCTTCAAGGCGCTCCTGTTCCTCGGTGCTGGGGCGGTCATCATCGCCATGCACCACGACGAGGACATGTGGAACATGGGTGGACTCAAAGATCGGATGCCCGTCACCTACTACACCTTCCTCTCCGGATCCTTGGCGCTCGCCGGCATCGTCCCCTTCGCGGGCTTCTGGTCGAAGGACGAAGTGCTGTACGAGGCGCTCGTCCACGGCCTCGGCGGCTCACCGCTCCTCCTCGCGGGCTACGCGATGGGGCTGGTGGCCGTCTTCTTCACCGGCTTCTACACCTTCCGGATGGTGTTCCTGACCTTCCACGGCGAGCCACGGACGGATATCGCTCGGGACCCACACGGAGTGCGGTGGAACGTGAAGGGACCGCTCGTGGTCCTCGGCATCCTCGCCGCCACTATCGGCTTCGTCAACATGGTTCCGGTGCAGGATCTGACGGGCATCCATCTGGAGTACCTGCACGACTGGCTCGCTCACGGCGAGATTTCGGCGCTCACCGCCGAACACTACGGCGAGCTACTCCACGACTACGCGCACTACACGTCGGCGGACGTGGCGTCCTACGTCGCGGGCGCGGTGTCGCTCGCCCTCGCCCTCGCGGGCGCCGGCGCGGCACACGTCCTGTACAACGTCCCGGACCCGGACGAACACACGGAGAAACTCGGCGCGATCAAGACCCTCTGGTACAACAACTACTACCAAGACGAGTACCAGGTCTGGCTCGCGCAGTCGGTCGTTCTGCCGCTGGCTCGACTGGCCGATAAGTTCGACCAGGGCGTCGTCGACGGCGTCGTCAACGGCGTCTCCAGCGTGAGCCTGTTCGCCGGAAGCCGTATCCGGCGGCTACAGACCGGTGTCGTGACCAACTACGCCGTGCTCCTCACCCTCGGGTTGACGGCGTTGCTCGTCGTCTTCGGACTGATGGGAGGGTGGTTCGCATGATTATCGAAGCACTGATCGCCGTTACGTTCGTCGCCGCGTTCGTCGTCATGCTGGCCCCCGACGAGGTGGCCGGCCGTCTCGCGGCGGCGCTGAGTCTGCTCCCCGTCGTCGGGAGCCTCTACATGTGGAGTCGGTTCGACGCGTCGGGCAACGCCCTCACGGGCGGCTCGATCGCGTTCGAGACGATGACGCCGTGGCTGGAACTCGGCGGCTACACGCTCAACTGGCACGTCGGCGTCGACGGCATCGGCCTGCCGCTGGTCGTGTTGACGACGATCCTCTCGACGCTCGCCATCGTGAGCGCGTGGACGCCCATCGACGACCGCCAGTCGCAGTTCTACGGCCTCATGCTGTTCATGGAGGCGAACCTGCTCGGTGTCTTCACCGCACTCGACTTCTTCGTCTGGTTCGTCTTCTGGGAAGCCGTCCTCCTGCCGATGTACTTCCTCATCGGCGTCTGGGGCGGCCCCCGGCGGAAGTACGCCGCCATCAAGTTCTTCGTCTACACCAACATCGCGTCGCTGGCGATGTTCATCGGCTTCATCGCCCTCGTGTTCGGCCTCGGCGACTCGGTGTCGTCGCTCGACATGCCGGCTATCGCACAGGCGCTCCGGGCGGGCGAACTCGGGTCGCTGTACGGCATCCCCGCCGCGACGCTCCGGACCGTCGCCTTCGTGGCGATGTTCCTCGGCTTCGCGGTGAAGGTGCCCATCGTCCCCTTCCACACGTGGCTGCCGGATGCCCACGTCGAGGCGCCGTCGCCGGTGTCGGTGATGCTAGCGGGCGTCCTCCTGAAGATGGGGACCTACGCCCTGCTCCGGTTCAACTTCACCATGATGCCGGAGACGGCGACGCAGTTCGCGGTGCCCATCGCGCTGATCGCCGTGATCAGCGTCATCTACGGCGCGATGCTCGCGCTGGCCCAGCAGGACCTCAAGCGCATCGTCGCCTACTCCTCCGTCTCCTCGATGGGCTACGTCATCCTCGGGCTGATCGCCTACACCACCTACGGGGTGGGTGGGGCGACCTTCCAGATGATCGCCCACGGCCTCATCTCGGGGCTGATGTTCATGTCGGTCGGCGTCATCTACAACGCGACCCACACGCGGATGGTGGGCGACATGTCCGGCATGGCCGATCGGATGCCGGTCACGACGGGTATCTTGGTCGCCGGCGCCTTCGGCTACATGGGCCTGCCCCTGATGGCCGGCTTCGCGGGTGAGTTCTTCATCTTCAAGGGCTCCTTCGAGTCGACGGTCACGGCCGGGATGCCCCTCTACACCGCCGCTGCGATGTTCGGCATCGTCATCGTCGCCGGCTACCTGCTCTTTGCGATGCAGCGGACGCTCTTCGGGGCATTCCGCCTCGAAACCGACTACGAGGTTGGTCCGGCCGCGCTCCACGAGACGGTTCCCCTGGCGATCCTGCTCGTGACGATCATCGTCCTCGGGGTCGCCCCCGACCTCTTTTTCGGGATGATCCAAGACGCGGTCACTCCCCTCCTCGACTTCGGAGGTGAACTCTCGTGATCCCCATCCAGACCCAACTGCCGACCTGGACGGCCGTCGCGCCGACGCTGTTGCTCGGCCTGACGGCGCTCGTCCTCCTGCTGGTGGACAGCATCGATCCGGACTCGACCCGACCGACGGCGCTCGCCGGCATCTCGGCGCTCGGAAGCGTCGCGGCCCTCGCCGTTGCCGGCTGGTTCCTGCTCGCCGGGACCGGTCAGACCGGGAGCGGTGGCGCCATCGAACTCTACGGTGGGTCCATCGTCGTCGACGGGTTGAGTCTGTTCTTCACCGTCATCTTCGCCAGCGTCGCCGCCATGGTGTCCCTGGCGAGTTACGACTACCTGCGCGACCGCACCTACCAGGCGGAGTTCTATGCACTGGTGATGCTGGCCGCGACGGGGATGAGTCTCATGGGTTCCTCGGGGTCGCTGGCGACGGTTTTCGTCAGCCTCGAACTCGCCTCCCTGCCATCGTACGCGCTCGTGGCCTTCCTCAAGAACAACCGCGGGAGCGTCGAGGCGGGGCTGAAGTACTTCCTCGTCGGCGCCGTCTCCTCTGCCGTCTTCGCGTTCGGCATCTCGCTGGTGTACGCCGTCACGGGATCACTCCTGCTCTCGGACGTGGCGAGCGCCATCGGATCGGCGGGGGACTTCGTCGGCATCGCGGGTGTCGGCATCGTGATGATCGCTGGCGGGTTCGCGTTCAAGACGGCCTCCGTCCCCTTCCACTTCTGGGCGCCGGAGGCGTACGAGGGCGCTCCCGCCCCCATCAGCGCCTTCCTCTCGTCGGCGTCGAAGGCGGCCGGCTTCGCCGTCGCCTTCCGCGTCTTCGCCGTCGCCTTCCCCATCGAATCCGTCGTCCCGATGGGCATCGACTGGCCGCTCCTCTTTGCCGTCCTCGCCGTCGTCACGATGACGCTCGGCAACTTCGCGGCGGCCACACAGGAGAACGTCAAGCGGATGCTGGCGTACTCCTCGGTCGGCCACGCGGGCTACGCGCTGATCGGCCTCGCGGCCCTCTCCGGCGGCGGCCCGAACGGGAACGTGATGGGCGCGAGCATGGCCCACCTGCTCGTCTACGGCTTCATGAACACCGGCGCGTTCCTGTTCATCGCCATGGTCGAACACTGGGACGTGGGTCGGACCTTCGAGGACTACAACGGTCTCGCGACGCAGGCGCCGGTCGCCTGTCTCGCGATGACCGTCTTCATGTTCTCGCTGGCCGGGCTGCCGCCGTTCGGGGGCTTCCTCTCGAAGTACGCCCTCTTCTACGGAGCGATTCAGGGCGGCTTCTGGTGGCTCGCCGCCGTCGGCGCCATCAACAGCGCGCTGTCGCTGTTCTACTACTCCCGCGTGGTGAAGGCGATGTGGATCGAGGAGCCCTCGGAGAGCTTCGACCTCGGCGCGACACCGCTCGGCATCTACGTCGCGGTGCTCGTCGCCGCTGTCGGGACGCTCGTGCTCCTGCCGGCGTTCGGACCCGTCGTCGAGACGGCCCAGAGCGCTGCGACGGCGCTGTTCGCGTAGACCCGGTCAATCGGCCGGCGTCGCCGTTCGCAGCGTCGACCGAATCGCCCGTGTCACTTCTTTGGATCGCCGGACTGTGATGCCGTCGGTCGTCACGAACACACCGTGGTCACCATCGATGACGCGCGTGACGAACCCGTTCTCGAACACCCGAAGCGTGTACTGGTAGCTCCCGAGTTCGGTTTCGGTGTACGCCGTCTGAATCCCGAATCCAGCCGTCTCGTGTTCGACCGAGGCGGCGAGGTCGGCGTCGGCCTCCAGATCCGACCGGAGGTAGACCTGTTCGTACCCGTCCGGGGTGAAGTACGTGATGCTTCGTAGACTGTCTCCCACGGTGGTCCGGCAGGCGCTCACCAGTTGCTCTTCGAGCGACGGATCGACGAGGTCGCGGTGTTCGCTCATGTTGCGTGGTATCATGTGTCACAGAACGTTAACTCCATCGGCGATACGTGACGGTAGGGTTTTGAGTGGCGGGCGTAACGGACGGGTATGGTGAGGCGGCTCGTGCTCGGGTGTGGGCGCGCCGGCGAAACCGTCGTGGGTGTCGTCTCGACGTGGGGTGGCGATCTCCGGGCCGTCGTTCCGGAGGACGCCCGGATCGAAGGCGTCGCGGACGTGGTTCACGGCGACCCGGCGGACCCGGAGATGTACCCCGACGCGACTGACGTGGTGCTGGTGCTCGGTGAGGACGCCGACCGGAATCTCGCGGCCGCCCAGCAGGCCCGCGAGTCGTTTCCCGACGCCCTGATCGTCGCCTGTGGGGAGTGGGAAGACACCGAGACCGCGGGGGCGCTCGCGGCGATAGCGGACCGTGTCGTCGAATCCCGGCGGATCGTGACCAACCACCTCCTCCAATCGGCCACGAGTGACGAGGCAGAGCGCGTCAGGCGGCTGCTCGACGTGCTTCGGGAGATCGACGGCCGACTGGCCGTGGTGATGCACGACAACCCCGATCCCGACGCCATCGCGTCGGCGCTCGCGCTCGCGCACATCGCCGGGACGGTCGGCATCGACGCCGACGCCTGTTACTTCGGCGAAATTTCGCATCAAGAGAACCGGGCGCTGGTGAACCTGCTGGATCTCGACCTCCGGAACATCGAGACGGCGGACGACATCGACGAGTACGCGGGCGTCGCGCTCGTCGATCACTCCCGTCCCGGCGTGAACGACGGTCTCGATCCAGACACCGAAGTGGACGTGGTGATCGACCACCATCCGCCGCGAGCGCCGGTCGAAGCCCGCTTTCTCGATCTCCGGAGCGACGTGGGCGCGACCAGCACGCTCCTCGCGGAGCATCTGGAACGACTGGGGATGACGCCCGACCGAATCGTCGCGACAGCACTCCTGTACGGTATCCGCGTCGACACGCGGGATTTCACCCGCGAGGCCGTCGATTCCGACTTCGAGGCGGCGGCGTTCCTGCTCCCTCACATCGACGAGTCCGTCCTCGAACGCGTCGAGCAACCGAGCATGAGCCCTGACGTGCTCGCGACGCTGGCGGCAGCGATCCGCAACCGAGAGGTGCGCGGAGAGGTGCTCACGAGCGGCGTCGGCCGCATTCGCGACCGCGACACCCTCGCGCAGGCCGCGGACAAACTGCTCGACATGGAGGGCATCAGCATCGTCGTCATCCACGGATTCATGGAGGAGACGATCTACGTCTCGGCGCGGGCACGGGGGACCGACGTGGATCTGGGCGAAATGTTACGCGACGCCCTCGGCCCCATCGGGAGTGCGGGCGGCCACGCCGACATGGCGGGCGCCCAGATCCCGCTCGGCATCCTCGGTGCGGTCGAAGGGGCGTCGACCGAATCCCTGGCCAGCATCGTCGACGACGTGATCGCCGGGCGGCTCTTCGAGGTGTTGGAGAATCCGCCGAGCGCCCCCCGGCGTGACCACCTCGGAACGGATATAGCGTTCGAGTTTCCGCTGGCGGACGAGGATTGATACGGATTATTGTAACTGTGTCCCGGTGGGTCGCCGAGACGATCCGGCGACCCACCGGTACTGACTGACAGTAAACCGTATGAGAGGAGATGCTGTGTGACGCCGGAACGGGACGGCGTACAACTCCCTGTGACGCGACTGGCGGTCGACGACCACCCTTTTGAGACTCGGCGTCGTACGCTCCTGCAATGGCCGCGAACGCGACTGTCGAAGACTACATGACCCGTGACGTGGCGACGGTTTCACCCGACGACACCGTTGCCGACGTGTCGCGCCGCATCGTCGAGAGCGATGGCCACACCGGATTCCCGGTGGCCAACGGCCGCCACGTCGAGGGGTTCATCAGCGCCCGAGACCTGCTGACGGCCGACGACAACGCACGAGTGTTCACCGTAATGTCCGACGACCTCGTCGTCGCCCACCCCGACATGAAGGTCAACGATGCTGCGCGGGTGATCCTGCGGTCGGGCATCCAGAAACTCCCAGTCGTCGACGATACCGGAAATCTGGTTGGCATCATCTCCAACACGGACGTCATCCGGAGTCAGATCGAGCGTGCCACGCCCGAAAAGGTGGGCAAACTCATGCACACGCTCGAAGAGATCCACGGTATCGAGGTCGAAGAGGAGCGCCGAGAGATCGAACTCTCGAAGCTCACGCCGACACAGTCTCGGGTGTACGCCGACGAACTACAGGGACGGAGCTACGAGCTCGAACACGGGCTGGCCGAACCGCTGGTCGTCATCGACAACGGCGGGACACACCTCCTCGCGGACGGCCACCACCGCGTCATGGCCGCCAATCGACTCGACATCGAGGAGATGGACGCCTACGTGATCGTCATCGACGAGGCGAACGAACTCGAACTCGGGATGCAACGCACCGCCGAGAAGGAGGGACTGGAATCCATCGACGACATCCAAGTCGTCGACTACGCACGGCACCCGCTGATCGAGACGACCGAGCGTCTGCAGGAAGAAGGACGATAGGAGGCGCCTACACGGCCGGCGATCCGGAGTCCTCGTCTTCGTCCGCATCGCCGTCGTCGTCCCCACCGTCGTCGCCCATGGCCGTGTCGCCCCCATCCTCACCCGGCCGATCGACCCCGACCAGATCGAGTTCCGGAACCAACATACCGAGCACCGACAGCGAGTAGTACCGGACGAACGTGAGCGCGGGCACCTGCACGATCAGGCCGACGACGATCAGCGCGAGAACGGCGAGCGCGGCGAGAATACCGACGATCACCCAACCGACGGTGTGTGTCCCGGCCGCCGAAGCGGCGAAAAACAGGGCACCGCCGACGATGGCAACGGGGATGGCGACGATCAGCGCCGCCAGGAGGACGACCAGCGACACCGCGAGACTCACCGCGATACCGAGGACGAACTTGGCGACGACATAGAGGGCGGTCTGTTTCCACTCGGCGCGAAGCGTCGGCCAGAGGCGTCGCCAGCTATCCACGACGCCCCGCTCCTCGGTCAGCATCGTCGGCACCACGAAGTCCGTCGTCAGGCCGAGGACGATCGCCGAGACGAGGGCGACGATGCCGAACAGAATCACCAGTGGAACGAGAAGCACGAACAGGACGGGCGAGACGCTGATTCCGAGGCCGAAGACCACGAGTAGTGGGAGGCCGAGCAGTAGCAGACTGCCGAGGCCAACGACGAGGCGGAAGCCGAACAGCCGGAGGCCGGGCCGGAGATTCGCGCGGAAGGGCTCACGGATCGAGACGGTCCGGTCGCGGAGCCCCTCGATCAGGACGAACTCCATTACGGCGCCGACGACGCTCCACACGAGCACCAACAGGATGACGAAGACGACGATACCGAGGACGATCGCGGCGACGGACCCGGGGTCGGGGAGCGATGGCATCGGCATGTCGGACGGCGCACCGCTACCGCCACCCGACGGGACGTTGGCGTTCCCCCCAGTCGGTGCCCCGCCGCCGACACCGACGAACAGGGCGATCAGCGCGAGCCTGAGCCATCGGCCACGGTCCACGGGCCAGAGGAGGGATTCGGTCGCCTCACGGGCATTTCTCAGGGCTGCAAAGGCGTACCAGTCGGAGGGCATACCATAGTTCCTACCACGAAGTGACAAAAAGACATAGGGTAGTGCTCGCGGCGAGAAGCGCGCTCCGCCCGACCGCGACGATACTTTACCGTCGCGCCCGAACTCCCGGGTATGACTCCGTTCGAGCGGCGGACCCGCCGCGCACAGTCACACCTCGATGCGGTCGGTGCCGACTGCCTCGTCCTGTCGCCCGGCCGTGACTGTTACTACCTGACCGGCGTCGACGGCGAGCAGAGCGACCGGCTCCAGCTCTTTTGCCTCCCCGCCGACGGCGAGCCGACGTTCGTGGTGCCACGACTCGAAGCCGACCCGGTCCGAACGGCGACGTGGGTCGACGACGTACGAACGTGGGGCGACGACACCGGTCCCGATCCAGTCCTCGACTCGGTGCTCGACGAACTGTCGCCGTCGCGTCTCCTCCTCGCGGACCGCATGTGGGCGGAGTTCGCGCTCGCCCTGCAGAAGCGCCTGCCGGCCGCGTCGGTCGGCCTCGCGAGCGAAGTGCTCGCGCCCCTCCGCCGTCGGAAGGGCGACCGGGAGCTCGACGCGCTCCGGGCGGCCGCCGACGCCGCGGACGCGACGGTGAACGACGTGCGCACCCTCGGCGCCGACGCCGTGGGGATGACCGAGACGGAACTCGCTGGCTGGATCGAGGAACGGCTCGCCGCCCACGGCGGCACGGGCGTCGCCTTCGACACCATCGTCGCGTCGGGACCGAACGGCGCCGACCCGCACCACGCGAGCGGGGAGCGCGAGATTCGGGCCGGCGATCCGGTCGTCCTCGATTTCGGAACACGGGTGGAGGGGTACGTGAGCGACCAGACCCGCACGGTCGTCTTCGACGGGGACCCACCGGCCGAGTTCGAGAGGGTTCACGACGCCGTCCGTGAGGCGCAGTCGGCCGGCGTGGCGGCGGTCGAACCCGGCGTGACGACCGGCGACATCGACCGCGCCGTGCGCGACGTGATCGAGGATGCGGGCTACGGCGACCGCTTCGTTCATCGGACGGGTCACGGCGTCGGGCTGGATGTCCACGAGGAACCGAACGTGGCGGCCGGCGGCGAGACGGTACTCGAACCGGGGATGGCCTTCAGCGTCGAACCCGGCGTCTACCTCACCGATCGATTCGGGGCGCGGATCGAGGATCTGGTCGTGGTCACCGACGATGGCGTCGAGCGGCTGAACCACACGGACCGGCGATGGCGGTGCTGATCACTCGTCGACGTCGCTCTCGGTGTCGGTGTCGGCGTCACCGCCACCGAGCAGCGCGTCCACGTCGGCGTGGTCGGTCAACAGCGATCCCATCACGTCGACCGTGTGTTCGTCGCGCGTTCGACCGCCCCGAATCACGTCTTCGGCGCGTTCGAGCGTCGAGAGCGTGTCGGCACTCGACAGGAGCACGGGGACGCCCTTCTCCGTGGCCTTGCCGAGGACGGTCCCCGGTGGTCTGCGGCCGCCGGTGACGACCAGACAGGTGATCCCCGGGGCTTCGAGCGCCGCGGTGTGGATGTCGGTCCGGTCGCCGCCGGTGATGACGGCGGCGTCTTTCGTCCGCCGGAAGAAGCGAAGCGCCTCCTCGCCGCTCATCGCGCCGACGAGGAACCGCTCGACGACGCCGTCGGTCGGCACGTCGGTCAGCACCTCGACGCCGAGTTCGGTCGCCAAGTCGGCAACGGTGACGCCCGCCAAGTCGGGGTCGCGCGGCAGGACGCCCACGACCGGGATGCCCTTCCGTTCGAGGAAGGGGGCGACGACGCTCTCGACTTCGTCGTAGGCGGCGTCGGACACCCGATTGAAGATGACACCGAGGAGCCGGTCACCGAGTCGGCGAGCGGCCGCGAGGGTGTCGTCCACGTCGTTCGGGGTGCCGTACTCCGCGATCAGGACCACCTCGGCGTCGAGCAACGACGCCACCTCCGCGTCGGTGAGATCGACGACGCCGCCGGTCGTGAGGCGACCGCCGCCCTCGACCACCACGAAGTCTCGCCCGTCGGCGACGGCGTCGAACCCCTCCCGAACCCGCTCTCGGAGTTCGTCGGGCTGTTCCCGGCCCTCCATCGCACTCCGGACGAACGTCGGTGAGTAGACGATGGGCTCCATCTCGTGCATCTCGTCGTCGGTGCCGAGGAGTTCGCGCGCGAGCATGGGATCGCGATCCAGCGTCTTGCCGACGTGGCTCTGGAGGCGGGTCCCCTTGGGTTTCATGTAGCCGACGGTTCGCCCCTGGGTCTGCGCGTGGCGGCCCAGCGCGATGGCGATGGCCGTCTTGCCTGTGCTCTCTTCGGTCGCGGTGACGAGTACGGTGTTCATGGTTCAACGGTGAGTCTGAGGTCGACGGCGACGACGCCGTCCGGACGGGCCACCAGCGGGTTCACGTCGAGTTCGAGGATGGCCGGGAAGTCGGTAACGAGCTGGGAGAGTCGACAGAGCGTCTCGGCGACCGCCGCCCGGTCGACGGGATCACGTCCCCGTGCCCCTGACAGGAGCGGTGCCGCCTGGATCTCGTCGGTCATCTCCCGAGCGTCCGCCTCGGCGAGTGGCGCGACGCGGATGGCGGTGTCCTCCATCACCTCGACGAAGATGCCGCCGAGACCGAAGAGGACGAGCGGACCGAACTGCGGATCGCGATTCGTGCCCACGATGGTCTCGACGCCCGCGTCCACGTCGACCTGTTCCTGTACCTGTACGCCGAGGATCGTCGCGTCGGGCTGGTAGTTGCGTGCCCGGGCGACCAGATCCTCGAAGGCGTCGTACACGTCTCCGTGGTCTACACCGACTTTCACGCCGCCGATGTCGGACTTGTGGAGGATGTCGGGGCTGACGATCTTCATGACGACCGGATCACCGATCTCTTCGGCGACCTCGAGCGCGTCGACCGGCGAGTCGACCACTTCGCCGGCGGGCGTCGGGATGCCGTAGGCGTCGAGCAGCGGCATCGCCTCGACGCCGAGACGGGTCGCGCCGCGTTCGCGGGCGCGGTCGAGCACTGCCGCGGCCGCCTCCCGATCCACGTCGTAGGTCGTCGGCTCGCGGCGTTCGCGCTCACGAATCTCGCGATACCGTTCGAGCGTCCCGAGATTCTCGACGGCCCGCGCGGGATCGAAGTAGTTGGGAATGCCCGCCTCGACGAGGGTGTCGTCGGCCTCGCGGGCGCGTTCGCCACCCATGAGACACGTCGTCACCGGGAGACCGTACTCTGCCTGGAGGTCGACCACATCGCTCGCGAGGCGGTCGAACTCCAGCGTCGCCGTCGGTGCGGCGATGACGACGGCCGACCCCACGGCATCGTCCCCGAGGACGGCGTCGACGGCGGCGCGCAGGCGTTCGTTGTCGGCGTCGCCGATGACGTCCACGGGGTTGTAGACGTTCGCCCCCTCCGGGAGCCGATCACGGAGCGCGTCGACGGTGTCGCTCCCGAAGTCGGCGAGCGAGAGGGGGCCATCACCGACTGCGTCGGTCGCCATCACGCCCGGTCCGCCGGCGTTGGTGACGACTGCCACGCCGTCGGTCTCGGGAACCGGCTGCCCGGCGAGGACGCGCGCGGCGTCGAACAAATGCTGGACGGTGTCGGCGCGGAGGACACCCGCCTGTCGGAGGCCGGCCTCGTAGGCGCGGTCCCGGCCGGCCATCGCACCGGTGTGCGAGGACGCTGCCTGCGCCCCGGCCTCGGTCCGCCCGGATTTCACGACCACGACCGGCGTCTCCCGGGTCACCTCGCTGGCCACCTCCACGAACCGGCGCCCGTCCTCGATACTTTCGAGGTAGCCGACGATCACGTCCGTCCCGTCGTCGTCGCCCCACGAGTCGACGAAATCCGTCTCGTCGAGGACGGTCTTGTTGCCGAGCGACACCACGTCCTTGAATCCGACGCCGTGGTCCGCCGCCCAATCTAGCACCGCCGTGACGAACGCCCCCGACTGGCTCAGAAACGAGACCGATCCGGCGGGCGCCGACCGGGGGGCGAACGTCGCGTTCAGCCCCACCGGTGTGCTGATGATGCCGAGGCAGTTCGGCCCGACGAGGTTTAGACCGTACTCGTCGGCGACGGCTTCGAGGTCGCGCTCCCGGGCGGCGCCCTCACTGCCCGTCTCGCCGAATCCGGCCGTGATGACGACGACGTCGTCGATGCCGGCCGCGCCGGCCTCGCGCACCACGTCGATGGCGACCGCCGCGGGGACGGCCACCACCGCCAGATCGGCGTCGGTCTCGCTCACGTCGTCGACGCAGTCCAGTCCACACACCGTCTCGGAGTTCGGATTGACGGGGACGACCTCGCCCCGGAAGTCGGCCAGGAGGTTCTCGACGAGCGCGCGACCGACCGATCCGGGACGCTCCGTCGCCCCGATCACGGCGACCCGCTCCGGGGTGAACAGCGAGGAGAGTCTTCCCATCGAGCGCGGATACTACGGGACACCGCATAAACGCGGTGGGTGATACTGTCGGCTGTAACTGTACGGAACGATTCGCTCCCCTGAGGTGCCGAACCGTTCGGCGGGCTTACAGCCGACAGTATGAGACGGCCGGTTTAGGTCGGCCAAATGTATCGGAAATATGATAATATTTAACCGCGTTGGCGTCGTCGAATCGACCGATGGCGCTGCTCGGAAATTTCGCTTTCGTCTTCGTCGCTGGGTTGGTGACCGCACTTGCGACCGGTCTGGGAGCCATTCCCTTCTTCATCGTCGACGAGGTGAGCGACCGCTGGAACGTGGCGTTGTGGGGACTCGCCTCGGGAATCATGGTCTCCGCATCGGTGTTCGGGCTAGTGTTCGAGGGCCTGTCGGCGGCCGACTCGCCGCTCGAAATTATCCCCGGCCTCGTCGCCGGCGTCGTCCTCGTCGTCGTCGCTCACGAGGTGATCGAGAGCTACGAGGTGAGTCCCCGAACGTACGAGGAAGCGGATTTCCGGAAACTCCTGCTCATCCTCGGCGTACTGACGGTCCACAGTTTTCCCGAAGGCGTCGCCGTCGGCGTCGCGTTCGCAGACCTCGGGCTGGAGACGGCTGCCGACGCCTCCGTCGCCATGTTCGGACTGACCGTTCCCCTCCTCGCGATCTTCATGACGGTGGCCATCTCCATCCACAACGTCCCCGAAGGCGTGGCCATCTCCATCCCGCTCCGGACCCTCGGCGTCTCGGAGTGGAAGATGGTCTGGTGGGCCGTCTTCTCCAGCCTTCCCCAGCCGCTCGGCGCGGTGATCGCGTACCTGTTCGTCCGGATCGCCCGCGAGTTCCTGCCGATGGGCTTCGGTTTCGCCGCGGGAGCGATGATCTATCTCGTCGTCACGGAGTTCATTCCGGAAGCCCTCGACATCGGCGCCGGGTTACCGGGGGGCGGAAAGCGCGAACTCGTCGCCGGCGTCGTCGCCGGCGTCCTCGCGATGGTGCCGCTCCTGTTCGTCTAGTGGCTGTGACCCGTGGCTTCGCCGAAGGTCATGCCGAACCGCTCCTCGAACAGCTCCTCGGCTTTCTCGTTGATCGCTTTCAGATCGCCAGGAACCTCACCTTCGGCGTGGTGGACAATGGCGTGCGAGCGCTGGACGAACGAGAGGAGCGCGATCTCGGCGACGACCGTCGTCGGCTCTTCACCCTGTTCGGCGAGCGCGTCGACCAACCCGACCGGCAGTTCGAGTTCGTCCGTGTCACCGTCCGGGCCTTCGATGGTGTACGTCTCGGTGTCGACCATGCCCGCTACTCGGGGCGCCCGGTATAAGGGCGTGTGGGAAGCGGGTCGCGCTAGTCGTCGCTCTCCGCCGCCGCCGGCTCCTCCGCCGCCGCGCGGTCGCGCTCCAGATCTTCGAGGTAGCCATCGGCGTCGATGGCGGCCTTACAGCCCATGCCGCCCGCGGTGATGGCTTGCTGGTAGTGGTAGTCCACCACGTCGCCCGCGCCGAAGAGGCCGGGGACCCCCGTCGCGGTCTGCCCGCCGCCGTCCCCGCCGGCGGTTTCGAGGTAGCCTTCGTCGTCCATCTCCACGTCCAGTCCCTCCAGATACGCCGTGTTCGGCGTGTGGCCGATGGCGTAGAAGACGGCGCCCGCGTCGAATTCGAACTCCTCGGTGTCCGGGTCGTCGAGCTTGTCCGTGGGGCGGCCCTCGGGGTGGTGGACCATCGTTGCGTAGTCGACGCCGTCCTCCGGTGTCCCGTGAAGCTCCGTGACCTCCGTGTTCAGCTTGAGTTCGATGTCGCCCTCGTCGACGTGTTCCATCACACGGTCGATCCAGTAGTCCTCGGCGCGGAACTCGTCGCGGCGGTGGACGAGATAGACCGTGGAGGCGAACTTGGTGAGGAAGACGGCCTCCTCGCAGGCGGCGTCACCACCACCCACCACGACGATTTTCTCGTCGCGGAAGAAGGCGCCGTCACAGGTCGCACACGTCGACAGCCCGTAGCCCATGAGTTCGTCCTCGCCGGGAATGCCGAGGGTGCGCGCGCTGGCGCCCGAGGCGGCGATGAACGCGTCTGCCGTGTACTCCGTGCCGCTGGTCAGCGTGACGCGGAAGGTGTGGCCCGGTCCCGCCGACTCCTCGACGTCGACCGACTCGATGACGCCGTTTTTCACCTCGGCCCCGAACTTCCGGGCCTGTTCTTTCATGTTGTTCACCAGTTCCGGCCCGCTGATTCCCTCGGGGAAGCCGGGGTAGTTGTCCACGTCGGTCGTCAGCGTCAACTGGCCACCGGGTTCGTCGCCCTCGAACACCAGCGGCTCGTTGTTCGACCGGCCGGCGTAGATGGCGGCCGTGAGCCCCGCGATCCCACTCCCGGCGATGATGAGACGCCGGTGTTCGGCGCCGTCGCTCTCGCTCATACTCGTGATAGGCGGGTGGGACCCATTTAGCTTGCGTTGTCGGGTGCGTACTTTCTTGGCCGCCGCCCCCCGATCGACATCCATGCCCGCCGACCTGATCGAGAAGACCGACCGCTACGAGCGGATGCTCGCGGACGCCCTCGACGAGGCGGAGCCACGCCCGCCCGCGGACACGCCGCTCGGCGTCGCCGCCGCCGAGTGCCGGGAGATGGCCGCGTCGTATCTCGACGACGGCCGTCACTTCCGGGAGGAGGACGACCCCGTGAACGCGCTCGCCGCCTTCTCCTACGGCTACGGCTGGCTCGACGCCGGCGTGCGGATGGGGCTCTTCGCCGTCCCCGAGGGGACGGAGCTGTTCACGACGTAGGCGTGCTCACCCGTCGCGGCCGTCGATGTAGCCGACGACGACGAGGCCGGTGCCGAGAAGCAGGAGGACGGCGGACACCTCCTCCGGGGCGAGCCGGAGCCGCTCGGCGACGAACCCGACGAGCGTCAACTGAATCCCGAGGAGCATCGTCCGGATCGCGTCGGGACCGACTGCCATCAGTACCGATACGTCGGCCCGCCGTCGCCGTCCTCGACCTCGATGCCGAGCGCCTCCAGGTCGTCCCGAAGGTCGTCGGCCCGCTCGTAGTTGCCAGCCTCGCGTTCGGCCTCGCGCACGTCGAGGACGAGTTCGATCAGGTCGTCGGCGAGGTGGGCCTCGCCGCTCGCGCCGCGACCGAAGTCGAGGCCGAGCACGTCGCCGGCGAGCTCCTCGAACGTCTCGACGGCCTCCCGGAGGCCGACGTAGTCGTACGGGTCGCCTCCGTCGACGTGGCGGTTGACGGCCGTCGCGAGTTCCAGTAGAGCGGCCGTCGCCTCCCGCACCCCGAAGTCGTCGTTCATCGCGGCGGCGAAGTCCGTCCGGGTCGTCTCGACGGCCGCCCGCAGGTCCTCGTCCGTGGCTTTGGTTCGGGCGTCGACGCTGTCGCAGGCGTCGACGGCCGCCTCGTGGGCGCGTTCGAGGCGCTCCCAGCGCTCTTCGGCTTCCGCCATCGCCGCCTCGCTGTAGGTCTGTTTCGATCCGTAGTTGGTCGAGAGATAGAACGTGCGGATGACGTTCGGGCCGAACTCGTCGAGGGCGTCGGCGACGTAGAAGTAGTTGCCGAGGCTGGAACTCATCTTCTCGCCGGCGGTTTCGAGGAGGCCGGTGTGGAGCCAGTAGCGGGCGAACTGCTCGCCGGTCGCCGCCTCGCTCTGGGCGATTTCGTTCTCGTGATGTGGGAAGACCAGGTCGTGCCCGCCGACGTGGATATCGATGGTGTCGTCGAGGTGTGTCGTGCTCATGGCCGAGCACTCGATGTGCCAGCCGGGGCGCCCCTCGCCCCACGGGGAGTCCCACGTCTCGCCGCTCGGCGGGTGTTCGCCCAGTGGGCGGTCGTCCTTCCGGTGTTCGGCCACGTCACTGGGCGAGACGCCGTCGGCCTTCCAGAGCGCGAAGTCGGCGGGGTGGCGCTTCTCCGAGCGCTCGTTCGGGTCGCCCTGTGACTCCATCTCCTCCAGACGCTGGTTCGAGAGTTTGCCGTAGTCGTCGAATTCGGTCACGTCGAAGTAGACGGAGCCGTTCGCCTCGTAGGCGTAGCCGCGGTCGATCAGCGTCTCCACGAGGTCGATGATCTCGGGGACGTGTTCGGACACCCGGGGGTAGACCGCCGCTCGCTTCAGGTTCAGGCCGCGCATGTCGGCGAGAACCGAGGCGATGAAGCCCTCCGCTACGTCCAGTTCCGACTCGCCGAGGTCGTCCTCGCCGACGCGGGCGACGATCTTCTCGTTCACGTCGGTGAAGTTCTCGACGTGGCGCACGTCGTAGCCGCGGTGGTTCAGCCACCGGTGCATCACGTCGGCGTGTGTCCACACGCGAGCGTGGCCGAGGTGTGCGTCGTCCGAGACCGTCAGCCCACAGACGTACAGCAGGACTTCCTCGCCTCCTGGCTCGAACTCCTCGCGATCGCCCGTCAGCGTGTTGGTCACGGACAGCGTCATGAGAGGGCTGTTCCGGGTCGAGCCATTAATATCTGTAGAAACGCTTTCGGGCGGGTGACGGGGCGCCGAGAGCACCCCTCGCGACGGGGATCGACCGTGAGTGGTCGCGGTCCCTGCTGCAACCCCCCGGAGTGGGAATCGCCGGATGGCCACACGCCGACAGCAGTATTGACCTCCTCCCGCGCCTGAAGACGTGGGAATCCCACCACGGGATTTCAGGCCGAGCGTGACCCTACGATTTCAAGACGCATACGTTCCAAGCGTCTCTTGCTTGGTAGCATCGGCTTGGCTGTCTTGTGGGGCGGTCAAACGCCCCCCATCCTCAGCCGAGTATCGACCCCGATGGGCGTCCGCTCTTCGGCGGACACCTCGGAAGCATCCTCAACGTCGCGGGTCGCGGTGACGTGGAGATACCACGTTCCGCCACGCTCGAACAGCCGACTCTCGCCCATCGTGGCGTCTCCCGCGTTCAACGCTTCCAACCAGTCCCGTTGTTCGGGATTCGGTTGTGCTGGCATCCAGAGGTGGTAGTCCTCGTGGTGCGGGATTTTGACGTACCACTCGATAGCGTTCTCGGGCTTGTGGTCAAGCCGTAGCCCTTCGTTCGTGAAGCGGACGGGGTGGTCATCGTGAAGTTCGCCCGCTTTGTACGTCGTCGTGAGTTGCGGGACGTACTTCTTGAGCGCGTTCTTCGCGTACCCGCTCAGGTCGTAGTTGACCACCACGTCGTTCGCTTCGGTCTGCGTGGTACATCGGGTGTCGAAGGCGTGGTGAAGGGCCTGTTGGTACGCTTCTCGCGTCTCTCGGAGTTTCCTCCGCTTGTGCGCGTTTGGCTCTACCAGTTTAATTTCCAGCGTCTTCGTGAGTTCGGTCACGACTCGTCCTCCTCGTGACGCTGGATGTAGTTCATGACCGTTTCGCTGGATACATGGCCCGCTGTTCCCGCGTAGTAGCCCCTCGCCCACCCGATTTTCTCGCCATCGTGGTCGGCGTATCGGTGGTTGTACTTCCGTGAGGAAATACCCTTGAACCAGTTGGCGAGAAGCGACGGCGCGTGCTTCGGTGGGCTACTGACGAACAGGTGGATGTGGTCGGGTTGTACGGTCAGGTCGAGTATTTCGAGGCCCTTGTCGTCGGCAATTTCGTGGAGAATGGTTCGCACACGGTCAGCGACCTCGTTGACGAGTACCGAGTTGCGGTACTTCGGCAACCACACTATGTGATATTTGAGGTTGTAGGTCGCGTGCCGTGTGGTCTTCATCCGTGTTGCACACTATGGGTCAGGGTATCTTAATACTGGTGGTGAATCGGTGGGAAATTCAGCCGTAGCGTCGTCGGTGGGAATGTATGCTATTGTCCGCTTGACTCCCGCCTAAAGACGGGGGTATGCGCTCGTAAATCTATCATCTGAATTACAGAAACGCCGTTCGGATTACAGTTATTGGGCGACCGTCCGTGAGAACGGACGCGACGAACTTCCCCAGGCCCGTCGCGACGGCGGTCCCCGACTGACGCTGCCGGGCCACGCTGCTTTTCGGCCGATATCGCCTCACTGAAGCCACTCGTCCAGCGTGCGGGCGATCCGCGCCCGGTATACGTAACCGAGTACGGAGAAGCCGCCGACCAGAACGAACAGAACGAGTGCGGTCCGGATATCGCCCGTCGCGAACAGGTCGCCGAGGACGTTGACGAGGAAGAACGCGGGCGTCCGGCCGACGATGGCGATGGCGACGAGCGTGCGGATCGGAATCGGTGTGAGACCGGCACCGAAACAGAGCACGTCGTCCGGCAGCCCGGGGATCAGAAACAGGACGAGGAAACCCAACGGGCCGCGTCGCTCGATGGTGGCATCGAACGTCGCCAGCGCGTCGGCGTCGATCGTTCGTTCGACGTAGGCTCGACCGAACCGACGCGACAGCCAGAACGCCACCGTGCTGCCGATGGTGACGCCGATCATGTTGTAGAACGTGCCCCACCACGGCCCGAAGAGGTAGCCACCGACGGCACCGAGAACCTGTCCCGGGATGGGCGCCAAGACGATCTGGAGCGCTTGCAGCCCGATCAACGCAAGGGGGGCCCAAACGCCGAAGCTACGGACGTACGCCCGAGCCGCGTCGGCGTCGGTCAGGAACGCCACATGGCGTCGCAACAGAACGGCCGTACCGACGAACAGGAGGGAGAGAACGAGTACGTGGACGACGGCCCGTCGCCGTGCCTGGGGAGAGACGAACAGCCGACTCCGGTCGGCGGGCGCCGCGCCGAGTCGCTCTCCGCGCCCGGTCACGCCCGGTCGGCGGTGACGCGTACGTCCACCCCCGTACCGAGGTTGTCGGCGACGGGACAGCGCTCCTCCACCGCGGTCAGCCAGTCCTGCACCGCATCGGCGTCGGCGTCGGTGTCGACGGTCACGTGCGCGCGGAACGCCGAGAACCCTGCACGGGCTTCCGTCTCGCCGCCTTTGTACTTCGTGGGGTCGATGTCACCCTCGACCTCCACGTCGAGGTCGCGGATGACGATGCCACGCTCCTTGGCGACGAGGTGACCGATGACGTTGAGACACGCCGCCAGCGACCCGAGCAGATGTTCGAGGGGGCTCGCGTCCCCGATGACGAACGACGTCTTCGCCGTCTCGATGGCGGTGCGTTTCGGGCCCTCGCTCCGGCCGGTGACCGCGATGGTCGTCGTGGATTCCTGTGCCATGACTCCGCGTACGTGTCAACGGGATATAGTTCCGCGGGCTGGTTGCCGGAGAACGGGACGCCCCGCCGCGCCCGCAGGACCGGCGGGAATCAAAGTCTGTATATCGGGGCCGGCGTCTATAGGCGTACGAATGACTGACGTTAGCGTCATCGGCTGTGGCCACATGGGGAGTGCCCTCGTCAAGGGGCTCTCCCGGACCGGCACTCACAGGGTGACGGCGTGTGACCTGGACACCGATGCCCTCGAAGCGGTCGAGCCGTACTGCTCGCAGACGACGACCGACACCGCGGTAGCGGCGACAGCCGAGGTGGTGTTCGTCGCGGTCAAGCCACAGGCCATCGAGGCGGTGCTCACCGACCTCGACCTCCCGGCGGACGCGACGCTCGTGACCATCGCTGCGGGCGTCCCGCGGTCGTTCGTCCAGCGACACACCGACGCGACCGTCGTCCGGGTCATGCCGAATCTCGCCGCCGAGACGGGTAACATGGCCGCGGCCGTGGCGTGGGACGAGCCGGTAGAGGCGGTGGCCGACCTCCTCGACGACCTCGGGGAGTTCGTCGAGATCGACGAGGATGGGATGGACGTGGCGACGGCGCTGAACGGGAGCGGCCCGGCGTTCGTCTACTATCTCGTTCAGGCGATGGCGAAGGCGGCTGCCGCGGAGGGGCTGGAGCCGGCGGCGGCGGAGACACTCGCCGCACAGACGTTCAAGGGGGCGGCCGAGACGGCGATCCGATCCGAGGAGAGCCTCAAAGCCCTGATCGACGCCGTCTGCTCCGAAGGCGGCACGACCATCGAAGGGATGGAAGTCCTCTGGGACAGCGACGTGGAGTCGGTGATCGGCGAGACGCTGGGCGCGGCCGCCGACCGCTCCCGGGAACTGGCCGGCGGCTTCGACGATGAGTGAACACGAGGCCGTCGCCGCCGAGGAGGTCGAACGGGCGCGACGGCTCGCCGCCGACGCCGAGCGCGTCGTCGTGAAGGCGGGCACCAACTCGCTCACCGACGACGACTCCAACCTCGACGACGACAAACTCGACAAACTCGTCGACGACGTGGCCGACCTGCTCGGCCGGGGCAAGGACGTCCTGCTCGTCTCCTCGGGTGCCATCGGCGCCGGCATCGGGCGCGTGGGCTACCCCCACGAGACGGTCGAGGAGTCACAGGCGCTCTCGACGGTGGGGCAGAGCCACCTCATGCGGCGTTACACGGAGAGCTTCGAGCGGTACGGCCGAACGGTGGCCCAGATCCTCCTGACGGATCACGACCTGGAGAACCCCGAGCGGTTCACCAACTTCCGCAACACCGTCGAGACGTTACTGGAGTGGGGCGTCGTCCCCATCATCAACGAGAACGACGCGGTGGCGACCGAGGAGATTCGCATCGGCGACAACGACATGCTCTCTTCGTCGGTCGCCATCGGCGTCGACGTCGACCTGCTGGTGACGCTCACCGACGTCGACGGCATCTACACCGCCAACCCGAAAGCGGACGCCGACGCGGAGCGCATCGAGGCCGTCGGGCGCAACTACGGCCGGGTGCAAGAACTCATCGCCGGCGGATCGAGCGACGGGGTCGGGTTCGGCGGCATCCAGACGAAAGTGGAGGGCGCCCGCGACGCGAGCGAACACGGCATTCCGGCGATCATCGCCGGGTCGGCCGAGCCGGACGTGCTGGAGAGAATCGCTACTGGCAAATCCGTGGGGACGATATTCATTCCCGTGAACGGAGTCATCGATGACTGAACAAGCCACCGAACGGAAGGTTGCGGAGGCACAGACCGCCGCGCTGGAGCTGGCGAAACTGGACGACGAGGAGCGAAGCGCCGCCCTGCACGCGATGGCGAGCGCCATCGAGGCCAATCAGGAGCGCATCCTCGAGGCCAACGAGACGGACGTGGCAGAAGGCGAGGAGATGCTGGCGGCCGGCGAGTACAGCCGCGCGCTCGTCGATCGTCTCGAACTCTCCCCCTCGAAACTCGACGACATCGCCGAGATGGTCCGAAGCGTCGCGGAACAAGACGACCCGCTCGGCCGGACGCTCTCGGCCCGTCGCCTCGACGACGACCTCGAACTCTACAAGGTTGGCGTCCCCATCGGCGTCATCGGCACCGTCTTCGAGTCCCGTCCCGACGCACTGGTGCAGATCGCCGCGCTGAGCCTGAAATCGGGCAACGCCGTCATCCTGAAAGGCGGGAGCGAGGCCAGCCACTCTAACCGCGTTCTCTACGAGATCATCCGCGAAGCGACCGACGACGTGCCCGACGGCTGGGCACAGCTCATCGAGGCCCGCGAGGACGTGAACACCATGCTCGACATGGACGACGCCATCGACCTCCTCATGCCCCGCGGGAGTTCCGAGTTCGTCAGCTACATCCAGGACAACACCCAGATTCCCGTCCTCGGGCATACGGAGGGCGTGTGTCACGTCTTCGTCGATCGCGACGCGGATCTGGAGATGGCCACGAACGTCGCCTTCGACGCGAAAGTGCAGTACCCCGCGGTCTGTAACGCGGTCGAGACGCTGCTGGTTCACGAGGACGTGGCCGCCGACTACCTCCCCGAGATGGTTACTCGCTACGAGGACGCGGGCGTCGAACTGCGGGGCGACGCCGCGACCCGCGACGTGGTCGACGTGGACGCGGCGACCGACAAGGACTGGTCGACGGAGTACGGCGACCTCGAACTCTCGATCAAGGTGGTCGACTCGCTCGACGCCGCCATCGACCACGTCAACACCCACGGTTCGAAGCACACCGAGTCGATCCTGACCGAGGACGCCGAGCGGGCGAGTACGTTCATGCGGAGCATCGACGCCGCCAGCGTCTTCCACAACGCGTCGACCCGCTTCGCCGACGGCTACCGCTACGGCCTCGGCGCCGAAGTCGGCATCAGCACGGGCAAGATCCACGCCCGCGGTCCCGTGGGTCTCGAAGGGCTCACCACCTACAAGTACTACCTCGAAGGTGACGGTCAACTGGTCGCCACCTACTCCGGCGAGAACGCGAAACCGTACCTCCACGAGGAGTTCGAGGGCGAGTGGATTCCCGGGCATCTGGCAGCGGAGTAGCCCACGCACGTAGGTCCGGGTCTCTTGTCGCCGACGGGGACGCATCCGAGCAGGAGTGACGACGACCGCGCGCTGCCGACCGACCACGAACCGGCCGGCCCCGAACGCGTCGAGGCGATTCTCGACGCCACCGAGTGTCTCGCCGACGGCGCTCATTCGGGGCTCTGTCCGCGGTTGCAGCCGCCAGCTACCCGTTTGGCTTCCGCTCCTGATCGGGGTGATCGGAGATGAACACGCTGGTGTTGTTCGGGACGTCGTCGGTCACCCAGGAGTTCGCACCGATGCTCACGTGGTCACCGATGTCTACCGGTCCCAAGACGTTGCTGCCGGCCCCGATGACGACGTGATCGCCGATATCGGGATGCCGCTTGTAGTCTTTCGCCAACATGTGCTCCTCGCCCTCTTCTTCCTCGAAGTGGAGTGCGCCCAGCGTCACGTTCTGGTAGATCCGGACCCAGTCACCGACCGTGGCTGTCTCGCCGATAACGACCCCGGTCCCGTGGTCGATGAAAAAGTAGTCGCCGATCTCCGCACCGGGGTGGATGTCGATCCCCGTCTCGACTTTCGAGTACTCGGCGAGTTCACGGGCGTACTCGAACTGCCCCTCCTCGTAGAGGACGTGTGCAACCCGATGGGTCAGGATGGCGTGGAAACCGGGATACGACCGAATGATCTCACAGTAGCTCTTCGCTGCGGGGTCGCCCTTGTACGCGGCCTCCACGTCCCGCTTGAGAGTGCTTCGAATCACTGGCAATCGATCGAGCGTCCGGTCGACGATTTCGGTCAGATCGCTCGCGTTACGATCCGAATAGGCCGCGATGCCGTTCTGGATGCACGTCCCGAGTCTGGTCAAGCGGCTCCGAGTTTCGGCCGGATCGTCCAGCAGTTCCGTCGCGCTCCAGCACCGGGGGAAGAGGAGCTGTCTGAGAAGGAGTGGTTCGTCGCGCAGAAAGTCCCGGCGCGGATACTCCCGCGAGGTGTCCGTCGGGAAAGGCGATTCGTCCGCTCGATGGGAGTCGACGAGTTCTCGGTGGCTGTCGCCGGTGTAATCGTACGCCATATATGCCTATTGACGGTGTCGAACAACGTAGTTCTTCTATTTCGTCCCCGTGAAATTCGTTCGATACCCCGTCTTCAGCACACACTCGCTCCCGAACTCCGCCAGAGTGTCTCTCTGCTGTTGATACTGTCGGCCATGGGTCAATCGATATATTCGCCATCCCGGGACGGCGAACCTCTCAAAAATATAGTAGCGATTGAAAGTCATTGCACAGCTGACCGCACGCCATACTGCGATCGGCTGTGCAAACAGTTTCAATCGCTACTATAGGTACAGCCGACAGTGTGAATACATCGAGGCCGAGGGCGCGTCTCCACCGGCCCACCCTCATCATGTAGGTCGAACAGTCATCTATTCCCGCGTGATGAGTTACCATATATCGCCCGTGCTGGACGAAGCCACAAACGGCGTTCTGAACGAAACCACGAACACGGTGTATACGCACAGAAGCGGAGCACCCGAGTTCGAGACGGAATGTGGCCTCATACGGATTATGGTAACTGTGTACCGGTGATTCGCCGGGATGGTCCGGCGAACCACCGGCAATGACTTACGATAAACCGTCTCACACACCACGTCGCTCCAGATTCTCTGCGGAGGCTGCCGATCGAACGGGCGATCACCGGCGAGAGCACCAGCAAATGCGGTCGATGCTTTCCTGGAGCAGGCGGCTACTGACCAGCGACCCCGCTTGACGGACACAGCGCAGTTTTCGGCGGTCCTCCGTTTCGAAGTCAGCATCGGGCCCGCGAGACACGAGCTACGGCTGCGGAGCGCGTCCCGTCATCGGAGCAAGGCGACGAGGGCGACGAGGACGGCGCCGACGACGGCGCCGGCACCCACGAGGACCGCCGGGCTACGGACGGCGTTCGCGACGGCGGCGGCCACGGCGAGGGCGACGACGCCGAGAACGAGAACGGGCACGACACGTCGGCTGGGGAGAACGCCAACGAGTCGCTCGCCGAGTGGCGTCGTGTCGGTGTCGTCGTCGGGACGCGGCGGCCTGGAGAGGGTCTCGTCGACGTCGACCGAGCCGCCGTTGGACTGGGGTTCGACCGTCACCTCGATCGTCCGCTTCTCGGAGCCGTACCCCGTAGCGATTTCGAGCGTCCCCGTGACCGGTGAGTCGACCTCCTCGACGCCGACGGGAACCGACTGGGTCGTCTCGCGCTCGACGAACAGGTTGCCGTCGGTGTCGATGCGGGCGACCGAGGACAGCGCTTCGTCGGCGTGGACGTGGACGTGGACGGCTTCGCCGTGGTTGCGGAGCTCGACGGAGAACGGCTCCGACGCGGCGAACTCAGCCGGCGCTTCGACGTCGTGAAGCTCCCCACGGTTCAACTCGACGAGCAACACCGGAGTCACAGCCCGACGGTCACACCGGGGGACGAAAAAACTTCAGGCCGTCGTCGTCGCTACTCGTCGTCTCGCATATCCGGCGGCAGGAGGTTCGGAATGCCGTCCTCGATGGGGTACACCTCGCCCGTAACGGTGCCGACGAGCCGCCCCTCGATGATCTCCTCACCGTCACGCTCCTCCACTTCGAGTTCGAGGTCGCTCTTGTCGAGCGGATCACAGAGGATCTCCATCAGGGATTCTTTCATTGCTCGGCAGGTGGTGTCGGGCCGATAAAAAGCCACGGATCGCGCGCCGGATCGGGCCATCACGCGCGCCAGATCGCCGTCACGACGCGGTCGTCGCGCTCGACCGCTTCGTAGTCGAAGCCGCGGTCGTCGAGCCGCGGGAAGAGGTGTTTTGGAACGCGGTCGTTCACTTGGACGACGACGCCGTCGTCGAGGTCCGCGAGGGTTTCGAGCGTCAGTTTCAGCGGTTCCGGCGGCGGCAGGTCGCGCACGTCTATCACCTCGTGGACGTGGGTCGTCGGCGCGCGGGTCTCGGTCAGCAGGGAATCTACGCCTGACATACACGACATGTCGGTCGGAGGGATCGAGGGGTTTGTCCCGAACGCGTTCGCCACAACCCTCGGCAGGGCGGGGCTTTTACGCGTGGCCACAGGTGCCACACGTATGCAATCAGTCACCGTCTCGCGGACGATCGACGCGCCGAGAGTGGCCGTCCAGGCGGCGATGGACGACACCGAGGCGTTCATGCTCGCCGCGGGATTCGACGACGTGACCGTCGATGGCGACGAAATCCACCTTCGCAACCGGGTCGGGATCGCGACCATCGAACTGACACTCGAACGCGTCGACGAGTCGGACGCCACCCTCGCGTACGAACAGCGGGAGGGCATCTTCGAGTCGATGCGGACCGTCTACCGCCTCGACGACGCGGGCGAGGCGGGAACCCGGGTCGAGGCGACGACCGACTTCGCTCTCGACGTGGCGCTCGTCGGCGACCTGCTCGATTCGACGATCATCCGCCGACAGCGCAACAAGGAACTCGACGCTCAGTTCGACTACCTCGAAGACACGGTCGAGTGATCGGGGTAGAGTGGGACCGATACGAACGTGTTCGGGGGACGATTTGGGGTCGGTCGTCACCTACTCACGCCCATGAGCCAACACGACGAACGCCACGACACCTCGTGGTCGGCGAACCTCGAAGGGCCGGACCACGCCGCCAGTCGGGAGCTGCTGGTCGAGGAGGCCGTCGAGGCCGTCGAACGAACGGTCCCCGGCAACCACGTCAACCTCGTGACCCACGGGGACCACGGCCACCCCGAGACGTACCTCTATTCGATCCTCCGCGAGACGTTCGACGACGCGACCGTGGAGTACGTCGACCAGTGTGGCTGTGGCGGATACGTCACCCGTGTTCACCGATGAACCCCTCCGCCATCGACACCGACGAACGACCGTTCGTCCTCGTGTGGGAACTCACGCGGGCGTGCGCGTTGACGTGTAAGCACTGCCGGGCCGACGCCCAGCCGGACCGCCATCCCGACGAACTGACGACGGCGGAGGGGAAGGCGCTCTTAGACGAGGCGCGGGCGTTCGGCGAGAACCAGCTGGTCGTCCTCTCGGGCGGCGACCCCCTGGCACGCGACGACACCGTCGAACTCGTCGAGTACGGCGCCGACCGGGGGCTCCTGATGACGCTGACGCCGAGCGGAACGGCGTCGTTGACGCCCGACCGCGTGTCGGCCCTCGCGGACGCCGGTACACGCCGTCTCGCACTGAGCGTCGACGGTGGCTCCCGTGTCGCCCACGACGAGTTCCGGGGCGAACCCGGGAGTTTCGACGCCACCATCCGGGCAGCGGAGGCGGCCCGCGACGCCGACCTGCCGCTCCAGATCAACACCACCGTCTGTGCCGAGACGGTGGACGAACTCCCGGCGATCAGGGAACTGGTCGCGGACCTCGGCGCCGTCCTGTGGTCTGTCTTCTTCCTCGTCCCCATCGGCCGCGGGGCCGTCCTCGACGCCATCGAGCCGGAACGGGCCGAACGCGTGATGGAGTGGTTGGCGGAGGTAGAGATCGACGAGCGGTTCGGCATCAAGACGACGGAGGCACCCCACTACCGGCGGGTCGCGCTCCAGCAACGGCATGACGACGGAACGGGCGACGCGGCCGACACTATCGGGCGACGGACGGGCATCACGGCCGGCGACGGCTTCGCCTTCGTCAGCCACGTCGGCGAGGTGTTCCCCTCCGGTTTCCTCCCCGAATCGGCCGGGAACGTCCGCGAGCAGGGACTGGTAGAGACGTACCGCGAGTCGGAACTGTTCACCAGCCTCCGGGACCCGGACGCGCTCCGCGGGAAGTGTGGCGCCTGCGAGTTCCGCGGAGTCTGTGGCGGTAGTCGGTCGCGGGCGTACGCGACGGCGGGCGACCCGCTGGCGAGCGACCCGCTCTGTGCGTACGTCCCCGAAGGCTACGACGGACCGCTCCCGGACGGTCGAGGGCCGGTAGCGGGCGACTGAGCCATGGCGACCCAACTCCACTCGGACCCGGACGGGCACGACGCCGAGGCCGACGATGCGACGACGGACGGCGGACCAGCGCCGGCCGATCTGGACCGCCGACTCCGCCGGTGCGGCGTCGCCGTCGCGGAGCGGGAACTGCGGACGGCGCTGGGGGGACTCGACGATCTGACGCCCGCCCAGCGACGGAGCGTCGCGCGCATGGCCGGCCGAATCGCCGCGGGCGTCCTCGAACCGGCGCGCGAGGCGGCCGAGGGCGGCGACGAACGAGCCGTGGCCCGCCTGTTCGACCCCGAACGTATTCGGGACTGAACGTAGACGGGGGGCTGCCGTAGTCGCACCTATGCCCATCGTCCCCCGTCCCTGGTCGAGCGACGACGACTTCGACGACTACGACTCGTTCGTGCCCGAACACCTCCCGGATCCGGGGTCGTTTCTCGATGGTCACCGGGTGTTGACCGGTCGTGACCACGCTGCGTTCCACCGGTTGACCCGGGAGCGGTTCGAGGAGCGAACCGTCTACGACGTGACCTTCGGCTACAACCTCGCGCGCCTGAATCTCGACACCCGGCATCCGGACGCAGGCTACCGGTACGCCGTCGACGCGGACGATCCGAGCGTCCTGCGCGCGGAGTTCACGCCGACGACCGAGTTCTGCCCGCAGAGCGAGACGCTGGTCACCGCGTCCTTCCGAGCGTGGAACGGCGACGACGTGGGGTCGCCTCACGAATTCGATCTCGTGCGCGTCCGTGTCGCGTCCATGCACGACGCCAGCGACCGGATCAACGGCCGTCTCGCCGATGTCGAGGCGGCGTACCGCGAGGAGGGCGACGTGCCCGACGCCGACCCGAACGGGACGCTCGACGCCGCCGACGCGACGGCGGATGACGGTGTGACGAGCCCATTCTGATACTGCCGGCTGTAACTGTTTCAAGCTATTCGCTATCGTAGAATGACGAATAGCTTGATTGACTTCCAGCCGACAGTATGACGGTTATCAGTCGAGATCGGCGTCGACCCCGTCCACCGCGCCACCGCGGAGCGACTCGGGCGCGTGGCGCCAGACGACCAGCATCACGTTCGTCGCGAAGACGGCGAGGCCGACGGCGAGGACGACGCCGCCGGCCGCCCGGGCGACCGCGTGACCCACCCACTCGCCGGCGACGAGCAGTGTGCCGCCGCCGGCGACGAGGACGAGATCAGCCGTCGCGAACCGGTCGTCGTAGAGGTCGTCGATCATGGGCACGGCCTCGAATCCGAGGCGATCGCTGTAGCGGTGGACCCAGACTAGGAAGGGAACGACGTGGTACAGCGTGCCGACGAGGACGAGGACGAGGACCATCGCGAGGAGGTGGCCGGTGCCCGGCGCCCCGACCGTCGCGTCGGCGGCGAGAGGAGTACGGAGCCACGCGGGGGCGGTCACGAGCGCCCAACAGAGCATCGCGGGCGCGAGGAGCGCGTAGCGAACCAACATCGGGGTCCACTCGACGCGGGCATCGCGGAGGCGACGACCGAGGACGACGACGAACGCGAGGACACCGGCCAGGAGGAGAGCGGCGCCGACGCGGGCGAGGGGTGCGTGAGCGAGGAGGCGGCCGGCGGCGAGGGCGACGACACCAATCGGGTAAGCAGCCGTCTCGACGCGCTGGAGAGCGTGGTCGAGAGCGTCGAGCTCCGTCTGGCCGAACATGGGAACGAGCTGGTAGAGTGCACCGAAGATGGTGGTCAGAACGGCACCGAAGAGAGCGAGGGTGGCGTGGGCGGCGACGAGGTTGGAGCGGGGCAGTTCGACGAGCGGCATCACGAAGCCCACAGCCAACGTGAGACCGAGCGCCGTGAGCACGATGAAAAAGCCGAGCGCGGCGGCGAAGTGACGTTCGGTCACGTCGAGCGGCCGGGCCGTGGCGAGGGTGCGCCCGAGATTGTAGGCGAACGTCCAAAACCCAACGAGCAGCAGACCGCCGAACAGCGGGACGACCGCGAGCCGGCTCGTCAGGAGAGCGGCGACGAAGCCGGCGAGGCCACTGGCGACGAGCCACAGTTGCGCGCGCGCCAGTCGTCGGGAGTGGAGCGCCGTCCCCGACCAGACGGGGACGAACTGAGTCATCGCGCCGGCAATCGTGAGACAGGCGAAGCCCACGAGCAGGAGGTGGAGGTGGGCGAGACGCGTGAGGCCGGGAGCAGTTCCGAGGGCGTCGGCGACACCGATCACCACCCCGAGCAGGAGAAAAGCCAGCGCGACGACGAAGTGCCTGAGCGGAATCGCGAGCGGTGGCTGACTGGTCGTATCCACATCGCTGGGAACGGTGGCCATACGTGGCGGTACGCACCCGATCACCCTCCGTACCGGGACGAACGTGTTCGGGGTGGGGGGAGGGGGGCGAACCGGGTTTTTAATACGACGGACCGTCTGAGTCCCGACCATGCCTACTGCCGAAGTTTCGTTGCCGGACGACGTAGATATCGAGATCAGCCAGCTCGTCGAAGAGGGGGAGTTCATCAACCGCGATCAGGCGGTCGAAGAACTGCTCTCGCTCGGTGTGTCGGCGTACACGACCGAGGAGACGGCGAGTCAGACGCCGGACGAAGACCTGTTCACACAGGTCGTCGACGACCAACAAGACCCGGCGATTCGGAACGAGTCCGACGACGAACACACGCTCTAGGCGGCCTTCTCGCGTTCACTCCGCGGTCAGCAGCCGCTCGGACACCGCGTCGAACGCCTCGCGTTCGTCGGCCCAGAACTCGCGCAGGTCGCCGATCGGTTGGTGGATCGGGTCGGCGACCGCCGAGTGTACCTCGTACTCCTGGCTCGATTTGACCTCGTGATACGCGTCCCGGAAGGGCATTCCTTCTTTCACCATCCGGTTCGCGGTGTAGGCGGCGAAGATGCCTTCGTCGACCTCGAAGTCGTCCGAGAGGTCGAGATTCTCGATCAACGGCGTGAGGATGTCCACCGTCGCGCGCACGGTGTCGATACCCTCGATCAGGTGACCCTTGGTCTGCTGGCTGTCCCGGTTGTAGCCACTGGGGAGCTTGCCGATGATGCGCCGGACGGCTTCCTTGCCCGCGGACACCTCTTCCGCCTTGGCCCGGGCGAGCTCGAGGATGTCCGGGTTGCGCTTCTGGGGCATGATCGAACTGCCAGTCGTGTAGTCGTCGGCGAGTTCGAAGAACTGCTGGTCCTCGGAGAAGTTGATGACGTCTTCGGCGAGTTTCTGGATGTCGAGCATCACTAGGTCGAGCGTCTGGAGCAACTGGAGTTCCTGTTTCCCACGGTTCGAGCAGTAGATCGGGTTGTGCTGTTTCTGCGAGAATCCGAGGAGTTCGGTCGTCAGATCCCGATCGATATCGAGGCTGGTGCCGTACGAGGCCGCGGCGCCGAGCGGGTTCGAGTCGACGATGCGGTAGGTCGATCGGAGGGATTTCAGGTCGTCGATCAGCGCGTCGACGTAACTCGACGCCCACAGCCCCGTCGAGGACGGCATCGCCTGTTGCTGGTGGGTGTAGCCCGGGATGAGCATGTTCTTCTCCTCGGCGAAGGTGCGGAGCGCGTCGACGAACTCCAGCAGTCGGTGGGCCAGGTCGATGGTCGCGTCCTTCATGAACAGGCGCGTGTCGACGAAGATCTGGTCGTTGCGCGAACGGGCGAGATGCATCTTCTTGCCCGCCTCCGTCCGCCGGGTGACACGCTCCTCGACGAACGTGTGTACGTCCTCGCCTTCCACTTCGTCTGCCTCGTGGTAGAGGTCGGTGAGCGCCTCGCGGAGTTCGGCGAGTTCGTCGTCGGTCAGGAAGCCCTGCCGGTTCAGCATCGTCACGTGGGCGAGGTTCGTCAGCACGTCGTACGGGAGAAACCGATTCTCGAACTCTTTCGGCTCCATCGTGTACTGGAGCGTCGCCTCACTCGCCGAGTGGTCGGTGTTCTCCCAGAGCATGTACTCGCGTATCCACAGACCGTACTAAAGGCTTTCTTACGGGCGCTCACAACGAGTATCGTCGGCGTTCGGCGGCTCTCGCCGCGACAATCGCGTTCTCGTAACCGGCCGGCGATCGGTCGGCCCCCCGCCGGCGTCGAGAGGCTATCAGAAGTTCGTCTCGGCCTGTCCTTTCAGTCCGAGGAACTCGCGGGTTTCGGCGGGGGTGGCGATTTCACGCCCCGCCACCTCGCGCGTGAGTCTGGCCATCTTCTCGACCAGTTCGGCGTTGCTCTCGGCCAGCCGGCCGCGTTCGAGATAGAGGTTGTCCTCCAGCCCGACGCGGGCGTGCCCGCCCATGGAGACGGCCTGCGTGCCGAGGGGAAACTCGTTGCGGCCGGCGCCGATGACGGAGAAAGAGAAGTCGTCTCCGAACAGCTCCTCGGCCACGTCGACGAGGTGGGTCAGGTTCTTCGCCGTCGCGCCGATGCCGCCGTGGATGCCCATGACGAACTGAATGTGGAGCGGCGTCTGGAGCAGTCCCCGGTCGACCATGTGTTTCGCGTTGTAGAGATGCCCAACGTCGTACACTTCGAGTTCGGGCATGGTGCCGTGTTCGTCGAAGACGGGCAGGATGGTCTCCAGGTCGGCGAACGTGTTCTGGAAGATCAGGTCGCGAGTGCCGTCGAGATAGTCGGCTTCCCACTCGTACTCGAACTCGTCGTACTTCTCGACCAACTGGTAGAGGCCGAAGTTGATCGACCCCATGTTACAGGAGGCCATCTCGGGTTCGAGTTCGGGGACGACCCGGATGCGTTCCTCGGGGGCCATCGTCGGCGCGCCGCCCGTCGTCGGCTGGACGATGGCGTCGCACCCCTCCCGGATCGTCTCGGCGACCTGCCGGAACAGATTGAGGTCGGTGATCGGTTCGCCCGTCTCCTCGTCACGGACGTGGACGTGGACGATGCTGGCGCCCGCCTCGGCGGCCGTAATCGCCTCCCGGGCAATCTCCTCGGCGGTGACGGGGAGATGTGGCGACATCGTCGGTGTGTGAATGGCGCCGGTCACCGCACAGGAGAGAATGGTTTTGTCGAACTCTCGCATGGGCTGCCGGAGGACCGCGACGACCATATTACTGAGGGTGGCGGAAGGGAATCCAGCGGACAGCGACGGGGCAGACAGCCGTGCGTGCCGCGAATGGGCGGCGGCCACACTGCTTGCCGTGTCGACGACACACAACAGACGATATAAGTCACCGGCCCGGCGAGGCGTGGGACATGGACTACGAACATACGCCGGTCACGGTCGAGGGGAAACGCGCAGTCGTCATCGGCGGGACGAGCGGCATCGGGCGGGCGCTGGCTCGCGGGTTCGCGGCCGACGGCGCGGACGTGGTGGCGACGAGTCGGAGCGAGGAGAGCGTCGCGGAGACGGCGGCGGAGCTTCGCGACCTGGGCGCCGAAACGATCGAGCAGACGTGTGACGTGGCGGACCGGGAGACGCTGGTCGACCTGCGCGACGCCACCATCGACGCCCTCGGCGGCGTCGACGTGCTGGTCACCTCACAGAGCTACATCGCCCGCTCGAGCCTGACCGAGGGCACCGAGGAGGAGTGGGAGGCGGTGTTCGACATCCAGCTCACCGGCACCTATCGCGCCGCGCAGGTCTTCGCCGAGCGCATGGACGAGGGGGCGATCATCCCCATCTCCTCCATCTCGAACGGGCTCTCGATCCCGAATCTGGTGCCGTACACGACGGCGAAAGGCGGTATCGACGCGTTCACGCGGGTCGCGGCGCGGGAGTTCGGCCCCGACATCCGGGTGAACGCGATCCGGCCCGGCTTCGTCCGAACCGAACAGACCGGCGGCACGTACGACGAGGGGACGGACCGGCACGCCGAAATCGTCCGCCGGACGACGCAGGGTCGAATGGCCGACCCGAAGGAGATGGTCGGCGCGGCGATCTACTTCGCCAGCGACGCCGCGAGTTACGCGAACGGGAGCGTCCTCACCGTCGACGACGGCTTCACCTCGGCGGCGTTCGGCGAATGAACGGGGCCACGGCCCTCGTCCGGTGAGCTACGACACGCCGGCGATACCGTCCTCGCACGTCGAAAAACCGGTAGGACGGGGTGACGGTCGACGCAAAAACCTATTACCGTCTCGTAGTACACTTCGGAGCATGACGGAAAACAGGGAGCAGCGAACGGACGAGGTCGTCTACAGCCCTTCCCGGGAGTTCGTCGAGTCGACGAACGTCTACGAGTTCATGCAGACGTACGACATCGACGACTACGAGGCGTTGATCGAGCGGACGACGACCGAGGTGGGGGGCGAACCGCGCTCCGGCGTCACGTGGTTCTGGGACGAACTCGTCGATTACCTCGGCATCGAGTTCGACGAGGCGTACGACGCGGTGCGAAACGACGCGGAGGGGCCACAGTTCACGGAGTGGTATCCCGGCGGGAAACTCAACGCCGCACACAACACCGTCGACCGCCACGCGGCGCCGGAGTCGGAGACCCGCAACAAGGTCGCTTGCATCTGGGAGGGCGAACCGGGCGAGGTTCGCGAGCTGACGTACCACGAACTCGCCCGGCAGTCGAACCGGGTGGCGAACTACCTCGAATCCCGAGGCGTCGAGACGGGCGATACCGTCGGCCTCTACATGCCGATGGTGCCCGAAGTCGTCTCCATTCTCTACGGCTGTTTCAAAGTGGGCGCCATCGCCGTGCCCATCTTCTCCGGGTTCGGCGTCGACGCCACCGCGACTCGCATCGGCGACGCCGAGTGTTCGGTGCTCTTTACGGGCGATGGGTTCTACCGCCGCGGCAGTCACGTCACGCTGAAGGAGACGGCCGACGACGCCGTCGAACAAGCCGGTCACGTCGAACACACGGTGGTCTACGACCGTCTGGGCCTCGCGAGCGACGGAGAGATTCCGTGGGACGACAGCCGCGACGAACTGTGGGACGAGTCGGTCGCCGAGGCCGACGACGACTACGACACCAAATCCCTCCCCTCGGACCAAGAGTCCATGCTCCTCTACTCCTCGGGGACGACGGGCAAGCCGAAAGGCATCGTCCACACCCACGCCGGCGCGCTGATGCAGGCCGCAAAGGAGGTGTACTTCGGGATGGATCTCAAGCCCTCGGATCGCTTCTTCTGGGTCAGCGACATCGGCTGGATGATGGGGCCGTGGACGCTGATGGGAACCCACGCCCACGGCGGGACGATGGTCATGTACGAGGGCGCGCCGGACCACCCCGAACCGGACCGCTTCTGGCAACTGATCGACGACCACGGCATCACGCAGTTCGGCATCTCGCCCACCGCCATCCGGGCGCTCCGCAAGCGGGGCGACGAGTGGGTCGAGGACTACGACCTCTCCACGCTTCGTCTGCTCGGATCGACGGGCGAGCCCTGGGACCCCGAGTCGTGGCTCTGGTTCCACGAAGAGGTCGGTGGTGGCGACACGCCCATCATCAACATCTCGGGCGGGACGGAGATCATGGGGTGTTTCCTGATGCCCATGCCGATCACGCCGCTCAAGCCCTGCACGCTCGGCGGCCCCGGTCTGGGGATGAATATCGACATCGTCGACCGGAACGGCGACTCCATCGCCGACGCGCACGAACGCGGCTTTCTCGTCGCGCGAGACTCCTGTCCGAGCATGACCAAGTCGCTCTGGAGCGGCGACGACCGCTATCTGGAGGAGTACTGGAGTTCGTGGGAGAACCTCTGGGACCACGGCGACTGGGCGCAGAAAGACGAGGACGGCTTCTGGTTCCTCCACGGCCGCGCGGACGACGCGCTCAACGTCGCCGGCCGGAAAGTCGGCCCCGCCGAAGTCGAGGGCGCGGCGATGGAACACGACGCGGTGAACCAGGCCGCCGCCGTCGGCGTCCCCGACGACACGACGGGCACCGCCGTCGTCCTCTACACCGTCCTCGAAGCGGGCGAGGAGGCGAGTGAGGCGCTTCGCGAGGCGATTCGGGACACCGTCGGCGAGGAGCTGGGGAAGCCGTTCCGGCCCCGGGAAGTCCTCTTCGTCGACGCCTTCCCCAAGACCCAGAGCGGGAAGATCATCCGCCGGGCCATCGGGTCCATCTACCGCGGCGAGGATCTCGGCGACATGAGCAGCATCGAGAACCCCGACGTCCTCGACGAGATCGAGGACGCGCGGTGACGATCAGAACATTACGCGCCCGCCGGAGACGTTGAGGTCTTGGCCGGTGATTCGGTCCGCATCGGGCGAGCAGAGAAACCGGGCGAGCTGGGCCACGTCCTCGGGCTGGACGAGTTCGCCGCGCGCGCTCTCCGCTTTGGCCTCCTCGCGGACCCGTTCGGTGGACTCCCCGCGGGCCTCGGCCTGCCCCTCGAAGACGCGGTCGAGACGCGGGCCGTCGACCGGCCCGGGACAGATGGCGTTGACGTTGATGTCGTGGTTACCCACCTCGTCGGCGAGGGTTCGCGTCAGCCCGATCACGCCGATCTTCGAGGTGGCGTACGGCGCGCGGTTGTAGAGGGGATTCTTGCCCGTCATCGAGGCGATATTGACGATGCGACCGAAGCCGGCCGCCTTCATCGCCGGCAGGACGGCCCGGCAGGTGAGGAACTGCCCGCGGAGGTTGACGTGCATCGTCCGGTCCCACTCCTCGACGGTCACGTCCTCCAGGGGCGCCGTCGGCCCCATGATGCCGGAGTTGTTGATCAGAATCTCGACGCCGCCGAGGTCGTCGAGGATGCGGTCGAACCGCTCGCCGACCAGGTCGGGGTCGGCGAGGTCGACGTAGTACCGGTCGGCCGCGCCGTCGGTTTCGGCCTCGATTTGCTCGACGGTGTCGGCCATCCCGTCCTCGTCCACGTCGGCGATGGCGACCTCGACCCCGTGGCCGGCGAGTTCGAGGCAGATTGCCTCGCCGATGCCGCGGCTGCCGCCGGTGACGACGGCACGAGCGTCGGATAGCTCCATGGCCCGCATCTCCAACGGAGAGTGGAATAATACTGTCGGCTGTAAGTCAATTAAGATATTCGCCACCCGAGGTGGCGAATATCTTGAAACAGTTACAGCCGACAGTATAAGTGTACCGTCGGGGGCAGTCCGGCCCGCCGCGACGATTTATGTGTCGGCGCGGGCGTAGCACGGACATGGCCGAGGACAGACGGCGATTCGCGTTCGCGTACCGACCGGGGGAGATCACCTGTCGACCGGGATGTGTGGCGGAGCTGGACGCGGTCTGTGAGCGCCACGGCTGGGAGCGCGCGCTCGTCGTCTGTGGCACCACCGTCGGCTCGACGCCGGCGGTGATGACTCCCGTTCGCGACGGCCTTGGCGACCGGCTGGCCGGCGTCTTCGACGAGACGACGCCGGAGAAGTACCTCGGCACGGCCGTCGCGGGCGTCCAGCGCGCCCGCGTCGTCGACGCCGACGTACTGGTCGCCGTCGGCGGCGGGAGTTCACTCGACGTGGCGAAGGTGATGGCCACGCTGACGACCCACGACGCGGACCCGGAGGCAGTCGGTCGGCGGGCCGTCGAGGAGGCGTCGCTCTCGCCCGAATCGGGCGATCCGCTCCCCATCGTCGCCGTGCCGACGACGCTCGCCGGCGCCGACTTATCGACCGTCGCGGGCGTGACGTTCGCGCTCGATACCGAGGCGGAGCGCCCGGCGAGCGGCGGCGTCGGCGACGAACGCCTCATGCCGGCGGCGATCTGTTACGACGCCGACCTCTACCGGACGACGCCCGAATCGATCCTCGCTGCGTCGGCCATGAACGGATTCGACAAGGGCGTCGAGGCGCTCTACACCAACAACTCGACGCCAGTCACCGACGGCACGGCCGTCCGCGGTCTCCGGCTCCTGCGATCCGGACTGTCGACGCTCCGGGAGGAGCCGATGGACGCCGACCGACTGGACGACGTACTGGCCGGTATCGTCTGCGCACAGTACGGCGTCTCCGAACCCGGCGCGTACAAGCTCTCGATCGTCCACGCCTTCGGCCACGGCTTCTCCCGCAACACCGATGCCCACCAGGGCGTCGTCCACGGCATCGTCGCGCCGCACGTCCTACGCTATCTCTTCGAGCACGTCGACGGGCGTCGGAACCTGCTGGCCGAGGCGCTGGGCGCCGACGCCGCCGAAGACGCCGACGTGACGGCCGACGCCGTCGTCGACGCGGTGGCCGAGGTGCGCGACGATCTCGGCCTCCCCGCCCGCCTGCGGACGATCGACGGCCTCGACCGCGCCGATCTGGACGACGTGGCCGACCGGATCGCCGACGACGCACTGATGGAGACGGTGCCCGCGGACTTGGACCCGAGCGTCGACGACGTTCGGGCGGTGCTGGATTCGGCGTGGTGATTATCGGGCACCGAAGCTCTCGGCGCGAACGTCGTCGAGGCCGACGCCCTCGGCGACCGTCTTCGCGTCGCGGACGAACGACTCGAAGCCGAAGACGTACACCGTCGCGTCGGCGGCGTCGGCGAGGGCGTCCGAGGCGTCCCGGAGTGACTCGACGACGAGCACCGTCGCGCCGCCGTCTTCGAGGGCGTCGAGACGGTCACGGTGGGGCGGCTGCTCGCCCCAGAAGACGACCGTCGCGTCGTGGCCCGTCCGCTGGGCGCGTTCGGCGATGCCGACCGCCGGCCCGATGCCCGGCCCCTCGGCGAGGACGACGGCGTCGCCCTCGCCCGCGTACCGCACGTCGCCGAACGGGCCCTCGATCTCTATCTCGTCGCCGGGGGCGCGCTCGGCCAGCCACGGTGCGAGCGTCCCCTCGGGGACGTACTCGACGGTGATCTCCATCGTCCCCGCCGTGTCCGGCGAGGAGAGGGTGTAGTAGCCCGTCTCCTCGACGCCGTCGACGGTGGCGCGAACGAGCAGGAACTGACCGGGTTCGGCGTCGAAGCCGTCGGGCGTCCGGAGTGTGAGCGCGACGGTCCGCGTGCCGACGTCCTCGACGGCGTCGACGGTAACGTGTGGCATAGCCCAATCCAGGAGGACGGGGCATAAACCTTCGATGATTTCCGTCGCGCGAACCGAGATTATAAGACCGACACGGCCGACTTCTGGTGTGGTATGCACGACACCGTACTTTCGAGCGAGGCGCGCACGGTCGTCTCGCCGGGACGGATCGAACTCGGCGTGGGCGCCCTCGATACGGTCGGCGACCACGCCGCGCGCTACGGGGAGACGGCGTTAGTCGTCGCCACCGAACAGATCTTCGAATTCCACGGAGAGGCCGTCGTCGACCGTCTCGAAGCCGCAGGCGTCGACGCGGCCGTCTACACCGACGTGCGGCCCGATCCGACCGTCAAGAACATCGAGACGGCGCACGATCTGTACGAGCGCCACGACTGTGACATGATCGTCACGCTCGGTGGCGGCTCCTCCATCGACACGGGGAAAGGCGTCGGCATCCTCGCCGGCAACGACGGCGAGATCCGCGAGTTCGGTGTCGACCGCGCGGGCTACGAGGGTGTGCCCAATCCCACGCCGCCCCTGATCGCCGTCAACACGACGGCGGGAACCGGGAGCGAGGCGACCCGCTCCGTGGTCGTCAGCGACGAATCCACGTCGACGAAGTTCCTCATCGTCTCCGCGAACGTCGTCCCCGACGTGGCCATCGAGGACCCCGAACTCACGGTGTCGCTCCCGAAGAGCCACACCGCCTTCACCGGTATCGACGCGCTCACGCACGCCATCGAGGCGTACGTCTCGGTGAAATCGTACAGCGTCCCCGACGGCTACGCCGAGGAGGCGATGGAACGCATCGCCCGGTCGCTGCCCGTCGCCTGGGCCAACGGCGACAACCTCGACGCCCGCGCCGACATGATGGTCGGCCAGTTGCAGGCGGGACAGGCCTTCACCAACGCCTCCGTCGCCCTCGTCCACGGCCTCGCGCGGCCGCTCGGCGCCCAGCTCCACATCCCGCACGGGCTGGCGAACGGCCTCATCCTCCCCTACGTCGCCGACTTCTCCTCCATGGCCGCACCGGAGAAGTACGCCGAAGTGGCGCGCATCCTCGGCGTCGCCGACGATCACACCCCGACACGGGAGGCCGCCGACGCGGCCGCCGACGGCATCCTCCGACTCTGCCGGGACGTGGACCTCACGGGCTATCTCGACGACTTCGGCGAGGTGCCTTCGCGGGACGACTACCTCGCCGTCGTCGACGAGATGACCCAGGACGCCATCGACTCCGGATCGCCCGACAACAACCCGCGGAAGCCGACCCGCGACGAAATCGCGGACCTCTACGTCACCATCTACGACGACGCGCTGGCGCCGGACAGTCCACGCCGGTCGTAGGCGGCGAGATCAGACCGGGTCGCGACTCTCAACGGGCTGGCGCCGTGTCGCGTTCTCGCTCACACGGTACCGGAACGACTGCGTGAACCAGTCGGCGTGGGGACCCGGCGTGAGCGTCGAGTTCTCCGGCACTCGCGTGTTCGAGTGGCCCGTACACGTGACGACGGCGCCGTATCCCCACTCGCGTTTGGTCACGTCTTCGACGCGGCAGTCGAGGTTCACGTCGGTGTACTCGTTTATCCACAGCGAGTTGGAGACGTAGCGGTACTCGTAGGTCCGGACGTACTCGCGCACGGTCGAGGCATCCAGCGTCGACGGCCGGTCGGGGCGTTCCCTCGGGCCGTCGGGGAAGTGAATGTCGCCGGACGGGAGGGGGGTCGCCGTCGCCGTCGGAGTTTCCGTCACCGTCGCCGTCGGAGTTTCCGTCGCCGTCGCCGTCGGAGTTTCCGTCGATCCGTCCACCGGCGTGCCCGCACACCCGGCCGTCACGAGCGCGAGTACCAGTACCGCGGAGAGGGCGAGTCGGAACCGCATGTGCGACCCTGCGTCGGCCGTCTGTAAGTGTTTTCTGTGGAACCAGTTCACTCCGCCCCGTCTGGCGGCGTCGCGTCCACCGACCCGTCGAGCGACCCCTCGAACGCCTCGCGGAGGTCGACCTTGTCGAACTTCCCCGTCGCCGTCTTGGGGATGGTCTCGGCGAACTCGACGCGATCCGGCACCCACCAGTCGGGGTAGACCTCCCGAATCCGGTCGCCGAGGTCCTCGATCAGGGCCTCGCGCTCCGTCGTCTCGGCGACGACGTAGGCAGCGGGCCGCTCGCCCCAGCGGTCGTGCGGGACGCCGACGACGGCCGCCTCGCGAACCGCGTCGTGGTCCATGATCGCGTTCTCCACCGCCTGCGAGGAGATCCACTCGCCGCCGGAGTTGATCACGTCGGCCGCGCGGTCGACGAGATCGACGTACCCGTCCGCGTCGACGGTGACCACGTCGCCGGTGCGGAGCCACGACCCCTCGAATGCCTCGTCGCCGTCACAGCCGTAGTACGAGTCGGCGACCCACGGCCCCCGCACCAGCAGTTCGCCCATCGCCTCGCCGTCGTGGGGCACCGCCTCGCCCGCGTCGTCGACGACCCGGAACTCCAGTCCGGGAAGGATCAACCCCTGTTTCGTCCGCTTGGCCAATCGGGTCTCGTAGCCGGCGTCGCGGAGACCGGGTTTGAGGTGGGAGACGGCACCGACGGGCGCGGTCTCGGTCATGCCCCAGCCGTGAACCACCTCGACCCCACGGTCGTCGAAGGCTCGGATCAGGCGTTCGGGCGGCGCCGCGCCGCCGATGATGATTCGCTCCAGCGTCGAGAGGTCGGCGTCGGCGGTTTCGAGGTAGTCGAGGACGCCCAGCCACACCGTCGGCACGCCCGCGGTGAGCGTGACGTCCTCGCGCTCGATCAGGTCGACGAGGTCGGCCGGGTCGGGCGACGGGCCAGGGTAGACGTGTTTCGCCCCCGCTGCCGTCGCCGCGTACGGGAGCCCCCACGCGTTGATGTGGAACATCGGGACGACCGGCATGACTACGTCGGCGTCTGCGATGTCGAGCCCCATCGGCGTCAGAATCGCCATCGTGTGACTCCAGAGCATCCGCTGGGTGTACTGGACGCCTTTCGGGGCGCCGGTCGTCCCCGACGAGTAACACAGGCCGGCGGGGTCGTCGCCGGTCAGGTCCGGATAGTCCGGGTCGGGGTCGTGCCCCGTCAGGAAGGCGTCGACGTCGACGACGGTGTCGAACGGGAGGTCGGGCGTTTCCCCGCCGACCACGACCACCTGCTCGACGCTCTCGAAGGCCTCGGGATCGTACGCCGCGGCCAGTTTCTCGGCGAGCGATGCGTCGACGAACAGGAGGCGGTCCGCCGCCTCCGCGACGATGTGGCGTACGTCGTCGGCAGGCAACAGCGGGTTGACCGTGTGTAACTGTGCGCCCAGGTTCGGCACGGCGTAGTACGCCTCGGCGTGGCGGTCGTGGTTCCAGCACATCGTCCCCACCACGTCGCCACGACCGACGCCGGCCGCTCGGAGGGCGCTGGCCAGGCGCCCGACGCGGTCGGCGTACGTCTCGTACGTGTACCGGACCGTCCCCTCGGCCGTGCGGGCAACGAGTTCGCGGTCCGGATAGAGCTGGACCGCCCGCGAGAGAAACGGACGAAGCGTCTGTGCTCCCGTCATACGCTACTGTCCGCCAGGACGCTCATAAAGGCCGCGGGGCTGGGGAGTGGCGATCAGCCCGCGAGTTCGGCCACGGCGAGCACGACACTGGGCGCAATCAGCAAGACGAGTCCGAACACGATCAGGACCGCGGGGAGGACGAGGAGACTCGCGTCGGTGAGTAGCCAGAGACCGAGTCCGGTGAGTACCGCGAGGAGGCCGACGAGGCGGAGAAGCCACGTGATCGCCCCCTCCAGACCCGAGTCGGCGAGAGTGTCGACAACTTCGAGTGCTTCGTCCATGGACGACGCGTGACTCGTCAGTCACTTATGCAGTGTGGCCTGCTACTGCTGTTCGGATACGACCCGAACCGCTCGCTCTCGCCGCCGGCGAGTACGACGGGCGTGACCGACACCCCTCGGCGGTTGCGGCCGTGTGGGCGGCACTCGTCGCTCATAGTGAGTAGTGTAAGTTATTTCCGGTGGTTCGCCAAGACGGGTCGGCGAACCACCGGTACACAGTTACACTACTCACTATCAGTCGTACTCGGGGTCGTCGAGGGTCACCGTTTCGTACCGGTCCGGATCCGCATCGGCCGGCAGGCTGAGCAGGTCGACACGGCGGACTCCCTTCACCAGTCGCTCGCCGTCGATGTCGCCGGCCAAGAACCGAAGCGCGTACGGCCGCGTCTCTCGGAGCGGTTCGCTGTCGCGTTCGAACGCGACGACCCCGTCGAGTGCGTCGGTGATCGGGACGCAGATCGCGTAGCCGTCGTCGCTCTCGACGCGGAGGTGAGTCGTCTCCGCTGGGGCGTCGACGACGTTCAACAGGTCGGTTACCGGGACGCCGGTCCAGGAGGCAGTCGTCCGCTCGCCGGTTGCACAGCGGATCGTGTACTCGCGGGTGACGGTCGACCGATCGGCGCGGACGGCGTCGACCGCGTGCCGCTCACCGCCACTACCGACGAGGAGACGCGTCGGCACATCCGCGCACTCGGTCGGACCGTCGTCGTCACCGTCGGCGACGACGGGCTCACCCATCAGGCGTCACCTCGCACGGCCTTGCGGTGGTGTGTCCGTCTGAGCGTCCCGACGCTGTCGGCGACTGTCGCGGTCAAGCGATCGAACGCGGCGGCGGCCTCGCCACGCTCGCGGCGGACCACCGGCTCGCCGTCGTCACCGCTCGCCCTCACGGTCGGGTCGAGGGGGATTCGTCCGAGGAACGGCACGCCGGTCTCGGCCGCGAGGCGCTCGCCGCCGCCGGTCCCGAAGATGTCGTGCGCGTTCCCGCAGTCGGGGCAGACGAACGTACCCATGTTCTCGACCACGCCGAGGACGGGTTCCTGGTACTGGCTGAACAGCTCGAGCCCCTTGCGAGTGTCGTCGGCCGCGACCGTCTGCGGCGTCGTGACGATGACCGTCCCGGTGGTGGGGAGTCGCTGAAGGATCGTCATCGGAATGTCGCCGGTTCCCGGGGGGAGGTCGACGACGAGGTAGTCAATCGACCCCCACGACACGTCGGAGACGAGGTCGGTGAGCGCGTTGGTCGCCATCGCTCCCCGCCAGGCGACCGGGTCCTCGTCGTCAACCAGCAGCCCCATACTCATCGCGGTCACGCCGCCGCTGGCGGGTGGCTCGATCCGCTGCTCGCCGTCGACAGTCGTCACCGTCGGCTCCGCGTCGACACCGAGCATCCGTGGCGTGTCGGGCCCGTACACGTCGGCGTCGAACAGCCCCACCCGGGCGCCGCGGTCGGTCAGCCCGGCCGCGAGGTTGACCGCAACGGTACTCTTCCCGACGCCGCCCTTGCCGGACGCGACGGGAATGATGTTCGTGACCGACGGAAGCACCGCCGACTCCTCCGGTTCGAGCTCCGGGACGACCGCCGAGAGGTCGGCCTCGACCGGCAGGGGGTCGAGCGCCGCCCGGACGCCGTCAGCGATCGCCGCCTCCGACGGGGCGTGCGGGGCGCCGAGCGCGAGGCGGACGCGCGCCGCGGTGCCGTCGATCGAGACCGAATCGACCAGCCCGGCGGCGACGATATCCTGTCCGATATCCGGGTCGGTGACGGTTCGCAGTCTGTCGAGTACGTCTCCTGGTGAAACGTCGTGTGTCATTGGTGTGGGTGCGTGAGTGGTGTGCGTCGCGGGGCGACAGTTCGTGTGTGGTCGTGAGCGGTGCGTCCGGCTGTTGGGTCTGCGGTCGACGACGAGGCGGTGGACGTGGCGCTACTCCGCGTACACCCCCTCGCGCGCGTCCCAAGCGGTGAACGTCCGCGCGGTCCGCGCGAGCGCCGCGAAGACACCTTCGACGCTGTCGACCTCGGCGACCGCCTCGTCGAACTCGTCGAGCCAGCCGAGCAGCGCGACCGTCTCCCGTTGGGCCTCGCGGACGGTGGCCAGCGCCGCCGTTTCGCCGTCGGCCAGCGCCGCTTCGCGCTCACAGAGCGCTCGCATGAACTCGAAGAGCGCAGCGAGGTGGTCCGGGATCCCATCACCGCGATTGGGATCGAAATCGGCCGCCTCATAGAGGCGTGCAGCCGTCGAGGCGGGATCACCGAGGAGTTCGCCGGCCGTTCCGGCCTCGTGGTACGGCGAGTCGGACTCGAAGGACTCGCTCGGGTCGGCGTCGTGTGCCGAGGCGAACGGCGGCACGTAGTGCGGCCCGGGCACGACGAACAGGTTGTCGTACGCGATCGCGAGTGCCTCGCTGTCGAGGTCACTCCGCTCTAGCGGCTCGGTCTCGATGTCGACTGGCAGCGCGCTCGCGAGGTCGACGAACGTCCCGTCCTCGAGGGCCGTGGCGGCCGTCTCGAGGTCACCGTCGAACGTCGCCGCGAGGAGTCCGTACACGGCGGCCCTAGCGCGGGCTGTCGCCGCCACCTCGTCGGGGGGGCCCACGGCTCGCGCGGACTCTCCACCAGCGTTCCGGCCGTCCGAATCGGTCGTGGCGTCCGTGGCCGCTCCCGTTGGTTCGTCGCTCATCGCGGCTCCACCTCGACGAAGGCGTCGTACTGCGCGTTGCTCCCGCCGACCAGGTCCGAGAGGCCGATGTCGCCGAGTTCGTTGTCCAGCGGCTGGAGGTGGTTGATCGCGAAGCCGGCGTCGCGGCCCTTCGCGAGTCCGGCCTCGTCGTTCATTGGCTCGTCGAACTGGTAGGGGGTGTGGCCGTACCCACCCGGCGGGATTCGGGTCTCGCCGTCGACAGTCTGGGCGGTCGCGCCGTCGCCCTCGCGACCCCAGCCCCACATCGCGCCAACAACCCCCGGACGGATCCCCTGGGTGACCATCGCCATCCCCTCGACGGTCCGTCGTCCGGCGTCGATCACGATTTCGTCTCCGTTCTCGATGCCGCGTTCCTCGGCGTCGCGGGGGTTGATCCACAGCGGGTTCTCCGGACGCGTCTCTCGGAGCCACGGGCTGTTGGTTGTCCGGTGCATCCCCTGGGTCCGTGGCTTCCAGTTGATGAGCCGGAGCGGCCGTTCGGAGTCGGCGTCGCTGGTGACGGCCGCTTGCACGTCGCCGTTGTAGTGTTTCACGTCGTCGACGCGGGGGAGCGGATCGAAGCGCTCGCCAGTGTAGGAATGCTTCCCCTTCGGGACGACTTCGCTGTAGAAGTTTACCCGAGTGCCGAGTTTGTACTCCATGTGGTCGCCGTCGTAGGCGTTCGAAGCGTCCATCTTACCCGCGTAGTCGTAATCGTGGCCGCGCTCGGTGAACGCCTCGCCGTAGTCGTCGACGGGCTCTTCGAACCGACCGCCGCGGTTCAACACCGTGACGACCTTGCGCCACTCCTCGTCTCTAACAGCGGCTCGCCAGCGCTCGACATCGAAGTTGTCGCCAAGCCCCTTCTCGTGGCTCTCCCGGAAGACTCGGAGCTCCTCGTCGGTCGCGTCCGAAACCGGCTCGCGGTCGTACGCGATGTTGGCGGCCAGCTTGAGGTAGAAGTCCTCGGACTGGTGGAGCGGCCAGAGTTCGCCCTCGGCGTCGGGGATCGCGTCCTCGCCGACGCCGGGCAGGTCCATCCGTTTCCACACGTCGATGAGGACGTTCTCGAACGGACGGGCGTCCGGCACGATGCTGACGGTTGGCTGGCTGAGTTTCTCGTCGGCCAGGCGCTTGTTCGGGTAGGTGCCGAAGTTCTCCCAGCGTTCGAGGTAGGTCGGCTCCGGGAGGATGTAGTCGGCGTGCTTGCTGGTCTCGCCGATGACCGTGTCGGAGGCGACGATCAGCGGGATCGTCTCCTCGTCTTGGAGGATGGCCGGAATCTGGTCGCCGCCCGCGGCCGCCATCACGTGGTTCTCGGAGTACGGCCGGATGAACAGTGCGTTGATCCCATAGGGATACTCGTCGGCGGCGCTCCCGTACAGTTCTTGGACGGCGTACGGCGGCGCGACGGGGAACCAGGGCCGTTTCGCTGGATACCCGTCGTCCCGATCGAACAGCGAGGTGTCTTCGTAGTTGACGCCGCCGCGCAGGATCGGGATCCCCCACGGCGTGTGGCCCTCGGGCACCTGCTTGATGTTGTACTGCCCCGAGGCGGTGTTGTAGCCCGCGTACGGCGTGATCTGGCCCCCCTTCCAGTCGTAGTTGCCGATGAGGTGCTGGAGCGTGGCGATCGCACGGGTGTTGTAGAAGCCGTTCGAGTGTTTCGCTGGCCCCCGATACGCCAGGATGGCGGCGCGTTTACCGTGACTCGTGAACTCGTCGGCTAGGCCTTCGATCTGGCTGACCGGGACGCCCGCCATCTCGGCGTACTCATCGAGCGTGTACTCGAAGACGCGGCCACGGTACTGGCGCCACGCGCTCTCGGTCTGCACCCCGTCGATCGCCATCTTGACGTCGAGGGCTGCCGTCTCGACCTCGCTCGCAGGTTTCGGCTCCCCCGAGTCGGCGTCGACGACGACGTAGTCGTCAGCCGTCTCGGCGTCCTCGTCGACGAGGCCGAGGTCGGCAGCTCGCGCCTTTGGCGCGCTCTCCTCGTCGACGAGGACGAGGTGGGTCGCGTCGCTCCAGGTCGGCTCGTCGTCGTCGGCTGCGGCCGACTCCGAGGGGTTCCGGAGGTACTCCAGATCGTGGCGATCGTGTTCGATGATCCAGCGCGCCATCCCGAGTGCGAGCGCTCCGTCGGCGCCGGGTTCGACGCCGATCCACTGCTCTGCCTTCTCGGCAGTCTTCGAGAGGCGGGGGTCGACGACGTCCATCCGCATCCCATCTTCGATGGCGTTGGTGAGTTTGGGAGCGAGCCAGGTCGGCCCCTTGTTGGCGACCATCGGGTTCGTCCCCCAGACGATGAGGTACTCGCAGTTCTCGATATCCGGATACTGCCGCTTTTTGCCGCCGTCGTAGGAGCGGACGTTGCCCATCACGCTCGAGGATCCGCAGGTTCCCGCGTGATGGACGCTGTTTATCGATCCAAGGCCCTGCGTCCACAGACGGGCTCGGATGAAGTTCCGCCGGAACCCGCCGACGTCGACGATCTGGTTGGCCTTCGGACCCAGGTCGGGGTGGTCGGTGTCGATGAGCGTGTCACCCCAGCGTTCGTCGAACGCCGCCTTCGACAGCTCGCCGGACTGTACGGCTTCCCAGTCACTCATCACCTCGTCTTTGGACGCGTGCGCCCACATCTCCCGCAGCCCGGGGTGACCGAGTTCCTCGTCGCCCTCGACGATCTCGGTGATCGCCTGCTCCCAGGAGATGGTCTTCCACTCGTCGGCGCCGCGCGGGCCGACTCGCTTCATCGGCTTGCGAACGCGGTAGGTGTCGAACGCCGTCTGGATGCCGGCCTGCCCCTTCAGACAGATCCGGCCGCCGGAGAGCGACCACCGATCGGTGTCGACGTCACCCGTCCCTTCGAGGTCGCCCGTCGCGACCGCCTCGGGATCGCTCTCGTAGGGCACTTGCGCGAACGGCTGCGTGTTGAGGAACGAGTAGGGGTTCCCCGCGAGTTTACGCACGAGCGAACTGTACTGCCCCGTGCCGCTCTCGTCGGCGAGACGTACTTTGATCGGACAGAACGTGTTGCACTGTCCGCAGGTGGTGTGGATCACGTCGCCCGCGCCGTACTCGCCGTAGTCAGTCCCGACGTAGTGCTGGTTGTCGTCGGTCCAGAGGTCGGTCGTGTCGATGTCCACCGTCGCGGAGCTGGCCGCGCCGAGGATCCCGATACTCCCGACAGCTTTCACTAGGTCGCGTCGCGTGAGCGACGCGCCATCGTCTGCGCCGCTGTCGGCCTGTTCGTCGGATCGATCGCTGTCAGTACTCATGAGTGATCACCTCGGTCGAGTGGGGTCAACGGAAGCAGTTCGGCACCGATCGTGTACAGCAACAGTCCGACCGCGATCATCCCCACACTCGTCAACGACTCGACCGGCGTCGGGAAGTACGATCCGTGGGGGAGCCCCTCCATCACCGGGAGGATCTGGGGCGGCACGACGATGTTGAAGCGAACGGCGACGATACCGATCACGACGCTCAGTCCGGCCGCGACCATCAGCCCCGGCGTCCGTCGCCAGCTGCGCTTCGAGAGCAAGACGAGCGGGAACACCCAGCCGAACCCCACCATAAACCACCAGAACGACCAGGACATCTCACCGAACATCACGATCAGCCAGGTTTCGACCTCGTGGGGGTGGAGGCTGTTGAGTGCGATGAGCATGTCGATGGTGGTCAACGCCACATCGGAGATAACGAACGCCGCGAGTAGTTTCGAGAGCCGTTCGAGGAGGTCCCGATCGACCGATTCACCGTCGAACAGTCGCGTGCGTAGGACGTACAGTGCCATCACCAGCGCCGTACCGGAGACGACTGCCGAGATGACGAAGATGATGGGGAATAGCCCGCTGTTCCAGTACGGTCGGGCCTTCGCGACGGCGAACAGCACGCCGGTCCCGCCGTGGACGAGGAAGATCGCCAGCGGGATACCGACGATACCGGCGCGCTTGAGCCAGGTCCGGTCCGTCTCCCGGGAGGACTCGCTCGTCGCCGTGCGGCCGAGCGTCAGGAGCCGCAAGAGCCGCGCACGCAGGCCGGACCCGCGCTCGGCGATGCGGGCGAGGTCGTACCGCATCGAGAAGTACAGTTCGGTCACGAGGATCCCAATGTAGGCGACGTACGCGTGGACCTCCCACGCGAGCGGGGACGTGAACTGACGCCAGATGAATGGATAGTACATCCGGTCCATTCGGCCGAGATCCGTCCAGACGAACAAGAGCGCGACGACCATGCTGATGATCGCCGCAAACAGGGCGTCGCGGTCGATACGGTGCATCCCCTCGACACCGAAGACGTTCGCGAGCGTGCTCACGAGGAACGCGCCCGCCGAGAGACCGACGAAGTAGATGTAGAAAGCGACCCACGCGCCCCACGGGGTCGTACTCGTCAGGTTGGTACTCGCCATCCCCCGGGTGATGCGGAGCCACATCGCGTACCCGCCGCCGAGGAGGAGGACGGCGAGCACGGCGTACCAGACGATGCGCAACCGACGGCTCTCGAACCCGGGATCGAACTCGAGGTCGTACGCCGATGATTCAGTTGCCATTGGCCTATTTGAGGTAGTAGACGTTCGGGTCAGTCCCCTCGCTCTCTTTCAGTTGGAACGCCCGCGTGGAGTCGGCCATCTCGGACACCTCGCTGTCGGGGTCGTCGAGATCACCCATATTCCGGGCGTCGCCGACGCACGTCTCCACGCAGGCTGGCTCCTCCCCGCGTTCGAGCCGGTGCGTGCAGAAACTACACTTACGGACGTTGCCGACCGGCGATGCGCCGTCCTCGCGGGGGCCGCGGTCGACCCCGTACTCCGGGCTCGTCACCTCGCCGTCGGCCTGCACTTCGCCCTCGTAGTTCTCCCCGAAGTCGAAGTAGCGCGCCCCGTACGGGCACGCGATCATACAGTACCGGCAGCCGATGCAGCGCTCGTAGTCGATGTTGACGACGCCGTCATCCATCTTGTACGTCGCCGAAACCGGGCAGACCTGGACGCACGGCGGGTTCTCGCACTGCATACACGGCCGTGGGAGGTTCGTCCGGGTGACGTTCGGGAACTCGCCGTGTTCCTCCTCCATCACGACGTTGTACGAGACACCCGGCGGCGTCCGGTTCTCGGCCTTACAAGCGACGGTACAGGAGTCACAGCCGACGCACTTCTGGAGGTCGATGACCATCCCCCACCGCTCGTCGTCGGACGCGGCCGCCTCGTCGCCGGCAGCCTCCTGGCCACCTTCGGCGAGGCCGCAGGCCACGTCGTCCATCGACCCGACCGAACATCCCAGCGACTCGGCCGTCTCATCGGAGATGGTCTGGTCCGGGCTTTCGATAGACGGGTTCGGTGTCGCGCGGTACACCTCTCCGAACTCCGCGTTCGCGACCTCGTCGTACTTCTTCCAGTAATCGTCGCTGGACAACTCACCGCGTGAGACCCGCTTTGCATCCTCGGCCATCGCGAGCCCCAGCTCCGTGTCGTAGTCGGTCTTTTCGAGTTCCTCCCGCGGGTCCGTCTGCTCCGCGTCGACCATCGCGTCGAACTCGTCCGATCCCACGTCGGGGATGCTGGGAAGCCGCTCTTCGGTACTACTCACGGCCAGCACCCCCTTTCACACCTGCGGAGATAGGTGTCGACATACACGTAGAGATACACAATCCCGGGAGTTGAGCGTACTTCCAATACTGTTAGGCCCCGATACGAGCGGTCGTTCGGGGTATAGTACGGGCACCAATACTGTTTGGGACCCCGGGATTCCCCGTCGAGCGAGTGACGACTCGGCGTCGGTCCCGGCGCGAGCGCGAGTCCCAGCGGTTAAACGGGACGGAGCGGTTCCATCTACTATGACCCCGGTTCGTTCGAACAGTTACGTCACCCGTGCAGTGCTGCGCGGGAGGCGACGATGAACGCAGTCATTCTCGTGTCGATCGTGCTCCGTCTGATCGGAGTCGGGTACTCGGGACTGCTCCTGTACCGGAGCCGTGACAGTCGGTTCGGTTTCCTGACGCTGATGTTGGGTCTGATGGCGGCTCGGCAGCTTCTCAGTGCGCAGTCGTCGACGACACCGACCGCCGAGCTCCCCGGTCTCGCCGTGAGCGTGCTCGCCGTTCTCACGGTCTACTACCTGTCGAACTACGTTGAGGAGGAGCGCCGCATCACGGATCGACTTCGAGGGTTCCGCAAAGCCGTCGAACACGCCGGGCACGCCATCTTCCTGACCGAACCCGACGGTACGATCGAGTACGCCAACCCAGCCGTCGAGGAGGTGACCGGCCACGCGCCCGCGGATGTCGTCGGCAAGGATCCCAGCCTCTGGAAATCCGGCGAGCACGACGAGGAGTTCTACGCCGAGATGTGGGGTGACATCACGTCGGGCAACATCTGGGACGGCGAAATCGTCAATCAGCGCAAATCGGGCGACCTCTGCTGGGTGGATATGACGATTGCCCCGATCACGGACGGAGACGGCGAAGTCGAGCGGTTCGTTGCCGTCGAGACCGACGTAACCGAGCGCAAGGAGCGGTTGCTCCGTATCGAAGAGCAGAACGAGCGTCTCGAACTCCTGAACGACACGAACGCGGTGTTGCGTGACGTCAATCGCGAACTCGTCGCGGCCTCGACGCGTGAGGAGGTCGAAGAAGCCGTCTGTGAGCGGTTCACCGCGTCCCGCCTATTCGACACGGCATGGATCGGCGAGCGGAGCATCGTTGACGGAGAGATCGACGAGCGGACCGAACGCGGCATCGACGGCTCGATCGTAGATGCACAACTCGAGGCGCTCCGGATGGGCGACCCGTCTCCGGTCGCCCGAGCGTCCGAAGAGGGTGTCCCGGTGTTCGTCACTGCCGAGGCCGTACCCGGGGCAAACGATCCGGGAACGGAGCTGGCGGTCGTCCCGCTGACGTATCAGGAAGCAAACTACGGGGTACTCGTGGTGCACGCACAGCGGGATGACACATTCGACGCGATCGACCGGGCGCTGTTTTCGGAACTCGGCGCGACGATCGCAGACGCGATTAGTGCCACTCAGAGCCGACAGACCCTCGCGACGGACGATGTCACCGAACTCGAGTTCCGCGTCGTGGACGATGAGGAGCCACTGATCGCGCTCTCGGCGTCGCTCGACTGCGACATGGAACTGGATCACGTCGCGACCGACAGTGACGACAGGCGAGTCCTCTACTGTACGCTGATCGGAACGACACCCGACCGTGTCCGAGCCTACGTCGAGGAGACAGCCAGCATCACGGACGTACAGCACCTCAACGCCTACGAAGACCGACATCTGTTCCGGCTCTGCGTCGACGAGGCCTCCATCGCGGCCGTACTCGCCGACTACGGCGCGAGCATCGACGCACTCGTCGCCACCGGCGGTTCGGGTCGACTCACGGCGGAGGTGTCGCGGGCGAACGACGTCCGGACGGTCGTCGAAGCGCTCTCGGCCACATATGCCGACATCGAACTCCTCGCTCGCCGCGAGCGCGAGCACGACGTCGAGACCGAAGAGGAATTCCGGAGCCGGCTGGAGGCGTTGCTGACGGCGCGGCAGTTGGAAGCAGCCCGAACGGCGTACTACGCCGGCTTCTTCGAGTGGCCCAGAGAGAGTTCCGGTGAGGAAGTGGCCCGAAAGATGGAAATCTCGCAGTCGACGTTCACCCAGCACCTTCGGAGGGCCGAAAAGAAGCTGTTTGGCGCGCTGTTCGACGGACCAGCCCCGGGCGACTCCTGATACTGTCGGCTGTACGTCAATCAAGACATTCGCCACCTCCGAGTGGCGAATGTCTCGAAACAGTTACAGCCGACAGTCCGAGTCCCGATCGGTTCGCCGATACGAAACACACCGCCGGCTTCACAGTATCCGGCGGCAGCGGTGAGCGCTGGCAAACGCGGCGTCGACATTCGTGAGGACGCCGAGCATCGACAGGGGCACGAGTGTGTCTCTGGGGAGACAACATAAGACGGAATCCCGTTGGGTGAGATGGATCGGAGATCGTTGTGAGAATCTCTACCGCCTTCGGATACGCCCTGCGTCCTCGTCACGTCTCACCGCGCCCCGCCGGAACGTTTTCCGCCGACGACGACGAGGTGGCCGTATGGACCGTCACAGCGTGGAGGGCGTGTTCGAGGAGTACGACGGCGCTCGCGGCTTCGCCCGACAAGCGTTCGTCACCGGTGCAGCCGTGACCCTCCCGCTCATCGTCACGCTCGTCGTCCTCGGTGCAGTCGTCGACTTCGTCTCGCAGCAGCTCAACCCGGTCGTGGGACTGTTCACGTCGATTACGGGGCTGCAGCCCGCGTCAGATACGACGCTCAAACTCCTCGCAATCCTGTCGCTGCTCGTGGCCATCTTCTGTATCGGCGTCTGGACCGAGAGTCGACCGAACCGCTCCGGCTTCGGCGCCTTCTTCGATACGCTCGTCGCGCGCATCCCCGGTGTGGGATCGCTGTACCAGAGCATCGACGAGATGAGCGGGCTGCTCCTCGACAGCGACACCGACAGCTTTCAGGAGGTGAAACTCGTCGAATTCCCCGATCGGGGCTCGTACGCCTTCGCTTTTCTGACGGCCGAGACGCCGGACGTGGTGCGTGACGCGACTGGCGAAGACGAGGACGAAGAGATGGCCACGCTCTTCCTCCCGATGGCGCCCAACCCCGTGATGGGCGGGTACGTCCTTCACGTCTCGGAAGAGCGCGTATACGACGTGGACATGTCGGTCGAAGAGGGGATCCAGTCCATCGTGACCAGCGGCGTCGCGACGGGCCGCCGCTCGGACGAGAAGTTCACCGAGGGGATGCTCGACCGTTTCGAGCGCCGGCTCGACGCCGCGGACGTGATGATCGGCATCGAGGAGCTGGAGGACTACGCCGTCGACGCCTCCGAACAGTTGGAGGAGACTGCCCGGGAGACGGTGGCGGCGGCCAAGGAGCGAGCCAAGCCGACGGACAACACGGATCGAGACGGAGACGGTCGCGCCGAGGACGAACACCACGACCGCGACACCGGCTGATTCAGATTCGCAGTCGTGCCCCGTTGTGTCGGAGCCACGACTCGCGCGTCCGGGCGTTCGGAACGAGTACGTCGACGGCCGCCCAGAACGCCGCCGTGTCGGGGTCGTGGTCGCGTCGAACCAGCGCGTGCGCGATGGCGTACGCGGCGACCGGTCGCGGTACGAGGACGAGCCGCCAGTGGACCACGAGCCGATCGTCGGCCGTCCGCACCCAGCGACGGCCGGATTCCGCTACATCGACCGGCGGCAACGGTCGGTCGCCGGCGGTCCGCGCCGCACAGGCCGGAAGTGCTTCCGCGGCGTGGTCGACGTACCAGTCGACGACTGCCCGGCGTCGGCTCCGAACATTCGCACCGCCCTCGCGAGGCACCCGGAGCGCGAACCGCGAGCCATCGAACTGGAGTCGTGGCTCGTCGATCGGACTCTCCGCGACGCGCAAGGGGTGGCGCTGGCCGCCGTACAGGAGTCGTTCACCGCCGGCGAACGACCGGTCACGGCGTGGGTCCCGTCGCTCGGCGAGGCCGTACAGTGAGTCGAGTACCCACGCCCGGCGGTCGTCGAGCGCCGTCTCGATGTCCGCCACCGTCGCGTCGAGAGGCGCCCTGACGACCAGTTCAGCGTCGTCGGTCAGCGACGGGTCGGCAGTCTCCCGGCCCACCTCGCGTTCGACCGTGTAGGGAACAGCCGTCACGCCGACGTGGTACCGGGGGCCGTCCGACCAGTCGGGCGCACCGTCACCGCTCACCGCAACCACGAGAAGAGACCGCCCCCGTCGCCGCTCTCATCGTCGTTTTCCTCCGCTGGCGTGACGACACTGCGGTGTCGACCCTCCTCCAGCAGTTCGGCGTCGATGTCGGCCTGCGTGAAATCGAAGAACCGCTCCTCGGGCAGCTCGATGTCGAGGACATCGAGCGTCGTCGGCTCACCCTGGTTGTCGAACGCCCGCCAGTCACCGCGCTCGTAGGGCGCGCCGACGATGATGTGGACCTCGCCCTGTCCGAACGTAGCGAGGTCGGCGTCACTCGGCCGGAGGACTCCGTTCGGGTGGGAGTGGATCGATCCCACCGACTGCACGTCGTTCGGCTTCATCTCCGTCCGCACCGTCGCACTGACCGGATTGGAGGTGGTGCCCGGGATGACGAGAACGTCCGTGATGACCTGTCCCTGTCGGTCGAGACCGAGTTTCCGCGCGTCTTCTGCCCGGAGAAATCCCATGTACTCGTCGGGATGCGTTTCCTCGCTGGCTTCGAGGACGAAATCCATGGTCTCCCGGGCGATACCGAGAAGTTCGCTCGACCGGAACAGACGCATATTCATGTCCTGGGGCCGTCTCCTTCTAAGGATTCCGGCGCCGAGCCGAACGTACAAGCCGGTCGAGAGCCAACGCGGGGTATGGACTTCGAACAGAACGTGGGTGGTCGCGACCGACTCGCCCGCGGCATCCTCGCCGCGCTCTTGGCGGTCACCGCCGTGCGGGCCCTCCGGAACGGGAAGCGCACGATCGGACTGGTCGCCGCGACCGGGGCATTCGGCCTCGGATTCAACGCGACGACGTGTTTCTGCGGGCTGAACAGGGCGCTCGGAATCGACACGACCGACGAGTAGGGAGTGCCACACTGCCTTAGGGACGGCGTGAACCCTCCCGTGGACTTATACGCGCTTAGCGCCACATGATGGTGACTCAAGACGATGAGTGGGACAGACGAGGCGATACGCGTCCTTCACGTCGACGACGAACCAGGGTTCGCGGAGATGGCCGGGACCTTCCTCGAACGTGAAGACGATCGATTCGATATCGAGACGGCAACCAGTGCCGACGACGCACTCGAACGGCTCGACGACAGCATCGATTGCATCGTCTCGGACTACGACATGCCGAAGCGGACCGGCCTCGAACTGCTCGACGCGGTTCGTGAGACACGTCCCGATCACCCGTTCATCCTGTTCACCGGGAAAGGCAGTGAGGAGATTGCGAGCCGAGCGATTTCGGCCGGCGTGACCGACTACCTCCAGAAGCAAGGCGGGATCGGGCAGTACACCGTCCTCGCCAACCGTATCAAGAATGCCGTCGCTCAGTACCGCTCCCAGCGCGAACTCGAAGCCAGTCAGCAGCGCCTCTCCCTGTTCGTCGAGCAGTCGCCACTAGGCGTCCTCGAGTACAACAGCGAGTTCGAAATCGTCGGGTTGAATCAAGCCGGTGAGGAGATACTCGGCTACTCCGAGGCGGACCTCCAAGGCGAGACGTGGGAGAAACTCGTCGCCGACGCGAGCTACGAGAACGTCGACGAGGTGACATCCGCGCTGGCGGAAGCCGACGGGGGCTACCACAGCATCGACGAGAACGTGCGGAAAGACGGGGAACATATCGTCTGTGAGTGGCACAACCGCGTCGTAACCGACGACAACGGCGAGGTGGTCGCCGTCTTCTCGCAGTTCCAGGACGTGACCGAGCGCCACGAGCGCCGGCAACGCATCGAGGCGCTCCACGAGGCGACGCGGGAGCTGATGGCGGCAGCCACGCGCGAGACGGTTGCCGACCGGGCAGTCGAGACGGCGCGGGACGTGCTCGGTCTCCCGATAAACAGTATCTACCTCTACGACGACGAGCACGACGCGCTCGTCCCGACCGCGACGACGGAGGAGGCACTGGAGCTGATCGGTGAGCCACCCACCTACGAACCGGGTGAGAGTCTCTCGTGGGCCGCGTTCCGGGACGGCGAGGTTCGTGTGTTCGAGGATGTCTCCTCCGAATCCGGCCGCTACAATCCGGACACGGCGTTCGGTGCGGAGATCATCCTCCCGCTCGGTGATCACGGCGTGATGTACGTCGCCGCGACCGAACCCGGTGCGTTCGACGACGCCGACATCACGCTGGCGCGGACGCTGGCTGCCAACACAGAGGAAGCGCTCTTGCGGATCGAACGGGAGCGAACGCTCCGGGAGAGCCAGCGGCGGTATCGGACGCTCGTGGAGAACTTCCCCGACGGCGCCGTGTTCCTCTTCGATACCGACCTCGAATACGTCCTCGCTGGCGGCACCGAACTGTCGTCGCTCGGACTCCAATCCGCCGACTTCGAGGGCGCCACGCCGCACGACCTGTTCCCGACCGACATCGCCGACGAACTCGCCGCCAACTACCGCGCCGCCCTCGAGGGAGCGAGCAACACCTTCGAACAGCAGTCTGAGGGCGAACAGTACCGCGTCCAGACGCTCCCGATTCGGGACGACGGCGGGGAAATCGTCTCCGGAATCGCCGTCTCGCAGAACGTCACGGAGCGGAAGGCACAAGAGCGGGAGTTGTCGCGACAGAACGAGCGCCTCGAAGAGTTCGCGAGCGTCGTCTCTCACGACCTCCGAAACCCACTGGCGGTCGCCGAGGGTAACCTCGATCTGGTTCGCGACGACATCGACGACGACCGCCTGGATACCGTGGCCCGCGCACACGAGCGGATGGATGCGCTGATCGACGACCTGCTGACGCTGGCACGGGAAGGCAACGAAGTGGGATCGCTCGAACCGATGGCACTCGACGCCTGCGTCGAGCGATGCTGGCAAAACGTCGAAACCGACGGTGCAACGGCCGAGGTTCGAACCGATCGGTCGGTTCGGGCCGATCGAAGTCGCCTGCAACAGCTCCTGGAGAACCTCATCCGGAACAGCGTGGAGCACAGCTCCAGCTCCACCAAGCAATCGCCGACCACCGAGGAGGTCACGATCACCGTGGGTGCGTTGCCCGACGGCTTCTACGTCGAGGACGACGGCCCCGGAATCCCCAAGACGGACCGGGAGACCGTGTTCCAAGCGGGATACACGACCTCCGAGGACGGGACTGGCTTCGGGTTGAGCATCGTCGAACGGGTTGCCGACGCCCACGGGTGGGACGTTTGCGTCACGGACGGTTCGAACGGCGGCGCGCGGTTCGAAGTTACGGGAGTCGCGTTCGACACCGACGAGCGGAACGGCGTGGACTGAACGAGGAGTGCGGTTGCTTCGCGGGACCGGACTTGAACCGGATGAAACCTCGCTTCGCTCGGTTTCCAGGGTTCAAATCCGTGCTTGTTCTCTCCTCCGTTTTCTCGCTTCGCTCGAAAACGCAGTCAGTGCGCGGGACCGGATTTGAACCGGCGGACCCCTACGGGACAGCGTCCTAAGCGCTGCGCCTTTGGCCTGGCTTGGCTACCCGCGCTCGATTCGACTGTGTCACCGAGACAGTCAAGTAGCTGTCGCTCCGGCAGTAATTTAAATATCTCGCTCCCGTCGAATCACCCATGTATCGGGCACGGGATCGGGTCGACAACGAGGAGTGGGTGGCACGTGTGACCCGTGCCGCGGACGGCCTCGACCTCGGGAGCGAGGCGCGGTCGAACGCCGTGGACCTCTTCCTCTCGAACGTGCCCGACGAGGAGCGATCCAAGCCGGCGGTGGCAGCCGCGAGCCTCTACGCCGGGGCGTTGATCGCGGGGGAGGAGCGCTCACAGGGATCAGTCGCGGCGGCGATGGACGTAACGCGACTGAGCGTACAGGGGCGCTGGAAGGCGTTGCTGGAGGAGTCGGGGTTCCGGCCGCCGGAGTGGTAATCATACGGTTTGCTGTAAGTCATTTCCGGTGGTTCGTCGGACCGTCTCGGCGAACCACCGGTAAACAGTTACAGTAATCCGTATCAGTCGGTCTCTGGTGTCCGCTCCGACGTGAGATTTCCGTGGCGGTCGATCTCGCCGTGGACGATCCGCGTCGAGGAGATGCGTTCGCCGTCTTCCGCGGGAACGTGACCGACGATTTCGATGCGGAGCGGGTCGAGATCCCGCGCTTCGCGAATCTCGTTGATGCGCTCGGCACCGGCGCGTGTCTCGGGTGAAACGACGATGGCGTCGAATCCGGGTTCGGTTGCGATGCCGGTTGGCTCATCGAGCTTCCGCACTTCGAATGCGCGATCTGCGGCCGCTGCGAGCGGGGCGAGTTCGGCTTCGAGGGCGGCCCGGCGTTCGTCGAACGGACGGACGCAACGGGGTTCGTGACGCGTCTCCGGGGCGAGTTCGTCGCTGGTGAGTCCGACCGTCACGTCACCGAGTTCGAACGCCCGCTCAAACAGCGCTCGGTGTCCATCGTGAAGAGGATCGAACGTGCCACCAAGCGCGACCTGCATGTCCGGGGCCACGAATTGGTGTGACTTAAATGCTCACGATAGCGGGGTGGTCCGGGGAGCGCCGTAACCGTCGGCCACTGCGCACTACTCCTCGTCGTCCTCGACGGTGATGCGGACCGGTTCGGTCTCCGGTCGCTCCTCGTCCCCATCGTCGCCGAGTCGCCGGTCGAGATTGAACACGGCGTTCAGTTGCTCTTGAACCTGCCCGACGACACCCCGGACGAGTACACTCGGGGCGATAGCCTCGTATTCGTAGGGGTTGTTGCCGGCGCCCGCGCTCTCGCGTTTGTGGCGATCGACGGTTCCCTCGTCGTGGAGCTGGGCCAGCGCCTCGCGGACCGTACTGGGGTAGAGGCCCGTCCCCTCGGCCACCTCGTCACTCGTCGAGTTCGGATGCTGTCGGAGGTAGACGTAGATGCGGGCCCGGGTTTCCGTGTCGAGAACCCACGCCAGCAGGTCGACGACTCCCTCGTCGAACTCCGTGACGGCACGGTCGGCTTCGGCCTCCAGTCGCTCGCGTGCCGACACGTCGCCGTCGTCGGTCGTCGACCGACTGCTCGTGGAGTCACGCTCCACGCCGTCACCGTCCGATTCCTCGTCGACGTCGAGGCGCTCGGACTCGTTCGCATCAGACATATGTTCTCTCAAGCAGGTCAGAACCCACCGGACAAAAGGCTTTCCCGGTCAGTGAGGCAGGAGCAGCGATTTCCGAAGAGCATCGCTCCCGCCGTCGTCGTGGATCCGGCGCTGGGTCGCTGCGCCGCTCGGCGCCTCGTACAAGTCGCGGAGGCCGTCGACGCCGAGGCGGTCGCACTCCCGGTCGACGAACGTGCCGAGCGACACCGTGTCGTCGCCCGACTGCGTGACGAACTCGGCGTCGTGCCCGTAGCGCATGGCGCGCCACTTGTTCTCGTCGAGGAGTTCGCGTCGGAGCGACGGGCGGGGCTCGCCGTCGGTGTAGCGTTCGGCCAGCTCCACGACGAGCGCGTGGACGTACTCGACGATGGCGAGGACGCGGTCCGGATCGGCCTGCGCGTCCGGCGTGCGCACCTCGACGGTGCCGTGGCCGGTGTGCGGGCGCACGTCGTACCAGAGTTCGCCCCGGTCGTTGATCGATCCCGTTTCGACCATCCGGCGCTCGAAGGTCTGATACGCGTCGAAGTCCTCGAACGCGCTCGGGATGCCGGTGTTGGGCAGGTTCTCGAACACCTTCGCTCGGGCGGAGGCGAGGCCGGTGTCGAAGCCGTTCCAGAACGGCGAGTTGGCCGAGAGAGCGAGGAGGGGTGGGAGGTACCACCGCAACTGGTTGGCGATCCAAGTCGCCTTGTCCGCGTCGTCGACGCCGACGTGGACGTGCAGGCCGGCGGTCGTGTTCCGGTGCTGGGGATACTGGATGCGATCGAGTTGAGCGCGATACCGCGGCTTGGTCGCGTGATCGAGCTCCCGCCACTTCGCCGTGGGATGTAGCCCGGCAGCGGCGATGCGATAGCCGTGATCGACCGCGTGTTCGACCAGTGCGTCGCGAACCCGCATCAGTTCGTCGCGTGCGTTCGCCGGCCGTTCGATCAGCGGCGTCTGTGTCTCGATCGTGAACTGGAACAGTTCGTGGTCGAGCCGGTCGACCAGCGGTTCGGGAGGCTCGCTCCCGTAGATCAGGTCGTCGATTCCCGCGGTCGGCCGCCCCGCCTCGTCGACGATGTAAAACTCTTCCTCGACGCCGAGCGTACCCATCCGCGCGAACGTGTCCCGGGAACCCAGATCCATCGGGGCACCGTTCGGTACCGCCGATTAAATAAGTCGTGGACCGGATCGACAGACGAACGTGTAGGAATTCTTTTACGACGAGCCCGGAGATGGCCGCCAATCGGCCGACATGGTGCCGGCAATTAATCGGTAATATTATTATATAATACTGCGTATACATCTTCGGTCGATGGCATCGGCGTGCCTCTGACATAACGCCAGCGACCCGCTCAGCAGCGAGGGCGTGGCGGCCGACACGCGCCAGTCGGCCGATCGTTCCGTACGCAGCAGTTCACTATCGAATGTATCAGTATCAGCGGACGATGACGTTCCCGTATCGAACCGCTGTGCGGCGCGATGCCGCTCCCCGGTCATCGTGGGTATTTCCACGCCGGGGCACCGCTCCGGGACGATATTCGTTCGGCGACACGCAATCGTGTCCCTCCACGACAGACATATAAGTATCGAGATATAAATGGATACTGACGATGCACGACCTGACCGGCTTCCAGCGAGATCTCCTGTACGTGATCGCCGGCCTCGACGAACCGCACGGCCTCGCGATCAAAGAGGAACTCGAAGATTATTACGAGAGCGAGATTCACCACGGCCGACTGTATCCGAACCTCGACACGCTCGTCGAGAAAGGCCTCATCGACAAGGGACAGCGAGACCGACGGACCAACTACTACACGCTGACACGTCGCGGCCGGCGCGAACTGGAGGCACGTCGGGAGTGGGAAGACAAGTACGTCTCGGACCTGATCGAAGAGGCGACACCGGCCTGAACAAAAACGTGCCGCGTGGGCCGGGACAGGGGGCATCCTGGCCGGCTGAGTGCCTCTGACGCGGCATTGTTGGTACAACCCCCAACAGCATCAATAGTTCGTGGGTGTGCGTAGGGGTCGCTCACCCGCTTCGCTTCTCTCCGTCTGCCGTCTCGACGATTCGCCTTGCGATTCGCTCGGCGGCGCGAACACGTTCGTCGGCTCGCTCGTTGTCCGTCGTCTCGATCTCGCCGAGAAGTGTCATCACTCGCCGAACGCGCTCGACGACGACGGATCGAGGCAGGTCGGCGTCGACGATATCTGCCGCGACGGCCGCCGCCTCGCCGAGCCATACGCTCGCCGCCGGACGTACCGGCAGTTCCTCGGTGGCTTCGAGCTGCTCGTGGAGTTCGCGAAGATCGTCGTCCATCAGCCGACCGTCCACGTCTCTTCTCGCCACGCGGCGTCCCAGAACCGGTACTCGTACCGTGCTGACGTGACGAACAGGTCTCGGTAGCGCGCGCGGTCCGAGTCGCTCGCGTCCGCCGCCACCTCGTCCATCAGCTCTTTGCACCACGCCGTAAGCTCCGAGAACTCCTCGCCTGCGTAGGTCCGAATCCACTCGGCGTACCGTTCGTCGTCGGGCATCCCGTCCGCTTCCAGTCGCCGCGCCGTCTCGTTGAATCCCCACATACAGGGGAGGAGTGCGGCGACGAGATCACCGAACGATCCCGTGGCGGCCGTCCGCACGAGGAAGTCCGTGTACGCCCGCGTCGTCGGCGACGGGTCGGTCGCTTCCAGTTCCGCCTCGCTGATGCCGAACTCCGCGGCGTAGGCCCGGTGGAGGTCCATTTCGGTGTTGATCGTCTCGTGGAGCAGCTCGGCGAACGTCCCCATGTGATCGAGCGTCGGTGCGGCGGCGGCGCCGTGGGCGAACACCCGCGAGTAGTCGATCAGGTAGACGTAGTCCTGGCGAACCCAGTACTCGAACGGCGCCGTCTCGAGCCTCCCGTCGCCGAGTCGGGAGACCATCGGGTGGGTGACGATGTCGTCCCACAGTGGCTCGGCGACCGGCTGGAGGTCGTCAGTGAAGGCCATACCCCGACTCGGACCCCCCGACCAAAGAATCTTTTCCGAGTTGTATCAGTGGGTTATTACGGCGGACGCCGCTCCCTATCGGTCGGCCGTGCGTGGGCGAGCGACGACGGCGAGGTGGTCGTCGTGGTACCGATCGAGTCGCGTCGTCTCCAGTACCTCGTAGGTCTCGCCCAAGTCGCCCAGCACGCGGTCGAAGACGGTTTCGGGGTCGGCCGTCACGTCCTCGCTCCGCGCTTTGACGACGGCGAGGAGGCGACCGTCGTCGCGGAGGAACTGCCGATTACGGGCGGCGACACGGGCCTGTCCCCGCGTGGCCACGTCCTGAATTATGGCGTCCAGTTCCGCCTCGACGACGTGGGCGTACGTCGACGGCTGGCGGGCGTCTTTCAGCAGTGGAAAGAGATTCCGTCGGCCCGTGGCCACGTCGACGAGATCACGAGCCGGCCGCGGAGCGAACTCGACGGCGTACGTCGGTCCACAGAAGTCGGCGACGTGACTCACCGTCGTCCCGCTGGCGGCGCCAAGATAGAGGACCGACTCGCCGCCACCGAGGCCGGTGTCGAGGCCGAGTTCCAGCATCGCCCCCAGTTTGGAGCGTCCGGCATCCCACAGACGCCACGGGCCGTCGGTCGGTTCGCCGTACACCGGATCGCCGCGTGTGGCGAGGCGCTCGCGACCATCGAAGGTCCGCCGCTCGACGCCGTCCGGGAGGCTCACGAGTCGGCCCTCGCACGGATGGCCGCGATACGGTCGTCGAGTTCCTCGTGGAGATCGGGCCGTAGATCGCCGGCGTAGTGGTCGATCCGGGCGGCGATAGCGAGTTTCCCCGCCAGCGCGCGGGCGGCCGAGCCGCGGTCCTCGGGCCGGGTGTTGCGGACGTAGTCGTGGATGTAGATGATGCCGTGTTTCGGCGAGGGTGCGCGGCCGGCGAGGTGAGCGAAGAGGGCTTCCTCGGCGCCGAGCACCTGCACCGTCCCCGAGGGCTTTTTCGCGAGGTCTTCGAGTCCGCCGGCGAGCGCGATCAGGCGGGCCGCGAGGACCGGACCCGCCATCCGACTCAGGTTGGGTGCGACGGCGGGCGCCGCCCGCTCGACGAACGCCCGGAGAGCAGCGGCCTCGTTGGCGAGGTCGGTGACGCGTTCGGCCAGGGAGACCACGCGGCGTTCGGGAGCCGTGTCGGGGTCCCGGTCGGCCACTGCGCGTGCGCCGTCGACACCTGTCCCGGCCTCGTCGAAGAGCGCGCCCGCCCACTCCGCGACGCGCTCGGCGAGTTCGTTCGCGGTGCGTTCCGCGTCGTCCATGGCCCGAATGCTGTACTTCAACTGTTGATCGTCTGCCCGTTCGCGCTCACGGACCGCTTCCCGAGTCGCGTGCACCGTGGCGTCGTGGAGGGTGTCGTAGTAGTCGTCCTCGTCGGCCGCGAAGCCGGTATCGACGGCGAGGGCTGGCCAGTCTTCTGGCGCGTCCACGCTGCCGTTCTGGATCACGTCGCGGGCAGCGTCAAGCTCGTCAGGTGGCACCGATTCGAACCAGCCTGACCCGGCCTTCTCGTTGCTCATACTCGGAGAACTACGGTCGAAATCGTATATGCGTCCCGGTGTGCCCGGGAGAGGCGTCGTCGGCCGCGGACCGAAAGACGCGACTCGGGAGACGGGCAACGTGTCGTCGGGGAGAACGATCCCGGCGTGCCCTCGTTCGGGAGCGCCCCGAAATCCGCCACGCCACTGGGGACGACGATGAGATGGGATTCGCCGGCGAAAGGGAGGGCCTCACCTCGGTCGTCAGTGTCCTTCCCGACCGTGGACGCCGGACAACGCCGCTTCGTCGAGAGACGTGGCTACGTTCGGGCCGATGCTCTCGTCGAGATCGATCGCGGCGAATCACCCCCCGGAGTCGTGTTCGGTCACAGGGTCCGCTCCGTCCCGGTGTATCCGTTCCCGGCTCGACCGGACGGTTGGCGGTCGCGGATTACCAGTCCTGAGAGGGGGCGACGAAGGACTAAGTGCCCCTGTGGCCACGTCCCGGCTGCATGCGACTGAACCGGCGGGTGTCGCTGGCCGTGTTGTCGGGAATCGGGGTAGCGTTGACCGGCGTCCTGCTGTTCGACATCTACGAGGATTGGGTGGTGCAGGGAAACAGATTCGGCTCGACGCTCCTCGAGAACGTCCTCCCGTTCCTGCTCCTGTTGGGGCTGTTCTACACGGTGTGGAACCTTCGACGCGGCGCGTACGGAGAGGTGTTCGTCGAGTCGGTGACGAAGTGGACCGTTGCGGGCACCCTGACGACGGCGCTGCTCGTCGGCTGGGTGGTCGGCATCCAGACGGTCCAGAACGAACTGAAACCGTTGGTTATCATCCTGCAGACGACAGTCGTCGGCGCGCTCGCCGGGCTGCTCGTCGGGCACAACACCGCGAGCGTCGAGCGAGCACGCGACCGGAGCGAGCGGGAGCGAGCCCGCTTCGAATCGCTGTTCGAGAACGATCCGGCGGCGATAGCCGATCTCCGCCTCGAGGACGACCGGTTCGTCGTCGAAGCGACTAACCTGGAGTACGAGACGCGGTTCGGATCGGTCGCTGACGAGCGTGACACCGCCGAACCGACGCTACCCGGCATCGACGAGGAGACGATTCGCGCGTTCCGGGAGGCGGCCGAGGCCAACGAGCGACACACTGTGGAGACGAGTCATTACACCCCGGATGGGCGGCAACATTTCGTAGTGGACCTGGTTCCGTACGGGACGGAGGAACTGGGCAAACGGAGTTACGTCCTCTATCAGGACGTGACCGAAATCCGAGAGGCGGAGGCGGAGCTCGAACGGACCGTCGAGCGGCTCGAACGCTCGAACGAGCAGCTCCAGCAGTTCGCCTACGTCGCCTCACACGATCTGCAGGAACCCCTCCGGATGGTCTCCAGTTACGTCGATCTGCTCGCCTCGGAGTACGGTGGCGAACTCGACGACGAGGCGGACGAGTACATCGAGTTCGCCGTCGACGGCGCCCAGCGGATGCAAGCCATGATCGACGACCTCCTCCAGTACTCGCGGGTGCACACACAGGGAGAGTCGTTCGAGGAGACCGACACCGAGGCCGTCATCGAACGGGTGTTACGGGATCTCGAACTCCTGATCGAAGAGGCGGACGCGACGATTACATACGACGACCTGCCGACAGTCGTCGCGGACGAGAATCAGCTCGGGCAGTTGCTGCAGAACCTCGTCTCGAACGCCGTCGAGCACGCGAACGACGATGGCTCGCCGTCGATCCACGTGAGTGGCGAGGAACGTCCGGACACGGTAGTCATCTCCGTCGCCGACGACGGTCCCGGCATCCCGCCGGACCAACAGGAGCGCATCTTCGAGATCTTCGAACAGTCCAGCCGCGACGACGAGGGAACGGGTATCGGCCTCGCCATCTGCCAGCGGATCGTCAATCGACACGAGGGTGACATCTGGATCGAATCGGCCGACGGTGAGGGGGCCACGTTCCACGTCGCCTTCCCGAAACGGTAGCCACAACAGTCAACACGATGGGGTCGAAAGCCACCGATATGCCAGAGCGGGAGCCCGTCGAAATCCTCCTTGCGGAGGACAATCCCGGAGACGTGAAACTGACACGCAAGGCCTTGGAGAAGGGCCGCCTCGCGAACAACCTCCACGTCGTCAACGACGGGGTCGAAACCATGCAGTTCCTCCGCGGCGAGGGCGAGTACGAGGGGCGACCGCGACCCGATCTGGTCCTTCTCGACCTCAACATGCCGCGGAAGGACGGTCGTGAGGTTCTCGAAGAGATCAAAGGGAGCGACAATCTCAAACGGATTCCGGTCGTCGTGCTAACGAGTTCGGAAGCCGAGGAGGACGTGATCCGGTCGTACGAACTCCACGCGAACGCCTACCTGACGAAACCGGTCGACTTCAGCGGTTTCATCGACGTGGTGAGGAAGCTAGAGGAGTTCTGGCTTCAGGTCGTGAAACTGCCCCCGGAGTGAGTATGTCGACGGAACTGACGGACGGGCTGCACGTCCTGTTGGTCGAGGACAACCCCGGCGACGCACGCCTGATCCGCCACTATCTGCACGCCGACGCCAGCAACACCGTCGACGCGCCGGACGTGACCCACGTCGAATCCATCGATGCGGCCATGGATCACCTGTCGACCGCGGAGTTCGACCTCGTATTGCTCGATCTCGGCCTGGCGGACAGTCGGGGAATCGAGACGTTGGAACGGCTGAACGAACGGATCGACGATGCGGACATCCCGCCGCTCCCGATCGTCGTCCTGACCGGGTTGACCGACGACGAGACGGCGCTCCGGGCGATTCAGCAGGGCGCACAGGACTACCTCCTGAAAGACCAGCTCGAAGGCGAACTCCTCGAACGCGCGGTCCGCTACGCGCTAGAGCGACACCGACAGGAGCGACAACTAGAGCGACAGAACGAGCGGCTGGAACGGTTCGCCAGCATCGTCAGTCACGACCTCCGTAACCCGTTGCAGGTCGCCCAGGGACGGCTGGGACACGTCGAACCGCAGACATCGACGGCGAACCATCTCGACGCCGCCGCCGACGCCCTCGACCGAATGGAAGAACTCGTCGACGACCTCCTCGTGTTGGCCCGCGATGGACGGTCTATCGACACGGTAGCATCGGTCGACATCGCCGATGTCGCCCGGTCGGCCTGGCGAAGTGTCGAGTCGCCGGCGAGCGAACTCCACATCGAGGTGACCGGTACTGCCACTGCCGATGCTGGTCGACTGACCCAGTTGTTCGAGAATCTGTTCCGAAACGCCGTCGAGCATGGCTCCACGAGCCCCCCGTCGCAAGCTCCTGGGGACGCCGTCGAGCATGACTCCACGAGCCCCCCGTCGCAAGCTCCCGGGGACGCCGTCGAACACGGGGACCCGGGCGATACAGCGGGCGTGACGATCACCGTCGGCGACGTCGACGACGGCTTCTACGTCGCGGACGACGGACCGGGTATCCCGGCGTCCGAGCGCGACGACGTGTTCGACGCGGGCTACTCGACGAACGAGAACGGGACCGGATTCGGGCTCGATATCGTCCGCGAGATCGCCGATGCCCACGGCTGGTCGATCACCGTCACCGAGAGCGAGACGGGTGGCGCCCGCTTCGAGATGACGGGGCTGGACCTCGACGGCGACGGGTGACGCGGCGAGAGCCCCGCACGAATCGTCGCACGCTCGATCGAACCCCCCGCGATTGGGTGTGCGAACAGTTCTGAACGTTACTACGAACGGCCGGGAGACTCCCAGCGTGCTCGGCGATCGCCCCGCGATAACATTTAACACACATCACGCCATAGACGATATCGATGTTGGAACGGTCGTCGTTCGAATGTGAGTACTGCAACCAGCGTGTGAGCCCCATCTCGTACCGCGCGTCGTGTCCGGACTGCGGCGGCGAGCTTCGGCGACGACGGGTACAGTAACGCTTTCGTCTACGGGCGACCTCCGTCGGACAGATGCCCAGCCACGGCGAGGACGCTGACCCCACAGCCATCCGCTCTATCGCGGTGACCGTCGACGACGTGGTGACTGCTCTCGAATCGACACAGCGGAGCGACCGTCGGACCGTTCTCCGGATTACCCCACCCTTCTCCGGGCGGATGCGTGCCCGTCTCCACCGGCCGGACGAGGCCGAAACGACAGCCGCCATCCACCTCGATCCGACGGACTTGGTCGCGGACCCCCCGTCGTATCCCGATCCCGACGAGACGGCGGACCGCCTCCGGGCGGCGGGTGAGTACACCACCGATCGCCACCACGACCGCCACGCTGCGGCCGTCCAGGAGTGGCGGACCGCCGTCCGTGAGGCTGTCGTCGACGCCGTCGACCTCCCGACCGCGGCGGGTGCCCACCGCGTCGAAGTCAAACGCCTCGGATGACGACGCCAACCACCGCAACGTATTTATTCGCCCTCGACCCCTTCCGGAGCCGTTTTCGAAATCCGAAAACTTGCGTGTTCGACCGTTATAGACTCGAATTCGCCGGAATTCGATGACGTAACGTTTATAATCCATGTTAGCGTACTTATAGTAAGGACGCCTTCGCCGTTCGTCTCGGCTCTTCTCTCGCGGTGGAGGTGCCTCGAAAGCCACCAATGAGCGACACAACGACTTACCACACGGAAGCGACCGAACGGGAGCAGGAGCGGACAGAGACCGAAACGGAAACGGAAACCGAAACCACGCCCACCTGTCCGGAATGCACTGGCAACCTCGTCACCGACGAGGAACACGGCGAGACGGTGTGTGCCGACTGTGGGCTCGTCGTCGAGGAAGACGAAATCGACCACGGCCCCGAGTGGCGCGCCTTCGATTCGAGCGAGCGCGACTCGAAGTCCCGCGTCGGTGCGCCGACGACCCAGATGATGCACGACAAGGGGCTGTCGACCAACATCGGCTGGCAGAACAAGGACGCCTACGGGAAGACGCTCTCGTCCAGTCAGCGCGAGAAGATGCAGCGCCTCCGCACTTGGAACGAGCGCTTCCGGACGCGCAACTCGAAAGAGCGGAACCTGAAGCAGGCACTCGGCGAAATCGACCGGATGGCCTCCGCACTCGGTCTCCCCGAGAACGTCCGCGAGACGGCGTCGGTGATCTACCGTCGCGCGCTCGCCGACGATCTACTCCCCGGCCGCTCCATCGAGGGCGTCGCCACCGCCGCGCTGTACGCCGCCGCACGACAGGCCGGCACGCCCCGCTCGCTCGACGAGATCGCCACCGTCTCCCGCGTCGACAAGATGGAGCTGACGCGGACGTACCGCTACGTCGTCCGCGAGCTCAAGTTGGAGATTCAACCCGCGGACCCCGAGCAGTACGTCCCTCGCTTCGCCTCCGAACTCGACCTGACCGAGGAGGCGACCCGACAGGCCCGCGAACTGCTCCGGTCGTCCCGCGATCAGGGCGTCCACAGCGGCAAGAGCCCCGTCGGCCTCGCCGCCGCGGCCGTCTACGCCGCTGCCCTCCTCACCAACGAGACGGTGACCCAGAGCGAAGTGTCAGAGGTCGCAAACATCAGCGAGGTCACCATCCGCAACCGGTACAAGGAGTTGCTGGAAGCGAAGGGCGCGGCGGACGCGCAGTAACTATTGGAACCCGCGGTCGACCTCGTCGCGTTCGATGAGGTCGTCGAGTTCCGAAGCGAGCAGCCTCTCGGCTTCGTCGAACGTCTCGGAGAGGGATTCGAGATCGTCCGGTCGATCCGAGAGTTCGTACTCCATCGGCCCGTAGGCGGGACTATCGAGGGCGTCCATCACGTCCCGAAAGAGGTCGTCGGGGGTCGTCGGCGCCTCGGCGTGGACCTTGATCGTCTCCTCCAGCCGCCGGGCCGTCGACTCGGCCTCGTCTTCGTTTTCCGGCGGCGACTGGACGGCAAAGCGCCGCCGTAACTCCTCGTTCGGGAGATGAGGATCGATGTCGTCGTCGATCTTTCGGGCGACTTTCGCGCCGACACCGCGCACGTCGTAGGGATTCTTTGCGTACGTTTTCAGGTGGTAGACGCCGACGCCGGGGTGACCGAGGTAGAGGTCCTCCCCGACACCGTCGGACCGCTGGCCGGCGATGGCCCGCCAGCCATCCGGATCGGCGCTCGCGTCGGTCACGTCGTCGAGGATCTCCTGCCAGTCTCGAACCCGCATAGACGCGGATTAGGCGCCGACTCAGGTGAGTGTATCGGTCGAACCGACGGCCGATCGCGACTTGCGAGCGTCCCTACACATTGATACGCCGCGGGGCGCAAACTCGACCAATGCCCGAAATCGAGATCACACCCGAACAGCAGGAGCGTCTGCGCGAGTTGCAGGAGGACCTCGCGCGCGACGTGGTGGGGAAGTACGGTCACGTCCGACCCCGCGACGCCGTCGAATATCTTCTCGATCGATACGAGTCGGACGAGGAGGCGGAATCGACAGCGAGCGACGAGACGGCGGTGTGGGCCGACGAGGAGGCGGTGAACGGCGCGACGGCGGACGAGGCGGACGTCGCGGACGGCGCGAAAGCGCGCGTCGTCACCGAGGAGGCGAGCGACGAGGCCGATGGCGACGCGGCCGACAGTGCGGCCGATGGCGGCGACGACGCCATGCTGAACGAGATGATGAGCCTGCTCGACACCCACGACGACAAGTGGGGCGAGTCGTCGGGTGACGAGCGCTACGCGGTCGAGCTCCCCGACGGCACCACCGAGCAGGTGCGGACCAAAGACGACGTGAAGGCGCTCCTGTTCAAACACTACCGATGACGGGAGCCTTCGACCGGCTGCGGGCGTGGCTCGGGTCGATCTTCGGCGGCAGTCGAGCGGAGACAGAGGACGGCACGAGCGACCCGGGCGTCGCACCCGAGAAGTCGGCCCCGGAGGTCGTTCACCGCGACGACCGACCGCTGGAGACGCCGGGCACGATGGATCGGACGGACCCACCGACGCCGGCGTCGCGGACGGAGCGACCGGACGAGCCCCGCGTCGCCGGTGCCGAGGCGGCGGAGGACGCCGGCGGTAAGGCGACGGACGCGTCTCCCGACACCGTCTCGATCCCCGATGCGGAAGCGACGGCCGGCGCGTCGACCGACGACTCGTCGACGCCGAGCGGACGCGCCGGATCGACGGTCGACGAGCAGTCGGCGTCGACGCCCGAGACGACGACAGAGGACCGAGAGGACGTGACGGACGGGGCCTTCGCGTGTTCGGTGTGTGGCACCACCGTCGACGACCCGTCGGAACCGTGTCCGCTCTGTCGGTCGACTGACGTGGTCCCCGCCTCGACGGGAGAGCGCGACGCCGAGACGCCGAAACGGGGGGGCCGAACGACGGTGTCGACGGCCGACGACGAGGCGGTCGACCGCCTGCGCGACGTGACCGACGAGGGGTAGCACAGGGTTTTTCGCCGGTGGCCACCGACTCGGGGGCGTGAACCTCCGCGGGACGATCCTGGACGTGGGTGAGGGGCGATCGGTTTCGACGCAGTACGGCGAGCGCGAGCTGGTCGAGGTGAGTGTCCGTCCGGATGGGAGCGGGGACGAGGCGATCGCCGACGACGGCGTCACCGTCACCCTCTGGGGCAAGTGGACCCACACCGCCGACCACGCCGCGCCGGGCATGGATCTCCTCGTGACAGAGGTGGAGGCAACCGAGTTCCGCGGTGAGCAGGGGTACGCCACCGGCGGCGACTCCTACGTCGTCCTCGAACCCGACTTCCTCGTCGACGTGACCGACGTGCGCTCGTGGGTGCAGTGTCCGCGGATGTACTACCTGAACAAGCTCTCGGGCGTGCCCCTCGCGTACCCCGTGGTCAAGGGGACCATCGTCCACGAGGTGTTCGGCGACCTGTTGCGGGGCCGCGACCTCGACGACGCGGTCGCGGACCACGTCGAGGCGGCGGGCCTCGAACTCGGCCTCCTGGGTCGCGAGGCTCAGGAAGTGCGCGACGAGGTGCGGCGCAACGCCGCCGCCATCGAGGGGTGGCTAGCACAGGGGACACTCACCGAAGAGGACGACTGGCGCTCGGAGTACACGCTCATCAGCCCCACGTTCGGCATCAAGGGCCGGGCGGACGCCCTGCGCCGCGGGATGCCAGTCGAACTCAAGACGGGGAAAAACACGAACCGCGAGCCACGCTTTCACGACAAGATTCAGGCGGCGACGTACGCCCTCCTGCTCGGCGAGTCGGGCGACCCACCCGACACGGGCACCCTCCTCTACACCAAGAACGCGGCGCTGGATCGGAACGAAGAGACGGGGGACCTCTCGCCGGCCAAGGAGTTCTCCGTCGGCCGCGGGTTGCTGGAGTTCGTCGTCCGCACGCGCAACGAGATCGCGGCGATGGAGGCCGAGCGCGAGGTGCCGACGGGCTACGAGGCCGACGCCAAGTGTGAGTGGTGTTTCGAACAGGACACCTGCATGGTCGTCTCCGGCCGTCTCGATCAGGAGTCGAAGGCCGGACAGGTCGGGACGGTCATCCCCGCCGAGGAGCGCGAGTACTTCGCGGACTTCTACCGCTCCATCGAGGACGAACGCCGCGCGGTCCACGACGAGTATCGGAAGCTGTGGGAGCAAGGGGCGGGGGAGCGTGCCGACGCCGACCGCGCGCTGATCGACCTCGACCCCCTCGGCCGGCGGCAGTTGCCCGGCGGCGACTGGGAACTCCGCGCACGCCTGCCGGACGGTGCGGTGTCGAAACTCCGCGAGGGCGACGTGGCGCTGGCGAGTTCGGGCGACCCGATCCACGGCGACGCCGAACTCGGTCGCATCCAGTCGCTCGACGACGAGGTGGTCGTCCGCACGGACGAACCCCTCGACCTGCGCCGACTCGACGTCTACCCCTCCGAGATATCCGTCTCCAGGCAGTTGACCGCGCTCCACGACGCCCTCCTGAAGGGCGACCCCGACCGGAAAGACGTGCTCTTCGGCCGGCGCGCGCCCGCGTTCGAGCCGGTCACGGAGACGTTCATCGACAACAACGAGGCGCAGAACCGGGCGGTCCAGCAAGCGGTGGGTGCGACGGATTTCGCCCTCGTCCACGGCCCGCCGGGGACGGGCAAGACCTACACCATCGCCCGTCTCGTCCGCGCACTGGTCGCACGCGGCGAGCGCGTTCTCCTGTCGGCCTTTACCAACCGCGCCGTCGACAACGCCCTCGACGCCCTCCGCGAGCAGGGGTTCGAGGACGTGGCCCGCGTCGGCACCCTGACCGGCGTCCGCGAGGACATGCTCGACGTGCGTCTCGACCAGCGGGGCGACCCGAACGAACGGGCGTCGGCGTTGCGGTCGGCGCCCGTCGTCGCCGCCACCACCGCCACCTGTGGCTCCCGGGTCCTCCGCGAGGAGTCGTTCGACGTGGCGGTGGTGGACGAGGCGTCACAGCTCACGGAACCGGGAACCCTCGCCGCCATCAATCGCGCGGACCAGTTCGTCCTCGTCGGCGACCACCAGCAGCTCCCGCCGGTGGTCCAGTCGGGCGACGACCAGCTCGCGCGGTCGCTGTTCGAGCGCCTCCACGACGAACACCCCGAGGCGGCGGTCATGCTCGACCGCCAGTACCGCATGAGCCAGCGGATTCAGGCCTTCGCCTCCCGAGAGTTCTACGACGGCGCGCTCCGCCCCGCGACGCCCGAGGTGGCGGGCGGGACGCTCGCAGATCTGTCGGGGGTGGATGCGGCCGCCCTGCCCGACCACCTCCGCCGAGGCGTCCGCTTCGTCGACCCCGACGGCCACCGCGAGGGCAACGCCAACCCCGTCGAGGCCGATCGGGTGGCGGCGGTGGTTCGGGAGTATCTCGACGCCGGCGTCGACCCCGACGACGTGGTGGTGATCGCTCCCTTCCGCGCGCAGGTGGCGGAGATCAGCCGACGGGTTGACGTGGCGGTGGATACGGTCGACCGCTTCCAGGGATCGAGCGCCGAGGTGGTCGTCGTCTCCTTCGTCGCCACCGGCGACCTGGACGGACCGATCTTCGAGGATACGCGCCGCGTAAACGTCGCACTCACCCGGGCGAAGAAGGCGCTCGTCCTCGTCGGCGACGCCGAAGCGCTGTCGTCGGAGCCGTTCTACGCCCGGATGCTTGACTGGGCGCGGCGCTGAGCGGCGCCGTCCCGGGGACGACGCTCAGAGGTCTTTCCCGCCGTTCACGTCGATGACCTCGCCCGTGATGAACGACGACCGGTCGCTAGCGAGGAAGGCCACGACTTCGGCAATCTCCTCGACAGTTCCGAGTCGGCCCAGCGGCGTGTCCGATCGGATGGTGTCTTTGATCTCCTCGGAAAGCTGCTCGACCATCTGGGTCCGGACGAACCCCGGTGCGACGCAGTTGGCGGTCGATCCCGTGCGCGCGAGTTCGAGCGCCAGCGTCCGGGTGAACCCGAAGATACCGGCCTTGGCCGTCGCGTAGTTCGCCTGCCCGAAGTTGCCCTCCTTGCCGATGATGCTGGAGATATTGACGAGCCGTCCGCCCTCGGCGGCGGCCAAGTCGTCGTAGAACGTCCGTGTACAGTGGAAGGTGCCGTCGAGGTGGACGTCGAGGACGACGTCCCACTCCTCGTGGGACATCTCCTTGAACCGCACATCCTGCGTGATGCCGGCGTTGTTCACCAACACGTCGACCGACCCGAACGCGTCGTGGGCCTCGTCGCGCATCGCCTCGACTTCCGTGAGGTCCGTCACATCGGCGGGGACCGCGATCGCCGAGCCACCCGCCGTCTCGACGCGGTCGACGGTTTCGGCCGCCGCCTCGTCGGAACTCCGGTAGTTGACCACGACCTCACAACCGGCCGCGCCGAATCGCTCGGCGATACCACGACCGATTCCCTTCGATGCTCCCGTCACCACGCACGTCTTCGGTCGCATGAATGTAGGTGTGTTACCAACCCGCAAAAGAGTTCGGCGACCACCGACAGGTTGAGGCGTGTTCACACGTCAGAGAGGGTATGCAACTTCCCCTCGGCACCGGGACGATCGAGGTGTCGCTCCCGGACTGCGAGGTGCGGACCGTCGAGCGTCCCGGTGGCGACCCGGTCGATCCGGCCGCGGCGGCGCGGGCGGCCCTCGATTCCCCGCACGGGCCGCCGCTAGCGAGCCTCGTCGATCCCGGCGACGACGTGACCATCGTCGTGACGGACGTGACGCGGGCGACGCCGGACGACGTGTTGGTCGACGCGATGCTCGACCGTTTGCCCGACTGCAACCCCACCATCCTCCTCGGTCTTGGCCTCCACCGGCCGATGACCGACGCGGAGATAGAGGACGCCCTCGGCGACCACACCGACCTCGCGGTGAATCACGACCCCGAGGCGGCGGTCGAGGTAGGGACCGTCCGCGGGATCGACGACTCGGAGAGCCCTCGGGAAGCCGGCAGGAGCGACGAGGTACCCGTCCGCGTCCACCCGCTCGTCGCCGAGGCGGACTGCCTGCTGTCGACGGGGATGGTCGAACCCCACCAGTACGCGGGCTTCTCCGGCGGCGCGAAAACCGTCGCCGTCGGCGCAGGCGACGGCTCGCTCATCGGCTACACGCACGGGCCGGACGTACTCTCGCACCCACACGTCCGTCTCGGCCGGATCGAGGGCAACCCCTTTCGCGAGATCGTGGACCGCGCAGGCGACGCCGTCGGCCTCGACTTCTGTCTCAACGTGACCAAAGGCCCGGAGGGTGTCCTCGGCGCCAGCGCCGGCCGCCCGCGGGCGGTCGTTGCTGATCTCGCCGAGACGGCACGAGAGGCGCTCTCGGTGCCCTGTTCGGACACCGCTGACGCCGTGATCGCCGGCGTCGGTGCGCCGAAAGACGCCAACCTCTACCAGGCGACCCGCGCGGCCACCTACCTCGTTCTCGGCGATCACAACCCCGTCCGACCGGGCGGGCGAGCCGTCGTTCCCGCACGCCTCCAGGAGGGCGCCGGGGAGGGGACCGGAGAGCGCCGCTTCTACGACCGGTTGCGCACCGCCACCGACGCCGATTCGCTGTACGCGGAGATGCGGACGGGCTACGACCCCGGCGCCCAACGGGCGTTCGTCGTCGCGCGCGCCCTCCGCGAGGCCGACGTGTACGTGACGAACGCCGACCGTCCCGACGTGGTCGAGGAGTGTCTGCTGCACGCCGCCGACCGGGTCGAAGACGCGGTGGAACCCGGGAGCGAGGTGCTGGTCGTCCCCGACGCGTTGAACACGTTACTCGTCGGGCGTTGATCCCGTGCCCTCGATCTCGGCTACGACCCGCTCGTGGAACGCCCGGAGCGCCGCGCTCTCGTCCTCGGCGAGGACGGTGTCGGTGGCGGCGAGCGTCGCCAGTCCGAACGCCCGCGGCGTCGGCGTCTCGACGGTCCGCTCGAACACCTCGATCTCGCCGTCCCGAATGCGTGCCAGCACGTCCTCGATGCCCGCGACATCGAGTTTGTCCTCGAGCAGTTCCCGGTCCGTCTCCTCCACGACGGCGAAGTCGTCGAGGTCGTCGGCGAGCGACAGGAGCGTCTCGCTTTCGACCTGCTGGCGGGCCGCGGATTTTTCCGTTCCTTTGTACCGCTTCAGAATCATGAGCGAGCGTGTGGCGTTGATACGGAAGTAGCGCTGCCGGAGGTCGGTCCCCCGGATCGCCCGTCGGAGGTTGCTCCGAGCGTCGACCGGATCGAGCCCCCGGAGCAGGCCGGGCACGTCGACACGGCGGTTGAGCGGCATCGAGAGGACGAATCCGTTGTCCGCGACGGCGACGGTCACGTTCGCGTTCGACTCGCTCGCGCACTCGGCGGCGAGCAGGCGAGAGAGCCCGTCGTTGAACCGCCGGCCGTAGAGCGTGTGGACGTAGTAGCGCCGACGGTACGCCTCGCGGTCACGCTCCTCCTCGACCGCGATGCGGGTGGACGTCGACACACTCTCCGGGCCGGCGAAGGTCACCTGCTGGTCGTAGAAGCGAGTGAGCGCCCGGACCGCCCGCTCGGAGAGCGACGACTCGCGGAGCCAGACGCGAACGCCGGGCACGCCGCTCGAATCGAGGTGGTCGAGCACGTCCCGCTGGAAAGCGAGAATTTCGCGGGCGAGGTCGGAGGCCAGGGGCAAGCGCTCGGAGTACCACGAGGGTACCGTCGGACGCTCGGCGGTCCGGTCGACGTACACTTTCGATCCCCGCCGGTAGCGGAACTGGAAGCGCTCGCCGCCGATGACGAACACGTCGCCCGGATCGAGGGTGTCGAGATAGTCCTCGTCGAGTTCGCCGACCCACTCGTCGCCGCCGCGGACGAACACGTCACACGAGAAGGAGTCGGGAATGGTGCCGACGTTTGTCAGATAGATCACCCGTGCGAGGCGGCCGCGCTTGCCGATCAGGGGTTCGCCCACCGGGAAGTCGGGGTAGTGGTGCTCGCCGTCCGGCGGGTCGTTGGTGTCCCGCCAGATTTTCGCGTAGACGTTGCGCTCCTCCAACCCCTCGTAGTCGGCGGTGAGATAGCGAAACAGGGTCTCGAACTGCTCGTCGCTGAAGTGCCGGTAGGGGTAGGCTCGGCGGAGGAGGTCACGAACCTCTGCCTCGCGTCGCACGCCGTTGATCGCCAGCCCGTAGACGTGCTGGGCGGCCACGTCGTAGGCGTTCTCCGGGACGAACACTCGATCGACGAAGCCCGACTCCGCCTTGCGGACCATCACCGCCGTCTCGACGAGGTCATCGCGGTCGAGGGCGATCACCCGCCCCTCGACCACCTGCCCGACTTGGTGGCCCGCGCGCCCGACGCGCTGGAGGAGCGCCGCCACGGATTTCGGCGATCCCACCTGCACCACCAAGTCGACGTGGGGCATGTCGACGCCGAGTTCGAGGCTGGTCGACGTGGTCACCACGTCGAAGTCGCCGTGCTTGAGTCCCGTCTCGACCGCCTGCCGGCGGTCCGCCGAGAGGCTCCCGTGGTGACAGGCCGAGTTCGTGTCGTCGTAGCCGAAGCGTTCGCGCAGGGCCTGCAGCGTCCGCTCGGCACCCGATCGGGTGTTCGTGAACACCAGCGTGTTGGTGTGGTCGGCCACGAGTTCGTGCAGTTGCTCGTAAAACTGGGTCCGAACCACATCGTTCGGCGTCCCGACCAGGTCGTCGACCGGGCAGTCGACTTCGAGGTCGAACTCACGGGCGAAGCGGGCGTCGACGACCGCACAGTCGCGCGGGTCGCCATCCTCGTAGCCGACGAGGAAGTCGGCCATCGTATCGAGGGGTTCGACCGTCGCCGAACAGCCGATTCGGGTGGGAGAACCGTCCGCCAGCGCTTCGAGTCGCTCCAGCGACACCGAGAGGTGCGTCCCCCGCTTGTTCGCCGCGAGCGCGTGAATCTCGTCGACGACGACGTACTCGACCGACCGGAGTTTCTCCCGAAACTTCGGCGAGTTGAGCAGGATGGCGAGCGTCTCGGGCGTCGTGTTGAGAATGTGTGGCGTCTCCGTGAGCATCCGCTGGCGGGTGGCGTCGTCGGTGTCGCCGTGGCGAGTGGCGTGGCGCACCTCCGTCGATTCGCCGCGGTCGGCGAGGCGATCGCGGATGCCGTCGAGCGGTTCGGCGAGGTTGCGGTGCACGTCGTTGGCGAGCGCCTTCAGCGGCGACACGTAGAGACAGTACACCGCGTTCTCCAGTCCCCCCGCCCGCTCCCGGCGGAACAGTTCGTTGATGATCGCAGTGAAGGAAGCGAGGGTCTTGCCGCTCCCCGTCGGTGCACAGACCAGCGCGTTCTCGTCGTCGTGGACGAGGGGGATGGCCTCGCGCTGTGGCGGCGTGAAGAACCCGCCGTTCTCGGGGACGAACGCGCCGAACCGGTCGACCCACCACTCGCGGACGGCGGGATCGAGGAGGGAGAGGACATCGGCGTCGGCGGCCTCGCCGTCCACGCCCGCCAGCGACGCACCGTCCTCGTCGGCCCGATCCATCGCCGGATGAAGGAGGCGAACGACCAAGTGGGTTGTGTCCGGGGTCTCGGAGACACAACCGTCAAGTCGCCCGTCGGCCTACAGTCAGTATGGCAAACAAGAAGTTCACCCTCCTCGAACTCCACCTCGACGACGGATCGGTTCAGATCGGGCCGGCGACGCTCGGCGACGAGCGTGCGGACGATGCGGAATCGGCGGCCGACGCCGACGACGCCGACAGCGATGGCGGCTGTGGCTGTCCCGGCCGCAAAGCGGGCAAACTCCTCCTCGTCTTCCTCACCCTCGCCCTCCTCGCCCTCGCGGTCAAGAAGGCACTCGGCGGCGGCGACGATCTGGACGAACTCGAAGAGCTCGCGGACCTCGACGAGGACGAGGCGTAGACGCCCGTATCCGGACCGCTTAAGCGACGGCCGTGGCATAGGGGGCGTATGACGGTATCGAGCGCACCGGGCAAAGTGTATCTCTTCGGCGAACACGCCGTGGTCTACGGCGAACCCGCCATCCCCTGTGCCATCGAGCGCCGAGCGACGGTGCGCGTCGAGGCGCGCGACGACGACCACGTCCGCGTCTCGGCGTCGGATCTCAGCCTCGACGGCTTCACGGTCGAGTACGCCGGATCGACGGACGACCGGCCGGACGTAGACGTGCCCGCGTCGCTGGTCGAGGCGGCGATGGGCTACATCGACGCGGCGGTCGAACAGGCGCGCGCCGCCGCCGACCGGCCCGACGCCGGCTTCGACATCACCGTCGAGAGCGAGATTCCACTCGGCGCCGGCCTGGGATCGTCGGCCGCGGTGACAGTCGCCGGCATCGACGCCGCGACACGCGAACTCGGCGAACCGCTCCCGCCCGAGACGGTTGCGGACCACGCCTACCGCGCCGAGGCCGAGGTCCAGAACGGCCAGGCGTCGCGCGCTGACACCTTCTGTTCGGCCGTCGGCGGGGCCGTCCGCGTCGAGGGCGACGACTGCCGGAGCATCGAGGCGCCGGACCTACCCATCGTCGTCGGCTTCGACGGCGGCGCGGGCGACACCGGCGAACTCGTCGCCGGCGTGCGGGCGCTCAAGAACCGATACGACTTCGCCGACGACACGCTCGCCACTATCGGCGATATCGTCCGCACCGGCGAGCGCCTCCTCGACCCCGACCCGGACGACCCGACGGCCGACCAGTCGGTCGAGGAACGGCTCGCGGAGGTGGGCCAACTGATGGACTTCAACCACGGCCTGCTGGAGTCACTCGGCGTCTCCTCGCGCTCGCTCGACAGCATGGTGTGGGCGGCACGGGAGGCGGGCGCCCACGGCGCGAAACTCACCGGCGCGGGGGGTGGCGGCTGTATCACCGCACTCGACCCCACGCCGGAGACGTTGACTGCGCTTCGCTTCACGCCCGGCTGTGAGGAGGCGTTCCGCGCCGAACTGGCGACCGACGGCGTCCGGAGGATCGAATGACGACCGTTCTCAAACTCGGCGGGAGCCTCATCACCGACAAGGGCCGTGCGGAGACGCTGGACGGCGCGGCGCTGTCGGCCGCCGCGGACGCCATCGCCGACTTCGAGGGACGCCTCGCTCTGGTCCACGGCGCCGGGAGCTTCGGCCACCACTACGCCGAGAAACACGGCGTGAGCGTCGAGGCAGGAACCGCGGACGCCGGTGCCGCCCTCGAAATCCACGGCTCGATGACTACATTGAACCGCTTCGTTCTCTCGCGTCTGCACGACCGCGACGTGCCCGCACTGCCCGTCCACCCACTCTCGGCGGGTGGGCGCGACGCCGACGCCGCGCTCGACATGCCGATTCCGGCGGTGCGGACGATGCTCGGTGAGGGGTTCGTTCCCGTCAGCCACGGGGACGTGATCGCTCACGAGGGACGGGGGACGACGATCATCTCCGGCGACGAGGTGATCGTTCGGTTCGCGGAGGATCTGGACGCCGAGCGGGTCGGCCTCTGTTCGACCGTCGACGGCGTCTACGACGCGGACGGCGACGTGATCGACCGCATCGGCGACTTCGACGCCGTCGCCGACGCCCTCGGTGGGAGCGACGCGACGGACGTGACCGGCGGCATGGCGGGGAAGGTGCGCACCCTCCTCGAGTTGGACGCCCCGGCCCACGTCTTCGGCGCCGACGACCTCGAACCCTTCCTCGCGGGCGGCGAGCCGGGGACGCGGATCGACTGATGCGTCGGCGTCGTCTCCTCGGGCTGGTGGCCGGTCTCCCCGTCGCCGGCTGTACCGGCGGTCCGGGGGACCCCATCACCTCGCTCGCCGTCAACAAGGACGGCGCGGGCCACACGGTGACGGCGCGGATCGCCCGCGACGGCGACGCCGTGATCGAGAACACGGTCGACGTCGACGGCGACGACGTGGCGGAACTCGGGACGACGCCGTGGCGGCGCGGACGCTACCGCGTGATCGCCCGCGTCGACGGGGAGCAGGCTCTCAATCGGACGTTCCGCTCCGACGAGTGGTTCAACCAACTCGACGTCGTGATCGACGCCGACGGCTCGGTCGAGCTGAACCGCGGCCGCGCGGCGTAGCCCCCGGACTCATACCGCGGGCGGGTGTATCGGGCGTCGATGACCGATGACTCCGTTCGCGTCTGGTTGGTCGAACGCACCTACTCCGACGACGAGCAGAACCTCATCATACTCACGTATGCCACGCCGGACGGGAAGCAGTACTTCCGGAAAGAGCGCGCGCTCACGTCGTTCTCCGACGCCCGCGACACGACCGCAGCGGTGGAGGCCGATCCCGAGAATCTGGGGACGACCGACCCCGACGACCGCGAGGCGTACGTCGCCGAGGCCAGCCGCATGGCGGCCGAACACGACCCGGACGACGCGATATGAGACGGTGATCGTAGGTCGACAGCTACGATTCCCGTCTCAACACTCCACGCGCAACCCGTCGCGCGCGAAACGCACGTCGCCGTCGTACCGACTTCCAACCGCCTCCAGCATCTCCTCGTGGCGACCCTCGGTGTGCGGGTAGAGGTGGGTCAGATAGACGCGGCCGTAGTCGTGGCCCGCGAGTGTCACACCGAGCGCCGAGGGCGTCGGATGGTTCGACACGTCCACGTCGTCGGGAAAGGAGCAGTCGTGGACGAAGATGGCGGAGCCGTCGGCGAAGGCAGCCAGTCCCTCGAACGCCTCGGTGTCGCTACTGATCGTCAAATCCCCCCCGTCCTCGCCGCCCGCGAACCGGTAGGCGAGGCCGTCGACGGAGTGACGCGTCTCGTGGGCCGACACGTCGAAGCCGGCGACGGAGAAGTCGTGGTCGCTCACCTCCCGAACCTGCAGATCGATCCGGCCGTCGAGGTAATCGAAGGCTCCGAACAGGCTGTCGACGAGCGCTTTCGTCCCGCCGGGGCCGACGACTTCGAGGTGATCGTCACCGGATAACCACCGCGCTTTCACCAGCGCGAGGAGATCCGAGACGTGGTCGAGGTGGTGGTGGGTCAGGAGAACGGTTGAAACACCCTCGTACCCCGGCTCGGTGGCGGCGAGGCGATGGAGGACACCCGCCCCACAGTCGACGAGGAGGCGGCGACCGTCGCGTTCGAGGAGGAGACCAGTCTGCGCCCGATCCGGCAGGGGCATCGCACTCCCGGTACCGAGGAACGTGAGTCGCATGGACGGGCGTGGATCGGCGGGGAGAAAGGCGTTCGGGTAACCGCCGCCGGTCACTTCGATTCTGAATCGGCAGCGTCGAGGCCGAGCGTGGCGCTCAACCGACGGGTGACGACGTGCTCGACGATGCCGAGAAACACCTCGTCATCGAGGTCGTAGTCGGCGAAGATGCCGAGCGGAATCTCGCCACCGCCCATCTCGCGGTGGCCGCCGGCGCTCCCCACGTCGTCGAACGCCGATCCGAGGGCGTTGCCGATGTGCACCCGCGAGTCGCTCGTCCGGGCGCTGAGCTGGACCGTATCGTCGACGATGCCGAACACGACCGCCGTCTCGACGCCTTCGAGCGTGGCGAGGTAGTCCGCGGCCTGTGGGAGCGCATCACGCTCGTTCGTGCGTCCGACGTGGGTGATCAGCGTCGATCCGCTGACGACCCGGTTGCTGATCGCGTCGGCGATGGCGTCGACCGTCGCACCGCTGATCGATGGGGTCGACAGGCGGCGCAGCAGATCACGATCGGTCCACTCGTAGAGCGAGAGCACCGCCTCGTACTCGGCGGGCGTCGCGCCGCGCAGGAACCCCAAGGTCTCCCGCCGAATCGCGAAAGAGAGGGCAGTCGCGAGCGTCGCGTCCATCGTCACGTCGAGTTCGGTAACGTACTCCGCGAGGATGGTCGCCGTCGCGCCGACCGCCTCGCGGTGATCGACGAAGCGGGCGTCGATCTCCTCGGCCGGATGGTGGTCGATTACCACGTCGACCGGTGTCCCCGCCGGAACCTCGTTGTTCGCGCCGGGCACCGCGTGATCGACGAACGCCAGCAGGGAGCCGTCGGGGCGGTCCTGCACCGTCTCCGGATCGAACGGCTGGAGATCGATGTCGAGCAGGTTGACGAACGCACGGTTCTGCTGGTGCGATATCTGCCCGCTGTAGAGGATCCGTCGCTCGTCGATGCCGGCGGCGGCGGCGATGCGACCCAAGGCGAGCGCGCTCGATAGACAGTCCGGATCGGGGTTGTTGTGACAGACGACGGTGAGCGTGTCGGCGTCGTCGAACAGATCGTATAGCGTCCGGGAGCGGCTCATCGACACCTCTTCGAACCCCCGACGTAAGCCGTTGTCCCCGTCGGACGCCAGCATCGCTGGGCCGCCGCCCGATGAGCCGTCACAACGTCCGTCTCATAGGTCGTCGTAACGGTCTACCGGTGAGTCACTGCGAGGCGTCGACGACTCACCGGTACTGACCTACGACGACCCGTATCAATCGAAGCCGAACTCGGCGCCGACCACTTCGGCGTGGGCGAAGTTCGATCCGACATCCGTAATCTCGACCTGTACAGTCTCGCCGAGGGACGCGTCGTCGACGAGCACGGCGAAGTCGTCGACGTATCCGACCCCGTCGCCTTCCGAACCGAGTTCCTCGATGGCGACGACGTGTGTCTCGCCGGGCGTCACGGGTCCGTCAGTCATGTATGTCAATACTTCGCACAGTCGGAAAGATGTTGTGGGAAGAACACGTTCTCGCGAGGACAGACGCGGCCGGCATTCAGGGCGCTAGCCGGTTTTTCCGCCCTTTCATGTGCTTCTCGTAGTGTTCGAACGTGATCGGGCACCACTCGGCGGCCAAATCGAGGATGGACTCAGTCATCTCGCGAATCTCCCACTGGCTGTCGGCGGCGGCGCGCATGTCGGCGACGTGCATCAGCATCCGGACGTTCATCGACATGACGATGTTGACCTCGGTGCCGATAGGGAGGACGAAGCGGGCGTCCTCGGGCGGCATCCCCAGATCGAGAAGTTCCTGATACGACTCGACGGAGTTGCGCACCGTCTCGCGAAAGATGCGCTCGCGCTCCGCGACGGTCTCCTCGTCGACGGCGCCACTGGACTGATTGCGGCCGATCCAGTCGGGATCGACCGCGGAGGGCGGCGTCACCACCATCGCCCCCTCCGCCACCTCGGCGGGGTCCACGTCGTCGAAGGAGACGTACCGCATGCTCTGGATGTCGAAGCTGACGTGTCGGTGGCGGGTGATCTGGGCCATACACGATCGGCTAACACCCTCGATAGCGAAGGTGGCCTGCGGATGTTCGAACGGGCCGAAGTGGCCGTGATCGAGCAGGTGACCGATGAGCGTCCGCTTTTTTTCTTCCAGCGTCTCCCCCTCGATGCCGTCCATCGCCTCCGCGAACGAGATGTCGCCGACGAACTCCGAGAGGTAGTCGTTTCGCGCCGCCGTACAGATGACTCGCTCCGGATCGGGCGTCGCTTCGAGCAGTGTGACCTCCATAGCTTCGAGGGGGACGCCGGGCTACCTAAACGTTAAGGGTCAAGCCCTCGGGGCCGATAGGGTGAGTCGATGACCGACATCGAGAACCTCGCCGCGGGCGTCCAGGCGTTCACCAGCAACGTCTTTCTCGTGACCGGCGAGCGGACCGCGCTCGTCGACACCGGCGCAAACTTCGACGTCGTCGCCGCGATAGAGTCGCGGATCGACGACCTCGACACCGTCGTCCTCACGCACACCCACCGCGACCACATCGGCAACGTCGACGCCGTCCGGTCGACCTTCGGCGTCGAGACGGTCGGCTACGACCCCTCGCATCCCGCCGTCGACGCCGAACTCGGCGAGACGGTTCGGCTGGGCGATCACGACTTCATCGTCCTACATACGCCGGGGCACAAGAACGACCACGTCTGTCTCTACGCGCCGGCCGCGGCCGTGTGTTTCGCGGGCGACCTGGTCTTCGCGGACGGCGCCTTCGGACGAACCGATCTGGAAGAAGGGGATCGCGAGACGCTGATCCGGAGCATCGACCACCTCCTCGATTCGGTCGATCCGGACCTCGCCGCACTCCACACCGGTCACGGGCCGAGCGTGACGGCCGACGCCTACGCCACTGTCGAGCGGGCCGGACAGGCGGCGCGACGCTTCTAGTCCGTCTTCAGCCCGTAGTATCCCGGGTCGTCGTCGGTCGGCGGCTCGCCGATCACGAGATCGTCGGCGTTTTTCATCACCCAGGGCACCGCCCAGTCGACGAGGACGGCTTCGGTTCCCTCGTCGATATCGGCGTCGGGCTCTAGCCCCTGCAACAGACGGGCGATTTCGTAGATTGTGTACATCTGGTCGGGATCAAGCAGTTCGTCGGGCGTGTAGAAGTCACAGGGGTAGATGCCGTCGAACGTGTCTTTGGATCGGGGCATGAAGACGAGTAGGCGGTCGACCCCGTAAACGGTACCGGACCGCTACTCGAAGAAGCGACCGCGGTAGAACGTCGCCAGTTCCATGTCGAACTCGGATAGACGGAGGATGTCCGACTCGGAGAGGTCGTCGTACTCGGCGACGTACGCCTCGGCGTCGGCTCGGTCGGCGAAGGGCAACGGGTTTCGCTGCATCGGGTCGTCCACCCGGTCGGCGTTCGTCTCGCGAACGAACCACGCCGACCGGGCGTCGATCAGGTCTTTCGCCTCGTGATCGTGCGCCCAGATACCCGCGACCGTCGCTCCCTGGTGGGCCGATTCGAAGTGCCCGGGGTCGACGTAGTAGGCGGCCAGACAGCCCGACGAGCAGAAGAAGACCCGATCGCCCGCCTCGACGGTCAGCTGGGCGTTGTAGTCGGGGAACTTCGCGGGCATCATGTTACAGACGGCACACGACGCGTCCTCGGGAACGGGCGCTGGATCGGTGAGAGCGGCCGGTCGGTCGGTCCGTGTCGCTGTGGCCGTCGGTGTGGGCTCGGCCGTGTCGTCCGTCCCGCCGGTACAGCCGGCGAGAGCCGCCGTCAGTCCCCCCGCGAGGACGACGAGACGCCGTCGGGTGAGCGATGATCGTGTCATACCGAACCTACGCCGTCGGACGGCTTGTACCGTCTGGTTGGGTCGTCGAAACTGACGGCGTGGAGTCGACACTGATCCGGTGTGCGCGAAAGAAATGTCGGATCGGCCGTGTCGTCGCGTTGCGACTGCTTACTCGAAGAGCTCGACGGCCTGCTCGTAGCGAGCGCTCGGCTCGTCCCAGTCGACGACCTGGAAGAAGTTGTCGACGAAGTCGCCGCGGGCCGGGCCGTAGTCGTGGTAGTAGGAGTGCTCCCAGACGTCGAGCGCGAGGATGGGGTGACTACCCCAGAGCGCACCCTGGTCGTGCTTGTCGACCACGACGTTGCGAAGCTGGTTCGAGAAGCTGTCGTAGACCAGCAGCGCCCAGCCGCCGGCGGCGCCGGCAGCGGCCTCGAACTCGCCCTTCCAGGCCTCGTAGGAGCCGAAGTCCTCCTCGATCCGGGCGGCGAGGTCGCCGCTCGGCTCGTCGCCACCCTCCGGCGACATGCAGTTCCAGAAGAGGTCGTGGAGAATGTGGCCACAGCCGTTGTGGGTGACGTTCCGAATCGCACCGGGCGAGGAGCCGAAGTCGCCCGCGTCGCGGTTCGCTTCGAGCGTCTCCTCGGCACTGTTCCAGCCGTTCACGTAGCCCTGATGGTGGGTGTCGTGATGCCAGGTCAGTACCTGCTCCGAGATGTGCGGTTCCAGTGCGTCGTAGTCGTACGGTAGTGGATCGAGTTCGTAGCTCATGATGTAACCTCCACACAGATGATGTATCGGCACGCTGTTAAGCTTTGAGGAAACGTACGCTAACACGCCCCACGCAGGGCTGGACGGATAGATAGGATCTTAACCCAGGGTGGCCGACGGACGGCCGAATGCGTGGCTGGCAGGGCGTGGGACTGGTCGCCGGCTGGCAGACGGTCGCCAGCCTCTGCTTTTATGCCATCTTCGCCGCGACGGCGTTTCTCCGTGCCGACTTCGGTCTCTCTCGAACCCTCGTCGGCGTCACCATCACCGTGACGATGCTCGGCTACACGCTCCTCCTGTTCGTGATGGGGGCCGCGGTCGACGGCTACGGCGAACGGCGGGTGATGGTCGGCGGCCTCCTCGCGCTCGCGCTCGGCGCTGCGGGCGTCGCCGCTGCCCCCTCCTACCCCGTTCTCCTCGCCGTCCTCCTCGTCCTCGGGGGCGCGTACGCGACGGCTATGCCCGCCACCAACCGGGCCGTCCTCGCCGTCGCCCCGCCTGGCCGCCGGAACCTCACCATGAGCATCAAGCAGGTCGGCGTGACCGTCGGGAGCGGGCTGGGCGCCATTCTCGTCACATGGACGGCCGCCACCCGGATCGGGTGGCGCGCCGGGTTCCTCGTCGCCGCCGCCGTCGGCATCGTCGTCGCCCTCGCGTTCGGCCACTGGTACCGCGGCGACGGCGGCACCGGATCGATGGGGCTTCCGGACGTTCGGGGCCTGTTCGCTCGTCCCGGCTATCGACTGCTCGTCGCCGCCGGGTTCTTCTACGGTGCCGCCATCCTGACCACGACGGCCTACGTCGTCCTCTATCTCACCGAATCCGTCGGCACCGCTGCCGGCGTCGCGGGGACCATCCTCGCGCTCGTTCAGCTCACGGGGAGCGCCGGCCGCATCGGCGGCGGCGCACTCGTCGACCGTCTCCCCGACAACACACGGGGAAGTGCGTTCGTTCTCGTCGGGCAGTCGGCGTTCGGTGTCGCCTGCCTCGTCGGCGTCACCGTCGTCGACACGCCGCTCGTCGCCGCCGCCGGCTTCGCCGTCCTCGGCCTCTTCGTCTTCGGGATTCCGGCCACCTACTACGCCTGCATGACGGCACTGGTCCCGTCCGATCGTGTCGGCGAAGCAACCGCTGGCGGCCAACTCACGATCAACGCCGGCGGCCTCGTCGCCCCGCCGGCGTTCGGCTATCTCGTCGACACCGCCGGCTACACGGTCGGGTGGTTCGCACTCGCCGGCGGCGTCGGCGTCGCGGCGCTGTTGATGGGTCGGCTGGCGATACTGACGCGGTGACCTACGACACCCACCGCTCGCGCTGGGGTGCGTATTCGAGGCCCGTCGCCACCGCGTCGGCCGTCTCGCGGTCGACGAGGCGCTCGATCAGGTGCAGGGCGAGATCCAGCCCCGACGTGATGCCACCGGCGGTCAGCACGTCGCCGTCGTCGACGACGCGGGCGTCGACCACCTCGGCGTCGGTGTCGCGCAAGTCGTCGAGCGCGCCGCCGTGAGTGACGGCCGGACGGCCGGAGAGCAGGCCGGCACGGGCGAGGAGCATCCCGCCGGTACACACGCCGGCGAGTGTCGTCCCGGCGTCGTGAAGCCGGCGGAGGGTGTCGGGGACGGCGCCGCGGTCGGCCTCGGCCCACGCCCCCTCGGATCGGCGGTCGTTCCAGCCGCCACCGGGCACCACGACGAGGTCCGGCGGGTCGTCGACCGAGAGCACTCCGTCCGGTTCGATCCGGAGGCCGTGAGCGGCGGTCACCTGTTCCCGGGAAGAGAGTGTCACGAGCGACGTATCGAGTGGGGTGCCCCCGTCGGCCGCCATCTCGAACGCCTCGAACGGCCCCACTACGTCCAGTTCGTCGAAGCCGTCGTAGACGAGAATTTCGATCGTCGTCGCCATACACGAGCGTCGGCGGCGACGGGGATAGATGTACGGTCGCCGAGACGGCTATCGATCCGGGTCGTACACTCTGGTCTCGCTGCCGGACGGACCGTCCGCCCACGCATCCAGTTTGTCGAGGCATTTCGACGCGTAGACACTGCTCTCGTCGTCGTCCGCGAGGCGTTCCAGTTCCGTCCGGTAGCCGTCGAGCACCGCGGGCGACGGCTCCGAGAGGTAGTGAAACGCGGTAGCGGTGTTGTGACGGGCGGTCGCGTGGGGATCGGAGAGAAGCGGGCCGAGCGCGTCCGCGACCGTCCGGGCGTCGTCGGGATACTCCTTGGCAACCTGACTGACGGCGTACGCGACGCTCGCTCGCGTGTACTTGCTTCGGTCGTCGACGAGGGCGACGATGTCGTCGATCGAATAGCGGACGGCAGCGGGGTCGGACTCGGCGATCCGCCCGAGCGCGACCACCGCGGCATTTCTGACGTCGGACGCCGGATCGGAGAGCGCGTCGGTCAACTCGGGGACGTACTCGCGAATCGTCTCACGTTTCGGACGGGCGAGGTTCCGCAGGCAACCGGCCGCCTGTATTCGGGTGTACTCGTTGTCTGCCTGCAACAGCGGAACGATCCGATCCACGTAGTCCCCGGCCGCCTCGGGGAACGCTTCGGACAGGTGTTTGAAGACGTGAACCGCGTTGTTGGCCGTCTTGTCGCCATCGAGGAGGTCACCGATCGCCCGAAGATACGGTGAGACAACGTCGGGATCGGCCTCCGCGAGAGGGACCAGCGCGAAGAGCGCGTTCTTTCTGACGGAGGCGTTGCCGTCCGAGAGTCGCGCACCGATGGCGTCGACCGATCCACGGACGCGATCAGGCCGCTCGGAGCCGACTTCCTTGAGCGCACCGAGGGCGATGGTTCGGGCCACGTCGTCGGAACTCGTCGTCAGATCGACGAGCGTCGACACGTCGACCGACTCGGGACGCACCTTCGCGGTCGATCGAAGATCGTCGGCGAGGTCTTGGTCCGCGGGCATCTCTCCATGCTACTCACATATCACGGAAAACGGTTCTCCCCGTCGGCGGCCGGGAGTATATATCCCATGCCGGCGAAGATGTCACCATGGCGACGATCAAGGATAGCGTCCACGACCACATCGAGGTGACGGGCGTCGCCGAGGACTTGCTCGACACGCCGGCGATGCAACGGCTCCGTCGCATCCGCCAGCTCGGCACCGTCTCGCTGGTCTACCCGTCGGCCAACCACACCCGCTTCGAACACAGCCTCGGCGTCTACCACCTCGCGAGCGAGACGCTCGACCACCTCGGCGTGGCCGGCCGGACGGCCGAACGCATCCGCGCCGCCGCCCTCCTGCACGACGTGGGACACCCACCGTTCAGCCACAACGTCGAGGAACTCCTCCATCGCCACACGGGGAAGTACCACGACGACGTGGCCGACCTCCTCCGCGACGGGCGCGTGGGTGCCGTCCTCCGAGATCACGACCTCGACCCCGAGACCGTCGCGGAACTGGTCGCGGGCGAGGGTCGCTACGGCCAGCTCGTCTCCGGCGAACTCGACGTGGATCGGATGGATTATCTCGTCCGCGACGCCCACCACACCGGCGTCCCGTACGGCACCATCGACCACGGACGGCTGGTGCGGGAACTCACGTTCGTCGACGGCGAACTCGTCCTCGCGGAGGGGAACGTCCAGACGGCGGAGAGCCTCCTGCTCGCCCGCGCGCTGATGAACCCGACCGTCTACCAGCACCACGTCGCCCGCATCGGCAAGGCCATGTTGCGTCGGGCGACCGAGTGCCTGATCGAGGTGGCCGACTACGACGCCGAGACCGTGCGTCGATGGGACGACGCCGACCTGTTGGCGACGCTCCGGCGCACCGACGCGACGGTCGATTTCGCCGACCGGCTCTCGACGCGCGACCTCTACAAGCGGGCGGTGTGGGCGGAACTGCCCGACGTATCGGAGGAGCTACTGGAGGCCGACCACGAGCGGATTCGAGCGCTCGAACGCGAGATTGCGGCCGACGCCGACCTCGATCCCGACTCGGTCGTCGTCGACGTGCCGCCGCCACCGAAAATCCGCGAGTCGTCGTCGCGGGTAGTTGTCAACGGCGATATCAGACGCCTCGATCGGCAGTCGCCGCTCGTGAGCGCGCTTCGGGTGGCCGGGCGCAACCAGTGGCGCCTCGGCGTCTATGCCCCTGCCGGTGCCGTCGACCGCGTCGGGCGGGCGGCCGTCCGGACGCTCGGCCTGGACGTCGACGGCGCGCCCATCACCGAGGTGCGTGGCGGCCTCGACGCGACGCTCGACGAGTTCGGATAGGTTGAAGGGTCGGGCGACCCCGGATTCGGTATGGAGGTCGAAGGGACCGTCCTTCGCGGCCGATCGTTCGAACCGATCGAGGGTCGTGTCGTCGTCGAGGACGACGAAATCGTCGCGGTCGAGGAGGGGACCACGGAGTCGGACGCTATCGTCTGTCCCGCCTTCGTCAACGCACACACCCACATCGGTGACTCGATCGCCAAGGAGGCGGGCCGAGGGCTCTCGCTCGACGAACTCGTCGCGCCGCCGGACGGGCTCAAACACCGTCTGCTCCGCGCGGCATCGACCGAGGAGAAAGTCGCGGCCATGCGCCGCTCGCTCCGGTTCATGCAGCGGTCGGGCACAGCGGCGACCGTCGAGTTCCGCGAGGGCGGCGTCGAGGGCGTGCGAGCGATCAGGGAGGCGCTGGACGGCCTCGACATCGAGGCGACGGTCCTCGGCCGGGAGACGACTGCCGCGATGCGCGAGGGCGACGGCTTCGGCGCCAGCGGCGCCCGCGACGCCGACTTCACGGCCGAGCGCGCCGCGACCCGTGAAGCGGGCAAGCCGTTCGGCATCCACGCCGGCGAACGCGACGCCGCCGACCTCACGCCCGCGCTCGACCTCGACCCAACCTTCATCGTCCACGTCGTCCACCCCGAACCCCGGCATCTGGAGCGGATCGAACGCGAGGGCGTGCCCGTGGTCGTCTGCCCGCGGTCGAACCTCGTCACCGGCGTCGGGGCACCGCCCATCCCCGACCTGCTCGACCGGACCACCGTCGCGCTGGGCACCGACAACGTCATGCTCAACAGCCCGTCGATGTTCCGCGAGATGGAGTTCGCGGCGAAAGTGGGCGGTGCCGACGCCGTCGACGTGTTGCGGATGGCGACGATAAACGGGGCCGACCTCGTGGGCCGGAACTGCGGCCTGATCGAACCCGGGCGGGCGGCGAAACTCCTCGTTCTCGACGGCGACTCCGACAACCTCGCCGGGGCTCACGACCCCGTCCGCGCCGTCGTCCGCCGAGCGGGCGTCGACGACGTGACGCGGGTCGTGCTGTGACGAAGAATTATGTACTGAACCGTGCTATCGAGACACATGGGCGCGTACGACCGGATTCTCGTCCCGACCGACGGCTCCGACGGCGTGGAGCGGGCGATCGAACACGCCGCCGAGGTAGCCACGACCAACGACGCCGCGGTGTACGGCCTCTACGTCCTGAGTACGGATGCGTACGCCGGGCTGGCGATGGAGTCGTCGTGGGAGAGCGTCGACCGTCTGCTTCGGGAGGACGCCGAGAAAGCCGTCGCACGCGTCCGGGAGATCGCCGACACGGTGGACGAAGCCGTCACCGTGGAGACGGCGGTGGTGGAAGGCAAACCCAGCCGTGAGATCGTCCGCTACGCCGAAGAGATGGACTGTGATCTCGTGGTGATGGGCACCCACGGCCGTGGCGGCATCGACCGCCTCCTCCTCGGAAGCGTCGCCGAGTCGGTGATCCGGGCGTCGTCGATTCCGGTGACGACGGTCCCGGTCGGCGACGAGTCGGAGTGAGCTATCTGGCCGGGCGCAGGTGTTCGCAGTCGCCGGCGTGGACGGTCCGCTCCCCGTCGTCGGTGCGGACGACGAGCGCGCCCGGGAACTCGACGGCGACTGCTTCACCTTCGACGACGCCCCCAGGCGTGTCGACGCGCACCTCGCGACCGAGGGTGACCGCGTAGTCGCGCCACGCCGGGAGGACCGAATCGGGATCGAGGGCGTGAAACACCTCGGCGACCCGCTGGCAGAAGCGTCTGGGGTCGGCGTCGCCCCCCTCGGCGTCGATACTCGTCGCCGTCTCCGGGAGCGCCGACTCGGCCACGTCGACGTTCGCACCGACGCCGACGATCAGCCACGAGATGCGGTCGGCCTCGCCTTCCATTTCGGTCAGGATGCCCGCGAGTTTCTTCCCCGATCCCGCGACCAGCACGTCGTTGGGCCACTTGATGACGGCCTCGACGCCCGCCTCGCGGCAGGCGCGGGTGACGGCGACGGCGGCCGCGAGCGTGAAGATCGGGGCGTGGGCCGGCGGTCGGTCCGGGCGGACGAGGAGGCTGGCGTAGACGCCGCCCGTGGGCGAGGTCCACGGCCGGTCGAGGCGGCCGCGGCCGCCGGTCTGCTCGCCCGCGACGACGAGAACGTCCGACGCCCCGTCGACCGCCAGTTCCCGCGCCCGGTCGTTCGTGCTCGGGAGACGGTCGTGGTACTCGACGGTGTAAGGGGCGTCGAGACCGAAGGCGATGGCGTCGCCGCCGTAGTCGGGGACGGAGCGGACGACGTAGCCGTCGGCGCCGCTCGCCACGTCGAACCCGGATTCGCGGAGCGCGTCGACGTGTTTCCAGACGGCCGCTCGGGAGACGCCGAGTTCCGCCGCGAGCGTCGGTCCGGACACCGGTCCTTCGGCGTCGGCGAGCGTTCGGAGCAATCGACGGCGAGTGTCGCTCATTCGAGCACGATCAGCGGATCACCCATGTCGACGCTCTCGCCCTCGCTCACGAGTACCTCGCTGACCGTCCCGCCGCTCTCGGCGACGATGTCGTTCTCCATCTTCATGGCCTCGAGAACGAGCACCACGTCGCCGGGAGCCACCTCGTCGCCGGGGTCGACGTCGACCGAGAGGATGGTTCCCTGCATCTCGGCGCTGATCTGCTCGCCATCGCTGGCGGCGACCGCTCCGCCGCTGTCGTCGGTCGTGGCGGCGTCGGGGCGTTCCATGCCGCCCCCGCCGGTGTTCGTGCCGCCGCCCGTCGGAATAGCGGGCGCGCCGCGCTCCTCCAGATTCACCTCGAAGCGCTTGCCGTTGACCTCGACGGTGAACTCGCGTTCGGTCACCTCCTCGTCCTCGTCGTCGCCGTCCGTCTCCTCGGGGCCCCAACGCTCGACGGCCTGTTCGATGCGTTCGTGGTCGAGTTCCTCGTCGAGGTAGTTCGTGGTGTGGGTGCCCTCGGTGAACCGCTCGTCGGTCACCATCAGCCGGTGGAAGGGGATGACGGTGTGAAAGCCCTCGATGTCGAACTCGCGGAGGGCGCGCTCGGCGCGGGCAAGACACTCGTCACGGTCGCTGGCGTTGACGATCAGTTTCGCGATCATCGAGTCGTAGTCGCCGCCGATATCGTCGCCCTGTCGCACGGCGTCGTCGATCCGGACACCGATGCCGCCGGGCGGATCGTACGTCGTGAGACGACCCGTCGCGGGGGCGAAATCGCGGGCGGCGTTCTCGGCGTTGATCCGGAACTCCATGGCGTGGCCCTCGATATCCACCTCGTCCTGTGAGAAGCTGATCTCCTCGCCCGTCGCCACCCTGATCTGCTCTTTCACGATGTCGATGCCGGTGATCTCCTCGGTGACGGGGTGTTCGACCTGGATGCGCGTGTTGACTTCGAGGAAGTAGAACTCGCCGTCCTCGACGAGGAACTCGACGGTGCCGGCGTTCGTGTAGTCCGTCTCGCCGACGCCGCGCCGCGCGGCCTGCCCGATGCGGTCGCGCAGATCGTCGGAGAGTGCTGGGCTCGGCCCCTCCTCGATCACCTTCTGGTGGCGGCGCTGGAGCGAGCAGTCGCGCTCGCCGAGGTGGCGGACGTTGCCGTGGTGGTCCGCGACGATCTGCACCTCGATGTGTCGCGGGGCTTCGAGGAAGCGTTCGAGGTAGACGGAGTCGTTGTCGAAGTACGCCTCACCCTCGCGTTTGGCCGCGGCGAGTTGGTCCTCGATTTCGTCGGGGCTCTCGACGATTTTCATGCCGCGCCCGCCGCCGCCGCCCTCGGCCTTGATCGCGATGGGATAGCCGTTCTCCTCGCCGAACGCCTCGACCTCGTTCGGGTCCTCGACGGGGTCGGTCGTCCCCGGCACGACCGGGACATCGGCACCCTGCATGACCTTGCGGGCCTTGGTCTTCTCGCCCAGACGCTCCATCGCGTCGGCGGGCGGCCCGATCCACGTACACTCGCTGTCCTCGACGCGAGCGGCGAACGCGGCGTTCTCCGCCATGAACCCGTAGCCAGGGTGGATCGCGTCGGCGTCGGCCTTGCGGGCCGCCTCGAGGACAGCCTCCTGGTCGAGATAGGAGTCGGCGGCACGCGCCGGTCCCACGTTGTACGCCTCGTCGGCGTAGCGGACGTGCCCCGCGTGTTTGTCGGCCTCGCTGTAGATCGCGACGGTCCGGACGCCCAGTTCCTCGCAGGCCCGCATGACGCGGACTGCGATCTCGCCACGGTTGGCGACGAGAACCTTCCTGAACATAGTCACCTGTACGACCATTTCCCCCGTTAGTGTATCGGTCGGATGACCGATCCGCACGATCGCGGACCTACGCTTCCGATCCGGAATCAAATATGCCCGATAATCCGAATACTTCGGAGTCGACAGCCGGATACGCCAGTATAACTGCCCATTCGGACAGCTCGTCCGCCGATCCGCGCTGTCCTCGAATCCAAACGGCCTTATGTGAGAGACCCACACGGGTAGGTAATGTCAGTACGAGTCGGCATCCTCGGTGCGACCGGTGCGGTTGGACAGCGTTTCATCCAGCTTCTCGACGACCATCCCACGTTCGAACTCGCGGCGCTCACCGCCAGCGACGAGAGCGCGGGCAAGCCCTACCGCGAGGCGGCGAAGTGGCGGGTCGACACCCCCATCCCCGTCGACGTGGCGGAGATGACCGTCCGTCGCACCGACCCCGAGGCGGTGCCGGACGACGTCGATCTCCTCTTCTCGTCGCTCCCGTCTAGCGTCGCCGTCGACGTCGAGGAGGACTTCGCCCGCGCGGGATACGTCATCTCGTCGAACTCCTCGAATGACCGTCTCGCGGAGGACGTGCCCCTCACCATCCCCGAGATCAACCCCGATCACCTCGACCTCATCGAGGTACAGCGTGACGAGCGTGGATGGGACGGCGCGCTGGTGAAGAACCCGAACTGCTCGACGATCACGATGATCCCGCCGCTGGCGGCGCTCGATCGGTTCGGCCTCGAACGCATCAACGTCTCCACACTCCAAGCGGTCTCCGGTGCGGGCTACTCCGGTGTCACCTCGATGGAGATCATCGATAACGCCATCCCGCACATCGGCGGCGAGGAAGACAAGATGGAGACCGAGTCCCGGAAGCTCCTCGGCGAGTTCGACGGCGCGGAGATTTCCTGGCACGACGTGGAGGTCGCGGCCTCCTGCAATCGGATCCCGACGCTCGACGGTCACCTCGAAAACGCGTTCGTCGACCTCGCGGACGAACCCGACGTTGACGACGTGGAAGAGGCGATGCGGGAGTTCCCCGGCGTCGACCTGCCGAGCGCCCCCAATCAGCTCATCCACGTCTTCGACGAACCCGAACGCCCCCAGCCCCGGATGGACCGGATGCGCGGCCAAGGGATGCAGATCTGTGTCGGCGGCGTCCAGGGGACGCGCCGCGGCGTCAAGTTCAACTGCCTCGCACACAACACCGTCCGCGGCGCGGCGGGCGCCAGCCTCCTGAACGGAGAACTGCTCGTCGAGAACGGCTACCTCTAGTCCATCAGCCGCGCCTCGGTGAAGGAGATGTAGGCGAGAAAGGAGAGCGCGAGCAGGAGCATCCCCGCCATCATGAACACGCCCTCGTAGATGTACTTCAGGACGAGGAGGACGGCGGCGACGATAATCGTCCGGAAAAGGAGGGTGCTCAACAGAACGGTGACGGAGTTGGACACGGTCGCTACCTGTTGGTGAGCGAACGGCAAAAAGTCGCCGCCGACCGAGAACCCCATGGCTCATTACCCCGCCGGTTCGTGTGCTACCTATGAGCAGCGACGAGGGGTCGGAGACCGAGCCCGAGAGTGACGACGCGGAGCACCCGCTGTCGGAACTCGGCGTCGGCGACGGCCGAGAGAAACACATCACCGTGGTGACCAAGGGTGGCAAGGAGTTCGACCACGGCGAGGTGTACGTCCGCCACACGGAGACGGAGTATCTGGTTTCGCCCGACGGCGAGTTTCCGCCGGACGAGACCACACGGTATCAGAAATCGAATCTCGACCGCGTCGAGATCAGCCAGCACCACTCGAACTGTTTCATCACGACGGCGGCCGCGGGCGAGGGACCGACACTCGACTCGCTCCGTGGCTTCCGGGCGGACGTGATGCGCCCCACCCGGTCCGGCCGGGCGCTCCTCCGCGTCTACGAGGCGATCAGCCCGCCCATCGCCGCGACGCTCGATCGGTACCCCGATACGACGACGACCCGCCTCGTCCGCCGTCTCGTCGACCGCTGTGGCGCGCTCGCCGATCGCCGCCGGGCGGCAACGGGAGCGGCCGAACGCGCAGCGCTCTCGGTCGCCCTGATCTGCCTGTACGTCGTCGGCGTCGGCTTCGCCGCACTGGGACACGGGTGGCTCCGGGGTCACGAACTCGCCGAGACCAGCGCGTTCAACTGAAGAAACGCCTGACGTTCTCGCGCGGATCGAAGCCGGAGCCGGTCTCGATGACGGCATCGAAGGAACGGCCCTCCGCGATCTCCTGCAACGCGGCGCCGAGTGCGTCCGGATCGTCCTCCTCGTGGAGTCTGAAGGCGTGTGAACGACTCGTCTCGTCGGCCGGATAGACCGTGAGCTTCGGGCGACCGAAGTAGCCGCCACGGTGGAGGACGACCCGATCGATCGCCCCGTAGTTCAGCCAGTGGACAGTGTCGGCCTGCAACAGCACCTCGTCGAGGCCGTGGACGTCGTACACTTCCTGCATCGCCTCCGCCTCGCGGCGGTGTTTCTTCGTCCCCAGCCCGAACATCGGCGTGATGTAGCTGTACTCGGCGATGTGGAGACCGTCGTCCGCGAAGAATAGATCGGCGATCCGGAGCGGGAAGGAGCCGGCCATGCCGAAGTGGACGTGGAGTTCGGTCTCGATGTCGGTGGAAGGGAGGTCCTCGAACTCGTCCAGGTCGACTTTCTCGGCTTCAGACGCCATCGGAGCCCTCCACCTCCTTGCGGTAGCCCATGTAGGCGAAGAAGAACGCCCCGAGAATAAAGAGCGATCCGGTGAAGATGTTGATCTCCATGACTGCGTAGATGCCGATCGCGAGGCCGACGACCGCGGTCGCGACGGAGGCACGCAGGCGCAGGGAGTACGACTCCATCGACTCCCCGGTGCGCTGGTTGATGTGACTCGACCCGACACGGCGTTCAGCGATGTAGGTCACGATCATGACGCCGAGGCTCACGACGACGATGGCGGTGCGTGCGCCCGGCGAGAGTTCCGTCCCGTACGCGCGCTGTAACACGAGCGGAATACCGATGGCGATCAGCCCACCGAGATAGACGAAGATCCGGTAGGCGACCAGAAACCGAAAGAGGGTCCCGAAGGGACGGTCTGACGACTGCGTCTGGGATGCCATACCGTCCCGTTCAGGACGCCAATAAATAAAAACGGTTGGTCGGGAGTCGGCGTTACGAGAGGAAGCCTTTGGCGGCGTCCGCCCCGTCGACGGTGCCGGAGGCGTTCAGCTTCGCAGTCGCCGAGCGGTACATCGTGTAGATCTGCACGACGAGCGCGAAGACCCACAGCGCGTAGCCACCCGGTGCGCTACCGACGACGCCGACCGTCGTCTCGAACATCGGGAAGCTGAGCCCGTAGGCTTCCGGCGAGTTGAGCACACCACCGATCAGCAGGATGGTGAAGTAGCCGAAGAAGCCGGTCGCCCACCACATCGCGACGATGCGGCCCCAGCCGGGCTGGGTGTGTTCGGGCAGACGCGTCGTGTTCAGGATGGTCGTCAGCGCGTTGTACGGCCACATCATCGCACCGGCGATGGCGGCACCGATGACCAGCAGAATCCACGGCTGCTGGAACTGCGCGACAATGATGAGGATGCCCCAGAGGGTGAAGCCGGTGAGCAGCCCGAGGAAGGTCCGCGGGAGACTCCAGCCGGCCGCACGCCCGTAGCCCTCGAAGAGGATGTCCACACTGTTGCGGACGAAGGATTCGAGGATGGCGTACTGGGTGCTGAACAGGGCGATGAAGATGACGACGTACATCAGCTGCTGCTGGAGCGCGCCGAGCTGCGGGATGATCACGTCGAGCCACATGTTGATGGCCCCCTGATCAGTGCCGCTGGCGTACTGCGCGGAGATGGTCATCGCGACTGTCGCGACGACGAGCAGGCCGATGACGAACGTCAGGAAGTGCTCCTGCTGGGTGACCTTCCACCACTGCTTCCAGCGAAGGAGGTTCTTCTCGCTCGGTTCGAAGGTGAAGCCGCCGTGAACCTCTTCCGGCTCGCTGCCACGAAGTGGGTTCTTCACGCGGCCCTGGTAGGTACCCATACCGTACCCCTTCTCACGGGCCCAGATACCCTGTGAGAGGTTGATGTAGCCACCGGCCCCCGCGTACGCGAGGCCGCCGAGGAAGGTCGCGATGTTCATGTCCTGCGGGAGCGCACCGAAGTTGACGGCGCCCGCGGGGACGTTCGCCAGCTGACCGAAGGAGCCGGCGATGAAGACCAGGATGACTGCGCCGAAGATGGCGATGAACATCAGGGCCAACTGTGCTTTCTCAATGGCGTTGTACAGGATCGGGCCAGCCTGATAACTGAGCCAGATGAGGACCATCGTCGCGACGCCGATGATCGCCCAGTCCTGCCGCGGGACGATGCCCGTCCACGCGGCGAACACTTCCGATGCACCGGCCGCCCAGCCGGGCCAGCCGACGTGGAAGAAGCCGGCGACCAGGAAGAACCACGGCCAGATGCTGTTCATCCGCTCGTAGCCACGGAAGATGCTCTCCCCAGTGGCGATCGTCCAACGCTGAAGCTCGGTGTTGATGAAGAACTGGGTGATCACACCGACCCAGAACGCCCAGTACAGGCCCCAGCCGTTCTGGGCGACGAGCGTCGGCCAGAACATCGTCTCACCGCTCCCGAGCGACGCGCCGAGCATGATGGCACTCGGCCCGACGAGGTGGGACACCTTCGGGACTTTCGGCATGTCGTATTTCCGGAAGCCCCATTTGCCGTCAGTGCTCGGATACTCGCTCGTTTCGGGAGCGACTTCGAGGTCGTCGTAGTCAACGTCGCGATACACTGTCGCACGATACTGTTCACCGACTTCGGCGGTTGTATGGATGTCGTCTTCCGTCAACCCGCCGTCGGTTTCTACTTTGGGTTCGTCGTTGTCGTCTGTCATAATCTCCCCTTAGTTCGCGGGATCATACTTCATGGGTCATGCTACCATCGTCTGTGCGATCCATGTTATCCAGGTTTGTCATATCATAAATAATCATCGATGCATGCCAGTGTAATTACGTTTTTGAACGATTAGACCGATCAACGAAGCTGCAAACACCGAATACAGGGGACTGAAGGGGAGAGAAGAACGAAGGGAACGAGCGCAAACGTGTCAGCGGTCCACGACTCGAACCGTCGCGCCCGCCCCGCCAGAGAGGTCTGACAGGGGAGCAATGTCGTCGAGACGCGCCACGACGTTCACTGGTGAGGCCGCCCGCGGTTCCGCCCCCGTACTCGCCGGTGTCGGCCCCCAAAAGAGACACAGGGCGTTCCCCTGTGGCCAGTAGGCGACCGTCCCGGGTTCGACCTCGGCTCGAGCGTTCGACTCGGGGGGCGCGTCGACCGGAATACGGAAGTACAACTCGTCACCCCAGCGAGTCGCGTCCCCCTCGATCGGGAGAGCGTCGGCGATGGCCCGGCGCGTCTCGGGACTCTCGTCGAGCCACGTGGCCTCCATCTCGGTGCCGTCGACGGTGACGACGAAATCTGCCTCGGACATGGGGTTGGCGTCGGGGCGAACGGGCATATATCCCGGGGAAGCGGCTCGGGAGGAAGCGGTCAGTGCGTCGTCGTCAGTTCAGCGCGTCCGCGAGCATCTCGACCGGGTGCGGCGGATGCTCGTCGTACTCGTCGCCGAGCTGCGAGCGACAGGAGGCGCCGGGCGCAGTCACTTGATCGCCCGGGCTCTCTTCGACTTCCTCGAACAGGAGGCTCCCGATGGCCTGCGAGATGTCGTAATGCTCCTCGTGGTAGCCGAAGGAGCCGGCCATCCCACAGCAGGTCGTGTTGAGCGTGTCCACCTCGTAGCCCGCGCCCTGCAGGGCACCGACGGCGTGGTGGTCCTTGTTGGTCGCCTTCTGGTTGCAGTGGCCGTGGTAGGACAGCGACTGCCGCGGCGTGCCGAAGTCGGCCACCTCGGTCAGCCCCGTCACGTCGGCGTACTCCATGATGCCGTAGGCGGCGTCGGAGACGGCCTCGACGGCCGGACCGGAGAGCAGGTCACGGTACTCGTCCTGGAACATGACGGCGTCGGACGGTTCGATGAACACGACCGACCAGCCGTTATCCACGTCTTCACGCAGCGCCGAGACGTTTTGCTCGGCGCGCTCGCGACTCAGATCGAGCATACCCGACGAGAAGGCCGCGCGCCCGGACGGCGCCACGGCGTCGGGGATGCGGACGAAGACGTCAGCGGATTCGAGCACCTCGATGGCCGCCTTCCCCGCCTCGGGGTAGATGTAGTTCGTGTAGGTGTCCGGGAACAGCAGGACCTGATCCTGCGCGTCGCTCGGGGCGACCTGACAGCGACCGCGTCGCTCGAACCACGCTTCGAGGCTCTCACTCGCGAACGTCGGGAGTTCGCGCTCGCGGGAGATGCCGAGTGCCTCCTCCATCACCGCGCGCGCGCCGGGAATCTTCGGCGCGAGGTTTGAGAGCGGCGCCGTCATCGAGCCGATCTTCGACAGCGTGTCGATGTTGGCGAAGACGCGCTCGCGCAGGCTGATGCCCTCCTCTTGGTGGTACTGGTGTTTGACCTCCGTTTTCAGTTTCGCCATGTCGACGCCGGTCGGGCAGTCGCTCTTGCAGCCCTTACAGCCGACACAGAGGTCCATGACTTCCTCCTGGAAGCGGTCGGAGTAGATTTCGTCCTCGTCGAGTTCGCCGCTGATCGCCGCACGAAGCATGTTCGCGCGGCCGCGGGTCGTCTGAATCTCTTCCTCGCTCGCGCGGTAGGTCGGGCACATGACCTCCGAGTCGGTCTGGCGACAGGTGCCACAGCCGTTACACAGTTCGACGAGGTGGGAGAAGCCGCCCTCGTCGTCGAAGTCGAGCGCCGTCTGGGGCTCGACCGACTGGTAGTCGACGCCGTAGCGCAGGTTCTCGCGCATGTCGGCACCGACGCCGCGGTCCGAGTCCGGCCCGATGTCCTCGGGGCCGTCGCGGTAGACGACGTTGCCCGGATGCATGTGCCAGTCGGGATCGAACGCCGTCTTCAGCTCCTTGAACGCCTGCCAGAGCTCGTCCCCGTACATCTTGGGGTTGAACTCCGTGCGGGCCATGCCGTCGCCGTGCTCGCCCGAGAACGACCCGTAATGTTCGAGTACGAGGTCGGTCACGTCCTCCGTGATGGAGTGCATCTTCTCGATGCCTTCGTCCTCTTTCAGGTTGAGGATGGGCCGAATGTGGAGCGTCCCGCTCCCGGCGTGGGCGAAGTAGGCAGCGGAGGTGCCGTGGTCCTCGAGCACCTCTTCGAACTCGAAGACGTATTCGGAGAGTTCCTCCGGCGGCACCGTCGCGTCCTCGATGAACGGGTAGGGTTTGGGGTCGCCTTTCATCCCCATCAGCAGCGGGATGGCGGCCTTCCGGAGCTTCCAGATGTCGGCCTGATCCTCCTCGGTGTACGCCTCGATGGCGTGGAAGGCGTCGCCGTTCTCGACGAAGTAGTCGTTCGTCTCCGCGATGGCCTCCTCGAAGTCGTCGACGAGTTCGGAGTCGAACTCCAGCATCAGCGCCGCCTTCGTCCCTTCCGGGATCATCTCGACGTACTGGGCGTACTCCGTCGAGTCGGCAGCGAGTTGGAACACCTCGTCGTCCATCAACTCGACCGCGCCCACGTCGAACTGGAGCGCCTCGGGCACCGCCTGCATCGTCTCGACGAGGTCGTCGAAGCAGTAGAGCACGAGCGCCGTCTCCTCGGGCAGGGTGACGAGCGACACCTCGGCCTCGACGATGACGCCGAGAGTCCCCTCGGCGCCGACGAAGAGCTTCGAGAGGTTGATGACCTCTTCGCCTTCGTCGTTCTCGTAGATGACCTTCTGGAGGTTGTACCCCGACACCGAACGTTTGAGGTCGGGGTACTTCTCGTCGATCTCCGCCTCGTGTTCCTCGACGAGGCGACGGGTCGTCTCGTAGATCTGGGCTTCGAGGTCGTCGCCAGCCACCTTCTCGTCCCACTCGTCGCTGTCGAGGACGATCTCCTCGGTGTGGATCAGCGACCCGTCGGCGAGCACCACGTCGAGTTCCTCGGTGTAGGCGTCGGTGATCCCGTAGCGGACGGAGTGAGCGCCCGTGGAGTTGTTGCCGATACCGCCCACGATGGTGGATCGATTCGACGAGGCCGGATCGGGGGCGAACTTCAGGCCGTACTGTTCGAGGTGGTTGTCGAGGTGATCCTGCACCACTCCGGGCTGGACGACCGCGCGGTGGCCGTCGGGGTCGACATCGACGATATCGTCCATATAGCGTGTGAAGTCGATGACGACACAGCCCGGCCCGACCGTCTGCCCACCGAGCGAAGACCCCGTCCCGCGCGGCAGGATCGGCACGCCGTGTTCGGCCGCCGTCTCGACCGTGTGCTGCACGTCGCTCACGGACTGGGGCAGCACGACCCCGGCGGGCTTCGCCTGGTAGATGCTCCCGTCAGTCGCGTACAGCACCTGGGCGTACTCGTCGAAAGAGACGTCTCCCTGGACGCCGGCTCGAAGCTCCTCGGCGAGTGCTTGATATTCGTCCGCATCGGGATGTTCGTGCCCCAGCGAATCGGCTGAGGTCTCTAATCCCGTTGATTGTTCATCAATGGCCATGACTCGCACACCGAACTCACTGGTTATAACTCCTACGTTCGTGAGCCGGGGACCCTCTCAACGCCGTCGGGCGATTCTACATGAAAATTCACGTGTAATTGTTGCCGGAATCGGTACCAAACGTCACGGGAGCATGACCCACAATCTTGCCGCAACCCACAGATGGCGGCGGGATCGAAAACGAACTGGGCCACCTCCGTTCGCGAGCGCACACCCGTCACCGTAACGCGGCGGAAATCGGACTGGCGTCCCACCGGTTCGCAGTTACCGGTAGTCCCCGTCGACGGCGGCGCCGACGGTGTAGTTCGGATCGACCATGTTGCCGAGGCGAGCGTGGTCCACCGGCGAGCGAATCGCCCGGTTCCGCGCCGTCGACGTGGATCGGGCCGTTGTGCGGATCGAGGTAGCCGCTCAGTACGCCACTCGGCAAGCCGTCCGCCGATTATCGCTCAGTGTCCTCCGGTCATCTTTCGATATCAATATATCCGCGCAGCGAATCGGCTCGTCGAGGCACAACCGGCAGCATCAGGCATCTTTTTGTCACGGCACGAGCCAACTCGGGACGCAATGAACCTGATTCACGTCTGTCTGAACGTCGCCGACGCGGACGAGTCGATCGAGTTCTACGAGCAGTTCGGCTTCGAGGAGTCGTGGTCGTTCGAGACGCCGGACGGGGAGACGGAGAACCGCTACGTCGCCGATCCGGACGGGGTGGAGATCCAGCTCTCCGAAACCGAGGGCGAGACGGCGTTCGACCAGGGCACCGCGTGGGACCACCTCGCCCTCGGCGTCGACGACGTGGACGCCACCTTCGACGAGATCGACCACTACGGCGTCGTCGAGGAGCCCGGCGATCAGCCCGCGGCCGGCGCCCGCACCGCGTTCGTGAAGGACCCGGACGGCCACGTCGTCGAACTCGTCGAACCGCTCGAGTAGACGGCACGTATCGGACCCATCCGATTGCGGTGACTCTCGAACCGGTGCGAGACACGCGCACGGGTCGTGCGCCCAGCGCTCACAGCCGGCGAAGCGTCTTTTTCCCGCCGGTGCCTCTGTCGCGTATGACTCTCGATCCGACCGGCCGGACTTCACGCCGGGCCATCCTCGCCGGCGGCGTCTCCCTCCTCGGTGCGGGGTGTCTCGGTAACGGCGAGAGCGGCGACGGCGGGAGCGGCGACGGCGACGCCCCTTCCCTCGCCGACCACCCCGTCGGCCAGAACCTCGCAGCCCAGCCCCGACTCGGTCCCGATCCGGCCGAGGCGACGGGCGTCATCGTCGCCTTCGAGGACCCGTCCTGTCCCCGGTGTGCGGCCTTCGAGGAGGTGACCGTCCCGAAGATCAAATCGGAGCTCGTCGACCCCGGCGACGCGGCCTACGTCGTCCGGACGGTCCCGCTCGTCTACCCGTGGGGCGAGCCGGCGATTCACGCACTCGAAGCCACCTACGCGCGCGACGCCGGCGCCTTCTGGACGCTTCTCGGCCACTACTTCGCCGAACAAGACGCCTTCGGCCCCGACAACGTGCTGGACCGGACCGAGTCGTTCCTGTCGACGGAGACGAGCATCGACGCCAGCGCCGTCGTCGCCGACGCGGAGACCGAGGCGTACGCCAGCGCGGTCGAGACCGATCTCGCGGCGAGCGAGGCGGCGGACGTGAGCGGGACGCCCACGGTCTTTCTCTTCCGCGACGGAGACTATCGCACGCGCGTGACGGGATCGGTGAGTTTCAACCTCGTGACGCAGGCGCTCGGGCTGTGATCAGCCTTCCCACCCGCGTCGCCGACTGGCGACTGATGGGCCGGACGGCGCGTCTCGTCCTCGGCGGGCCGGGCTACGCCCTCGTCGGCCTCGCAGCCGCCGCGGTGGCGCTCACGGGGTTGGTCCTCTCTCAGAATCTCCCGTTCACGGCCGATGCCCTCGCGGGTCGGGTGCCGGCGTCGGCGCTCCTCGAACTCTACCCCTTCGTCGGCACGTCGTACAGTCTCCTGACGGGATCGGTCGTCGTGCTTGTCGCGCTGCTTGTCGGCGTCGACATCGCCCTCGTCGCCTACCACGTGCGCGAACACCGACTCTCCGCGGAAGGGGGCGGGGGGAGTCTGGTCGGCGTCGTCCTCGGGACGCTCGGCGCGGGGTGTGCGGCCTGTGGATCGGCCGTCCTCGCGGGTTTGCTTTCGCTTTTCGGCGCGGCGGGCGTGCTGACGCTCCTGCCACTCGACGGCCTGGAGTTCGCGCTGCTGTCGCTGGCGGCGCTCGTCCTCTCTATCTACTGGCTGGCCGACGGGATGCGCGGCGGCGAGATCCGTGGCTGTCCGGTCGACCTGCAAAAATGACGGAGTCGAAAAATCGAGAGCCGAACTAGAGGATGCCGGCCGCGCGGGCCTTGGCGACGATTTCCTGAGCCATCTTGTTGGTGGCTTCGTCGACCATCTGGCCGTCGACGGAGACGGCGCCCTTGCCTTCCTCCATCGCCTCGGCGTAGGCGTCGACGATGCGCTCGGCGCGTTCGGCCACTTCGGGATCGGGGGCGAACACTTCGTTGCCGAGTTCGATCTGACTCGGGTGGATGGCCCACTTGCCGTCACAGCCGATCATGTTGGCGCGCTCCGCGGACGTGCGGAAGCCTTCTGGGTCGTCGATGTCGGCGTACGGGCCGTCCAGGCACGGCAGACCGGCGCTCTTCGCGGCGGAGTTACACTCCGAGAGCGCGTGGTGCCAGTAGTGGCCGGGGTACTCGGGGAACTGCCCGATGTCGAGCCCGGGCGTGCCCATCGCGGCGGAGTAGTCGCCGGGGCCGAAGATGATCGAGGAGAGCCGGTCGGAGGCGTGCGCGATCTCGTAGACGTTGTGGATGCCGTCGCCGTCCTCGATCTGGGGTTCGAGGCCGATGGCGCCGACTTCCAGCCCGTTGTTCTCCTCGACCTGTTCGAGTAGGTTCTCCACCGTGTGAATGTCGCTCGGGCCAGCGACCTTGGGGATGATGATGTCGTCGATCTGGTCGCCCACCGCGCCGACGACCTCGATGATGTCGTCGTACCACCACTTGGTGTCGATACCGTTCATCCGGTACGACAGAATCTTGTCGGACCAGTCGTGTTCGTCGACCGCCTCGATGAGCGGCTGACGGGCATCGACTTTCGCGTTAGGCGCCACGGAGTCCTCCAGGTCGAGGAAGACTTCGTCCGCGTCGCTCCGGGACGCGCTCTCCATGAAGTCGGGGTCGCTTGCCGGCGTCGCGAGCTGCGTGCGCCGGAGTTCAACGTCTTCAGACATGATTTCTACCACCCATAAAACCCCCTCGCTGGCAAATAAAGATTCCTTAGTATCCGTATTTTCGAAGGCTGACGTACCCTATTTCGTTCGTTGTCGACAATGGTCGAACCGAAAGCGACGCCCTCCCCCACCGAGTCGCGGTGGCGTCGAGTTGTCCCGTCGAAACGAAGACCACCGCAAGCCACTCGCCCCACTCGCAAAGCACCCCGAGTCGCAGACTGAACGCTTTTAGGCTCGCCGGGTAGAGGTACGTCCAATGAGCGAGTACGACTACGAGGCACTCGGACTCGTCGCGGGGCTGGAGATCCACCAGCAACTCGACACCGCGACGAAGCTGTTCTGTGCGTGCCCGACCGAGCGTCGGGAACCCGAGGAGTCGACCCGGACGTTCGTCCGGTATCTCCACCCGACGAAGAGCGAACTCGGCGAACTCGACGAGGCGGCAGTCGAGGAGAGTCGCGTCGACCGCGAGTTCGAGTATCTGGCCTACGACACCACCTGTCTGGTCGAGGAGGACGACGAACCGCCCCACCGCATCGACGACGAGGCGCTCGACGTGGCTATGCAGATTGCGACCCTCCTCGACATGACCGCAGTCGATCAGGCCCACGTGATGCGAAAGATCGTCGTCGACGGCTCGAACACCTCCGGCTTCCAGCGAACCACACTCGTCGGTCAGGACGGCGAAATCGAGACGAGCGACGGTCCCGTGGGCGTCGAGGACCTCCTCCTCGAAGAGGAGAGCGCCGGTCGCGTCGGGGAGACGGACGAGGGCGTCCGCTACAGCCTCGACCGCCTCGGCATTCCGCTGGTCGAAATCGGCACGAAACCCGACATCAGGAGCCCGGAGCAGGCCCGCGAGGCCGCCGAGCGCATCGGCATGCTCCTGCGCTCGACCGGTTCGGTCAAGCGTGGTCTGGGCACCATTCGGCAGGACGTGAACGTCTCCATCGCCGAGGGTGCCCGCGTCGAGATCAAAGGGGTGCAGGCGCTCGATCAGATCGACGAGATCGTCCACCGGGAGGTGGGTCGACAGGTCGAACTCCTCGACATCGCCGACGAACTCGACGCGCGTGACGCCGCCGTCGGCGACCCGCAGGACGTGACCGAGGTGTTCGCAGAGACGGACAGCGGCGTGATCCAGAGCGCAGTCACGTCCGGCGGCCGCGTCACGGCCGTCCCGCTCTACGGTTTCGACGGCCTCGTCGGACGCGAGATTCAGCCCGATCGCCGCCTCGGGACAGAACTCTCCGATCACGCCAAACGCCACGGCGCGGGCGGCATCTTCCACACCGACGAACTCCCCGCCTACGGCGTCACAGCGGCGGAAGTCGACGCGCTCCGCGACGCCGTGGATGCCGGCCCCGACGACGCCGTCGCCATCGTCGCGGACGACCCCAAGACGGCGGATCTGGCCATCGACGCCGTCGCCGACCGCGCCGAAACGGCCATCGAGGGTGTCCCGGAGGAGACCCGCGACGCGACACAAGAAGGGACGACCCGCTATCTCCGCCCTCTCCCTGGTGCGGCGCGGATGTACCCCGAGACGGACGTGCCCCCGGTCGAACTCGACCCGTCCGACGTGGAGGCGCCAGAACTCCTCACGGAGAAGGTAGAGCGGTACCAGGCCGACTACGGCCTCGACGCCGGCCTCGCCGAGCAGGTGGCCTACGGCCGGCGAATGCCGCTGTTCGAGGATATCGTCGAGGCGGGCGTCGACGCCACCTTCGCCGCCGGTGTACTGGAGGGGACGCTGACCGAACTCCGCCGAAACGACGTGCCAATCGAGCATCTCACCGACGACCACCTGCGCGCGGTTCTCCGGCTGGTCGAGGACGGCGACCTCGCCAAGGAAGGCGTCGATCAGGTGCTCACGACGCTCGCTGAGCACCCCGACCTCAGCGCGGAGGAAGCGGTCGAAGAGGCCGGTCTCTCCGGCGTCGACGAGGCCGAGGTTCGGGATGCCGTCGTCGAGGTAGTCGAACGCAACGCCGACCAAGTCGAGAGCGAGGGAATGGGGGCCTTCTCGGCGCTCATGGGCGAGTGCATGGGCGCCCTCCGCGGGAAAGCCGACGGCGAAATCGTCAGCGACGTGCTCCGCGAGGAGATCGGCAAGCGGGCGTAGCCCGCGTTCCGCTCCCGCTCCCGCCCCGACCGGTTCTCCGTCGTGTCCGTGCGAGTGGCCACCATTTCTGCGACGGGCTGACGCTCGTGGCCGGATATACCGCTGAACTCACCCACTACGAATAAGTACTGACTGGCAGTAGTTCACAGTATGAGTCATACAGCACCAGCAACGATCACCACAGAAGGCGTACGACCCCTGCCCACCCAAGGCGAAGGGATCGGCACCCGGGAGGGAGACTGATTCATGCCGTCGGACGACTTCGACGCCACGACGGTCCTCCTGTTGCTCCTCGCGGCGGTGATCCTCCTGCCGCTCCTGACGATGGGGATGGGGTCCGGCATGATGGGTGGTCCGATGATGGGCGGCGGCATGTGGGGCGGCGGTATGTGGGGAGACCAGACCGCCTCGGGCTGGTGGCTACTCGCTGGCCTGCTGGGCCGGGTGCTCACGCTCCTCGTCGTCGTCGGCGTCGGCTACGTGATCTACCGGGCGCTGACGGATTCGGGCGGGGAGAGCGACGAGGCACTCGAGGAGCTCCGGGTCGCCTACGCACGCGGCGACCTGAGCGACGAGGAGTTCGAGCGTCGGCGGACGGTGCTGGAGCGGGACGAATAGCGATCAGTTCGGCGTCGGCGCCCGCGATTCACACTCGACGTCGGTGATCTCGAATCTGGTGCCGCCCAAGTCGCTCTCGGTGACGGCGACGGCCCAGCCGTGGGCGTCGGCGATGCTCTGGACGATGGAGAGGCCGACGCCCGTGCCTTCGTCCGCGGTGGAGTAGCCGTTGTCGAACACGGCCTCGCGGTCGGCTTTCGGAATCCCGGGACCGTCGTCGGCGACGTAGAAGCCGCCGTCGATATCGCCGACGGTGATGGTCACGTCGTCGCCGCCGTGTCGGAGCGCGTTGCCGAGGAGGTTCTCCAGCAAGTGGCGGAGCTGAGCCGGATCGGCCCGGATCGTGCAGTCGACGTGGACACGGGGAGACGCTTCGGTCGTCGAGACGTTGCGCCAACAGTCCTCGATCGTCGCCGCGAGGTCGACCGTCTCGATCTCGCTCACGCGTTCACCCTCGTGAGCGAGCGTCAACAGGTCGTCGACGAGTTCGTCCATGCGGTCGAGGGCGTGTGCCACTTCGGTCAGATGAGCGTCGTCACCGTCGTTCGCGATGGCCAGGTGACCGTTGGCCACGTTCAGCGGGCTGCGAAGGTCGTGGGAGACGATACTCGCAACTTCGTTGAGACGCTCGTTGCGCCGCCGGAGTTCGCGTTCGTTGGCCCGGCGCTCGGTGATATCGCGCGCCGAGACGATGAGCGAAACCACCTCGCCCACCTCGTCGGTGACCGGGCGGATCGTGCCGCTCACGCTCCGACGCTCGCCGTCGACCTGACCGTGATCGGCCTCGTACTCCACGTACTCGCCCGCCGCGGCGCGGTCGATCCAGCGCCGAACGTCCTCGCGAAGGTCGTCGGTCCACCACGGTGTCTCGTCGAACGGCTGCCCGACGAGGTCCTCGTGATCGGCGTCGACGAACTCCATCGCCGTCCGGTTGGCCTTCCGTAACCGCCCGTTGGGCGAGAGGACGCCGACCAGCATCTTCGGGTCCTCGAAGACGGCGTCGAGGCGGCGCTCGCTTCGGCGTCGTTCCGCCCGCCGCTGTGCGTGGTCGCGCTGCACCCGGTGACGCTCGACGGCGATCCGGACCCGGTTCGCCAGAATCCGGTGGGAGTCCGTCTCGCCGTCGTGGCGGATGTAGTCCGTGACGCCTGCCGAGATGGCCTCGCTTGCGACTGCCTCGCTCCCGCTGTCGGTGAAGAGAATGACGGGGAGGTCCGGTGACCGCTTACGGACATCCTGCAGGAAGTCGATCCCCGTCCCGTCGGCGAGGTCGTACCCCGAGACGACGCAGTCGGTCGCGCCATCCAGACGCATCAGCCCCTCCTCGATTCCCGTCGCCGTCGTCACCTCGAATCGCTCGTTATCGCGGTCCAGAGCGGTCGCGGTCCGGTCGGACTCTCCTCGATCGCCGACGCACAACACACGAATCCGCTCGCTAACCGAGTCGGCCATCGTCCGCGGATACATTCGACATCACTTAAGAAATTGTGGAAATAGTCCCACACTGAGTCTCGGGCGTCACTCGCCCCCGACGGTCGGATCGACAGTGGTCCACGACGACGACTGCCCGAGGAAGCCCTGCGACCGGAGTTCGACCCCTCCCCGGTCTCGCGTACGTCTATTGGCACAGAACTGCGACATCGTCCGGAGTTCCCGCTCGTCGTGTATCGCCGGACGAGGAAGACGCCGAGCCCACCGACCTTGCTCACGTGTCCGACTGATTCGTATCGCGACGAACGGTTTACTCCGGACAGCAACGCACTTCACGACGGCCCGTGACGACCAACCGATGACGGTCTTCTTCGGCGACATCGAGCGCTGGGACGACGAGTCGTACGGCACCTACGAAGCGACCGAGGCGGAGATACTCGAGTTCGCGGAGCAGTACGACCCACAGTGGTTCCACACCGACCCGGACCGCGCAGCCGACTCCATCTACGGCGACCTGATCGCCAGCGGCTGGCACACCGCCGCGATGTCGATGCGGCTGTTCGTCGACGGCTTCCTCGAGGAGACGGCGACCCTGGGCGCGAAGGGGCTCGACCGCCTCCGGTGGCCCGAGCCCGTCGTCCCCGGCGACGAACTCACGGTTCACTCGACGATCCACGGCGTCGACGAGTCGAGCGGCACCGACGACTACGGCGTCGTCCGGTGGGGCGTCGAGACGACGGCGAACGACGGCGAGAAGACGGTGCTCGCGCTCGAAGCGCTGGTGTTGGTCGCTCGGGAGTGACCGATTCCCACGCGCTGGGAACTGGCTTCGCCGATTCTCCGCCATCGGGAATCGGCGAGTCCACTACGTTGTTCCCCGCCCGACTCTCAACCGAGGTGACCGACAATGAGTGTTCGTTCCATCGAAACGCAGACGTTCGGTGAACCGCTGACCATCCCCGAACGCGTCGCCGCCGGTCTCGCGGCCGTCGTCGGCGTCGCGGGGCACGTCGCTCTCGGGCTAGCCGCACTGCTGTTCTTCGCGGTCGTCCTCGGGGTCGTTTGAGCGGCCGCTACCGCTTCGGACGCCCCTACCACCGATCCGGCTCGTCGTACGTCGCCAGCAGTTCCGACCGGTGGTCTAACTGTCCGGTCGCGCGACGGAGGACGCCGAGCAGCGTATGAATTTCCCGGTCCGTCGGATGTGCGCGACCCACGAGTCGTCGCACCAGTCGTCGTGTCTTGTCCCGCTTCACCGACTTGTAGCCGCTGGCCTCCAAGAACTCCGCGACGAAGTCGTGGAAGCGTTCGATGTCTTCCTCGTCGGCCCGCTCTCGCTCTACGTCCGGGAGTTGGGTCTCCTCGACCGTCAGCTCGCGAAGTTCGTAGAGCACGATGGTGGCCGCCTGCCCCAGATTGAGGACAGGGTAGTCGGCGCTCGCGGGGATGGAACACACCTCGTCTAGCCGACTCAGCTCTTCGTTGTCGAGGCCGCGTCCCTCACGGCCGAACACCAGCGCCGTCGGGGCGTCGACAGTCCGCAGGTCCTCGGCGAGTTCCCGTGGCGTCTTGAACGGAAAACGGACGTGTCGCCGGCTGTCCTCGCCAGTGATCGCCGTACAACCGACCGTGTGGTAGGACTCGACCACCTCGTCGAACGTCACCTCCTCGGCGTTCGGCAGGATATCCTCGCGGGCGTGGCCGGCGAAGCCGTACGCCTCGCCGTCCGGGTCGAGCGCAGGCGGATTCACCAGTTTGAGCTCGGACAGCCCGAAGTTCTTCATGGCGCGGGCGATGGTGCCGACGTTACCCGGCGTCTTGGCGTCGACCACGACGACGACCGGTGGCTCTCGGCTCATCGTGACGGATACTCGGTCCCGAGATCGACGTCGTCGAGGTCGAGTTCCTCGTCGTCGGCGGACTGCTCCGCTCCCTGCTTCCGAAGATTGATCCGCCGGCCCTCGAACCCCTCGTTCAGACGGCGGTGAATCTCCTGTGGGTCCGGTGGGTCGGGGAGGCCGTCAGGGTCGGTCTCGACGTGATCCAACCCCTCGTACCGCTCGGGGGCGCGCCCACCGGCTGCGAACCACTCGTGGAACCGGTCGCGGAACGCCGGGTCGCCGCGGTGGGCTTTGCCCCCCTCCTCGCGGTACCAGTAGAGGAAATCCGCCTCGTGATCGTTACACAACAGGAGTTCGTCGCCAGGTTCGCCGTAGACGATGGCCGCCTGCGCACACCGCTCGACCTCCTCTTCCCCGTGAATCAGATAACAGGCGTCACAGGGCTGTTCGACGAGGTACGTGAGCCGGACGAGACGCTCCCGCGGGTCCTCGGGAATCTCGTCGAGTGGCTTGAACTCGCCGTCCTCGGTGAACACCTCGGACTCCTCGAAGCGCCAGCCACGAAGCCCGATGCTGACCTTAGCCATTGGCCGCGGGTAGCGGCCCGGCGGATAAAAAGAGCGTGCTACCGATCCGTACCACGACGACCGGTCCGCATATGGTCGTCGCGTCCCGAGGAGTGCCCATGCGAAACGTGGACGCCGCGGGTCTCGGCATCGGCGACGACTATCGACCGCGGATCATGGGGGTGCTGAACGTCAGCGAGGAGTCGCCGTACGAGCCGAGCGTGTTCGACGACCCCGGCGAGGCCGCCGCCTACGTCGACGAGGAGCTGATCGGCGAGGGGGCCGACATCGTCGATGTCGGACTCGAATCCGCAAACAAGCGCTTCGAGGTGCTGTCAGCTCAGGAGGAACTCGACCGGCTCGACACCGCGGTGGCGGCGATTGAAAGCGTCTCCGGCGACGCCGTCTTCTCCATCGAGACGCGCTACCACGAGGTGGCCGAAGCGGCGCTCGACGCCGGCTTCGATATGGTGAACGACATCTGTGGCTTCGCCGACCCCGAGATGCCCCGAATCTGTGCCGAACGGGACGTAGCAGTGGTGAAGATGGCCAGCCCGCCGGATCTGACCCGCCCTGGCGCCGTCGAGGACGTGGACGACATCTACGACGCGCTGAAACGCGAGGGGCTCACCGACAAGACCATCGTCGATCCCGCGTTCGGCGGCTGGAGCGAGGCGAAGACGCTCGAAGACGACCACGAAACCTTCGACCGCCTCCGCGAGTTCCGCGCCCTCGACCGGCCGATCCTCGTCTCTATCAACCGGAAGAATTTCTTACGCGACATCGCCGGCCGGTCCACCGAAGCGGCCCTGCCCGTGAGCCTCGCTGCCACCGCGATGGCCGTCGAACGCGGCGCACACGTGATCCGCACCCACGACGTGGCCGAAACGCGGGATGCCGCCCTCGTCGGTGACGCGTTCGCTCGCACTCGTCTACGGACGACGGTCGACGTGTCCGTACAGGAACTCGACGTGACGACGGTGGGAGAGATGCGGCGACATCTCGATCGTCTCGGCGCCACGGGCGAGGAGCGGCGGGGCGTCGTCCGCGTGTTCGAACTCTCGGGACTCTCCCCCGCAGAGCGCGACACACTCGCCAACGCCGCTCGGGCGACGCCCGTCACCGTCGCGGGCACCGATGGCGACGACCGCCGACTGCTCGTCGGGACGCCCGCCGACCTCGACGCAGTCGTCGAGTCGGCATCGGGACGCTCCGACGCCCTCGACGCGGCGCTGTCGGCCGTCCGTGAGATTGTCGAGTAAGAGAAAGCTTATGCCAGACGCTTCGAAACAACCGACGTGGAAGCCGGGGCGACACTCGGGTAGGGGTACTTGGTGTCGTGCCGGCTATTGTGGCCTTATTGTGTGATGCAGTACCAGACGTGGCTCCCGGTGTACGAACGCATCCTCGAAGCGTTCGACTACGACCGGATGGCCGACGAACGGGCACGTGACCGTCTCGCCAGCCTCGTCGAGGGACACCGCCCCCCGGACAGTCGATCGGAGGCCGACGACAGCCGGCCACAGACCGGCGGCGCCTTCGACGAGTCGCGACTCGACAGGCTCGGTGGTGCGACGGTTGCCATCGCCGGCGCCGGGCCGTCGCTCACCGACGAGGCCGACATCGCCGCCGAGGCCGACGTGGTAATCGCCGCCTCGACGGCCGCCGACCGGCTCCGCCAGACCGGCGTCGCCCCCGACCTGATGGTCACCGATCTGGACAAGACACCCGCCACTGCCCGCCGGCTGACTCGGGAGGGTGTCCCCGTTGCGGTTCACGCCCACGGCGACAATATCCCCGCCATCGAGCACTGGGTCCCTCAGTTCGAGAGCGAACACGTTCTGCCGACGACACAGGCCGAGCCCCGCGGTCCCGTCCGGAACTACGGGGGGTTCACCGACGGCGACCGAGGTGCCTTCCTCGCCGACGCCTTTGGCGCCGCCGAACTCCGATTCCCGGGCTGGGACTTCGACGACGACACGGTCGGCGCGGAGAAAGGGCAGAAATTGGTGTGGGCCGAACGGCTACTGCACTGGCTCGAACGCCGCCGTGGCGAGGAGTTCGATGTCCTCGACGGTCGTCGAGGAGGTATCGACCCGATTTGATTTAGGCGGTGCCGGCGTCGCCGCTACTCGAACTACTTCCAGAGTCGCCACCACTGGAGCTTCCAGAGTCGCCACCACTGGAGCTTCCAGAGTCGCCACCACTGGAGCTTCCAGAGTCGCCACCACTGGAGCTTCCAGAGTCGCCACCACTGGAGCTTCCAGAGTCGTCGTCACTCGAATCTCCACGGTTCGAA
>Ga0207755_100033_pt1 | contig 151440 bp, 157 predicted proteins | sample A23P2SouthBayCA_FD_187734 | JGI IMG/M metagenome (GOLD analysis project Ga0207755, IMG submission 187734) | Aerobic enrichment media microbial communities from Bioluminiscent Bay, La Parguera, Puerto Rico - A23 P2 (SPAdes) | ecosystem: Environmental > Aquatic > Marine > Unclassified ...
CGACCACGACCACGACCACGACCACGACCACGACCACGACCACGACCACGACCACGACCACGACCACGACCACGACCACGACACCACTCCGGTCGAGGGCCACGGTCCCCACCGAACCTACGCCGAGGTCGTCGCCCTCGTCGAGGGCCTCGCCCTCGCGCCGGCCGTCGAGCGGAACGCACTCGCCGTCTTCCGTCGACTCGGCGAGGCGGAGGCGTCGGTCCACGGCACCGATCTCGACGACACGCACTTCCACGAGGTGGGCGCCGACGACGCCGTCGCGGACGTAGTGGGGGCGTGTCTCCTCCTCGCCGACCTCGACATCGACCGCGTCGTGACGACGCCCCTCTCGACCGGCGGCGGGACGGTATCGATGAGCCACGGCACCTACCCCGTTCCCGCGCCCGCGGTGACCGAACTCGCGGCCGACGCCGACTGGTCGCTCCGCGGCGGCCCGGTCGACCGCGAACTGCTCACGCCGACGGGTGCGGCCCTTCTCGCCGAACTCGCAGATGGCGTCGAGACGCTCCCGTCTCTCGACGTGGACGCCGTCGGCTACGGGGCGGGCGACGCCGACCTGCCCGACCATCCGAACGTCCTCCGGGCCCTCGTCGGCGACGGCGACGGTGGGTTGCGCCGGGAGTCGATCTCGGTGCTCGAGACGGCCGTCGACGACGTGACGCCCGAGGTGCTGGGAAGTCTACAGGAGACGCTCGCCGAGGTGGGCGCGCGCGACGTCTCCGTCGTCCCGACCACGATGAAGAAATCGCGACCGGGTCACCTGATCAAGGTGGTCGTCGACCCGGCCGACGCCGAGCGCGTGGCCCGCCGTCTCGCCGAGGAGACGGGGACACTCGGCGTGCGCGAGGGGAACGCCAGCCATCGCTGGATCGCGGACCGAACGTTCGAGACGGCAACGCTGCGGGTCGGTGCCGAGCGCTACGAGGTCCGGGTGAAGCGCGGGTCGGACGCCGACGGTCGGGTGTACGATCGGAGCGCCGAGTACGACGACGCCCTCGCCGTCGCACGCGAGACGGGCCTGTCGGTCCGCGAAGTGATCCGGCGGGCGGAGTCGGCCGTCGCGAACGAGACGGAGTAAGCGTTTCGGGTGTCGGCGTCGTCGGCCCTGCATGGACCGCGAACGCGTCTCCTCGGGCACCGAGTGGGAGTCGGCTGTCGGCTACTCCAGAGCCATCCGCGCTGGCGACGAGATACACGTCTCCGGCACGACGGCCACGGACGAAGACGGCGTCGTCGTCGGCGTCGACGATCCGTACGCCCAGACCGTCCGGGCGCTCGACAACATCGCCGAGGCGCTGGCGGCGCTCGACGCGTCGCTGTCGGCCGTGGTGCGGACGCGCATCTTCGTGACCGACATCGACGACTGGGAAGCGATCGGACGTGCTCACGGCGAAGTGTTCGACGAGGTGCGGCCGGCGACGACGATGGTGCAGGTCGAGCGGTTGATCGACCCGGAGATGCTCGTGGAGGTGGAGGCGATTGCCCGCCCCTAATCTCGGTGTTCGTCCAGCGCTTCCTCGACGGTGAGGTCGCCGCTCGCGACGCGGCGGGCGAGGGCATCGTCGATGGAGCGGTCGTCGGTCGACACCTCGCGGGAGCGATCCTTGATCCGCTGGAGCTCGCCAGCCGTGGGGTCGATGTCACGGGAGTCGACCCGTTCGCCCTCCAGTCGGGCGATGTTGACCGCGGCGAGCACGTCGCCCATCCCCCGCGCGCCGGTGCCGAGGTAGGGGGTCGTCCCCGTCTCGTCGACGAGTTCGACCGTCACGTCGTCGAGGTCGTTCACCAGACGGGCGCCCTGAAGGCGCGCACCGTCGCCGATCCGGACGAGCGGGTCGACGGCATCGGCGACTTCCCGGCGGATGGTCTCGACTGCGTCGCCGAGCGGGACGTGGAAGGCGGCGACGACCGTCTCACCGGAGAGGACGGCGATGCCGGGGCGGGTGCCGGGGTCGACGCCGACGACGGTCCGTCCCTCGCCGCCGCGGAGGAGTGCGAGCGCCTCGTCAACCGCCCGCCTGGCGTCCGCGGCCGTCGCAGTGACGCGTTCGACCGCCCCGTCCGTCGGCGCCGCGTCGTCCGGGGCGGCGATGACGACCGACGCCCCATCGGGGAGGTCGTCGCCGGGTTCGACCGTGGTGAACGTCACCCCGCGGTCCCGGAGCAGGTCGACGACTTCGTGGTACAGTTCGAAATCAGCGGTGGCGACGACGATCACGGCGTCCCTTCGCTGCCGGCGGGGTAAAACGTGTCGCGCGGGCGACGACGCGTCGGGGCGGCCCCGCAGTGTCGAGGGTTTATGACCCACAGCGACAGAGACACCCTGTGTCCGAGCCAGTGTCCACCGGCTGTTCGCCCCTCGACGACCTGCTCGGCGGTGGGTTCGAACGCGGCACCGTGACGCAGGTGTACGGCCCGCCCGCCGCCGGCAAGACGAACCTCGCGCTCTCGGCGGCCGTCCAGGTGGCCGTCGACGAGGGGACGGCCGTCTACATCGACACCGAAGGCCTCTCGATCGACCGCTTCCAGCAGCTCGCGGCGGCGGAAGCGGGTGAGGAGGCCCTCGACGCCATCACCTCTCGCATCGTCGTCAGCGAGGCACACGACTTCGCGGAACAGGAGGAGGCGGTCCGCGACGCCGCCGACTTCGCATCCCGGGCGGAGCTGATCGTCCTCGACAGCGCCACGGGGTTCTACCGTCTCGAACGCCAGGACGGCGACGGGGGCGAGACGCTCCGCCGGGTGGGTCGACAGGTGACGCACCTGCTGTCGCTCGCCCGAAAACACGACCTCGCAGCGGTGGTCACGAATCAGGTGTTCACCGATCCGGAGAGCGACCGGACGCGGGCGCTCGGCGGTCACACACTCAATCACTGGACCGGAACGGTCCTCCGGCTGGATCGGTTCCGGGGCGGCAATCGGCGGGCGACGCTGGAGAAACACCGATCGAAACCCGCCGGGGAGACGGCGACGTTCCGCATCACCGGCGAGGGACTGGCCGCGGGCGAGGAGACGCTATAGTTCGCCGAGTTTGCGGAGTAGCTGGCCGCGGTACTGCTCGTCGGCGATGAGGCCTTTCAGTTCGAGGACGTTGCGTTCGAGCGTGTCGGCGGCGACGTGGAAGGCGTGGTCGGCGCCGTACCCCTCGCCGGAGCCGGCGAGCTGGCCGCGATTGGTTCGCAGGCGGATCTGACACTGGATCAGCGGCGTCCCACGGAGTTTCTCCTTGTGTTCGTGGAAGCGGACGTGGGCGTGGTGGACCTGCATCTCCTGGTACTTGTCCGCGACGCCGGTGATCTCCGCGACGATCTCCTCACGGCTGATGGTGTCGAGGAGGGCGACGTTGGTGATCTGGACGTCCATCTGTCCCTCCTCCGTGAAGGTGAGCGCGCGAAGCACGTCGGTCTTGGTGAGGACGCCGCTGACGGTGTCGTCATCGTCCGACGGCGTGACGACGAGACCGGAGATGTCGTTGTCGAGCATCGTCCGCACCGCGGACTCGACGGTCTCGTCGGAGTCCGTCGTCAGCACCGGACTGGTCATCAGATCGTAGACGGGGAGATCGAGCATCCGGTCGATGTCGCCGCGGCGGTCGCCTCGACCCTGTCGGTCGGCGTCGCGGACGACGAAGTCCACGATGTCGTGCGTGGTGAGGACGCCAACCAGGGAGTTGGAGTCGTCGACGACCGGGAGTCGCGAGACGCCGTGTTCGCGCAGGCGGTTGATCGCCTGCCCGACGTGAGCCTTTTCGCCGACGGTGACGACATCCTCGGTCTGGATCTGTTCGACCGTCAGCGCGTCGAGACTGTCGAGAACGGCGTGGAGAATGGCGTCGGCAGTGACGATCCCCCAGAGGTTCTCACCCTCGTAGACGGGTGCGACCTTGGTGTTGCCTTCGACGAGGACCCGAGCGACCTCGCGCACGTCCTCGGTGCGGTCGACCTGCGGTGCGGACTTCATCAGCACGCCGGCCTTGGTGTCGTCCTCGATTCGGGAGCGAACGAGGTCGCGTTCCCCGATCACGCCGGCGTACTCGCCGTCACGCGTGACGATGAGGCCCTTGGGGTTCTCGCGGTCGAAGATCGAGCGGATCTTTCCCAACCGCTCGCCCGCATCGACTTCGATGTACTCGGGGGTCGCAATCTCGGAGATATCCATAGCTACACGTGGTTCATGCGGTGGCTTGAAAGTTGTTTCTTCAGTCTGACCGGCGTGCAGCACGGTGTTGCCCCACCCGGTAACGTTTGCACCGAGGTCTACTCTTTCGAGCCGGAACGATCAGGTAGGGTGGTCACCCACTCGAACGCCCCTCTCGTCGTGAACCGGTGGTCACTCCGGCGCGTCGCCCGAGCCGTGATCACGCTCGCAGGCGTCGTCGTCGCCGGTGTCACCGGCTTCGGCTACCTCGGCGGCGTCGGCGTCGGCGACGAGACGTACGAGGCCGTCGCCCGCCACGCCGGCGTCGACGACGTGATCATCCTCGAAGTCGCCGGTGGCGAGCGCGTGCTCGAACGCTGACGACCGCGACCGACGCCGTCGGGTGTGTGTCCAATTACAACGTGTTGTATTTGCAGAGTAACTCCTAAGTGAATCATCGACGCCAGTCACAGCATGTTCTCGTCACGATATATTCGAATTCTCGACACTGGATCCGTGATCACCCACCGGATCGCGTCCACCTCGCCCCCTAGCTGTGCGCCGTCGACCGTGCGGTGGCGGACGCTTCGATCCGACAGTGGATCGTCCGACACCGGCATCGGTGACTCGCTCGACGGGAGGCCGTGATGAGTGTGATACGGGCCGACGACGCCGTCGACCTCGACGAGATCACCCTCCTCCACGTCGACGACGACCCGGAGTTTGCGGATCTGGCCTCGACTTTTCTCGAACGTGAAGACGAGCGATTCAGCGTCGAGACGGTATCGAGCGCGGACGCGGGAGTGGATCGACTGGCGGATGGGGGCATCGACTGCGTCGTCTCCGACTACGATATGCCGGGAACCGACGGCATCGAGTTTCTCGAAACCGTCCGCGAACACCATCCGCGTCTGCCGTTCATCCTCTACACCGGCAAGGGGAGCGAGACCGTCGCCAGCGAGGCGTTCTCCGCGGGTGCGACGGATTACCTCCAGAAGGAGCGCGGGACGGACCAGTACACCCTACTCGCCAACAAGGTGACGAACTACGTCGAGAAGTACCGGACCGAACGAGAAGTTCGGCGTCGGGCACAGGCGATGGAGACGGCGAACGAGGGGTTCGCTCTCCTCGACGAGGACGGCCGATATCTCTCGCTCAACGAGACGTACGCAGATATCTGCCGGTCGACCTCGGAGGAGCTCGTCGGCGCTCACTGGACGAACACGTTGCCGGACGAGGAGGCGGAGCGGTTACGAACGGTGGCGTTCCCCGAACTGGCGGAGCAGTCGTCGTGGACGGGCGAGGCCACCGGGAAGCGCCCCGACGGGAGTACGTATTCGAAACGCCTCTCGCTCGCCGCCCTCGACGACGGCGGGCACGTCTGCGTCGTCCGCGACATCACCGAGCAGAAAGCCCACGAGCGCGAACTCGACCGCGCGCGACGGAAGTTCCGCAACCTGTTCACCCACGCCAACGACGCCATCTTCATCGTCGATCCGGATAGCGACGAGTTCGTCGACTGCAACCCGGCGGCCGCCGAGTTGCTCGGCGCCCCGAAAGAACGCGTTCTGACCGACCTGTCGCCCTCGCAGACCCATCCCGACGGGGTGATGGAGTCGCTGCGGGACTTCTTCGACCGGGTGCTCGAACAGGGACACGGCTGGACCGACGACGCGCCGATTATCACCGACGACGGCGAAGTTCGGCCGGTCGAGATGTCCGCCGCGTACATCGAACTCGACGGCCATGCCTGTCTCGTCAATATCGTCCGCGATGTCACGGACCGCGAACGACGAGAGCGTGAGCGCCGACGCTACGAGCACATGGTGGACTCCATGCGTGAATCGGTCTGTATCTACGACGAAGACGGCCGGTTCGAGATCGTCAACGACCATCTGGCCGAGTTCCACGGGACGACGAAAGCCGACCTCGAAGGCGAGCCAAGTACCCTCATCCAGAACCTCCGGGCCGAAGCGGACGGTGATCCGTATCAGGAGTTGCTCGACGGGGACCGAGACGAGATCCGCGGCGAAATCGACGGTGGCTTCCCCGGATACGGCCACGCACTGTTGGATTACCGACTCGTGCCGTTACGGATCGACGGCGCAATCGAAGGCGCCGTCGGCGTCGCCCGCGCCATCACCGACCGCAAACAACGCGAGTGGCAACTCCGACGGTACGAACGGATCGTCGAGGCATCGGGCGATCCAGTGTACACGCTCGACGCCGACGGCCGGTTCACCTTCGTGAACGACCGTCTCGTCGACCGAACGGGCTACGGCCGGGACGACCTCCTCGGGGAACACATCTCGTTGCTGATGCGCGACGACGATGTCGAGACGGGACGACAGCTGATCCAGTCGTTACTGGACGACGGCGACGATCGGAGCACGTTCGAGATGGATGTCGTCACCGCCGACGGCGAGATCATGAGCTGCGAGAACCACATCGCACTCGTCGTCTCCGGCGACGAGTTCGAAGGGACGGTCGGTATCCTTCGCGATATCACCGAGCGCAAGCGGCGTGCAGAGGAACTCGAACGGAAGAACGATCGGCTGGAACGGTTCACCAGTCTCGTTAGCCACGACCTCCGCAACCCGCTCAACGTCGCACAGGGACGCCTCGAACTGGCTCGCACGGGCGGGGATGTGGAAGGCCACCTCGACGACGCTGCCCACGCGCTGGACCGGTGCCAGCGACTCGTCGACGACCTCCTGTCGCTCGCTCACGAGGGAGGCCGAATCGACGACCCCGATACCGTCACACTCCAGACTGCCGTCGAGAACTGTTGGCGACACGTCGAGACGACCGGCGCGACACTCGTGATCGAGACCGAGTCGACAGTCGTGGCCGACCGCAGCCGGCTCCAGCAGTTGCTGGAGAACCTGATCCGAAATTCGGTCGAACACGGCGCCACGACCCCCCGGTCACAGGGCACGGACTCCGTCGGCGTTACCGTCACCGTCGGCGACCTCGACGACGGGTTCTACGTCGCGGACGACGGGCCAGGCATCTCCGCCGACGAACCCGATCGGGTGTTCGACTCGGGCTACTCGACGACCGACGAGGGAACCGGATTCGGACTGAGTATCGTCCGGGAGATCGCGGAGGCACACGGCTGGACAGTCGCTATCGACGACGAAGCCGATGGAATGTGCATCGAAATCACCGGTATCGACACGGCGTAACCGGCACCCGCCCCGTTCTCGACGGCGCGTCCGTTCGGGTCCGCGACGACATCGTGTCGGTCCATAATGTTTTTTGATTATTAATACGTGTAGTACACACTGATGCGTTACTCCGAGACCCACCAGTTGTTCGATCAGGCGTGCACCTTCCCCGCCGAGCACGAAGCGGTCGTCGAGCAGTTAGGCGAGGTGACGCTGAGGACCCCCGCCGGCGACGCGTTCACCGTCCGGGAGGTTCTGGAGGTCACCGACGAAACCAGCTACCGATCCGTCGACGACCTCTACACCACCTTGCTCAGGAATCTCGAAGAGGGGTTCATCGGCCTCAAATACTACGACGACCGATCCGGTTCGACGCCCGGTGAAGAGCAGATTCGGGGCGAGGACGGTGTTCTATAGTAGCGTTTGGAACTGTTTGCACACCTGATTGCAGGACTGCGATCAGGTATGCAATGACTTATAAAGGCTACTATAGCGCCAGTGGTCGGGTCACACGGCCTGTCCGGGACCGGTCGACTCATACGATTATTGTAACTGTGTACCGGGGGTCCGCCGGACCGTGTCGGCGAACCACCGGTAATGACACAATAATCCGTATCACGCCGGCTACCCTTGGCTTAACGAAGTCGGGGACGGTGGGCGGTTAGCCCATATAAAGAAGTGGGTTGGGGCAGATTTGAACTGCCGGCCTCCTCCATGTCAAGGAGGTGTCATAACCAGACTAGACCACCAACCCGGTCGTGACGTGCTTTCGAACGCATCCCAACGTACCCCCGGGCCATAATTGAACCTTTCGGAACGGGCCTTCGCGGGGCGATTCCGGGGAACTATTATATAGGGATTATCGTAACTGTCCAGAGATTCCCGCCGACCCGTCACGGCGAGAATCTCTGATGACTTCCGATAATTCCTAATAGTAGCGATTGTGACCGGCCGCGCGTCCGATCGCACGGCGCACGTGCGATCGAAATGTGGGAGGACTCTCGATCGGCACCACTGCAAGCGTCGCAGCCGCCGGCGAATCCGCCCGCGTGGTGGTCCGTCGCCGTCACGACCTCCGTCAACGCTCCGACGACAGCTTTAATAAGATGTATAGATTTGTTCATCGTAACCCGAAGTAATACACTGGTGTTCATCCATGCAGGACTATATCGAGCGCGTCACCGACGGTGAGGACTTGACCCGAGAGGAGGCGCGGGATGCGGCCCGCGCCGTCTTCGAGGAGGCAACCGAGACCCAGATCGGAGCGTTACTGGCGGCACTCCGGGCGAAAGGCGAGACGGAGACGGAGATCGCGGGGTTCGCCCAGGGGATGCGGGACGCGGCGCGAACTATCACGCCCAACTGCACCCCGCTGGTCGACACCTGCGGCACCGGTGGCGACGACTACGACACGATCAACGTCTCGACGGCGAGCGCCATCGTCGCCGCAGGCGCGGACATCGCCGTCGCCAAACACGGCAACTACTCCGTCTCCTCCACGTCGGGAAGTGCAGACGTCCTAGAGGTGGCGGGCGTGAACGTCGAGGCCGAACCGCCGGCGGTCGAAGAAGCGATCGAACGCGACGGCATCGGGTTCATGCTCGCACCCGTCTTTCACCCGGCGATGAAAGCCGTCATCGGTCCGCGGAAGGAACTCGGAATGCGGACGGTGTTCAATGTCCTCGGGCCGCTGACCAACCCCGCCGGTGCCGACGCACAGGTTGTCGGCGTCTACGACCCCGACCTCGTCACCATCCTCGCCCGTGCGCTCGCGCAAATGGATGTCGATCGGGCGATGGTCGTCCACGGCTCCGGGATGGACGAAATCGCGCTCCACGATGCGACGACCGTCGCGGAAGTCGACGACGGCGAGGTGACGGAGTACACGCTGACACCTGCCGATCTGGGGCTGGAGCAGGCGCCCATCGAGGCCGTCGCGGGCGGTGACCCCGAGGAGAACGCGGCCGACCTCCGCGGTATCGTCGAGGGCGACGTGACGGGACCGAAACGCGACATCATCCTCGCGAACGCGGGGGCGGCCATCTACGTCGCCGGCGCAGCCGAGGACCTCCCGTCGGGTGTCGACGCTGCGCGGGAGGCCATCGACTCCGGCGCCGCGGCGGCGAAATTCGACGACCTACGGGGTGCCTGATGGTCCGGTCGAAGATCTGTGGCGTGACGAACGAGGCCGACCTCCGAGCGGTGGCACGATCGGGCGCCGACGCCGTCGGCATCATCACCGAGGTATCGGTCGATACGCCGCGGGAGGTCGCTCCCGACCGCGCGGCCGACCTCGTGGCCGCCGCCCCTCCGTTTCTCTCGACCGTCCTCGTGTCGATGCCGGAGTCGGCGACCCGCGCGGTCGAACTCGCCGGAGCCGCCACCCCGGACGCCATCCAGTTGCACGGCGAGTTCGAGGACGCGGACATCCGCTACGTCCGTCGGGAGGCTCGGGCGGACGTGATCACCGCTGTCGACGCCGCGGACGCCGACCGCGTCCGCGCCTACGACGGGGTCGCGGACGCCCTTCTCCTCGATTCGACGACCGACGACGGTGCGGGCGGGACGGGTGAGACACACGACTGGCACGCTGCGAGCGTCCTCGTCGACGACTGCTCGACGCCAGTCGTCCTCGCCGGGGGACTGACCCCCGAGAACGTCGCCGACGCGGTGCGGACGGTCGAGCCCTACGCCGTCGACGTATCGAGCGGCGTCGAGCGCAGCGGTGGCGAAAAGGATCACGAGGCGGTCGCGTCGTTCGTTCGGAATGCGGCGGTGGAGGTGTCGGGATGACGCCGGAACACGACCGTTCGGCCTTCGTCGACCTGTTCGATCACGACGAGCCCGTCGTTGCCCACCTCGCCGTCACGCTCGACGCCGAGACGACGCCCCTCTCGGCGTACGCCGCCCTCGACGACCGCAGCGACTACGGCTTCCTGCTGGAGAGCGCGGAGAAGACGCCGTCGAGCGATCCCGAAGGTGCGTTCACCGCCGACGACGAGGGCACCGACCGCCACGCCCGCTACTCCTTCGTCGGCTACGACCCCGAGGCCGTCGTCTCGGTGACGGGCAGCGAGGTGACCGTCGAGTCGCTCGGCGGCCCGACCGCCGAACTGGTGGCCGAGACGGCCGGCACCGAGGACGCCGACGCGGACGTACTCGACGCCCTCCGGACGACCCTCCCCGACCTCGAACGTGTCGGCTTCCCCGAGGTCGACCGCCAACATCTCGACGGCGGACTCGTCGGCTTCCTCGCCTACGACGCCGTCTACGACCTCTGGCTCGACGAGGTGGGCGTCGAACGCCCCGACCCCATCGTCCCCGACGCGGAGTTCGTCCTCACGACGCGGACGATCACGTTCGACCACGCCGAGGACGCCATCGAACTCGTCTTCACGCCCGTCGTCGACGCCGACCCCGGCGCAGTGTACGACGCCCTCCTCACGGAGGCGACGGAAGTCGAACGGACGCTCGCCGACGCGGACACTCCCGAGACGGGTGGGTTCGTGCGGACTGACGAGAACGCCGGCCCACGTGAAGCGTACGAGGACGCAGTGCGCGAGGCGAAAGCACACGTCCTCGACGGCGACATCTATCAGGGCGTCATCTCCCGCAAGCGCGAGTTGACGGGCGATATCGATCCGCTCGGCCTCTACGCGTCCCTTCGTGAGGTCAATCCCTCGCCGTACATGTACCTCCTGCGCCACGGCGACCGCTCCATCGTCGGCGCCAGTCCCGAGACGCTGGTGTCGGTGCAGGGCCAGCGCGTCGTCTCGAACCCCATCGCAGGCACCTGTCCCCGTGGGACGAGCCCCGTCGAGGATCGCCGCCTCGCGGGCGAGATGCTCGCGGACGGCAAGGAGCGCGCCGAACACACGATGCTGGTCGACCTGGCGCGCAACGACGTGCGCCGCGTCTCCGAACCAGGCTCGGTCCGCGTCGAGGAGTTCATGAACGTGCTGAAATACTCCCACGTCCAGCACATCGAATCGACGGTGACGGGCCGACTGGCGGGTGTCGACGCCGGACCCGGCGCAGGCGGCGAGCGCTCGCCCCCGTTCGACGCCTTCGACGCCACACGCGCGACCTTCCCCGCGGGGACGCTCACCGGCGCGCCGAAAGTGCGGGCGATGGAGATCATCGACCGGCTGGAACGGGACCCGCGCGGCGTCTACGGCGGCGGCGTCGGCTACTACTCGTGGTCGGGCGACGCCGAGTTCGCCATCGTCATCCGGACGGCGACGATCGAGGACGGCGATCCGGACCGCATCACGGTGCAGGCGGGAGCCGGCATCGTCGCCGACAGTGATCCCGCGAGCGAGTACGAGGAGACCGAACAGAAGATGGGGGGCGTCCTCGACGCCATCGAACGCATCGAGACGACCCCGCCGGAGGTACGCCGATGACGGTCCTCGTCGTCGACAACTTCGACTCGTTCACGTACAATCTGGTCGAGTACATCTCCGACCACCCCGACCCGGCGACCGGCGACCCGATCGCCGTCGAGGTGCTGAAAAACACCGCCACGCTGGACGAGATTCGGGCCGTCGATCCCGACGCCATCGTCATCAGCCCCGGCCCCGGCCATCCGAAAAACGAGCGGGACGTTGGCGTGACCAACGACGTGTTGCTGGAAGTCAGTCGGACGGTACCGACACTCGGCGTCTGCCTCGGCCTCGAAGCCGCCGTCTACGCCTACGGCGGGACCGTCGGCCACGCCCCGGAGCCGATCCACGGCAAGGCCTACCCCGTCGACCACGACGGCGAGGGCGTCTTCACCGGGCTGGAACAGGGATTCCAAGCTGGCCGGTACCACTCGCTCGTGGCGACGAGCGTCCCCGACTGTTTCGAGGTGACGGCGACCACGGCCCACGGCGACACGGATCTCGTCATGGGGATTCGCCACCGGGAGTACCCCATCGAATGTGTCCAGTTTCACCCAGAGAGCGTGCTGACGGCCGCCGGTCACGACGTCATCGACAACTTCCTACACCGCGTCCGCGCGCCGGACGCGACGGCGTAGCCGTCGCGCGGATCGCTGTCCCTGTGTGCCCGCCACCGACTGCGGAGTGGCGGCCGGGGACACTGATCCACAGCGCTCGTCTCATAGTGAGTATTGTAAGTCAGTACCGGTGGTTCGCCGTACCGTCCCGGCGAACCGCCGGTACACAGTTACAATAAACACTATCAACCGAGGAACATCGACGCCAGCAGAAGGAGGCCGACGACGAGCGCGGCGATGGTCACCAGCCGCCACGCAATCTTCAGGACGACGCGGCCGACGACGATGACGACGCCGATGGCGACGATAGTGAGCAGTAACTGTCCGAGCGGCCCACCGAGGAGGCCGCCGAACTGGAGCACTACCTGAGACGTGGGCGACATATCCGATACGCACTCACAGCGGGCGCATAAGTCTGTGGGCGGTAGCCCGCCGCTCAGGACGAGACAGCTCTCATAAGAATCTGGATATGTAACGATGGTTCGGCCGAGCAGCCGGAGTGTGCTCTGTGTGCTCTGCTACCACGCTAGCTGTCCGAACACCCCCTCGAACGCCCATCACCAACCCCCCTTTCATTCGACTGGATTTCCAACCGCTGTCGGCCGATTTTTACCCTCGAATTTCACTTTCACTTCGATCTACATAGCGTTATATGCGTTGGGAAGTGATGAACGGGGTGTGTAGGCGGCTTCACGGCGCACTCGATCCACCGAAGTAGACAGGAATCGGATAGATTGGCGAGCCGAACCAACGCCTTTACACCGCCGATTCCACTTACAGCAACCGTCACGAACGCGCGGATTCGAGTCAGCTACCGGACCGTACCTGCCCTCGGGAAGCCGGGGAGAAAAGCCGCGAACCGATCACGACACCGACCAACACATGAGTACGCACGACATCGACGCCACCGAACTGGAGTTACCGATCAAGCGCACGGACGGGGAGACACTGGAGGAGCGACTCACCGCCAACGCTTACCACAATATCCTTCCCGCGCGCTATCTCCGCAAGGACTCGGACGGAGAGCTAATCGAGGATCAAGAAGACCTCTTCCCGCGTGTCGCGAAGAACATCGCTCTCGCGGAGGCGGTGTTCGAGGCACGCAAGCAGGACGTAGATATCACCGTCACGCCCGAGCAGCTGAAGCCGGACCACCCCCGTCGCGACGAACTCGCCGCCGAGGTGTTCGGAAAGGGCACCACCGCCGACTCGGACGCCGAGACGACACTCTCGGTGTACAACGTCAACAAGTTCGCGTACGAGACGATCGTTCCTGACCTCCCCGACGAGGTCCGGACCGTCGTCGAGGAGACCCGCGAGGAGTTCGAGACGCTGATGGAGGACCTCTCGTTCATGCCCAACTCGCCCACGCTGATGAACGCGGGCGACGAGCTCCAGCAGCTCTCGGCCTGTTTCGTCGACTCGCCGGAAGACGACATCGACGACATCCACCAGACGGCCAAAGAGGCCGCACAGGTGTTCCAGTCCGGCGGCGGCATGGGCTACGCCTTCTGGCGGCTCCGACCGTACGGCGACGCCGTGGGCTCGACCGGCGGCATCGCCTCCGGCCCCATCACGTTCATGCGAACGTTCGACCAAATGTGTGAGACTATCGCACAGGGCGGCGCCCGACGCGGTGCCCAGATGGGCGTCATGCGCATTTCGCATCCGGACGTGATCCAGTTCATCCACGCGAAAAACAAGGACGTCTCGCTGGCTCACACCCTCCGCCTGAACGACCCCGACGACTTCACGCACAACTCCTTCGCTGCCGCGCTGGAGGAAGCCCGCGAACTCATCGACGACGAGGGACGCGTTCCAAAACACCTTCGTAACGCCGTCGAGGGTCATCTCTCGAATTTCAACATCTCCGTCGGCATCACCGACGACTTCATGGACGCGCTGGAGGCGGGCGAGGAGTTCACCTTCACGAACCCGCGAACGGGTGAGGCTCACGTCGCCACCGCCGAGACGAAAGAGCTCTACGAGATGTTCGGCCTCGGCGAGTACGTCGAGGTCGGCGAGGAACTCTCCATGCCCGCCGAAGTCATCTGGGAGGACATCGTCGAGGGCGCCCACGAGAACGGCGAACCCGGCGTGATCTATCTGGAGCGGGTGAACAAACAACATTCGTTCGATGTTGAAGAAAATCCAAGCCATAGGATACTCGCAACAAATCCCTGCGGCGAACAGCCGCTCGAGGAGTACGAGGCCTGCAACCTCGGCCACATCAACCTCTCGACGCTCGCCGACCGCGATGCGCCGGACTGGCGTGTGTGGGCCGGCGAACACGCCGACGAGTACGACTCGGAGGCCGAGGCTGTCGGTGCGTTCCTCGACGAGGCGATGGACTGGGAGGCGTTCGACCACCGGATCGACTACGGTACGCGGTTCCTCGAGAACGTCGTCACGATGTCGGACTTCCCGGTCGACGATATCGAGCAGAAGGTCCGCGAGATGCGCAAAATCGGGCTCGGCGTCATGGGGCTGGCACAGCTCTACGTCCAGCTCGGCATCCGCTACGGGAGCGACACGGGCAACGAGGTGGCCCGCCAGCTCATGACCCACATCAACCACCAGTCGAAGTGGACCTCCCACGAACTCGCCGAGGAGCGCGGCTCCTTCGAGGACTGGGACGACTCGAAGTACGCCGATCCTACCCGCTACCGCGAGTGGTTCGAACACCACACCGGCCTCGACGCCGACGAGTGGGAGGACGGCTTCCCCATTCGCAACCACAACACGACCACCATCGCCCCGACTGGCACCACGTCGATGGTCGGCAACACCACAGGTGGGTGTGAACCCATCTACAACGTCGCCTACTACAAGAACGTCTCCGACGACGTACAGGGCGACGAGATGCTCGTCGAGTTCGACGACTACTTCCTCCGGACGCTGGAGGCGAACGATCTCGACATCGGCGCCGTGAAAGAGGAGGCCCAGGAGCAGATGGCCACCAACGAGTTCGACGGCGTCGAAGGACTGGAGACGGTACCGGACGCCATCGGCGAACTGTTCGTCGTCACCGGCGACCTCGCCGGCAAGGAACACGCGGCGGTCCAGTGCGCGTGTCAGGAGGGCGTCGACTCCGCCATCTCGAAGACCTGCAACTTCCCCAACTCCGCCAGCATCGAGGATATGGACGAGGTGTACCGCTACATCTACGAGCACGGTGGCAAAGGCGTCACCGTCTACCGCGACGGCACGCGCTCGAAGCAGGTGTTGACCACCCGTGCGAAGAACACGGAGTTCGCCGACGAGGACGAGGCCGCAGCGGCGCTGGTCGAACAGATCGAAGAGGTGTTCGGCGGGCTCGAAGGCTTCCTCGACAACGAGGACGTCCGTGCTGCTCTCGACACGCAGGTCGAGGAACTGCTCGCGGCCGTCGACGGCGAACGCGAACTCGGCACCAAGCGCCCGCGGCCGGACGTGCTCCACGGCGTCACCCAGCGTATCGACACCGGCTACGGGAAACTCTACGTCAACATCAACGAGGACGAGGAGGGCCGACCGTTCGAACTCTTCGCCAACATCGGCAACTCCGGTGGCTTCACCGCCTCCTTCACCGAGGCGCTGGCGAAGACCATTTCGACCGCCCTCCGATCGGGCGTCGACCCGAGCGAAATCGCTTCGGAACTCCAGGGCATTCGCTCGCCCAAGGTGGCGTGGGACAAGGGCGAGCAGATCAACTCCATCCCCGACGCCATCGGGACGGCCATGCGTCGCTACCTCGACGACGAGATCGACCGACCCTACCCCAAACAGCAGAATCTCACCGAACTCGAAAAAGCCGAGGCACGGGCAACTCCCGGCGACTCGCCCGAGGCCGACGGCGGCGCGGCAGCGACGGCAGCTGACGACGACACCGCGGAACTCCTCGCCGCCGGCGAGAGCCCCGAGTGCCCGGAGTGTAGTTCGATGAGTCTCTACTACTCCGAAGGCTGCAAGACCTGCGAATCCTGCGGCTGGTCTGAGTGCTGATTCCCGGGCTCGCGATGCGCTGACTCACTCGGCACCGACTTCTCCGCCCATTCTCGACGGTCGGCCACCTCGCGATTCAAAAATCTACGGTCCGTAGTGCGAAACGTTTCGATCCGGACATCGAATCCGCTGCCGGCGGAACAGTCATGTCTCTGTGGTTTGTATATAAGGGCATGTCTGCTCGGAGTGGTCGACCCTGCCCCCAGTGTGAGGCGGCGATGAACCGCCGTCACTGCAAGTACGTCTGTCCGAACCACGGGGTCGTCTACGACTGTAGCGACACATTCTGGTGACATGACGGAGCTCGCTTCAGTGACGACACGTCCCGGTCGGTCGACGCTCGCGGCGCCAGACGGGAGGAACGAGCGATGGTGAGCGACGACGGCGTCGCCCGGGGGAAGGCGATCCAGCGGCGGACGGGGAAGACGTTCCACCTCGCGACCCGGTTCCTGCCGGAACGGGTCCGGGAACCGACGTACGTCCTCTATGCCTTCTTCCGCGTGGCCGACGAGGTTGTCGACGACGCGGAGGGCGTCCCGCCCGCCGAGCAACGCGCCGAACTCGAACGGCTTCGGACGGCGGCACTCGGCGAAGAACCGACCGACGACCCGGTCCTCGACGCGTTCGCAGGCCTCTGTGAGAGCCACGACATCCCCGACTCCGACGTGAACACGTTCGTCGACGCGATGCTGACCGACGTGACGAAGAGTCGCTACGAGACGTTCGCGGAACTGCGGGCGTACATGGACGGCTCCGCGGCGGCAGTGGGACGGATGATGACCGCGGTGATGGACCCGGACGAGCCGGAACGAGCGCTCCCCCACGCGACGGCACTGGGCGAGGCGTTCCAGCTCTCGAATTTCCTGCGCGACGTGCGCGAGGACATCGTCGAACGTGATCGGATCTACCTACCGATGGAGACGCTGGCGGAGTACGGCGTCTCGGAGGCCGACCTCCGGGACTTCGAGATAACCGACGAGTTCCGCCAGGCGATGGAGCGCGAACTCCGCCGGACGGAGGCGCTCTACCGCGAGGGCGTCGCCGGCATCGAGTATCTCCCACAGGACTGCCAGTTTCCGGTCCTCGTCGCCGCGGTGCTCTACGCCGACCATCACCGCCTGATCCGCGAGCGCGACTACGACGTGCTCTCGACGACGCCCCAGATCGGGACGGCCCGAAAACTCGCGCTTGTGGTCCGAACACGCTGGCACTGGAGCTGGAACCGCGACCCCGAAACCGTGTTCCGGCGGGTGAGCTGTGTCCCCGACGCACCCACCGATCCGACACCGGGCTCCGGCAATCGACACGAACCGAGCCGCGGCGTCGGTCGACGCCTCCTCCGGGGGGCGGTCGACGGGCTGCGACGGCTGACCTGACTGGCGGTCGTTCGGCCGGGGTCGACACGACTCTCACCCATCTCACCGCAATCTCGGCGGCACGAACGGCGTCGACTCTCCGCGACCGCTTCGATTCGACGCCTCACCATCTCACCGCAATCTCGGCGGCACGAACGGCGTCGAATCGAAGCGAGCCGTCCGAAGCAAGCCGAGACCAAACAGGCCGCCCACGGCGGCCGCCCCCCAGTTCCCGAACCAGACGTTTATCGCGCTCCAGAGCAGGACGAAACTCACCAGATCGTCGAGCGCGAACTCACAGGTCTCCAGCCGACCGAGGAGCGCGCGTCGGTCGAGAACGCTATCCAGGACGAGCACTGTGATCGTCGCCGACAGCACCCATCCCGCGAAGTTCGAGAACGGGACTCCGTACACCGAGCCACCGCCGGGATACGTCCAGAAGCCGAGCGCCACCGCTCCGGGGTCGAGGACGAAGTCCATCGCGACGACCGTCGCTATCACGGCCGGGAGGCGAATCCACGCCGTCCGCGCTCGATCACCGAGAAGGAGCAGGCTGAGCAGGTAGCCGTTGCACACGAGCGGCAGGAAGAAGACGGGGAGGCCGATCGGGACGCCCGCGACGGTCGGCCCGAGATCGATGGCGTAGTGGAAGTCGCCGTACGGCCAGCCGGTCCGCAGGCCGACGAACTCGATGGCGTAGGCGTACAGTGCGAGGCCGGCGACGCCGATCGCCGCTCGGCGGTCGATCAGCGGTGCGATGCCGACGAGTAGCGGCGAGCGCATGACAAGCGTCCCGAGCAGGATGAGAAACGGTTCGAACGAAAGCGGCGGTGGGAGGAGCCCCTCCGCGCTCGCGACGAGGAGGACGGCGCCGACGAGGGGGAAGACGACGGCGATGGTGAAGCGGTTGTCGCGGACGAGGGCGTCGAGGCGGGTCTGCACCTCGGATCGGGTGTAGCGGTGGGCGGCCGCCGGTGTCGCGACGGGGCCGCCACTGCCTCCACCGTCGCCTCCCTCCCCGTCAGCCATGGACTACCCTCCAGAGCCCGCCCATCGTGATGAGCGCGCCGACGGCGGTGTTCACCGCGGGGAACCACCAGTACGCCCGCGAGACGTCGACGGCCGATCGGGCGACGAGGGCGACGCCGATGGGGTAAAGGCCGATCAGAGCGCCGAGGCGAACGTCGAGGCGACCGAAAGCGACGGCGGCGAGCGCCCAGCAGGCGGCACAGTAGGCGTAGGTTCGTCGCTCGCCCAGCTTCGTCGCCGTCGTCTCGATGCCCGCGCGGCGGTCGGGGTCGATGTCGGGGATCGCGGAGAAGGTGTGCATCGCCATCGTCCACAGCCAGCCACCAACGACGGCAAGAAGCGGTGGCTGGGTGCCGGCGACGGCCGCATAGGCGGCCGCACCCGGCAGGATATACAGGCCGTTCGAGAGGGAGTCGAGCGGCGGGTGTGTCTTCAGGCGGAGCGGCGGGGCACTGTAGGCGACGCCGAGGGCGAGGAACCCCGCGAGCCACGGCCACGCCAGCGGCGGCGTCAGAGCGACGGGGACGAGGAGGAAACCGGCGCTGGCGACGACGACGGTCGGCACCGCCCAGTCCCCGCCGTAGCGCACTTCCCGGTCTTCCTTTTTCGGGTTCTCTACGTCCACGTCGGCGTCGAACACGTCGTTGACGCCGTACAGCAGAACGTTCGCGGGGAGCAGGAAGTACGCAAAAAGCGTGAGCGTCGTCGGCGTGAACAGGTCGGCCGTCGACGCCGCGCCGTAGACGACGCCCACCGCGACGGGGCCAGCAAGATAGAGCCAGAAGCGCGGGCGCGAAAGTTTCAGCAGGTAGCGGCCGCGCTCGCTCGCGCTCATCGTTCCGTGGCCATCCGCTCGGCCGTCAGCTGGCCGCTGATGAGACACATGGGGACGCCGATGCCGGGCGTGGTGTACGAGCCGGTGAAATAGAGGCCGTCGACCACGGTGGAGGCGTGCGGCGGGCGAAAGAGGGAGGTCTGTCTGAGCGTGTGCGCGAGGCCGAGGGCCGTTCCCTGCATACTGTTGTATCGCTCGCCGAACTCCGAGACGGAGAACGTCTCCTCGAAGACGATGCGGTCCCGAATGTCGACGCCGGTGTGGGTGGCGATGTCGTCGAGCAACAGATCACGGAACTGCTCGCGGCGCGCCGGGCTGTCGTCGAGGCCGGGGGCGATGGGGACGAGGGCAAAGAGGTTGCTGTGGCCCTCGGGTGCGACGGTGTCGTCCGTCTCCGAGGGGACACAGAGGTAGTACGCGGGATCTTCGGGCCACGACAGGTCGTCGCCGAAGATGGTGTCGAAGTGGTCGTCCCAGTCGGTCGGGAGGACGAGCGTGTGATGGGCGAGGGGGTCTACGTCGCCCTCGACGCCGAGATAGAGGAGGAAGGCGGAAGGGGCGTAGGTTCGGGAGTCCCAGTAGTCGGCGTCGTACTGGCGGTCCTCGGGCACGAGGAGCTCCTGTTCGGTGTGGGCGTAGTCGGCATCGGAGACCACCTCGTCGGGGAAGAACTCGCGGCCGCCCTCGGTGCGGACGGCGAAGGCGCCGTCTCGACCCCGAATCTCGGCCACCGGGTGGTCGGTGTGGAACTCGACGCCCAGCTCCTCGGCCATGGCGACGACGCCGTCGACGACGCCACCCATGCCGTTCTCGGGGTAGTAGACGCCGAGGTTGAAGTCGACGTGGCTCATCAGATTGTAGAGGGCGGGCGTGTTGTTCGGGGCGCCGCCGAGGAAGACGAGGGAGTACTGAACGATCTGCTGGAGTTTGGGGTGGTCGAAGTAGTCCTCGACGTGGTCCTGCATCGTTCCGAGAAGGGACAGGCCGTGGGCGTAGCGGAGGACGTCGAGGTCGACGAAATCGCGTAGCCGGGACCGATCCTCGTAGACGAAATGTTCCATCCCCACGTCGTAGGTGTAGGCCGCCTGTTCGAGGTACTCGTCCAGCGCCTCGCCCGCGCCGGGTTCGTACGACTCGAACGTCTCGCGGTTGGCCTCCAGATCCGGAACGAGATCGACTCGGTCGCCGTCCTTGAAGAAGATACGGTAGTGGGGGTCGAGGCGTTCGAGGCTGTAGTACTGCGCGGGGTCGCGTCCGAAGTCGCCGAAGAAATCCTCGAACACGTCGGGCATGAGATACCAGGAGGGACCCATGTCGAATCGGAAGCCGTCGGCGTGGAGGCGGCTCGCCCGGCCACCCAGCTGTTCGTTTTTCTCCAGAACGGTCACGTCCGCACCGGCGTCGGCGAGGTAACAGGCCGTCGAAAGACCGCCGAACCCGCTGCCGACGACGACGACCGACCGACCGTCGGCCGACTCCATCGGCGGGTGAGCATTCATGGCCCCCCGTAGGGACGTGATCCGTATATACTGCCCGCCGATCGGGTGGCCGGTGATCGACCGACTGCGAACCGGTCATACTGTCGCCTGTAAGTCAATCGAGAGCGTCGCCACCGTGGAGTGGTGACGATCTTCGGACAGTGATGGTCGGCAGTCTCATACTCCGTATCATACGGATTATTGTAACTGTGTACCGGTGGTTCGCCGCCACGGTCCGGCGAACCACCGGTACGGACTTACAGTAAACCGTATCAGTCGTCCGTGCGACCGTTCACCACTTTCGCAGCGACGAGGACCGGGTCCCACACCGGACTGAACGGTGGTGCGTACGCCAGATCGAGACGTTCGAGGTCGGCAACGGTCATCTCGGCCCCGATGGCGATCGCCAGCGTGTCGATCCGGATGGCCGCCCGGTCCCGCCCCACGATGGCGCCACCGAGTACCCGCCCAGTCCGCCGATCGGCGACGAGCGTGACCGTCGTCTCGTCGCCGCCGGGGTAGTAGCCCGAGCGCGAGCCGGCGGTGATCGTCTCGCTGACGGGGTCGAATCCCGCGTCTGCGGCCACGTCCGTATCGACGAGTCCGACCCGGCCACACTCCAGATCGAACGCCTTCACTACCGCCGTCCCAGCCACGTCGCCGACGGGTGTGGGGACGCCAGCGACCGTCGCACCGACTGCGCGCCCGGCGCGATTCGCCGTGAGACCAAGTGGCACCCACGTTTCGTCGCCCGTTACCGCGTGGCGCGCGGTCGCGACATCGCCGGCAGCGTAGACGGCGGGCAGACTCGTCCGGCCGTAGGCGTCGGTTCGGATAGCGCCGCTCGGTCCACGGTCGGCGTCCGTCCCGTCCAGTGGGGCCGTGTTTGGACGGACGCCGACGCCGAGCAGTGCCATCTCGACCGGATAGCGGTCGCCGCCGGCGACGACGGCCTCGATCCGATCCGTACCCGCGAGTTCCTCGACCGCCGCCCCGGTGTGGACGGTGACGCCCCGGTCGGCGAGATGCGGTTCGACCCGGTCGGCGACCGCCGTCCCGAACGGCGGGAGGAGGTGCCCGGAGCGCTGGAAGAGGTGAATGTCGACCCCCCGGGCGGTCAGCGCTTCGGCCATCTCGACGCCGACGTAGCCACCCCCGACGATAGCCACCCGTTCTGGGGGCGCGAGCGCGGCGTTGTGGTCGACCAGCGCGTCGTCCACGGGCCCGTCACCGAGGCGGTCGCGGTCGTACTCGCCGGGCGAGGCGAGGTAGGCGTCGATGGCGGCCGCGCTGTCGAGGCCGTGAATCGTGAAAACGCCGTCGAGGTCGGCGTCGAACGGTCCCGTGGTCGCGCTCGCACCAGTCGCCACCAGCAACTCGCTGTAGGGCTGGTCGAATCGCTCGCCGTCCGCGCGGACAGTCACAGCTCGTTCCCGGGGATCGACCGAAACGACCTCGTGACCGCGCCGCAGGTCGACGCCCCGCTCTTCGATGGCCGAGGGGGAAAGCGAGAGCAGGTCGGTCAACCGTTCGACCGATCCCTCGACGAAGTAAGGCAGGCCACAGTGGGCGTACGACACCCATTTCCCCTTCTCGAAGACGATCACTTCGCGGTCGTCGTCGGTCTCGCGCCGAAACTTGCTTGCCGCACTCAGGCCGGCGGCATCACCGCCGATCACGACGAACGGATCGCGTGCCATGGAACCTCTTGACGAGGCCGCGACAAAAACGTACGTTGGACTCGCACCGGCACTGCGCATCCGATCGATAGCGGAAGTGGCCGACGACGTAGCCAACCACCAGGACGATACCGCCGACGGAGAGCCATCGTCGCTCGGCGCCCACGACGGCGGCCACCAGACCAGCGACGAGACCGACACCGGAGACGACAAAGAGCGACCACCGGAGGTCGGGTAGAACGAGGATGCCCGCACGCAGAGAGGTCAGCCAGTTACAGACACCTAGGTGAATCAGGGCGGCGAGCAGGGAAAACGGCCAGGAAGGGCGGGAGTGATCAGAAGCGGCCGCGGCGATGGAACAGACGCGTGAGGAACCGTTCGACCGGACCGGGCGTCGCAGAGGGGTTCGGCATGCCGGGAAGGTAGTTTTCGAACTCGGGCTGCTGGTCGGAGCGGGAAATCTTACTCATGTACTTCCCCCTTCGATACGGATTGGGTTAAAAATTCCGAAATAAAGTTGGTGAAGCACAAAGTAACATGAGTCATTGGCTAACAATCACACACCGCTCTCGCCCCGTCCGGGCGTTCATGCAGTTCCCTCCCCAACGGGTGCTATGGACGGAATGAACGCCGTCGTCACGGGAGCGAGTCGAGGAATCGGAGCGAGCGTCGTGCGGCAGTTCGCCGCCGATGGAGCGCACGTCACGTGTTGTGCCCGGACGCGGGAGGAGTTGGCGCCGGTCGTCGAGGCGTCGGACGGACCGGTCACACCGGTCCGTGCCGACGTGCGCGACGAGTTCGACGTGGAGCGGTTGATGGAGACGGCCGCACAGGAGGGCGCCATCGACGTGGTAGTGGCGAACGCCGCAGTCAACCACGGCGAACCGGGCGAGAGCCCGCTGCAGGAGGAGTCGTACACGCGGTTCGACGACACGATCCGCACGAACCTCCGCGGCGTCTTCGTCACGGTCCGGGAGGCGCTCCCTCATCTCGCGCCGGACGGCCGCGTTCTCGTCCCGTCGGGCGATGTCGCCCGTGAGGCGACGCCGGGTATGGGCGCGTACGCCGTCTCGAAGGCAGGCGCCGAGGCGCTAGTCCGGGGATTCGCTGCCGATCTCGACCAGTCGGTCGCCGTCGTCGACCCCGGCTACGTCGCCACCGATCTCAGCGGCGGCAAGGGCCGCGACCCGGACGACGTTGCGCCAATGTTCGCGTGGGCGGCCCGCGACGCCGACGATGTCGATGGGGAGATCCTCGATTTGCGCGTGTGGAAACGTGCCACCCGGTAGGTCGAACCGAATGTATTATTAATTTCGGCCATGTCGTTGTTAACATGGTTCGATTCTCCGTCATCGGCGGCGTCGCTGCTGGCACGCTGGCGGTGCTCTCTGCGCTCGCGGCGACCGCCGGGGCGTGGAAGCTTCTCGGTATCTCGTGGGTCGCCTTCGGTGCCATGGCACTCGGTATCCCGATCGGTCGGCGGACGCTCGGCGACCGGTCGTGGGCGCTCGTGTGGGGGTACGGCCTCGCGGCCGGAGCGATGGTGACGAGTGCTGCAGTCTTTCTGGTCCCACAAGCCATCGCTCACAACGCCAACTTCGGCGGCTTCGGTATCGCTCTCGGGCTGCTGGTCGGTTTCGCCGGTCACACCGTCGGCCACCGACTCGCCCACTACGACCTCCCGATCGACCGAACCGTCGCCGAACTCTCGGCACACGCCTTCTCCGCGGGGATCATCATCGGCATCGTCTACGGCAACATGCCGGATCTCGGTCCGATCCTCGGCCTCGCCATCGTCTCACACAAGGGGCCGGCGGGCTACGCGGCGGCGCGACGCCTCGTTTCGAACGACCGCGATCCGACCGTTCTCCTCCTGCCCGCTGCGGGCGTCGGCATCGCGGCCATCGTCGCCAGTCTGATTCAGTTGCCGGCCGCATCTGGCGTACGCGGCGTCGTCTTCGGCTTCGCCGCCGGAATCTTTCTCCACGTCGCCATGGACTTCCTCCCGCGGTGTGAGATCGGGAGCGACGTCCACGAGCTTCTGACGGTGACGGGCGACGCACACGCACTGCTGGATCGGCTCCGCATCCACGCCGTCCTCAGCACGGCCCTCGGCGGTATCGCCGTCTTCCTCGGATGGCTGACCGTCACCTAACCGTACAGCCGACGCAGCTGGTACGAGATACCGACGCCCGCCGCCAGCAACACGACGAGATTGAACGCCGCCTGGAACAGCGACCGGTACTCCGGATTGATCCACGTCCGGATGACGTTCGAGACGCTGAGATACAGCTGAATCACGGCGACGAACGCGAGCAAGCCGAGCACGAGCAGGATGGCGTAGTTGGCGTACCGCCGGACGCGGCTGCCGTCCTCCGTGTCCGTGTCCATCTCGGCATCGTCGGTGTTCTCGGGTGCTGACTCGCTCTCGTTGGGGGTGATATCTGTGTCGCTCATTGGCTTTTCCTCCGGGCGAGCAGGGCCGCGGCGACGAGGGCGACGAGGGCGGCGCCGACACCGAAGCCGGGGCCACCGCCCGCGGTGGGCATCCCCGTCTCCTCCGGCCGCGGTCGGTCGCCCTCCGCCCCGTCGCCGCGGGTGAAGTCACTCACGCGCAGTTCCACGTCACGCTGGGTCTCGTTGACGCTGATCGTCTCCGAGGGGTCGAGGTTCGCGGCCCCCCGGGCGCTGTCGATGACGACGCCGTCTTTCCAGAGGACGGCGTCGATGTAGTAGTTGTAACCCGTCGGCACCGTCAACTGCGTCTCGACCGTCTCCGTGCGGCCGGGGCGGATCGATTCCACCGAGACCGACGTGCGATCGGCGACGATGTTCGAGTCGGCCTGTCGGAGCGTCACCGTGACGCGCAGGTCCTCGGGTTGCTCGTCACCGGTGTTGGTCAGCGCCATCTGCAGGGCGAGCGTCGTCCGGTTGCCGCTGGTTTCGGCGACCGAGAAGGAGACGGGCGGAAGGGCGTCCGCCTCGGCGAACTGGACGGCGCTTCGGGCGTACGGTGGCTGGAGCGCGTCGAGACCGCGGAGTTCGCGCACCCCGCTGTCGACGCGCTGGCCGTCACGGTAGACGACGGCGCGGATGCGATAGCCGCCCTCTCGTGCGACGGTCAGGTTCGTCGGCACCGCCACCTCGCGTTCCTCGGTCAGGTCGCCGACGGTGGCCGTCTGGGTGGTCTCGACCAGTCCCGACTCCGCGTCGACGGCCTGCACCCGGACGGTCACGTTACGAGCCGGCGGCCCACGGTGTGAGAGCCGCGTCTCTACGTTCAGGGCGACCGTGTCACCGGTTACGTCGCCGGCCGAAATGTCCATGCCGGTGATGTCGACCGGGCCGGGGCGGACCGGTCGCTCGTCCGAGGGGTCGGCGAGGGCACCGGGAGCGAGGACGGCCGCGACGACGGCGATCAGGGTGACGCCGGCCGCGCCAGCGGCCAGCGCGGTTTCACGACGCATAGCCGGGTGGAGTCGTGGCCGCGGCAAAGGCTTTGGGGACAGTAAAACACCCATTTATGTCTCCGAGCCACGAGGGGGGACGTATGACCATCTACGTGGTCGGGACCGACACGGTCGACACGAGCGCCGCCCTCTGTGACTACCTCGAACGCCGTCTCGAGGCGGGAGATACGATCCACGCCGTCAACTCCCTGCGCGGCGGCGACGCGACGGACGCGACGGACGTACGCGACGGTGAGGACGCGATGAACGTCGTCCAGTCGCGACTCGGCGCCGTCGCGACAGTCGAGACCCACCAGTTCGTCCGCGACAACGACCCCGTCGAGGACCTCCTCGCACACGCCGACGATGTCGACGCCGACGAACTCGTCATCGGCGTCCGCAAGCGTAACCCGACGGCCAAAATCGTCTTCGGGAGCACCGCCCAGTCCGTCCTCCTGCGTTCCTCGCGCCCCGTTGCAGTCGTGCCGTTGACCGAGCCGGTGTGAGGATCATCGGCCCCGTAACTTCGGGGCCGAGGACCGCACGGAGAGACGCCGAAATCGGGGTCGAACTGTCTCGTACGGGTTATCGGAACGGTATCCCGATCGTTCGCCAAGACGGTCGGGCGAACCACCGGTACTGATACGGTCGGCTGTAACTGTTTCAAGATATTCGCCGCCCCGGGGTGGCGAATAGCTTAATTGACTTACAGCCGACCGTATGACTCACGGTAAACCGCGGTCGACGCCGAGAACGTCGTCGAGGAACGCGACCTGGTGGGCCGCGGCCGTCTCGAAGGCCGCCCCGAGCGGGTCGACGTGACCGACCGGAAGCTCGAGATACGTCGCGCGGTCGATCCGATCCGCCGCATCCGCGACGGTTCCGGGCGGGACGAGGGCGTCGTCGCCGGCGGCGAGGAGGAAGGTCGGACAGGTCACGTCCGCCGCATCGGCGATCGGCCGGTAGCGACACAGTGAGAGGACCCCGCGAGCAGGCGTCTCGTTGTGCCAGTCGCTCTCCGGAGGGATCAAGTCGAGATATGCATCGCCGGTCGGGCGCGGCAGGACGCCGAACTCGTCGTGCCCGCCGACGACGGGGATGGTGTGACCCCGGCCGAGCGGCGCGGTCAGACGGTCGCGCAGGCCGGCGCCGACCGCACGGGCGAGATAACCGATCGACTGGGCGCGCGCGAACGCCCGACCGTCGAGCATCGGTGCGACGGCGACGACGCCGTCGACCCGGCGGTTCGCAGCCACGCGGACGGCGTGCCCGCCGCCCAGACCGAACCCCCACAGGACGACCCGCCGACGCTCGCCGTCGAGGCGGCGGACGCGGTCGATCGCCGCGTGCCAGTCAGTCACCTGTGTGTCGGGGTCGACGGGGGTGGGGGCACGCTCGTCGCCAGTGAGGCGAGCGACCCCCGACATCGGCGGTCCCTCGCTCTCCCCGAAGCCGCGGTAGTCGAAGACGAACGCGGCGTAGCCAGCGCGCGCGAACCGCTCGGCGTAGCGGGGGTAGCCGAACGTCCCCTCGGCCGCGAACGTCGGTCCCAGCACGACCACCGGCGGCGTCGCGGGGCGATCCGGTCGGTAGAGCTGGCCGCGACACGTCCGGCCCCCGCTCTCGAAGGTGAGCGTCGTCGTCGCGAGGTCGAAGCGGCGACGGGTGCGTGTCGCAGTCACCGTCATGTTACAGCTCTTCCTCGAGCGTTTCGAGGACGCGCGTCGAGAACTCGGTCTCCGAGAGGCGGTACTCGCGCAGCCCCTCGAACCACTCTGCTTTAGCGTACCACGTGTTCATCACGTCGTCCTCGAACCGGAGGACGGTCGCCTCGACGCGACTCGGCTCCCACTCGTCTTCTTCCTCCAAGTCGAGAAACGCGTTCAACACTTTTCCCATCTCCATGTGATTGACCTCGTCGCCCGGATACGCGGTGATGTACGACAGTTCGACGGGGTCGACGTCCTCGATATCGTGGATGTCCACACCGAAGTTCCGCAGCTCCTCCTCCAGTTCGGATTCGTCCATCGTAGTTCGCCTTGCATCTCAGCAGTCAAAACCCTTGCCGGATCGGGAGCGGTCGCTACGCGGGGTGAAAATGAAGGGGAGGAGGGGGCCGTCAGTTCTTGTTGGGCTTCGGTCCGATTCCACCGCGGTCGATCATCGGAATCATCGTCGCCGGCTCCGGTTCCGGCTCCGGCTCCGGCTGGTCCCGGCGGCCGTCGGTCGTCGGTCCGTTACCGGATCGCGGCTGCAGCGGGATGACGGGATCGATGGTGATCGTCGAGCGGTTCTTTCGGGTCGTGCGTCGGGACGTGCTCATTGGGGTGTGTCGTATGCTGTGTCGGTTTCCGAACTTCACTGCGTCGTCGAACCACATTCAGCATACGAGTACGACGCGTTGCATCGTGTTTCCTCCAAAGCGCCCATCCATAATAAACCTTCATGATCGATACTGATGTGTCGCCGGGTCACACGTTCTCGTGGCTTACTGTCGTCATCACACTCCGACATGTTGAATGGGCCTGCCCGTCTCCACACTCGAAGACGTGTTCCGCATTGGCCCCATCGTCGCCGAGTCCGTGGTCGCCGGAGTGGTGGCACCAGCCACGACCGCGTCCGGGATGCCCCCGATGACGGTCGACGCACTCGTCGTCTTCGGCATCGTTCTCCTCGCACTCGCGCTGTTCGTGACGGAACTGGTCCCCATCGACGTGACTGCCATCTTTCTCATGGTGTTGCTCATGTTGCTGGGGAGCGATGGCGTGGCGAATTTCACTCACATCTCTACCGTGGAAGGGATATCCGGGTTCTCCAACCCCGCGACCATCACCGTCCTCGCGATGCTCATCCTGAGTTCGGGGATCAGCCGGACGGGCATCGTGCAGATACTCGGCCGGAAGATGGCCGCGTTCGCGGGCGAAGACCGCGACCGACAGTTGCTCGCCACCATCGGCGTCGCCGGCCCCATCTCCGGGTTCATCAACAACACGCCCGTCGTCGCCATCCTCGTCCCGGTCATCACCGACCTCGCACACGCGGGCAAGACCTCGCCCTCGAAGCTCCTCCTCCCACTCTCCTACGCCTCGATGTTCGGCGGGATGCTCACCCTGATCGGTACTTCGACGAACATCCTCGCCAGCGACGTGTCGGCCCGTCTGCTCGGCCACCCGTTCTCCATGTTCGAGTTCACGTCGCTCGGGGTCGTCGTCCTCGTCGCCGGCAGTCTCTATCTCATGACCGTCGGTCACCGTCTCATCCCCGAACGCGTCCCCGTCAAGGACGACTACGTCCAAGAGTACGCCATCGAGGAGTACCTGACCGAGGTAGTCGTCGAGCCGGACTCACCGCTAGTTGACAAGACCGTCGACACCGCGATCGAGCACGTCGACTTCGACGCCGACATCCTCCAGCTCGTCCGCGACGGCGAGGAGTTCATCGAACCACTCGCCCACATGATGATCCGCGGGGGCGACGTTCTGCGGCTCCGCGCCGACCGCGACACGCTCCAGCAACTGGTCGACCGCGACACGCTCAGCCTCACGGGTAGCCCACCCCGGACGGAGGCGGAGCTCGAACCGGACACCGAGGAGGTGCAGACGCTCGTCGAAGTCGTCATCCCCCGTGGCTCCTATCTCGCCGGCAAGTCGCTCGCGAGCTCTACCTTCCGACAGCGCTACGACGCGAACGTTCTCGCCTTCCGAAGCCGAGGGGAGACCGTCCGCGACCACATGGACCGCCGGCGCATCCGCGTGGGTGACACCCTCCTCGTTCAGGCCGCACCGGACAGCATCGACCGCCTCGCCGATAACGAGGACTTCATCGTCGCACACGAACCCGACGAGCCACACTACCGCACGGAGAAGATTCCCCACGCCATCGCCATCATGCTCGGCGTCGTCGGCTTCGCGGCCATTCCGTGGGCGTCGGTCGGCGATGCGCTCGCGGGCCTGACCGGCGTCCCTGCGTTCACGCGGCTCGCCGCCCTCTCCTTGCCCATCCTCGTCACCGCGCTCGCAGGTGTCGTCGCCATGGTCGTCACCGGAGTTCTCGCTCCGACCGAACTCTACGACGCCGTCGAGTGGGACGTGATCTTCCTCCTCGCGGGCGTCATCCCGCTCGGCATGGCGCTGGAACAGACCGGCGGGGCCAACCTCCTCGGCGCCCTCGTCGCCGCCACGGGGACCTACCTCCCGGCCGTGGGCGTTCTCTGGGTGTTCTACCTCGCCACCGGCCTCATCACCGGCGTCATCTCCAACAACGCGAGCGTCGTGTTGATGCTTCCCGTCGCCGTCGACGCGGCGACGCGTATCGGCGCCGACCCCTTCTCCTTCGTCCTCGCGGTCACGTTCGCAGCGTCGACGGCCTTCCTCACGCCCGTCGGCTACCAGACCAACCTCTTCGTCTACGGCCCCGGCGGCTACAAGTTCTCCGACTACGTCCGCGTCGGCGCCCCGCTCCAACTGTTCCTCTCGGTCGTCACCGTCGTCGGCATCGTCGCGCTCTGGGGGCTGTAGCTGCCGGACGTTTTTGGCTCCACCGCCCATGGAGTTCACCGTCGTCCAGAGCGACATCGCCACACAGTCCGCCGACGCACTGGTGAACGCCGCCGGAACGAGTCTGCGAATGGGCAGTGGCGTCGCGGGCGCCCTCCGCCGCGGCGCCGGCGACCCTATCAACGAGGAGGCCGTGTCGAAAGGCCCGTCGACCTCGGCGGCGTCGCCGCTGGCTTCGACTTCGAGACGGGCACCCGCCTCGTCTGCGAGGAGATTCGCGACCACGAGCCGGTGAGTCTCGACGACGTGCGCGTGATCGCGTACGGCACCGACGACTACGAGACGCTCGAACGCGTCGCCGCCGGCGTGCAGCGCTGATTATCGCACTGCGTCCGCGGCGTCGACGAGGCGCTCGACGCGGTCGACCGACACGGGATTTCCAGCCTCACCACCCGCTTCGAGCGCGCTTCCGACGATCACGCCGTCCGCGACCGAGAGCACGTCGCCCACGCTGTCGGCCGTGACGCCGCTCCCAACGAACACCGGCGCGTCGAGTCCCCGGTCGTCGCGGGTCGTCACCGCCTCCCGCACTACCCCGTGATCGGTCGCCTCCCCTGTGCCCGCACCGCTCACGACGACGCCGTCCGCGAGCCCGCGTTCGACCGCGTCGGCGAGCATTCCCGGCCCCGATCCCGCGCCGCCGTCCGCCCGCCCCAGCGGCGCCGAGTGCTTTACGCCCACGTCCGCCAGCACCCGCACGTCCGCGTCGAGTCGCTCGCGCAGCCGAATCGTCTCGTGGGCACGCCCCTCCAGCACCCCCTGATCGGCCACGCGCGCGCCGACGTGGACGTTGACGCGGACGAACGCCGCGCCCGTCGCGGCCGCCACGGCCACTGCGCTCGTCCCGTCGTTGCGGAGGACGTTCACGCCGACCGGCCGATCCGTCACCTCGCGGACCGTCGCCACGGCCGCCGTGAGCTCCGCGACGACATGGCGTGGCACCGACTCGGGGTGAAACGGCGCGTCCCCGAAGTTCTCGACCAACAGCGCATCGACGCCACCGGCGTCGAGGCGTTCGGCGTCCCGTCTCGCGGCCGCGTGGACGGCCTCGCGGTCCCCCTCGTCGTATCCGGGGGCGCCGGGGAGCGCCGGCAGGTGGACCATCCCCAGGACCGGGCGGTCGGCGCCGAAGACGGCTTCGACGTCCATCGTCACACCAGCCCCGCCGGCTCGGCGTCCAAGATTCCCCACTCGTGACCCGGGAGTATTCGGTCCGCCCGGTCGAGGACCTCGCCCACACTCTCCCACCACTCGAAGTCGTTCATCGCGATTCCCCTGATCCGCTCGCCGTCCGCCGGCACGTTGTCGAACGTCGGCACCGCGTCGGCGGCGACGACCGTCGTCTCGCCGTCAGCCTCCACCGCGACCGACTGGTGGCCGACCGTGTGTCCCGGGGTCGGGAAGGCCGTCACGCCCGGACAGAGTTCCGCCTCGCCGTCGAGCGGCGTCAGATCCACCGTCAGCCACGGTGGTTCCCGCCCCAGCGACTTCGCGTCGTAGCGGTCCGCGTGCATCGGATACGGCGCGATGGCGTACTCCAGTTCCCGCCGCTGGACGTAGATGTCGGTGTCGGCGTCGTCGAAGACGTCGAGGGTGTAGCAGTGGTCCCAATCGAGGTGGCTGAGGACGACCGCGTCGATTTCGCCGGGCGCGTACCCCTCGTCGTCGAGGATAGATTCGAGCTCCTGCCCCGGCTCACGGTGACACTCGTAGCTCGGATGCAACTCGGCCATCAGATCGACCGGGCCGAAGCCCGTGTCGGCGAGAATCGTCTCCTCGGCTTCGATCAGGTAGACGATGGACGGCGCCTCGACGACGCCGTCCGCGCCCTGGACGAGGATGTCCGCATCGACGCGGAAGGAGCCACAGCAACGAGGAGTGACTGTCGGAGCCATACACACCCGTGGCTCGGCGGCGGAATAAACGTTGAAAATGTGGTGTGGGAGTTCGCGCTACTCCGAGCCGAACATCTGGCGCCGGTTAGGCCGAAACCAATTAATATCTGCCCAAAGTTAGGCAATATACGGTGAACGTCAACGACACCAACAACACCCGTGGGAAGGTTGAACGGCAGTGGGAGATGCTCGAGGAGGCCGATATCGCGGATCGAGACCGGGAGACTATCCGAACGTTCGTGCGAGTCCACCGAAAGGGGAACCAGGACCTGGATCCAAACACGATCTACAGCGACCTCTCCACCCTCCGAAACGCATCCCTCAGAGCAGACGTACCGCTCGTCGAAATGACCCAAGTCGACTATCGCTCGCTCCTCAGAACACTCACAACGCCGGAGAGTCAGGGTGGATACGGGCTTGATCCCAGTAAATCGGGCCTTCGTGGATATAAGCGAGCCCTCAGCGTCCTGTTCGAATGGCTGGACGAGCAGCCCGACTTCGGAGATTTCAGTTTCCACGAGAACATCGAACTGCAATCGCAGAGTGCCGAGCGAATCAACGAAGAACAGATACTCACGCCTGAAGAGATCCAGGACCTCAAACAGGCCGCTAACAACCGACGGGACGCGACTTTCATCGAGTTCCTTCCGGACTCCGTCGCCCGAATCAGTCTGGCGACCCAGCTCAGAATCAAGGATATTCACGACCTCGACACTGACAAGCCCTACTTCACGCCGAATACCAACGGCATGGGACACAAGGGGGCTCCTGACAAGCGCTATCCGATCCTCCAAAGTCGAGCTGACCTCCGAACGTGGATCAACCACGTGCATCCGGACCCCCAGCCGGACGCTCCCCTCTGGCCCGTACTTCGAAACTACGATCCGGACAATCCCGAGGAATGCGCGGTCAGCAGCGATCGAATCCGCGACATCCTTCGAGGCTGTGCCCGGCGGGCAGGTGTCGATAAACCCGTCAACCCCCACAACTTCCGGCACACGGCCATCACTCGTCTGTCTCGCGATGGGTTCACCCCTCAGGAAATAAAACACCTGGCGGGATGGGCGGACGAGCGTATGCTCAAGAAATACGACCACACGACGGACCAGCAACGAAACGACCAGATTCGTCTCCGACTCGGGTTCATCGACGAAGAGGAGGCTGAGGTCGAGCCGTCCCAGCCGAAGAGCTGTGGGAACTGTCGCGAGCAGATTAGTCCTGCCGCTCGATTCTGCCCACGGTGTGGATCCCCCACGACTGAGAAGGCTCAGGCCGCCGTCGACGAGCAAGACGACCGAGTCTTCGAATCCGCTGCGATGGCCGATGGGGAGTTGGCCGAAGCCGTTCTCGAACTCCGCGACCTCTTCGAGGAGCATCCCGCGTTGCGAGGCGCGACCATCGACACCTGAACAGCTCACTGTTCGGTCTCCTCTTCCACGGTGTCGACGCCACCATCGGTCATCGCGAGTGCACGGCGTGCGTCCTCAGCAATCGGGAGATCCGAGTGGGCGAGAGTCTGTAACGTTGTGCTATTCTCTTTGACAACCTCGATAATGGAATCTCGGGCCAATTTCTCCGCACCCGCTGCTTGTTTCGTGCTCTGTTCGCTGTCCGTCTCTTCGGTCTCGTGTTCGGAATTCTCGTCGTTCATGCGGTTTTTGAGCAGGGCGGAGACCCCGCTCTTGCGATGAACTGGACGACCAAGCGGGCAAATCCCGGAGAGACGGCGCCCCGAAACTACTTTGTTAGTCGGAACCCGACTAACGATTAGCTGGGGCGGCCGTCTCGATTGGTCGGCCGGTCCGGTCTTGGTATTTCAGACACCGGCGACGTCTCCCGCCAAGGTTCGGTCGTCGGTGTCGGCCTCTGCCACTGCGTAGCCGTGTGTACCGATACATCGGGGTTTTCCGAGTATGGGTGGGCGTGGAAGCACCGAACGGTCAGCCGTGCCACCGTCGGTGTCCTCGCCACGATTTCGGCCACGTTCAGCTAAAGAACAATCCGCCACCGATAAAATTATTCCGGGGGACACAATCTGATTCATTAGGTGAATTTCGACTTGTATGAGTAATGATGATAATGAGGTTCCGGACCTCTTTTCTGGAGTTGAGAAAGCCAGAGGGGATATCTCGTATGAGTCGATACTACAGCCAGAAGACCGTCCCCGTGGAATCTTATCGAATACAGACAGGGAGTATCTGTGTGGCCTCCGCGAGTACTCCCACGACCAATCGGAGTTGAATCGCCGTCAAGCAATCAGAAAACGGACCATCAACGCACTCCGCGATTTCCATCTCCTTTGGCTCCTCCTCGACGACGCCGAATGGGACAAAATAGTCGAGGCGTTCGATCCCGACGAACTCAACCATACGTTTTCAGCGATGTTGGCGTTCATGTACCTAGGAATTGGTCAGGATACGGGACGAATGGAAGAGATCATTCAGAGGGGCATATTCCTCGGTGCGAACTACGACACAACCGGTCGATGGTCGGGGAAGGCGAACGAAGTGGATGTCTCCATCGATATTGAATACAGCCCGAATGTCGACGCCCTCTACGAACAGCTGCGGGAGGGCGAGAGTAGTGAACTAACCCCCGGTGAAATTGGTGCATTGGTCCGTGCAGGAAAGTTGGACGAGGAAGACCTAGAGGAGCTGGAGGAAAGCGAGGTGACGTTCCCCGGGGTCTCAGCAGGAGGTTCGTCGACTACTGAGGAAGACGAGGGCGGTGAATAGTTGGCGACTGTAGGCACTGCCTCTGACCGATGAAATTAGCAATCCCGGTATTGCTGGATCGCTATCGACCAATTGAGGATCGACTCGACCATTTCTGGTTCAAATATTGATCGGTGACCCGGCGATATATCCGGTCAAATAATTCACCCTCGGTGAGCTCCCAAGATTATGGTTCTCAGATCCCATTCAATACATCACCCCGACCAATCCCGATCAATACCCAGTACCCCGTCCGACCAACTTCCGACCAATCGCTAATACTTCATCCCGACCAACCCTCGACCAACCCCCGACCAATACCCACAGGCGTGCTGACCTGGTTGTCGTTCTGTTGAGCTTCTTTATTTGCTCACTCGCGCGATTCAAAACGCAACTCCGAGCTATCGTAGGAGTACTGCTTGATACTCTCAGTTTCGCAGTGTGAGCCCAACTCTGATGGCGGAATATACAGTTCCTCGTCCGATGGCTCGTCAAAGTGTTTGAGAAACGCGACACTCACATCTCGATCGTCTTCCTCTAACACATCGACGACAACGGCGAGGTCGGGATCGTCATAATCCGTTTTGATGACGTAGTCTCCAGGGACGAAGGGATAGTCCGCAAACTCCAGATTGGTATGCTTGTAGGTGTAGAGCGGGATTTCTTGATCGTCGCAGTATGAGGAGAGTTTGGCAGGGTGGATCGTCCGCCAATCGCTCGGGCCTTCGTCGAGAGAACTGGGGAAGGCAACGCTGACAGCCTCTCCATCGATAGTCTGACCGTAGACGCTCCCTTCCTTCTCTGGCGGGAGAACTTCAACTACGACGGCGACCGATGCATCCGGATCTTCAGCCTTCCTCACCCGGTCTCCCGGCGTGAACGGATTCTCGGGTTTTTGATTCAGATGGGCCGTGTTCGGGCCGAGATCGTGCAGTTCGTTCATCTGACGGGCGGCGAGGTGGGACAGCTTCGCTGGTTCCTCTCCAGAATAGGTGTTTTGGGTCTCGACCTTCGATTTGAGCGTCTCGACACGCTCCCACCCGAGGAGGATAAGACCATCCTCGTTGTCCCGATGCCAAACCATAGCAATTATCTCGTCCTCAGAGTCGTTCTCGAGGAGAGTTGCCGGCTGGAACGCCGAGAGGTCCCTGGAAGTCTTCACATCGATCTCATAGCCGAATACTTCGAAGTCATGGCCGGCGAAGCTTTCTGGGTTGCAGCGGCGAATCGCCTCTTCGTTTTTCCACTCCCACAGCTCCACCGGCAAGTACTCCCGACAGAACTGCTCAAAGGCTAACTCCCCCAAGTTCCCGATCCGCTTACTGTCGATATCGTCTGCTCCTTGGATTACCGCTTGGTGGTGGGCTCGCTCTCGATCAATTGCATCGGGGGTATAGAGATACACGCGTTGAACGACATCGCATCATCTCATGAAGGTATTGGCGCCTCTATATTTGCTGAGGTAAAAATAAGCCTGTTCACCGGCTTTCATCCCTACGTCGGCATATATTCAAAAGAAGCTCTCTAATCCTATCGACATAACCCGTTGCATCGCTCTTGACGACTCTTTGCTCCGTTTTTCGGTGATCTCGCCAGAGAATTCTTTCGCTTCTTGCCTGGATAGCTCGTCGGTTACTGCCTTCTCATATACGTCTTCAGGGAATCTAAGCAATTTAATCCAAGATTGGATCATATCCTCCATGGCTTGTCTTCGCTGCTCATCTGGTGCCGTATATACTATTTCGAAGTGACCAAAGTCTTGTATCAGAGATACCCGTTCTTGTTCCAGTTTGTCATTCTGTATCTTACCAGGAGAGTCAACAGATACTCCCCCTTGTGCATATTCAAGAAAGTCCATCAGCCGGGGGACCAGCTCCTTGAATATACTGCGTCCAGAATCAGTGTGCTTCGTAGGAGCCATCTTGTTATTGTGTATTGCATCATGGCAATCTTCGCAGATGGATATTAAATTGGATTTTTTGTGTGTTCCGCCCTTCGATTTCGGAACAATATGATGCGCGTGAAGGTTTGTATTCTGATTATTCCCCCCTGATCTCCCACAATTTTGGCATTTGTAGTTATCTCTTTCATAGACCTCTTTCCTCCTGCAATCCCAATCTGGTGGGTAATCCTCCGACATGTCAATAATTTATATCCACCTTGTTGAAAAGGTTAGTAATTACCCAACTTCAGTTCCAATTATCGCCTCTATTTACCCTTCGAGATGCTCATAGAACGTTCGGGGATCGACAATATCGAATCCACGGAAAGAACCAAAATCGAGCAGATGACTGTCCCCCGAAACCAGATAATCCACACTACCCGCGACAGCCGCCTCAAGGAATTTGTCGTCGTCCGGGTCGTCTTCGACGGCTGTAATGTCCTCTTCGGGAGCAACGAACTCCGCGAAATAGCGGATTGTCTCGACTTCTTTTTGAATATCTGCTTCGCTCATATGGAACTTTTCAGGGTATTTGAGTAACGTCTCTCGGAATTCGGTCAAGGTAGCGACCGAGACCACGAGTTGGTAGTCCCCTCTAAACCCAGCAACGAGCACCTCGTGGGGAACGCCAGTCGAAATGACACCCGAAATCAAGACGTTCGTGTCGAGTACCGCTTTCATTCAGCGTTGCTCCGCGCTTCGTGGACGAGCTCGGTTACGTCGTCCATCGACAGTTCGACCTCGTCGGCTCGCTCTTCGACACGCTGTTGGAACTCTTCGACCGAGGGGAGCTCGACTTTCTTCAGCACGAGGCCGTATTCGGTGGGAACGACCATCAGCTTCGTTCCCTGTTCTAGGCCGAATTCCTCTCGAAGCCGGCTCGGGATCGTAATCTGGCCCTTGGACGTCACGGTCGTGATTTCTGGATTATCGGTGCTCATGGCTATGTAAGAATTCCTTACGAGTGGATAAGAATCTTCGGATGGACGGTATTCACATCGTGACTGCCGGCTCGTCGAGCCCGACGACTACCACGGCGTTGGCCACACTCACGATTGTATCGAAAGATGAACTAAGCAAGCTGAAGCGGGTAGACACATCACAGCTATCAACCAAGCGTTGGAGCGGATAACACTCTATTATCCGCGCGGAATCGCTAACTTCCGTGGTTGGTATCTCGGCTCAAGAATTCCTCTTTGGTGAGTATCTTAAGTTGTGACACGCTTAGATCTCGCTCCACCAGTTCCTCAATTCTATCTCTTGCTGAGATTATATCGTCTTCATCGGACGATACCAGTGTGTTTGTTCCGTTCTGGTCTGCCCAGTCCGCAGCGTCACAAATCACTTTCCGGTCATTCCCGTTCGTCACACAACCTCGCAAATTCCCGAGTAAAGTGGCACTACGGTCTCCGCTCCACACTGTATCGATTATTGCATCCGGCTCTTCGAGGAGCTTGTCTTTTCCTTGGCGGAGTTGCCGTTCTTTTTCACTCAGAAATTTCAAGACATCTCTGTCGGACTTCATCTCCCGTAGGTCCGAAAGGAGCTCGGCGCAGTACATTCGGTCATTCCGCGAGAGATTGATCGACTGTGGTGGCTCCCAGTCGTCCAAGTCTCCCCTTTTGTGCTCTTTGAGGACGGACCTGACTAGTTCTTGCCTGCGATCTTTGACGTTTTCAAATTCGCGCTTGACTGTTCTACTGATTACGTTCTCTGCTCGGTGGGCTTTGAGAAGCTCTTTCGCGCTTCCATCGTCCTGCTTCAGAACGAAGTCCAAAAGAATACAGGTATCGCTGAATGCAGCCTCAAATGAGGGTTGTACCGACGACATCTCATTCTGCACTTTCTCGTCCCTCTGCGACGCTGAGGAACTTTTCTCCTTTCTCCTCAAACGTCTCTGACTCGTCCTCGTAATCTTCCAAGTTCGGGATGAGATTCACTGAAGAACAGATTTGTTTCTTCGTATCGTGCTCCCTTTCGAAGGTCTGACGTAGCCTCGTCAGCTGATTTGGGGATGTTTGATAGATATCTTCCGTGTTTGGACCAACGGCAGTCTCCAGGGAGATATTGTGGGCTAGAATTAGCCAAACATGTTCGATATAGTGATCTTGCAGCTCACTTATGGCAGTCTGATGGCCTTTTTCCAGCTCATCTCCAGAAATGTCTGCCAGGACCATCATCGCATCCTCTAATAGTCCCATGAACTTCGAAACGATCTCGTAATCGCCCTCAAATTCTTCATTGATTAATACCTCTCCTTTGAGATCGGCGGAGATTTCACAAACTTCGTTGTACGTCTCCTCTCTGGCGGGATTTCGCCCATGGAAGATTGCCCCCTCTACGTCATCGATGATTTGCAGCAGCCGAATATTATCGAGATAGAGCTCTCGGTATTGCTCCGGGGCAGAATGGGTGTAGAACTGCTCAAGGAAATCGAGGAAATCTGCATCCCACCATTCACTCAGAGGTAAGTCGTGCTCAGCACTCAAAAAGAACTCCACATACTCCGAAATTGATGTCTGGATTAGCGGAGCAGCTGATGGCCTATCAGTGAAGAATGTCTTTCCAGTATCTGGGCCACCCGGCCCAGCAACTGCACTAGCCCCCCATTTGAACCAGCTATACGTGATTGGGTTCTGGTTCTCTTGAGTGAAGTTATCGATAGCCAAGTAGAGGTACTTTTGTCGCTTTACAGGATCCGTAGATTGTTCTAAACCTTCCTCCTCCAGCGCATTCTCTAGCGCTGTCTCTATCTTTGATAGAATAGCTCCCTCAGTGGGCCGAGCATCATGCCCGTACCCCTGGATTCGTGGACTCATATGTATAACCCTACCTCAGGACATTCAATTCCTGATCGGTGCAGGCTAACCTTGTCGATATTGTATATGGCAAAGACATAAAAATCCACCCGAAGTCAATCATGCCGATTAACAAGGCACCTGTAGTGAATGGCGATCATCTTCCAATATCATCTGTATATTGCAGAAGTGGTGTTAGTTCGATAGCGTATTTTTTGAGCAGATTTTCTAGGATGACCAAACGACTTGGACAACAACTCGTTTAGTTTTCTCTGAACACCCCTGATTTTGGATCGATTTCGGCCAGATGAGCGAAAGAACTAGACGTGTTGGCCTGTATATCCGGGTATGGTTCGCGTCGACGATTCAGGAGGGGTGACCAAGTGCTGGTTGGACCGAGAGGAGATACAGAAGCTCGAGGAAGTAGCAGCGCAGTCGGACTGGCAGCGAGAGGTAGCGATCCAACTGATGGGACGGTGCGGATTCCGAGCTGACGAGGTCAACTATCCAGGTGACAGCCACCTTCGGTGGTCCGAGAAGGGTGACTGCTGGTTCGTCGAGGTTCGTGGAAAGAACACCAGTGGTGGCGATCCCAAGCTCCGTGATGTCTGGATGCCGGAAGACGTCGAGTCGAACGTCCGCCGGTTCTCGCGAGAACGCGAACGTCGGACTGGCGAGTCGTGGATAGACGCCTCGAAGTCGAGCATCCGACGGTGGGTGAAGGAAGCGGCTGCTGAGGTTGCCACCGAAGCGGCTCAGCCAGAGCGATGGCAGGCAGTGTCGAGTCATGACCTTCGTCGGTCATGGGCGACACACCATCTGGTCGAGCGGCAGGTCGACGTACGGACGATGATGGCCGTCGGCGGATGGAGTGACTACTCGTCTATTGAGCCGTATCTCGCGGAACCGACGGAGGGCCGAATTGGAGCTGCGATGCAGTAGGGGGTAACATATACCTGCGTCTGGGTGAATCTATTCTCTATCTCGCCGGGATGATCCAGCGAGAATCTCTGATGATTTCCGATAATCCCTATGAATTCATCCCGGGGTAGTCTCTGAGCCACAGAAACCCGATCTGCTTGCTAAAGATTCCGTGACAAAAGCAGAACAGGCAGAGTTTTCACTCGAGGTCCGGTGGCATGAAGTGGCTTCTCACGGCTCACCAGCAATCTCCCTGCGCCAACTGTTCTATTGTATTTTCTCGGTTCGCAGTCTTCTCAGAACTGTCTTCCCTGAACATCTTCTGTGCGATTGCATTTAGGCTCCCATCGGTAAACTCGGTCAGTCGGTCGTAATTGTCCAGCCGGTTCCGGCCCTCTAGCATCATCTGACCGAGCTCCTCAAGAGTCTGTCGAGGGTAGCGCGGCGACTGAACAGCCTCGGTGAATAGCTCAGGATTGCGCTTCAGTTCCTGATACCAAACGGTGTAGAGCAGCATCTTGTGCGCGTGAGTTGTCCGCTTTGGGAGCGTAAGCTCACAGTTATACGTCTCCGCCAGTTGCTGTAGCCCCTCCCGGTACGGCTCCAGCACGGCAGCGTAGTGGTCCTCGACGAGACACGGATAGAGGAGGCTTTCGGCGATAATCGGCTGTGAACCGGATAGAGCCTCGAAGACGTCTTGGACGAAGTAGAACGGCGGAACACCGTCACCTCCGAACTCGACATCCAGCGCAAGCACCAGCGCGGGGCGGGCGAACAGACACTCGAACGCCTGCCCCCCGTTTAGATACGAAGCGTGAGCTTCTGGGGCGATTCTCAGCGCTTCCATCAGGTAGTCGCTGACCGCTTCAAGAAGCTCTGCCGAATGAAGCTCACGGTAGTACTCCCTCGCCGTCGGAAGCAGTCCATCAGTATCGAGCCGAAGGTCGGTCCCGCTCGTTGCGGACAACTGATCGGTGATATGCGCGCGGACATACCCGGACTCGATACCAACCCAGTAGTTCTCAAGATGGTCGACAAGCTCCTGTGTCCGCCCCGGGTCGGGCGGCTGTGCGACCAGATGTTCCAAGTTCGCTTTCGAGAGTTCAAGGCTGTCTTGCAGCTGTTTGTGCGGCGAACTCGCTGAACGCCCACCACCGCGTCCGGTGCTGACACTGCGTTTTCCCGGACTACCGTCATCCGTCTCCTGCATCGCCTCGTCTTCGGATTCACCGATTAGCGCTTCGAGGTCTGTGGCCGCCTCCGAGAGCGAGTGCCCCGCTCGGGTATCCCCGTGGAAGATAAGGTTCCAGATGAGCGTCTGGACCCCCTCCCGACCGCCGGAACTCAGCATGTCGTGTGTCGACCGCGTGTACGGCGTCGGCTCTGACGTTACCTGCCGATAGGTGGACCGGCGGCCGTCGGCCAGTGCCACCTGAACGATTGCCGCACGCCAGGTGGTCGGCACAGCTGCCGTTCCGTAGATTCCATCGGCAGGAACGTCGTCCGGAGTGTCGGCTGCGGACGCCCAGGTCACCGCGAACTGGCTTTCCTGGGTGAGTCCGTGGAGCTGCGTTTCCGTCCCGCGCAGTGACGTTTCCTTCGTGTCGGCAACAACGACGCCCAGTTGGGCGGTGTCATCGGTACTCGACTCAAGGTAGACGTCCTCGAGCTGTAGTTCAGTCCGCTCAGTATCGGAAGATCGGTCGAGGTCCGCATATGAGCTGGTTGAAAGGGCGTCCGCCTCGATTGGGTCGCTAACTGTGATCGGGAAGTTGTCGTTCTGGAGCAGGGGCGGACCGTCGGCAAAATAACCGGGGTCGGATTCGATCCGGAGGATGCCGGCCTCGAGGTTGCCGGTTTCCGCCGTCGACAGCAGTGCAGCTCCAGTTATGTTCGTGCTGCCGTAGAAACACCCGCTCCAGTCCGGTCCCTGGAAGTCCATCCATTTGGCGTGGATCCACCGCGAGCGATCGTACTCTAACCGCCGGACGGTCACCGGTCGTTCGATGGTGTCGAGCACAGCCGGTAGGTCGATATGAGTGGTTCCCTCATCGATCAGGAGTTCACAACTCGCGGGGTCGATCCCATCGATGATGTTGGCCACAGAAGCCGCCGACCCAAAGAACGGCGCCGCCAGACGAACACGTTCAACGCCTTCGATAGCCGACGTGATCTGATTGAGAATCGGCTCTTCGAGGTTGGACATGAACTGCGTGGACTGCGAGCCCGAAGCGGATACCTCATCGATCCACGACCCCGCCTCGAGTAATCGAGACAACTGCGTCCCGGCATCTCGGCCGACGTAGTCGCGGCGAAGGGCAGAGATAAACTCGAGAATATCCCGAACAACTGGCGTCAATGGGTCAGTGTCCGCATCCTCTCGGTCGAGTGTGTATGTGGCTCCGAGCTGTGCAGCCGACGTGATTTCATTGAGCGTAAGGTTCGCCGATGAGACCGTCGCAGAGATCCGGTCTTCGCTCGTGCTGACCGCGATTTTCGGATGGAAAACGCCATCGACATCGACCGGTTCGAGATAGTACCCGCCGCCGATTGATCCAGGCTGCCACGTCCCGTCCTGAAGGTTTTCTTGATACCGGTCATGGTCCATCAAGACCACTGGTGTGGCGACGCCGGCATCGCTGAGTTCGCGGCTAAGATGCTCGGAGTAGAATCTCGCATCGAACGGGAACGTCGTCAGCATCGTGTACTCTGCTGTATCTGGCGCTATCTCGTCGATAAGGTTCACTCTCCGCTCACCTCCCGACGACCTCGCGTCAGGATATCATGCCCGGCCTCAGTGAGCATCGCATCGTTTCCTGTCTCAGTGAGGAGGCCGATATCGAGCAACATCTGTTGCATCAGCCCATGCCGGAGGTACTCCCGCCGGAGTGGGCTGGTGCCGCTTTCGTAGCGGTAGGCATCCCGGTCGGCCATGTACGAAAAGGCCAGCTTGATCGGGTTGTTATTCCCCGATCGGTCTCTGACGACATGGTCGTGGACGTCGATTACGAGGTCGGTTATGACGCTACGGGCGAAGTCCGCAAGCGGCATTTCGTCGGAACAGTCACTCACGTACGCCTCGATCGTCGGCAGCGAGACACGAGCGCCGCCGTGTTGTGACTGCATGTAGGTGCCGACCAGTGGGTGGCGGTCGACGAGCGTACGATAGCGTTCCGAGAGTAATACGAGCACGCTCAGGCTGAGCCCTAAGGACTGCTGCCATGCCGCCCGGACCTCCCCCTGCGGTGCGACGCTATCGACTGGTTCGACCACTTGGCGAAGCGCCCGCACGAGTGTACTCAACTGGACCGCTGGCGTCGTTGCCTCCCACTCGTCAGCGACGCCGGTCGAAATCCGCGAGCGGAGGTCTCCGAGCGACGTGAGCTGGCCGTCAGTGCGCTCCGGAATTACAATCTCCGGCGTAGCGACCGGTGTCCGTCCATAGAGAGCCAGTTCTCTCGTGACGCGTTCCTGGGAAGCAGAATCACTCCCAGTCGTCAGAGAGATATCGAACGCGGCAGTCACACTGTGGTTGATCTGGTCGGTCAACAGCGAACCGAACAGCCGCTCGCTGGGCACTGGCTGGGGCAGCGCCCGTTCGAGGTACTCACACAACAGCCAGAGCTGCTGCCGGAGCAGGACGGCAGCGAACTCCTGAAGCCAGTACGTCCTGGCAACGGTTCTGAACTCCTCGAATACGGTCTTCGCGACCGTATCTAGTTGATACGTTCCATCGTCCGGGGCGGAATGGTACTCCTGTGTAGTCTGAAGGATGAACAGCGACCAGGCGCGCTGGAGGCGGAGGATCTCGCTTTCGACGTCATCGCGGAACCCCACGTCGATGTCGTCGCGCAGGTCCTCGGTAGACGCCTGTTCGGATGTTTCATACTGCAGGTAGGGAAAGACGCGCGTATCTAGAGACTCGGGAAGTGGGTCAAGTGTCGCCGTGTTTGCCTCCTCATCCCAGGAGAGAAGCCCGAGGAAGGCCCGAGTTAGAACCGCCTGCTCTGGCGTCTGTGTCTCGTCTGCCGTGTAAAGTGTCTGCAGACTCAGGAAGCTTGCAAACGCCTCAAGGTCCTCCTCGCGCACCGTCTCGTTCCGGAGGCACTCGATGAGCCGGTCGCGGAACTCGCCAGCCAGCTCATCGACGGTTTCTGCGAGCTCTTTCCCGGCTGTGGTGAGCGTAGGGTCTCCTTCGCGGAGGAGTAGATAGTAGCGGTTCGTCTTGGTGAGTTCCACCGCGTTGGCTCCGTCCCGAAGGGTGAAGGCGGACAGGTCGACCGGGTCGGTCGCCAGTAGCTCGTCTATATCGATTCGTAGCTTCCCGACGAGCCCGCTGGTTCCGGACTCAATATCGTGCTCCTGTTGGTATCGGAGAGTCGTCAGTGCGAGGATTTTTTCGAGTGTGTAGAGTGTCTGGGTCTTCGTTTCAGCCGTCGCATCGGCAAACGTGGGATGTGTTTCAACCAGGTGCTGGCCCCAGCAAAAGACCGAGAGATACCGGCCACGGAGGGTGACATCCGTGGTAATCGCTCGTGTGATGTCCCCCAGAATCCCGTTGCGAACGGTCCCCGCCCGGAGCGGTTGCGTCGGCCCACCGGAGTCGAGGATCCTCTCCGACCAATCCGGGTCGAGAGCCATGCGCCATCCCTCTATCGCCATCAATAAATCAGTACGGGCAGCTCTGGAGGCTCTGCTGAAATTATTGATCAGTGACGGGTTACAATAGCCTTGCCGAATACGCTCTCTGAATTCATCGGTTTTTGAGTAGGCTGAAACATCGGAACCGGCCGGTTCCTCGTTAGCTGTCGTCGGCAGTAGCAGGAGAGTGTACGACATCCCCGAGGGATCGCACCAACTGTACCCCGTTCTCGTAGTCGGTGGTGATTCGATACTCGTCTTCGCTCCGTGTAACGACTCCAATACTCGGGTGAGCGAGGAGTTGAAGAGCCGACTCGATCTCCCCTGTGGTCGGGATCTCTTCAGAGTCCTCCATTCCGACGACGATCCACCGGACATCCGCCGCAGTCTCGACGGGTCCGTCAGCGCGTTCGAGAGCACGGATGACTGCAAGGAGGGTCTCTCCAGCGTCGATCCGATCCTGGATGTACCCGTCGAGGAGGTCGAGACGATCGTCCTGGAAGGCACCGGACTGGGTTAGTAGCGCCATAGTCTCCTCCGGGGGAACCGCAAATCGGTCTCGGCGGTTGAGGAGTTCGATGAGGTCGTCGACAGCGATGGTCGTCAGTTCGTTCGTCTCAGCATTGTCGATGACCTTGGGGGAGAATCCTGGGGCGACGACAATAGCGTGGTCTGCCCCGCGCTGACGGCGATGTTTGTCGACATTAGTGACTTCGAGGGAGTTCACTGTCCCGTTGCCCCGGGCTTTCACCTCCACTACCACGTGTTCGGGGGACCGGATTTCGACGTCGGTATCGCCCCCGCCTTCGATCCAGTCAGCCGTACACCCGAGGCGGGAGAACGCTTTCGCGACGAGCTGCTCAAACTTCTGATGGGAGTTCCCATCCGTACTGGCCGCTCGAAGTTGGTCGGCGAGAGCTGGGGTTGGTTCGTCGTCTTGGTCGTCGACCGGGTGGACACGCTCCCCGGCATTAGTGAGGTCAGCGATGGCGGTCTCGACAGAGTCCTCCCCAGCAAGTTGATCGAGGCGCTTGTCAGCGACCCGGGTGTAACCTTGGGGTCGATAGGTTTCGTCGTAGCCCACGAGAGCGTTGAACTCCTCGATGTCGACGTCTACTTCCTCGACGTCAGTCAGGAAGGTCATGTACTCCCAAGGACTCTCATCGTCCCACCGGTCGTGGTCGACGTTCTCCTTCCACAGGTGCTCCGCGAGGTCGCGGTCCCGCTTCAGCAAGAGCACTTGCCCGCGAGCGACGAACCCACTGTCGTGGTAGACGAGGGCGATATCGTTGCGGTCGACGTTCTGCCACGTTCCATCCACTGAGGTGCCCCAGACATGGATCCGGTCGTCCTCGGAGGTCGTCCGGAACAGTTCGATTTCCTCGTCGGAGAGGTAGTCCTCGACGTCGTCTATCGGGTGGCCATCCTTGACGAACCGTTGATAATCCTGGTAAGCGTCGTCGCGACCAGCGGGGAGGATAACGATCCCGGTCATCTCTTATCACTGAATCGAGGCCAGTTCTCAAATAGTTGGTTACGGCATCGAAGAATTGGAACCGCGGTCGAAGAAAGGTCTAGGACGCCCCAGAGGCGATCGAAAATATGGCCAACCGGAGTCAGGTTGTCGTGAGATTGTAGGTTGTCCTCAAAGACGACTGACCGACTGCTGTGCGTGTTCAACCACCGGGACGCTGCTATTATTATGCACGGGAGGATTGCTTGAGTTATGGCTGACAACGACCAGGCGACGCTACCTGGTACGGAACCGGATCTACTCACGCTTGATATTCTGGAAAAACATCTGTGGGCGGCCGCGGACAAACTCCGTGGAAGCATCGACTCGGCTGACTACAAGAACTACATTTTCGGGCTGCTGTTCCTCAAGCGGGCCAACGACCGCTTTGAGGAGGAGACCGAGGAGGTCGCCGAGGATCTCGGGATTCCAGTCGAGACCGCCAGAGATGACCGAGACCTCCACGAGGAGTTCTGGATCCCGGAGCGCGCTCGGTGGGATCACATCAAGGCCCAGGAGACCGACGTCGGCGCGGCGCTGAACAAGGCCCTCGCGGCGGTCGAAGACGAGAACGACCCCATCGCGGACCGCGTGCTCACCACGGTCGACTTCAACGACAAAGAGCGCCTGCCCGACGCGTTGCTCTCCGATCTCGTCTCGCACTTCTCGAAACACCGCTATCGGAACGAGGACCTCAAAGATCCCGACATCTTCGGGCGAGCCTACGAATACCTCATCCGTGAGTTCGCGGACGACGCCGGCAAGAAGGGCGGCGAGTTCTATACGCCGCGGGAGGTCGTCCGTCTGATCGTCAAGTGCGTCAATCCGGAGCCAGGCCACCGCGTCTACGACCCTTGCTGTGGCTCCGGTGGGATGCTCATCTACTCCGCTGAGCACATCCGTGAGCAGGGCGGCGACATGACGGACATCTCGCTGTACGGCCAGGAGAAGAACCTGAACACGTGGGCCATCGGCCAGATGAACGTCCTGCTCCACGAACTCTACGACGCCAAGATCGAGAAGGGCGACACGATCACCGACCCCAAGCGCGTCACCAAGCACGACGAGCTGGAGGTGTTCGACCGGGTCATCGCGAACCCGATGTGGAACCAGAAGGAGTGGAACAAGGATTGGGTACAGGACAACGAGCCGTACAACCGCTTCCCGTACGGACTGCCGCCGTCGAACCGCGGCGACTGGGCGTGGATTCAGCTCATGATCGCCTCGCTCAACGAGACTGGAAAAGCGGGCGTCGTCATGGACAACGGCGTGCTGTTCCGGTCGCGCTCGGAGAAGAAGATCCGCAAGCCGGTTCTGGAAGACGACCTCGTCGAAGCTGTGATCGCGCTACCGGAGAACCTGTTCTACAACACCTCATCGCCGGGGTGTATTCTGATTCTGAACAAGGACAAGCCCGAGGAGCGTGAGGGGAAGGTTCACTTCATCTACGCTGAGGATCAGACGCTTCGTGAGTCCGACGTGCAGGTGTTTGAGGAGCTTTCGAACCAGAATCAACTGACCAACGAAGGCGTCGAGTACCTCGCCGAGACGTTCCTGACTGGGCGTGAGGAAGACCATCACAGTCGGCTTGTTGATTTAGATGAGATCGAGGAGAACGACTGGAATCTGAACGTCCCCCGGTACGTTGATACGACCGAACCAGAGGAGCCCATCGACGTCAGTGAGAAGTTACGGGAGTTGGATAAACTGGCTGAAAAGCGGCGTGAGACTGACGCGGAGCTACAGCGCTACATGGAGGAATTGGAGTACCGATGAGCGTTGAGAGCCTACCAGACGAAGGGCAATTCAAGGAAGTCAGGGTTGGTCCTCGAACATATATTATCCCGCAGGATTGGGAAATAACTCAGATCGATGAGATTGCGAACGTAGAATACGGAAAATCCTTACCAGAATCCGAGGGAGAAATACCAGCAATAGGGTCAAGCGGAATTTATGATACGGTCGGGGATTCGCTTATTCAGCAGGACACAATCGTAATCGGTAGGAAAGGATCGGCGGGAGAAGCTTATTTTGTGACGGGGGGATGCTGGCCGTCTGATACTACATTTTATCTCACTGACTTCGATTCAGATTTGGTTGACATCAAGTTTCTCCATGAGTATATGAGTTATAATTCGTTGGCTGAAGAGATAGAACAGACGACGCTCCCCAGCCTTGACCGCAACCGCTTGGAAACCTATCGGGTATTAATGCCCCCCCTTTCTGAACAGCGTCGCATCGCCGACATCCTCTCAATTGTCGACGAGCAGATTCAACAAACAGACAAGATTATCAAGAAAACGAAAAAGCTGAAGCAGGGACTGATGCAGGATCTATTCACAAAGGGTCTGAACGATAACAAGTCTACCAAAACACGCTTGGGAGCAAAGGTCAGAAAAATGCCTCAGCACTGGGAAGTCGTTCGCTTGAGTGAAATATCTAACATAAAGAGAGGTGCATCACCACGACCGATAGGGAATGACGAGTACTTCGGTGGGGATGTTGGCTGGATTAGAATTTCAGACATCACGCAGACGAACAGCAAATATGTAACTGAACCGTCGGATCGCCTGAGCGAATTAGGCGTCTCAGAGAGCGTTTTGATTGAGCCGGAAACTCTTGTGCTGAGCATCTCAGCAACCATAGGAAAGCCAGCTATCTTACGTACGAAGGGTTGCATTCACGACGGGATAGTAGCTCTTCGAAACCTGCGAGAGAACGTGGATATTGAATATTTATACTACGCACTACAGGACTTGCAACCACGCATTCAAGCTCAAAACCAGCGCGCCGCTGGACATCAGACTAACGTGAACTCGAAAGTCGTAAGACAAAGTGAAATACCACTACCTCCTCTGGAAGAACAAAAAGAGATTGCTGAGATCTTAGGCAAGGTGGATATGAAACTAGAAGATGAAGAAGATCAATTAAAGGCGCTCAAGAGTCTTAAACGCGCATTGATGCAGGATCTTCTCACCGGAAAAGTCCGCACGCCCCAAGACATACTCGATTGAGATTTTATGCCCGACGAGTACGCCGAGTCCGAACGGCCCGCTCTCGATGCACTCCAGCAACTCGGTTGGGAGATCGTCGACCAGCAACGTACAAATTGGCACGACCCCCGCGAAACCGAGTCCTCGGCTGTACTCGAACCCCGACTACGCAACGCCGTCAAGCGCCTGAATCCGTGGCTCAACGAGAACAATCTGAACAAAGCTGTCCGCAAGATAACGCAGGTTGCTGGAACGGGTACGATGGACGAGAACGAGCAGATCCACGAAAAGCTCGTTCGACACATCTCCGTCGAGCAGGATCGCGGTCACGGCAAGCAACACCAGACGGTTCAGTACATCGACTACGAGAATCCCGAGAACAACGACTTCTTCGCGCTCAACCAGTTCCGGGTCGCCGGGCCGGTGGAGGTCGTCAAACCCGACATCGTGCTGTTCGTCAACGGCATCCCGCTGGGCGTCGTCGAGTGTAAGAGCCCACAGATCCCCGAGCCGCGTTCAGAGGCGCTCGATCAGCTTACTCGCTATCAGAACGAACGCGACGGTGACTCCGAGGGTGCTGAGGAGCTGTTCCGATACAATCAGTTCTCGGTCGCCACCTGGATGGAAGGTGCGGTTATGGGCACGTACGGAACGCCGAAGGATCAGTACAAGCCCTGGCGAGACGCCTACCCGCTGGAAGACGACGAACTCATCGAGTTGTTCGACCTTGACGGCTACCTCCCGGATCAGTACCGGATGCTGTACGCGCTGTTCGAGCCCTCGCGCCTGCTCGACCAGTTACGCCACTTCACGGTGTTCGAGAACCGGCAGAGCGGCGCGACCAAGATGGTCGCCCGCTACCAGCAGTACCGGGCGGTCCGGAAGGCCCTCGAACGGATCGACAAGCGGGGCCGTCACGAGGCGCAAGGTGGCGTCGTGTGGCACACCCAGGGCTCTGGGAAGTCGCTCACGATGCTCTTCCTCGCGCTGAAGCTACGCCGGAACGAGGACGATCCGACGCTCCTGCTGGTCACGGATCGCCGGGCGCTCAACGACCAGATCCACGCAACGTTCGAACGCTGTGGGTTCCCGAATCCAAAGAAAGCCGAGAGCATCGAGGACCTCCGCGACCGACTCTCATACGACGCGGGCGAGACGATCACAACGCTGATTCACAAGTTCCAGACCACGGATGACGAAGAGGACTTCCCGGTGCTCTCTCGCAACGAGAACGTCTACGTGATGGCCGACGAGGCCCACCGGACGCAGGACAAGGAACTCGCGAACAACATGCGGACGGCGCTTCCGAACGCCTTCTACGTCGGATTCACCGGGACACCCATCGAGAAAGACGAGCGCAACACTCGCCGGACGTTCGGGAACTACATCGACACGTACACTATCGACCAGTCGCTGGAAGACGGCGCGACGGTCGAGATCCTATATCAGGGCCGCCTCGCAGACATCCACCTCGAAGGCGAGACGCTCGACCGCCTGTTCGATCGCATCTTCTCGGATAAGACCGAGGAAGAGAAAGCGGAGATACAGAAGCGGTACGCCCGCACCCAGGACCTCGCTGAGGCGCAGCCCCGCATCGACAGGGTCGCGCTGGACATCATCGAGCACTTCGAGAACGACGTCCCTGATCTGTTCAAGGGCATGGTCGTCACCACAAGCAAGGAGGCCGCGATCCGGTACAAAGAGACCCTCGACAGTTTGAATGGTCCGGAGTCACGAGTCATCGTCTCCGAGGGGCACAACGACCCAGAGCACATCAAGCAGTGGACTCCCAGCGACTCCGAGAAGAGCCAGTACAAGGAGTCGTTCGTCGACCCGAACGGTGAGGTTGAGCTGCTCATCGTCTGCGATATGCTCCTGACAGGGTTCGACGCACCGGTGGCCCAGGTGATGTATCTCGACAAGCCGCTACGAGAGCACAGCCTGTTGCAGGCGATTGCCCGCGTGAACCGACCGTTCGAAGAGAAGACACACGGACTCATCATCGACTACTACGGCGTCTCGGACGAGCTGAAGGAGGCACTCGCGATGTTCAGCTCCAAGGACGTCGAACGGGCGATGGTGCCCGTCGAGGACAAGCAGCCCGAGCTTGAGGCGGCTCACAGCAAGGCGGTCGCTTTTTTCGAAGATCTCGACGACGTTGAGCAGTGCGTCCAGTCGCTCGAACCGGAGGACCGTCGGATCGAGTTCAAGAACGCATTCAAGCGCTTCTCGAAGCTGATGGACATCGTCCTTCCCGACCCCATAGCGAACCCCTATCGGGAAGATCTGGAACGGCTCAGTACGATCTACGGGAAAGCGAAGGAACGCTACCGCGACGAGACCATGAACCTCGAAGGATCGGGCGCGAAGGTCCGCGAGCTGATTCAGGACCACATCACGTCCCGTGGCATCGAGGTCCTGAACGACGAGCCGGTCTCGATCATGGACGAGGTCGAGTTCGACGCGAAACTTGAAGACCTAGAAAGCGACGAAGCCCGTGCGAGTGAGATGCAGAATGCCATCAAGCACGAGATCAACGTCCGGTTCGACGAGGATCCGGTGCAGTACGGATCCCTTCGGGAACGGCTCGAAGACCTCATCGAAAAGTACCGCGAGGACCGGCTCAGCGAGCGTGAAACTATCGAGGAGCTTCGGACGCTGATGGACGAGATTCGCTCCCGGGATAAGGAGGCGCGGACCAAAGGGCTCCGTGACGAGACGGATCTCTCGTTTTATCATGCCGTCGAGGACGTCCTGCACGACCAAGACGCTGGAGAGGAGGAGGTCATCGAGCTCACCAGTGACTTGGTCGAGACGGTCGAGGGGTTCGTGACGAAGGTCGAGTGGAAAGAACGCACGCACCTGCAGAATCGAATGCGGAAAGAGGTGACGGGCGACCTCTATCGGTCCGAAATCGAGCTGTCTGCCGACCAGCGCAAGGAGCTCACGAACCGCGTCATCGAACTGGCGCGAGCCCACTACCAATGAGTGAACGCCTGAAGCGATACCACCACATCGGTCAGACCGTCGTGCCGTACACCGTCGACTGGTCGGAAGGACGCGAGACTGTGTCGCTCTCGATTGACGAATCGTTAGAGCTGACCGTGACAGCCCCTATGACCGCTACCTCCGACGAGATCGAGTCGGTACTCGAATCACGACAGGAATGGATTCTTCAGAAGCTCTACGGCCTGAAAGAGCAGGAAGGGCCGCCGTATCCGAAGGAGTACCTGAGCGGCGAGAAGCTTCAGTATCGGGGACGACAGTATCCGCTCGAAGTCGTCGAAGCGGATGTACCCCAGCCGGTCCTCTCGTTCGACGAGCAGACGTTCACGCTTCGAACGCACCGGTTTGACGAGGGAGCGGACGATGTTAGCGTCCGTCGGAAGCGGCAGGCGGTCGTTGACTGGTTCGTTGACCGAGCTCAAGAGGAACTACCGGCCCGAGCATCTCGATTTGAGTCGAGGCTGGGGCTTGATGATGTTCTTGTGGAGGTAGGGGAACTTGATGGGCGATGGGGTGAATACGATGGATCAGTCCGTCTCAACTGGCGTCTTATACGCGCTCCCGTCCGGATCCAGGATTACGTGCTTGCTCACGAGTTAGCCCATACAGTACACAGCGAGCACTCCGATTCGTTTTGGAACACGGTCGGCACGCTGATCCCAGACTACGAAGAGCGGCGCGAATGGCTTCGTATCAACGGTAACACTCTGACTGTCTAGGATGTGTGTCTATTGCTGCTATGTTGGACAGCAATTCCCGAGAAAAGGGATGCTCTCCCTGTATCCGTTAGCTTAGAGCGCAGAGGTTTCTTCCACAGCATCAGCCAAGCGGTCCAGAAATGCCGTGTCGTACTGTTCTTCGACGTGGTTGATGTTCCACAGACCTGAGTCGCTAATCTTACTCCTGGGGCTGTCATGCCCCAGCCAACCGCCGCTCCGAGGGTCAAGAGAGTCTTTTTCGTAGTTACTGACGAGCGCGATTGCGTTGCGCTCGATGTAGGCACGGTCGCTCTGAGGACCGGGCTCGTCGTCGACATCGACCCACAAAAGCGGAAGGTCACGGATGTATTCGCTCACTCGACGTTCGTGTTCTAACTCCGCGAGGCGACGCTCTCGATCCGCGCTGGAACCCTCGCCCCAATGCGGGTACTCAGTGTGAAGGTTATGCCGTTCAATCATCGCCTCCCCGACGCGCTTTCTGAATACCGAACCCCGGTGGTTTCCACCGCCTTCGTAGGTCCCGCGGTTCGCTCCACGATGCGTCCGTAGTCGATTCCACAACGACGTTCCTGACCCCGCCGAGACAGCATGCGTTCCGATCCGTGTGAGCCGGAGCTGGTCGGTTGAGTTCCGTGTCTCGTCCTCGGCGAAGAAGAAATAGATCCCTCGCTCTGGCCAGTCCATGTAACCCGTGCACTCCTTGAGCCGTTGCTTGCCACCTACAGTTGCTTCGAGACGGTCGAGAAGGTCGTACAGTCTATCCAGGTCCGAAAGGCGCGACATACCACACCGTTCTGAGGTGAGACACAAAGCCGCTCGGGATGTTATATGTGCTCGTTGTACCACGCGAGCGTCTCGCCAAACTGAAGCCCATCAGTCGGTGTTTCGATGTCGACTGGCGTATCATCCAGCAGCGGGATGAGTTCAGTGTAGTAGTCGCGTCCGGCGTGAAACACGATCCGGTTGCCTTCGTTGAGTATACCTTTCTCTTCGAGTTGGCCGTACACGGTTTCCGCCCACTCACGCTTTCGAGCAACTGGCGCACCGGATAGAGTGTCGTCGTAGGGTTCGATAGGTTGGCCTGACGGGTCAAGGAGGTGGTGTTTCGCGGAGAGTATATACCAGCGGTCGTGATTTGCTTCGACGTACTCGCGTGCCTTGCTGAAGAACGTCGACGGCATATAGAGTTCAGCGGGTTTTGCAGCCTGCTCGCGTTTGCTCTTGGTACAGCTAACAAGTCCGACTTCCATATGCTACGTGTTCACGGGGCAAAGGTGAAATAGCAATTGTGTATAGTGAGGCCTTGTTGAAACCCTCAGGCAGTGATAGGTCTCAGTTGGTGTGCTGAATACAGAGGGTAGGTGTAGCAGGATTGGGCCCGCGACCGGACTGGGTGTTTGGCAAGTGGGGTGTTCCGAGGATATGAAGTTTGAGTTGCATCTATTGGACGCTTCTTGAGCGTCTTACAGCGTGTAGAAAAGTACTGACCGGGAAGCAGCTAGGGGCAACCCCGTGGAAATTAGTAAGTGCCCGATCCCTCTCCTACCGTGCAACTCGACCCACTAACACTCCTCACAGCAGCCATCGACCTCACCCGCTACCTTCTCCAAATCGTCGGAACCGGACTGAGCTCCCTCGGCGCCCTCATCGTCCGCTACCCCGACATGCCAGACGGACGCCTCAAAACCTTCATCGAACGATTTATTCCCCGCAGCAAAACCCTCACAGAGGCCAGAGACCAATTCCACGATAACGGCCGGATTACCGACCAGAACCGGGTTGCTGTCGTCGAAGACGTATTCGAGCAGCGATACCGTGAAATCGATGAAGACGACGACCCTGAACAAGTCACTGAAACCTCTACAACGATCCGGATTGACTATCCCCAGAATAGGTACAGGAACCCATTCCGTGACCGGGAACCGGGGCAGATGGAGAAACGGCTCTTCTTCGACTGGGGACTCCGCCGCCTCACGACGCAGAAAGGGATGTGGTACATTGCTACCGGGTTCATTTTGCTACTGATCGGAACCTTGCTCAATGTCCCACTCCTATAACCACGTACTACCCCCGGGCATCTTTTTAAACGCGTATTGGTATGTCGTGTAGTCAGTCCTCAGATTCCAGGAAGGCGTCGATCACTTCCTACACCGTCAACATATCCACCGCATTCCGCGCCTTCCGCGTTGACACCCGTCAGCCATCCAGAGCTAGTGCTGGGTACGCGCTCTCTATTCAGCACACAGTTCCTATCAGCCGTTGAGGGTTTCAATAGGGCCTATAATGAGATTATCTCGAGGCGCGCCGAGTCAGGCGCGCCGATCAACCCCGGCTTCTGCTGGAATCTGCCGAGCGAAGCGAGGCAGTGGTTTCTTCAGGTGGCTCCTTAGCCACACACGTAACGGAGAAGTGGGTACCCCGTGCCGAAATTGCGACAAGCAGCCGGTCTCCTCACTATCTGATGAACTCTCAAGTAGCAGCAAACCTCCCAATTACCGGCTGAAACAGGCAAAATAGACCGTTAAAAGCAGCAAAAGATAGTGATGCCTCTCACCAGTCGCCTTCGCTAGCCTGGTTTCCCAAGCGCGTCAGCGAAGCGTTTCGGTGCGTATCTCGTTCCGTCAACGAGTTCCACGACCGGGGCGAATTCGAAGCCGAAGCGCCGAGCTGGCTCGCCAGTCACCTCTGCCCAGTGTAATGCGCCCTCCCTCAGCAAACGACGAGCTTCCTTGAGGTCTGCAGGACTGAATCCAACCTCCAGTCGATCGGGATCTGCACCCTCTGTCTGGCGCGTACTCACTCCATAACGGTCGAGCCAGCGTGTCCATGGATCAGCTCTCTCACCGTGTGCCTCCGCCCGTGAAAGCTCGTCAAGCGCGCCCTCGAGCCCTTCGTGAATACTCTCCTTGACCGAGTCGATGTATCCCGTTACTTCCTGTGCAATATGTTTCGAGGCAAGCTGCACCTCCCCGTACGTGTGTTCGACAACCGGACCGAGCCGTTTCAGTGCTCGATAGACCGTATCCAGATGGACACCAATCGCTTTCGCGAGATCCTTCGGAGAGGTCGTTCCACCGTCGGTCAGGAGCGTGTCCACGAGTTCTGCATCGGTCTCGTTCATCTGGCTCGCGATCGCGAACACTTGGTCGTCCTGTTTCTCTTCGATACGGGGCAGTTGATCCTGGACGAACTTCCGCCAGCGTCGAGATCCTTCCACCTCGAAGTAATCGTCTGCCACGTAGAAGTGGGAATCCGGACGCGTCGGAATTCCCGACCATTCGAGCACGTTCATCAACGCTTCGTCGAGTTCCTGTTCCAGCTGGTCGAGATCGTCCCATCGTAGCACATCATCCTGGAGAGAGTTCTGGAACGAGACGCATATTTTGGGATTCTCGAGCGCCGTCCCCGCTACTGCATCCGGATCTCGCATGTAGTAGTGTTTGAACTCTTTTGCGAGAGAGTGCCCGCCAATGAGTTCACCCGCTCGTTTGGAATCGATGGTTGCCGTATGGTAGTGCCCAGGACATTCGCGGTCGTCACGCACGGTCTTCGCATAGCCTTCTCTGTCACCCGCGAGTAACAGCGAGATGCGGTGTAGTGTGCCGTCGTAGGCGATTACACGCCCCGTCTTGCCGTCAGCGGCACGGACGTGTAGATCCGCGTCGACGATATTTGAGGTTCGATGAGTGCTCTCAGGGGCGAAATCTTCCGGATGAATTGGCGTCGGGCTGTTGAATCGGAATCCCTGCCGGTCGGCAAGTGCACCGAGGGACGCTTGCAGGACGTGCGGGTACTGCTCGAAGTCCCAGTACGAACCCTCCATCTCCACGTCGTACCCCTCGATATTGCAGGGGTTCGACATCGACCTTGACCCCTCCACGGTCTCGATATCGGGCCATCGAGGAGAGATCCGGAAGTACGCCCGTTTGCGTGCGTCGTCCTTGGCGTCTGACCAGGAGGAGTATCCACTCGGGTAGACGTAGACGAGGTATTCGCGAACTTCCTCAAGACGGAAGTCGGGATCGTCTCGGGGAGCAAGCCCGCAGCCTTTGAAGCCGAATTCGACAGCCCAATCTTCCCCACCAATTTCCGTTTTCGTACGGAGACGACCGTGCTCTTCGAAGTCGTGCTCTCCCTGGAGTGACCGGAGTCCGAAGTACGACCGCAAGGGATTCTCCCGATCCGAACAGTCCCACTTGAGATACGCATGGAACTCGTGGGGCGCTGGATCGATGAGTAACCTCGAAAAGTCCTCGTCGTCACGAGAGGGCTGTTCCCCTCGATCCTGTTCTTGCGTGCTCTTCTGGGCAGCCTGATACGCCTCACAGCCCTCGAAATGTGATTCGGGGTCTGCCCTACGGATATGTGGGTGTCGGCAGTGGCGGCAGTGTGCGACGGGCTCAGAGGGACACGTTCCCTCGTGGGCTTGGGCCTCGAATACGGAATCAAACCGTCGACGGCAAAATCGACACTCAGCAACGTGAGTCGGAGATTGCGCGAACCCACGACTCGGAGAAACTGAGCTCGTGGTAGCCTTATCCGAACCAGCATCTTCTCTGAGAGCGTCCGCCTCCGATTGGTCGACAGATGACTGGACAGAGTCTTGCTTATCGTCCGTGACGGTCTCGGCCGCATCCAGCTGGTCGAAGAAGTCGTCGGGATCCGTCACGCCGACCACCCCCTATCGAGAGAAGACGGAACGCGGGGCAGTCGCTCACGAGGGGTGAATAATTTAAAGAAGTGCAGATGTTCGTTACTCGGAGCCGAACATCTGGCGCATCATCGGATGCATCTCCATCAACTGCTCTTCTGCGATCTCCTCGTACAGCTTGTACGTGATGGAGACTGTGAGCAGGAGGCCGGTCCCGGAGACCTGTCCGATGGTGCCGAGCATGTTGGCGCCGACGGCGAGCAGGCCGACGAGCGCGCCGCCAATGACGGTCACCTGCGGGATGTACCGCTCCATGACCTTCTCGATCACCTGCGGATTGCGTCGGAACCCGGGGATCTGCATCCCGGAGTTCTGGATCTGCTGGGCGGTCGCTTCCGGGCCCATCCCGGTCGTCTCCACCCAGAAGATGGCGAAGATGGCGCCGCCGATGACCATGATGGTGAGGTCGAGTCCCACCCGGATCATGATCTGCCAGGGCTCGGCGGCGGTACCGGCGAGCCACCACATCCAGTCGGCTCGCGTCTGGATCGGCGCCAGATAGTAGAACAGCCCGGAGACGGGCTGGCCGTTACTGTACGTGCCGAGCCACCCGGGCATCTGATTCCACGTGCTGTTGAGGATGCGCCCGGCGAACTGGATGTTCGCCTGCAGAGCGCGCACGAGGATCATGGGCAGGACGCTGGCGTAGATGAGCTTCACCGGGAAGCGCCCGCGAGCGCCCTTGACGCGGGCGTGCGACAGCGGAATCTCGACGCGGACGCTCTCTGCGTAGACGACGATGCTGAAAATGAGCACCGTCGTCACCAGCGCGAGCAGCTGCCCCTGGCCGAGCAGGAGTGCCTGGAGCCCCTCGGCAGTGAGCGGCGAGGCGATATCTTGGGCGCCGGTCAGGATGGCGAACCACGTCGGGAAGAAGCCGGCCGTACCGCCCAGCCCTTCCCACGCGAACAGTCCGCCGACGAGCTGCTGGCTCACGCCAGCGATGATGAAGAGGCCGACACCGGAGCCGACACCCCACTTGCTGACGATCTCGTCCATGAACAGGATGAGGATACCGCCGACGGCGATCTGGAGGAAGAGCAGGGACTGAACACCCCTGAGTCCGATCCCCAGCGCCTGTCCGACCGCCGGATCGGCCGGCAGGAAGTTCCCGGCGAACACCATCGGCAGCCCGGTCAGACAGATCATCACGACCACCAGCAGCTTCTGGAGGCCCTGATACAGCACCTGATCCCGGGGGTCGTCCGTATCCAGTCCGAGCAGGTCGGCCCCGCCCAGCAGCTGCAGGACGATGCTCGCCGTGACGATGGGGCCGATCCCGAGCTGGAGGATCGATCCCTGCGATCCGGCGAGGATCGACCGGAAGCGACCGAACAGGTCGCTCTGTGTGCCGGCGTCCAGACCGAACAGCTGGATGTTCGTCAGAAAGAAATACAACACGAGGACGCCTGCGGTCCAGCCGAGCTTCCGCCGAAAGGGGACGTGCCCTTCCGGCCGCGTGACTGACGGCATCCGCGTCAGCACCGGTTCGGCGGTCTCCTTCCATCCCATGGTTTACTCCTCGTCCGACTCCTCGGAGTCGTCCGCCTCGTCGGCCTCGGCCGCCTCGGCCCGCTCCGAGAGGTCGGCGCTGCCGCCGGCGGATTCGAGCTTTTCGACCGCGCTCGCGGTGAACGCGTCGGCGACGATCGACAGTTCGTTGCGAACCTGCCCGTCACCGAGAACCTTCACCACGTCCGCGTCGTAGCCGTCGTCGGCTACGTCGCGAGCGTCGATGCGGTAGCCGTCACCGGTCTCCTCGGCGAGTCCGTCCGCCGCGTAGAGGGCGGCGTTCTCGTCGAGTTCCTGAACCGTCACCTCACGCACCTCGTCCTGAACGCTGTCGGGGCGCGTGAAGCCGTGTTTGCCGAGCGGTTCGTAGTTGTGGAACTCGTGTTTGTCGCGGCCCGCACGGCCGCGGCCGCCACGGTGGCCGGCGCCGCGCCGGTTCTTGTGCGTGCCGCCGCCGTGCGTTCGCGATCCGCGCTGGCGATTTTTCTTGCTCGTCATCGCATGGCCTCCAGCAGTCGGTCGATCTCCTCGGTCGAGTGCTGGCCGAGCTGGCCGCTCTCGACTGTTGGGTGTTTGACGCCGTCGTGACCGCCACGCGGCGGGTGGAGTCGGATCGACGGAACGATCCCCGCATCGCGGAGCGTCGTCTCCTCGTCGACCAGCGCCGCCGCCAGTGCGTCCACGTCGGCGTAGTCGGTGTTCTCGGCGACCCACTCGTCGTCGACATCGGCCGAACCCTCGAGGGGTTCGCCGCGCCGACGGAGTAGCATCGCGATCACGTCGGCCGACGGTTCGCCGTGGGCAACGTAGTCGTTGACTTTCGTGATCATGCCGCGATAGGTGTCCGTCTCGGGCACCAGCGTACACTGGTTGACGGCGTGCAGGTTGAGCATGTTGAGCGTGTCCTGCACGTCGCCCGAGATGTTCACCTCGCCGCGGATCTGCACGAGCGCCTTCATCACTCGTTCACCTCGGTTTCGCGCTGTTTGCGTCGCGCCCGTCGGGGCGTCCGCGACTGCGACGCGTTCTGGAGCGCGTTGTACGTCGCTTTCGCGAGGTTGACCGTCGTTCGGGTGTTGCCGTTGGATTTCGTCCAGGCGTCCTGCACGCCCGCGAGTTCGAGGATGTTCCGAACCGTGGGCGCAGCCGCCAGCCCCAGCCCCTGCGGGGCGGGGATGATCTCGACCGTGACGGAGCCCGCTTTGCCCGTCGCCTTCCGCGTCAGGGAGTTGACGCCACCGGCCCGGTCCTCCCAGGAGCCGGAGCCGCGGTCGACCTCGATGATGTTCAGCTTCGCCACGTCGATGGCCTTCTGGATGGCCGATCCGACCTGGTCGTCGCGAGCCTCGGCGTAGCCGAGGTAGCCGTCGCGGTTCCCCACCGCGACGACACACCGGAACTTCACCCGGCGCCCGGAGTCGGTCATCCGCTGGACCATGTTGATGTCCAGCACTTCGTCGTCCAGCCCCGGAAGGAGCTGATCGACGATTTCGGCCTCCTTCAGCGGGAGACCAGACTCCAGCGCCGCCTTCATCGACGTCACGTCGCCGTCCTGTACCTTGCGGCCGAGCCGCGTGCGCGGTTCCCAGCCGTCGCCGTAATCGTTACTGCTCATTGTCCTCCATCAGTCGTTCGCGCACTTCGTCGAAGTGCTCGGGGAGGTCCGTCGCGTCGAAGTCGCCGCCGTACAGCGGGTCGTCCAGCTGTTCGGCGTACTCGGCGATGTGCTCGCCGCGGTTGCGCGACCAGTCCGCGAGGACGCTCTCGCTGTGCGGGATTTCGAGTCCCGCGTCGATTGCGCCTTCCTGTACTGCGAAGACCTTGTTGCCCGGTGTCGCGGTGTTGAGCCCGATGTCGAGGACGGCCTCCGTGAGGCCAGCCTCGACCGCCCGCATCCCCGCGAGATACCCCGTGAGGTACGCGCTGGGGAGATTGCCCGTGGGGGCTTCCCAGCCGTACTCCGCGAGGTCCTCGGAGGAGGCGGCCGCGTGGGTCTCGTCACCGTCGGGACCGGGTGTGATCAGCTGCGCCCTGACGTGCCGGTTGCTCACGCGAGCAACCAGGCGTGGCTTGCCGGATTTCAGCAGGCGCAACCTCTGGTGGTAGTCGGTTCGGTCCTCGCGGCGACGCCGCATCGGGACCTTGTATCGTGGGCCTGTTGCCATCAGTCGTTCACCTCCACGTCGTAGTTGTTCTCGATGTACGCTTCGAGTCGCGCCACGCTCTCGAACTCCCCACCGCCAGCCTTGTTGTAGAGCTCGCGGTACTGGGAGCGATCGAGGGGGCCGTCGTCGCGCAACTCGCGCAGACGACGCCGCTGGGCGCGGATGCGACTCGTCCAGTTCTCCTTACTGTTCTCGCGTGCACCGGCAGTCCCGCGGCGGGAGCCGGCGCCAGTTCGGTGGCCGTAGGCTTGCTTGTCCGCTCGTTCGCGGGCGCGACCGCGCGAGTTGTTCGAGGCGCCCTTCTGCTGGATCGTGCCCTCGTCGACGAGGTCACGAATATCCTCGCGAGTGATCGCTTCCGCGATCTCGCTTTGCGCTTCGGGGTCGAACCACACGCGGTCCTTACCCACGTCGAGCACGTCGGCCGCGAGCCGTTTCTGTGCGCTCAGATCCGTCATTCTGCGTTCTCCTCCACTTCGACTTCGATGTACGTCGGGTTGAGGACGCGAATCTCGCGGTCCTCACAGACGTCCTCGATGCGTTCGCGCTTGCGCGCGCCGACGCCGCTCGCGATGCGGACGGCCTCGGTGTCGGGGTCGACCGATTCGAGGTCGTCCGTGTTGTGGACGTGAACCTCCTCGAAGCCGCTGGGGTGCAGGCCGCGCGCGGCCGTCGGCGAGCGGTAGCCCGCCTCGACGGTCGCGCCCTTGCCCTTGACCCCGCGGCGCTGTTTCGAGAGCTGGCCACGGGGCTTTCGCCACGAGGGGTCGACGCGCTTTTTCTTGTGGTAGTCCTGCCGGTTGAACTGCGGCTTGCCCTCCCGGCGCTTCTGGACGAGCGCTCGGGCGGCCTCGTCGTCGAGGTCCGGCGTCTTGTCGGCGTGACCGCGGGGGCGGAGTTCCGTCTCAACTTCCTCGGTCTCCTCCGCTTCTTCCGGCTCTTCCTCTTCGACCTCGGCTTCGGTCTCCTCGCTGACTTCGAGTCCGCCGACGTCGGCCTTGATCCGCGCGGCGAGCGCGTTGCCGATGCCGTCGATGTCGGCCAGTTCGGACTGGCTGGCGGCCTTGAGATCCTCGATGGACTCGTACCCTGCCTCGCGGAGTGCGTCCGCTTTGGACGGACCGACGCCGCCGATATCTTCGATATCTTGAATCTCGTCTTCGTCGTTTGCGCTCATCTACGCCCCACCTGCTTGCGGTTTCTGCGTGATGTAGACGCCGTCCTGGAAGACGCGGGTGTCCTTGTCCGGGACGCGCGTCAACTGTTCGATGTCGGCGGCGGTCTGCCCAACGGCCTCCTTGTCGGGGCCGGAGAGGGTGATCTCCTCGCCGTCGACCTGTACTTCCGTGTCACCGCGGATCGGAACTTTCCGCGGCGCGCGTTCGCCGAGGAAGTTCTCGATGACGACTTCGTCGCCCTCGACGGTGACCTGCATCGGGAAGTGGGCGTAGAAGATCTCCATCTGATACTCCCACCCCTCGGTCACGCCGTGGAGCATGTTCTGGACGTGGCTCTCGAAGGTGCCGAGCGTCGCGCGCGTGTTGGCGTCGTCGGCTTCGCTCTCGATCACCACGTGGTCGTCCGCCACCGCGACCGACACGTCGGGGTACCAGAGGCGTCGCGTGACGTCCCCGTTCGGCCCCTCGACGGTCAGATCGAGATGGTCCATCTCGGCGGACACGTCGTCCGGAATCTGGATTTCTGTTCGGTTCATGGATTAGTAGACGTACGCGATCACCTGGCCACCGATACCCTGTTCGCGGGCCTCGTAGTGGCTCATGACGCCGTGACTGGTCGTGACGACGAGCGCCCCGTAGTCGCGGGCGGGGAGATACCGCTTCTCCCACTTTTCGAACTCGTCGGCGCCCGCGGAGTAGCGGGGCTTGACGACGCCACACTGGTTGATCGCACCTTTCAGTTCGATCTCGAAGCGACCGGACTTGCCGTCGTCGACGAACTCGAATCCGTCGATGTACCCGCGGTCGTAGAAGACCTCGAGTACCGAGCCGATCACGTTCGAGGCGGGCTGTACTGTGTGGGACAGATGTCCCACGCTCTCGGCGTTATCGAGCCCCGAGAGCGCGTTCGAGAGGGGGTCGTTCCCTGCCATTGTTATCGGTACTTCTTGAAGCCCATGTCGCGCGCGACCTCGCGGAAGCACTGCCGACACAGGAAGATGTCGTACTTGCCGACGAGCCCCTGCTTGCGCCCGCACCGACGACACTGGTGGCGGTCGTCGGTCCGTGGCGAGGCGTGCTCACCGGTCACGTCGCGCTCGTTCTGTGATTCACTTTCACTCATTGCGTGACCTCCACGTCGAAGTTGGCTTCGAGGAAGTCGACCGCGTCGTCGGCGTCGAGCCGATGACTCGAGGGGATCGACCGCGAGACCTTGTCGCGCTTGGCGACGCGGTACCCCGGTCGAACCAGATTGACCGTCACGTCGAGTCCGTAGATGCCGACGTTCGGATCGTACTCTTGACTCGGGAAGTCCGTGTGTTCCTCGATGCCGAAACTGAAGTTCCCCGTCTCGTCGAACTGCGCGGCCGAGAGATCGACCAGCGCGAGCGCCGTATCGAGGAAGTCCGCGGCGGCCTCATCCCGGAGCGTCACCTTCGCTCCGATGGGGTCGCCCTCGCGGATGTTGAACTCTTGGACCGTGCGCCGGGCGCTCGTCCGCACGCTCTGTTGCCCGGTCACGTCCTCGAGAATCTCCTCGGCGTCCGCGAGTTCGCGGCCACCTTCGCCGACGCCCATGTGGACGACGACTTTCTCGATCCGCGGTTCCCGCATCTCGTGGAACTCGGCGGATTCGCTCATTCGTCGTCACCTCCGTCGGACTCCGACCGACGTGATGCCGACTCGTCGTCGGCACCACCGTCCGTGAAGTTCTCGTCGATCACGACGACGTACTCTTCGATGGTCTCGAAGGCACTATCGTCCTGAGAGACGGTGACGACGTTGTCACCGCTCCCCGGCGTGACCGTGATGTCGTCGATCGTTCCGATCTCGCCCGCGTGACTGCCGGCGACGGCCGTCACGAGCGCGCCCTCTTCGTAGGTGAAGTGGGCGACGATGTCTTTGGTCTCGTTGTCGATGACGAGGGAGTCGTCGGTGGCGTACTCGGTGTCCGCGTCGACGCGAACGTTCGCGCCGTCGTGGAGCGTGAGCTGGATGTCGCCGCCGGAGACCTGCGTCTTGCGGACGATCTTGCCGAGGCGGCTCTCGGCCGCGTCGGCGTCGATGGGGGTCAGCGAGAGCCGACCGCCCTCGTCCGGGAAGACGCGGTAGAACTCCTCTCGTTCGACGAACGCGAGGATGTCGAACATCCCGATGGGGCGCTCGACGTTCGACGGCACGTCACCGTTGACGAGTACGCCGTCGTGGTTGAGCGCGTAGTTGGCTTCCTTCCGCGAGTCGACGTAGCCGAGCACGTCCCGCAGGAGGATCAGCAGGGGTACCCCTGCCTCGCCGTGCGGGCCGGCTCCGGCCTTGACCGTCCACGTCGCGGTCTTCCGTTCGACCGGCCAAGACTTCGGTACCGAGAGTCGTTTCTGGTGTCGCGTCATTCGCTACCTCCCTCCAGGCGCTCCTGCCGGCGGTCATCTTCCAGGTCGAGATCCGTCACGCGAAGGTTGCTCGCGTCGAGGGGCCGGGGCACTTCTTCGCCGTCGGCCTTCTCGACGGTCACACCGTCGACGTGAACGACCTCGTCTTTGAGGTCCACCGCGATCACTTCGGCTTCCTCGCCGGCCTGATCGCCGCGGAGCACTTCGACGGTGTCGCCCGCGTTGACGCGGACGCTACGCTTGCCGTACTCCTCGCGGAGGTCGTCGGCCAGCGTGGCTCGAACCTGGTCGTGACGCTCGTGCAGGGGCGCGTTCCGTTGCTGCGTGCGCTGTTTGCGTGGCTGTCGAGTCATACGATCATGGTCGCTGTCGATGCGATGCTCCCGAAGCGTTCGGCGACTTCGCGCGCCACGGGACCCCTGATTTCGGTCCCGCGAGGCTCTTCCATGTCGTCGATGACGACGGCGGCGTTGTCCTCGAATTTGACGCGCGTGCCGTCGGGGCGGCGAATGGGCTTGCGCTGGCGGACGACGACCGCCTCCAGCACCTGCCGGCGCATTTCCGGCGTGCCCTTGGTGACCGAGACGGTCACCTTGTCGCCAATCCCCGCTTTGGGGTGTCGATTCTTCGTACCGGAGTAGCCCGCGACGCTGATAACCTTCAGTTCGCGAGCGCCGGTGTTGTCGGCACAGTTGATGAGCGACCCCTTGGCGAGGCCACGGGTGACGTCGGCTTTCAGCGCCTCCATCACTCGTCACCTCGCACTTTCTCGACGACCACGTGTGATTTGGTCTTCGAGAGGGGTCGCGTCTCCGCGATGCGGACCGTGTCGCCTTCCTCGAGGCCCAGACACGGAGGTGCGTGGGCCGGGATGCGACTCCGGCGTTTCATGTATCGGTCGTACTTCGGAACGCGAACGTCGTACTCGCGTTCGACGACGACCGTCTTTTCCATTGCTGTGGAGGCGACGGTGCCCTCCAGCGTCTGCCCGCGCACGGACAACGAGCCGTGGAACGGACAGTGCTGGTCGGAGCAGGCCTCCTCCGGTTCGGTTACGTTCAGTCCTATCGCCATGTGGATACACCTGCCTTCTCGGTTCGCAAGGCGGGTCGTGAGAGCAGTCGTGCGCCATCCACCGTAACGTAGGCCACGTCCTCGCAACCGTCAGACTGACCAGTTCGGCTGGCAGTTTCCGACGGAAGTTTGGGCGCGGTCCCCGACGCCTTCTCGGCGTCGGCGGCTTCATCTGTGCGCGGCCGCGGAAGGGCAAATTCGAAGGTCGTCCCCTGCTTGGGGAGTTGCCACACCCGTTCCCCCTCGGCCAGCGTGAGCGTCCGCATCGTCTCGCTGACGACGCGGCCGCTGATCCCGACGGCGTCGGGATTCGTCGACTCGACGACCCGCGCGTGCAGGCCGACGAGTTCGTGCTGGAGCAGAGTCTCGGGTGTGAGCGCCATCAGATATCGCCCTCTTCGCGCTGGATCGTCTTGATCCGCGCGATCGTCTTCTTCAGTTCGCTGATTCGGGAGGGGTTCTCCGGCATTCCGCCGGCGGCCTGGACGGCCTTGGCGTTCAGCAGTTCCGTCTCGAGGTCCTCGAGTTCCGCCTCGCGCTCGGCGGGCGTCATGTCGCGGATCTCTTCGGTGTGCAGGATCGCCATCTACGCGTCCTCCTCGTTTTCGTTTTCGTCTTCGTCGGCGGCTTCCATCTCTTCGACGAGATCGGCCGCCTCGTCCATCGTCTCTTCGTCGACGTCCTCGTCAAGGTCGGCGTCGGCTTCGTCGGCGTCAGCCGCCGCCTCGGACGCACCGCCCTCTTCGTCGGGCAGTTCCTCCTCGACGACTTCCTCGACGATCTCCTCGTCGAGGCTCTCCTCGATGTCCTCGGGCGTCTCCGTCGGCACGTCGACCTCTTCGCCCTCGCCGACGTCCGGGATCTCCTCGGGCTCTTCCTCGAGGAGTTCCTCGACGCCGCCGCCGGTCTCGGCCGCCTGCTCGACGGGTTCGACGTCGGCGTCCTCCGCGATTTCGAAGTCGTCCGGGAGCTCGGCGCCCGGCGGGATGATCTTCACCGTCACGCCGATGGTGCCGAGTTTCATCACCGCGACGCCCTGCCCCTCGTCCACGATTGACTCGGCGGGTTCGCCGTTGTGCTTGATGTAGCCCCGGTTGAACTTCTCGACCCGGCTCCGCGCGCCGGTGACCTTTCCGGACAGGACGATCTCGGCGCCGAGGGCGCCGGCCTCCATGATCCGGTCGATGGTCGTGTGCCCCGCCTTGCGGAAGTACCAGCCACGCTCTAAGGCGTTGGCCAGTCGATCCGCGACGATGCGGGCGTTCAGGTCCGGCTCGTCGACCTCCTGTACGTCGATCTGGGGGTCGTCGAGGTCGAAGCGCTCCTCGAGTTCCGTGGTCACCTTGCGGATGTTCTTCCCACCCTTGCCGATGACCATCCCGGGCTTCTCGGCCTTGAGGACGATCTGGGTCCCCATCGGGGTCTTGGCGACGTCCATGCCGCCGTAGCCCGCGCGACCGAGTTCGTCCGCGAAGAACTCGTCGATCTGGGAGCGCTGAAGTCCGTTCTCGATGAACTGATGTTCGTCAGCCATTAGTCTTCCTCCTCAATGATGAGTTCTACGTCACAGAGCGTGGTGTTCCACGGGTCCGCGCGACCGAACGCACGGGGCTTGCGACCCTGTCGTTCACCGATCTTGTGGGCGGCGACGTGTTTGATCGTCATGGCCTCCCCGTCGAACCCCTGCTCGTCCGCGTTGTTGCGGGCGTTCTCGATGAGCTTCAGGAAGTCCTCGCTGGCCTTCTCGGGGTAGCGACCGGCGTCCCAGCCGTCGATGTCGCTGCGGTGACCGACGCCGGAGTTGTGCTGTTTGAACGGGACCGACTGCTTCTCGTCGATCACGTCGTTCAGGTACGCCTCGGCGTCGGCGACGGTCATGCCCTTGAGCTGGCGGGCGATGGCCTTGCTGTGCTTGATGCTGATGGGCCGCTCTCGGAGCATCGCCTTGGCGGTCGTCTCCGGGTCGGCCTCGACGCTGTAGTTGATTCCCATGTGTTACTTGAGTGGCACGAACTTCGAAGACCGGGTCGCGCCGATGCCGGCCTGCCCGTGCTCGACCGAGGTTCGGGTGAGCTGGAACTCGCCGAGGTAATGCCCGATCATCTCGGGTTCGACCTCGACGCGCTGGAACTCCTGACCGTTGTAAACCGAGAAGGTCAGTCCCACGAACTCGGGCACGATGGGCATGTCACGGAGGTGCGTCCGAATCGGGTCGTTCGCCGTCTCCTCCTCGCCTGCCTCGCGTGCCGTGTCGAGCAGCTTCTCGTGTTCGATCGAGAGCCCTCGAGTGATGGTTCGCCGCTGTCGAGCGGGAAGCAGTTCCGCAACCTCGTCCAGCGCCATGGACTGCAGCTCGTCGAGCGTGTGACCGCGGTAGGTGAACTCACCTTCGCGGCCGGTTCGGTATTCGGAACTCATTATTTGTTGCCTCCGCGTCCGGTGCGTTTCGAGGCGATGTCACCCACTTTCCGTCCCGGCGGAGCGTTCCGCGAGACGGACTTGGGTTTGCCGGGGTGCTGGCGGCCGCCGCCACCGAACGGGTGGTCGACGGCGTTCATCGCGACCCCGCGGACCCGCGGCCACTTCGTGCCGCGCGATTTCATCTTGTGATGCTTGTTGCCGGCCTTGACGAACGGCTTCTCCGTCCGTCCACCACCCGCGACCACGCCGACCGTGGCGCGACACTGCGGGTTGAGGCGTTTGACCTGTCCGCTCGGCAGCTTCACGACCGCCACGCGCTTGTCGTGGGTCATGAGCTGCGCGCTCGTGCCGGAGGCACGGGCGAACTTGCCGCCGTCGCCCGGGCTACTCTCGACGTTACAGACCGGGACCCCTTCCGGAATCTCGGCCAGCGGGAGCGTGTTGCCCGGCTTGATCTCCGCGGAGACACCGACTTGGATCGTCTCGCCAACCGTCACGCCTTCCGGAGCGAGGACCAGCCGCCGGTCCCCGTCCTCGAACTCCACTGCGGCGATAGGCGCCGAGCGGGCGGGATCGTGTTCGATGTCGACAATCTCGCCGCTGATCGTGTCTCTCTCTTCGTCCTTCTTGTGTTCGAGTTCGGCCTTGTAGCGGTGGCTGGGGGCACGGAACGTCGGCCCACCACGACCACGCCGCTGGCCTTGAATACGTCGTCCCATCTTAGAACACCCCGATTCGCGAGGCGATTTCCTGTGCGTCGTCGTCCGGTGAGAGGGAGACGACCGCCTTCTTCTCGCCGCGGGCGGTGATCTGCGTGTTCACCTTCTCGATCGACACGTCGTAGCGCGACTCGATGGCGTCGGTGATCTCCGCTTTGGTAGCGTCGATGTCGACGATGAACTGGAGCTTGTTGCCGAAGTCCATCTGATCCATCGCCTTCTCGGTCACCAGCGGATGTTCGATGATCGAGCTCATCGCTCGTTCACCTCCGCGACCGCGCTCTCGGTCCAGATCGTCAGCCGACCGGCGTGCGTGCCGGGCGCCAGATCCTCGGCGTTGACCTCCGTAGCCGTCGTCACGTCCGCACCGGCGAGGTTGCGCGCCGCCTTCGACGGCTCCTCGCTCGTCACGAACAGGACCGACTTCGGCTCGCGGTACTTCCGGCCGCGAGTCTTGCCGCGCCCGGCCTTGATCGCCCGCCCGTCGTCGGCGCGTTCGATGTCCGCGTGAACGCCGAGTGCTTCGAGCAGGTCGACGACCTCGCGAGTCTTGACCAGATCCTCGAACTCGTCGCTGACGACCAGCGGAAGCTCGAGATCCTCGTCGAACTCGTGACCGCGCTCGGCCACGCGCTCGGCGTCGGTCGTCGCCGCGACGGCCGATCGGATCGCGAGTTTGCGTTCCTTGTCGTTGATTCCTTTCCCCTGGTCCTTCTCCGCTTTCGGCGGGTGCGCTTTGCGCCCGCCGACCGTCTGGGGCACGCGGGCGCCCTGTCCGTTCTCACGCGGGACGTGGGCCATGCCGCGGCCGCTGCCGAAGGACTCCGCCGGGGTTCGCAGCCCGGCGTAGGGGTCGGCACCGTACGCCTGCTTTCGGTTCGCCTGTGCGGCCAGGACGGCACGCTTGATGAGGTCCGGCCGGTAGGCCGTCTCGAAGACCTCGGGGAGGTCCACCGTGCCCGCATCCTCGCCGTTCAGATCGCGTACTGTTGCTTGCATTGGTTATCCCTGGTTGGATGCGGTGGAAACGTAGCGCACCTCGGGGTCGAGGCGCGGCTGGTCGGTCGGTCGGACAGCCGGACGGAAGCGCAGAAGGCGCTGGTCCGGACCGGGCAGCGAGCCCTTGACGAGCGCGTACGGCCCGTCGACTTCGCCGTAGTTGACGAAGCCACCGTCGACGGTGGGATCGTCGCCGTCACCCATGTCGATCAGACGCTTGTTGAGCTCCGTCCGCTGGTGGTAGCCCATCTGCCCCTGCTGGGGAACGGTCGAGCGCACGCGGGACGGGTTCCACGGCCCGAGGTTTCCGATGCGTCGCCGCCAGCCCTGCCGGGCGTGCTTGCCTTTCCGCTTCTGGACGCCCCAGCGCTTGACGGGGCCCTGAGTGCCCTTGCCTTTCGTGATGCCGCTCGCGTCCATGTACTCGCCAGCACGGAACACGTCCGACATGGCGTGTTCACCACCCTCTTCGAGCAGGCCGAGTGCGAACTCGGCGCGCTCGTCGAACGAGCCGCCACCGACGCGAGTCTCCATCACGTCGGGCTTTTTCTTCGGGACGTTCGCCAGATCGCTCGGCACCGTGTGGGTGATCATCCGCAGGTCGTCGACTTCGCCGTTCTCGACGGCCTGGCGGAGCGCCTCGGCGTCCGCCTCGAAGCTGTCTTCTGCCGGCAGGTCGAGCGTGCGGTCGAGTTCCGGATGGAACTCGTCGGTCCACACTTCGGTTGCCGGTTTCAGTCCGTACGCCGTCTGTTCGTAGGCTCGCAGGGCGACTGCCCGCATCGGTGGCGTCTCGACGACGGTCACCGGGACCGACTCCTCCATCCCTTCGCGGGGGGAGTTGGCCTCGTCGTTGACCATGACGACGTGGGTCATCCCGGCCTTGTAGCCGGCGAAACCCTGCAGTGCAGGGGCCCCATCGTCGTCGGGCCACGAGCGGATACGCGGGACTTCACTGGCCGCGCGGGTGCGCGGGCCGAATCCCATCGAGCCTTTTCGTGGTCTGCTTGGTTGTGGCATGGATTTACTCCGTGAGTGTCAGGGGCGCGAGCGACGCGAACATTGCTTCCTCGGTTCGCACCGTCTCGCTTCCCTGTCGCGGAATCGTATTCAGCCAGAGGTCGAACCCCGGATCGGGTTCGACGCCCTCGCCGCCGCGTGCGGCTACGTCCTCGACAGCCACGTCGAGGATGGCCGGAAGGCCGCGCCCGGGCGCCCCGAAGGCGACCGTCAGATCGCCCGCGTCGTCGATCCGCCCGACGAGACCCGTCAGGCGGTCGACCGACAGCGACGTCCCGTGAACGGACGTGGCGATCCGCAGCCCCGCATCGGGGCGGGCCAGCACTTCCGGCAGGTCCGCGCGTTGGATCTGGAACCCCGGCAGGGGTTCGTCGACGATCCGGGCGCGGACGGGTTCTCTCGAAGAGATCCTGATGGCGACGCGCTCTCCTTCCGACGCCTCCATCCCGTCAGGGAGGAGGAGGGAGATCGGGTGTTGCAGTCCGCAATTGACCCGTACGCGGCCGTCAGGTCCGACCTCGGTCACGATTCCCTCTTGTAACGACCCCGGACGCTCAGGTCCGGAGCCGGTCCGTGACGAGACGCGAAGGGGCGGCAACACGCCGACGTACTCCAGTTCGTCCCGCGTCCCCCACGCCTCCTTTCGGAGGTACGGAGGCGTCGCGGCGTACCGCAGGACCGTCTCGACGAACCCGCCTCCCCATCGGCGCTCGCCCTCCCGATCTGGGAAGACGATCAGCCGATCCGCCCGAAACACCGTCGCCGCGCGGGCGACGTAACCGAGTTTGCGAGTTGCCTCGCGTTTGTCCTCGGCTTCCCGGACGAGGGAAGACGGCACGAGCACGTTGAACGTCATGCCGGGCCGTTTCGCGTCACGTCACTAGACTGTGCCGATCGTACCGCATCCTCCGGTAAAAGGGTAGCGAAACTCGCGGCGGGCTGTGAGGGCCTGACACGCCGAAAAACGGCGTTTCGTGGGGGAGTGTCACACGCCACTGACCCCCACGCCGCCGGTGGGTTGCCCCGGATTTCGGAACGCTTAATTATCCATCCCGGTTTGGTGTGAATGCGAAGGGCGCTGGTAGTGTAGTGGTATCACGTGACCTTGCCATGGTCACAACCTGGGTTCAAATCCCAGCCAGCGCATTTCTGCCGACGCAAACCGACGAGCGGAGCGAGTCGCGTTTCGAGGCGAAATCGTCCTCTGTGGATTTGAACCCTACCAGTCGCGCGCAGCGACCGTAGGGAGCGAGCACGGCTGGTTCTGGTTCAAATCCCAGCCAGCGCATATCGGCTCTACGAGCCGCTTGACGCTATTTTCCGTTGTCGCTAATATCGAAATAAAATGACAATGAAATACACGCTTACACTACACGGAAATCACCGTATCGAGAGGCAAAACCAGCGATACAGGGCTCCAAAGCGATTATTACTGGAGAACCCCACCGCGACGAACCCGCATACGACTTCCCCATCCTCGCGGACGAAACCTCGGACGCCGCACGCGCACGTACTCCTGCCGCTCGGCGGGATTGAGATAGACCGGGACGAACTGCTCGATGTTACGACGATGTACGGTGTAGAGGCAACGATGATCGACCTCCTCGATTACCTCGACATCGAGGGAGGGACGCGAGCAGAGGGACTTCCGGCGTGGGAGGAATTCAGTAGTTTCGCTGACGAGTACGAGGCAGAAGTATGAGGGAGCGGTTCGACGGCGAGTAGATCCGCTCGGAGCTAAAACGCTCAGCGACCTGCGACCGGTCTATCGCTGATACCCGCGGAAGACTATTGTATCGTTAGACGGTACACGTACCGTATGACGGAACAGAACCTCGTCGACGAGAGGAGAGAACAGGCCACGGTTGGACTCCCGATACCTGCTCCCGAACCGGAGCTGTTCCGACACAAGGCCACGAACGACATCCTTCGGTTACTCCTCGATAATCCGTACGACCAGTTCACGATTCGAGAACTTTCCCGACTCACCGATAACGCGACACAGTCGGTAAAGCGGGCTGTCGACGTTCTGGAGCCCAACGGTATCGTCGACGTGAACACCGAAGGGAACCGCCGGCTCGTGGGCATCAATCGCCAACGGGTGACCAAGCCCGACGACACCGTCCTACGTATTCCGCAACCCGAGTTCCACCCGCCTGTCAGAGCCGCCCTCAACGAGCTCCGTGAGGAACTCGACGAGGTTCTGGGCGTGCTCGTCTTTGGAAGCGTCGCTCGCGGGCAGGCCGACCGACAGAGCGACATCGACCTCTGGGTACTCACGGCAGATCGGTCGGACCAACACTGCGCGAACGAACTCGCGAAGGAACTCGGACGGGAGCGATTCGACGGCGACCGGTACGAGTTCCAGATTCTGGTCGAATCGCCGGAATCGGCACGGAGTCACGGTGACCGCCTCGAAGACGTGTTCACGGACGCCATCACCCTCGTGGATAGCGACGAGCTGCGATCGTTCAAGACGGAGGTTCTGAGAGATGCCTGACGAACCGGACGAGCTCGCGGAGACGGTCGCCCGCGCAGAGGACGCATTCAACGGGCTACTGGGCGCTCCGGAATACGAGGACGGTCTCGACCCGGACGACCACGACTCCGACGTGATTCAGCTTCGGAAGGCGTGCCGATTGCTCGACGCCTGCCGGCTACTTCGCGAGCATAACGGCTATCACACGAGCGTCATCGAGATGGCGTTCGCTGCCATCGAGCGTACCTTGGAGTTCTACGCACTGACTGCCTCGAACGACTCGATCGACGACTTTCGGGAAGGGCACGACCGAGCCTACGACCGAGGTGCAGAACTCGCCCTCATCTCCGAGGAGACTGGCCGACGGATGAAACAGCTCTACCGAGACAACCGAGCGGCGGCGTACTATCGCGATACGGTGGCCGCGGCTCAACAGGCAGATTCGATGTTCGAGCTCGCGGTGATGCTCCACGACTACGTCAAGAACTTCGCACGGCTCTCGCACGAGTGTCAGTGCCGACGATGAGGATATCCAGAGACCGATCCCCCGATCCTGTCGGTACTCGATTTCGTGGAATCACTCGACCGATGCCGCCAGTCTTGAGAGATGCGGGGACCAGTAGTGTTGCAGAATGTCGAATTCCGTTATCACCACGTCGTATCTCTGCAAAACTCGTACTCAGGGGAATGCTCTGAGGGACGGAGGTTGCGGGCAATTCGGTGCTACCGATGCAGTCCTGCCCAATTTCGGTGTGATCGATTCCTGTGACCGAACTCGCCTGAATCCCGCTGAGGTGGCGAGTGGTTTCGCACAGGAGAGTCGAGAGCGGATATGGAGAAACGAGGGGGCGTCTCGGACGGAGAAACTAACTGGTAGTGTTAGTTTTTACAGTACCTTGATATGATCGCAACCCGGGTTCAGATCCCGACCAGCGCAGCTCTCCCGGCAACGAAGTGAGCGCAGTTTCCATGAGAGAAAAATCATCGATCGGGAGCCAGATCGAGGGGTACGGTATCGACGGCCGATCCGTCCCAACCGCCGCAACCCGTCAGTTTTTCTGCCGCGGCCACCCCGGCTAGGGTATGGACACCGCGGAGGTCGAACACCTGATCGAGGACGGTATCGAGGACGCCGAGGCGACGGTCACCAAGCCCCGCGTCCCGGACGAGGACCACGAGGACGCCCACTTCGCTGCCGTGGTCGTCTCGCCCGCGTTCGAGGGCATACCCCTCGTCCAGCAACACCAGATGGTGTACGACGCGCTCGAGGGACACATGACGACCGACATCCACGCCATGGAGATGAAGACGTACACGCCCGAGGCGTACGAGGAACACGGTCCGGACGCGTAGCGGTACCTTTTACGACGCGGCTCCCGTCCGCTCGCGCATGAGCGACGATAGCGGTGCGGACGAGTACGGGGCGGACGAGTTCCGCGTCGAACGCGACAGTCTCGGGGAGATTCGCGTCCCTGCCGACGCGTACTGGGGCGCACAGACCCAGCGCGCCGTCGAGAACTTCCCGATCAGCGACGCGCGGTTCGGGCGACGGTTCGTCCGCGCGCTCGGCGTCGTCAAGAAATCGGCGGCGCGGGCCAACCGTGACCTGGGCCTCGTCGACGACGAGGTGGCGGCGGCCATCGTCGACGCAGCCGACGAGGTGATCGCCGGCGAACACGACGACCAGTTCCCGGTCGACGTGTTCCAGACCGGATCGGGCACCTCCTCGAACATGAACGCCAACGAGGTGATCGCCAACCGCGCGGCAGAACTGATGGGCGCCGAGGTGGGCGACCGGGTCGTCCACCCCAACGACCACGTCAACTTCGGCCAGTCCTCGAACGACGTGATCCCCACCGCGATGCACGTCGCGGCGCTGGAAGCGGTTCAGAAGGACCTCGTGCCCGCACTGGAGGTGCTCGCCGACGCGCTGGACACGAAGGCGGAGGCGTTCGACGGCGTCGTCAAAACCGGGCGCACCCACCTGCAGGACGCCACGCCCGTCCGCCTCGGACAGGAGTTCGGTGGCTACCGCACCCAGATCGAGAAGGGGATCGAGCGCTGTGAGTCGGTCGCTCCCCGGCTAGCCGAACTCGCCCTCGGTGGGACGGCGACCGGAACGGGGCTGAACACTCACCCCGAGTTCCCCGAACGCGCGGCCGAGTATATCGCCGCGGAGACGGGGCTCTCCTTCCGTGAAGCCGACGACCACTTCGAGGCACAGGCCGCCCACGACGCCATGGGCGAGGCGCACGGCGCCCTCCGGACGGTCGCGGGGTCGATGAACAAAATCGCCAACGACCTCCGGTTGCTCGCCTCCGGTCCGCGCAACGGTCTCGGCGAGATCGAGCAGCCGGAGAACCAGCCGGGGTCGTCGATCATGCCGGGCAAGATCAATCCCGTCGTCGCCGAGGCGGTCAACCAAGTCCACACGCAAGTCGTGGGCAACGACGCCGCCGTCTCCGCGGGCGCCGCCGGGGGGCAACTCGACCTCAACCTCTACAAACCCGTCGTCGCGTACAACTTCCTCCAGTCGGCCAACCTCCTCGCGAACGCCGCCGAGACGTTCGCGGAGAAGTTCGTGGCGAAGTTGGAGGCCAACGAGGCACACTGCGCCGACGCCGTCGATCGATCGATGGCGCTCGCGACGGCGCTCAACCCCGCCATCGGCTACGACAAGGCCTCCGAGGTGGCCAAGGCGGCGCTGAAAGAGGGCAAGACCGTCCGCGAGGTGGCGGTGGCGAAAGGCTATCTCAGCGAGGCCGAGGCGGACGACGTGTTGGACCCCGAGCGGATGACCCACCGGGGCATCCTGAGCGGCGACGACGAGTAACTCGGGAATCCGACGGACGGGAATCGACTGCGTGGTCGGCGTTCGACCCCCTGTTCGGCGGGAGACGCACTAGTATGGAACCGAAACAACACGTTGATGTAGGATGCTGTAGATTCTCCGGTTATGCCGCAGATGCACGTCTCTACCCGCCGGGATCTGCTCGTATGTCGAAAGTGTGACGCCGAGTTCCCCGAGGGGCGCGCCACGAAAGACGGATGGACGTACGAGTGTCCCGAGTGCGGGGAGGCGACCGGTCTCGGCGAAGGTCTGCGGCGCGTCTGATCAGTCTCGTCTCTCACTCCCGCCGACGCAACCCGACCGCCAGCACCGTCACCGCGACGACGACAGTAATCACGCCGAATCCGGGTGCCGACCCGTCCGTCCCGGTCGGTGCCGGCGTCGTCCCGGCGTCGGTGCCCGTCCCCACCGGGGTGCCCGTGTCGGCCTGGTCCCGGAAGCGTGCCGTCGCTGCCCCGTCGACGAACGGATGCCGACCGGCGTCGAGTTCGGCGCCGCTCGCCATGCCATCTCCGTCGGGGTCGAGCGACGGTTCGGCGACGTAGTACCGCGGGTTCTCCGGCAACGGCGGCAGAGCATCGGTCGTCGCATAGCGATCCAGCCACGTCCCGATGGCGTCGTCGCCGACCACCTCGATCACCGCCGTCCGGAAGGCGCGGTAGCTCTGGAATGGATCGGTCCGCCCCGCGAACACGTCACGGAGCGTGTGTTTCCCGCCCGTGCGGCGCTGAATCTCGGCATCCAGCGCCGCGAGGACGTGTGCCCCCTTGGTGTAGTGCGCCTGCGTGCCGCGCCACGTCTCCGAGTCGGTGAGAACCACCGGCCGTCGATCCGGCGCGTACTCCGTCCCCCGGAGGCCGTCGCGGAAGGACTCGTACGTGCCGACGCCGTCGTTGAAGGCGAACAGGCGGCCGTAGTACTCGGCGGTCGCCTCGGTCAGCCACGTCGCGTCGTCACGCCCGACCGTATTCAGCCGCGTGTGGACGTACTCGTGAGCGAAGACCGCGCCCGTCTCGTCGAGACGGAGACCCGTCCCCCCGACCCAGAACGCGGTGTCGACGGTCGTGGCCTGTACGGGTGCCTCCTCCAGTCCGCTCAACGGAAGGACGAACACCGTGATCGACTCCCGCTGCACTCCGAAGTCGAAATGCTCGTTCGCCGTGCGCAGGAATTCGACGGCTCGCTCCGGGTCCGCATCCCCGGTCCCGAGGACGAACGTCGCGCGCTCGTCCGCGACGGTCACGTTCCGGCGTTCGTGTTCGCCGAGATACGCCAAGTGGCTCCGCGCGTACCCCGGTTCCTCCGCGGCCACGTCGAAGGACGTGGTCTGGCGGGGGCGGGCGTCGGTCCGGACCTGGATCCGCGTCTGGGGCTCCGAGACGAGTGCCCAGCCCTCGCGCTCGACGCCACGGACGCCGGCAGAGAGCGAATCGCTCACAGCCATACGAATCGAGACGGTCGGGCGCGCCGTCTCGCCATCCCAGAGGAAGTAGCCCCGTTCGGTGCGCTCGAAGCCGTCCATCCCGGCCACGGTGATGCCATCCAGCCCCACGACGGGCACGGAGACCCGGAGCCCCGTAACCGCCGACGGGATGTCGTACGCGAACGTGAGCGTCACGCTTCCCGGCTCGGCGTTCCGGGAGACGATGCCGCGCTGGTGGAGCACCGCCTCGTCGTCCGGCGCCGGGGTCGGCGTCGGTGTCCCGGCGCCCTGATGAGTCGGCAGGGTAGTCCACGAACCGGTAGCGTCGCTCTCAGCCGCCGCGACGGCGGGCGCCACACCCGCGGCGACGAGCAGTACCACCACACCCAGCGTCCCCAGCACCCGGAACCGGCGGCAGGTCATGGCCCGCATTGGGGAGGGTGAGAAAAGTATCTGTGGCCCGAGGTTGGCGACGATTGGCACACGCGCCGGGCCGTCACGCCCTCGCCGAGCCGTTTAATCGTGGATAGATGACCCATTTCACTACTATCGTCGTGCCGATACCAATCCGACAAAATAAATATTCCTCAGCAGCGATGGCCACCAGTGCGACGTAAAAACAAACTCCTCGTCACGGTCGTGGGGGTGCTGGTACTTCTCGGAGTGCTCGGTGCGACGAGCATGAACGCGTCGGCGGCGTTCGTCAGTCCAACACAACTGTCCGAAGACGACTACGACGGGGAGTGGGTGAATCTGGAAGGGTCGGTCCAGAATCTCGACACGCAAGGGCGGACGGCGACGTTCGAGGTGACCGACGGCAACCACTCGACGCGTGTCGTCTACGAGGGGACGCTTCCGGAGACGATGGGAGAGAACCGCATCGTCGTCGCGAAAGGGCGAGTCGATGGCGACACCCTCGTTGCCAAGCAGCTCTCCGTGCGCGCCCACGAAGGCTCCGAACGGCCGGCCGAAACGCGATGACTGCAGCCGCTATCCGAGTCGACGATCTGACGAAGTCGTACGGGCGAATCACTGCCGTCGACGACCTCTCGTTCACCGTGGCGAACGGCGAGACGGTCGGACTGTTCGGGCCGAACGGCGCCGGAAAGACGACCCTGTTACGCATGCTCGCGGGGCTCGTTCGCCCCACCGACGGGACCATAACTCTCGGCGCGTCGGAACTGACGGTAGACGACCACGCCGTCTACCGGACTCTCGGCGTGGTGACCCACGAATCGATGTTGTACGACGCCCTCACCGCCCGCGAGAACCTTCGGATTCATGCCGACCTCCACGGCCTCGACGACGCGGCGGATCGCTGTGAGGCGGTGCTCGAAACCGTGAACCTGGCCGACCGAGCGAGTCACCGACCCGACGAGTTCTCCCACGGGCTGCGCAAGCGACTGTCGCTCGCCCGCGCGCTCCTGCACCGACCCGACGTGTTGCTCCTCGACGAACCGTACACCGGGCTCGACCAGCGGTCAGTCGCCGACCTCGAAGCCGTCCTCGACGGCTTCGACGACCGAACCGTCGTCCTGACGACCCACGACCTCGAACTCGGCGTCGGCCGGTGTGATCGGGCACTGATCCTCGACCGGGGCCGACTGCGAGCGGACACCGTCCTCGACGGCTCGGTCGCCGGGTTCGAGTCGACGTACCGGCGCGCAATCGGTCTGGCCGACTCGGAGCGCGACCGAAAGGCATGAGAGCGTTTCTCGCCGCGGTCTACCGCATCGTCAGGAAGGATCTGCTCGTCGAGAGCCGAACAAAAGGCGTCACGACGACGACGACCGTGTTCGCACTCCTCGTCGTTCTGGCCTTCGCGTTTAGTTTCGTCAAGACGTTTCGAGAGCCGGCGGTACTCGGACGCGGGGCGCTCTGGATCGCGTTCGTCTTCGGTGGCACCCTCGGCGTGACGAAGGCGGCGGCCGTCGAGGACCGGAACGCCGCGCTCGACGGTCTGCTCGTCGCGCCCATCGACCGCTCCGCCATCTACCTCGGGAAGGTCGCGAGTACGGCCCTGTTCGTCTTCGGAGTGAACGTTCTGACCCTCGGCGCGACGATGGTCCTCCTCGGGTACACACCGACGCCGCGAACGACGCTGGCCGTCGTGGGGCTTCTCGCCGTCGCCGCCGTCGGGTTCGCCGCAGTGGGCGTCGTCGTCGCGACCCTGACGCTTCGCTCCGATCTCGACGAACTCGCCCTCCCGCTGTTGCTCGTCCCGCTCGTCGTCCCCGTGTTGCTGGCGGGGGTCGAGCTCACGGCGGCGCTCACGACCGGTGGACCAACGGGCTCGTGGGTCCGTCTCCTCTGTCTCTACACCGGGATCCTGTTGCTCGCGGGCGTAGCGACGTTCGAGTTCGTGGTCGAGGAGTGAGGTGAGCGCGAGCGCGGTCGCTATCGCGCGTCGTTCAGTTGGCGTTCGAGCCGGCCCAGCCGGCGTTGCAGGTACGTCACGTAGCCGAAGAGGGCGACGAACAGCGCCGTGTAGCCGAACAGGAGGAGTGGTTCCACGTTTTCTCACCTCCGTTCGGTGTGGAGTCGGCGAATGCGGTCTTCGACCTCGTGCACTCGGATGCGAAGCCCCAGCAGGTATGCGTACAAGAACGACGCCGCGACGACGGTCACGACGAGCGTCGTGGGATCGATGTTGGCGCTGACCTGGGCGTTGCCCATCGTCGTTTCGTGGAACGTCGGCGTCCACAGGCGCGTCGAAGCGTACGAAATCGGCACCGTGACGAATCCGACGACGCCGTACACAGCGGCGTAGCGGTCGCCGGTGTCCGGATCCGTCGCCGACGACACCATCAGGTAGCCCGCGTAGATGAACCACACGATGAGGAAGGTGACGAGACGAACGTCCGTCCACTCCCACCACGAGTTCCAGATGATCTTGCCCCACGCGCTCCCGAGGAGGAGCGTCAGCGTCGCGAAGAGGAAGCCGAGTTCGCCCGCGCTGTGGGCGAGCCGACTCCAGAACTGCCCCCGATAGCGGAGGTAGAGCGCGCTCCCGACGAACGTAGTGCCGAGTGCCGCGGCGGCGACCCACGCGAGCGCGATATGCCAGTACGCGAGCAAGTTCCCGCCGTGTTCGACGCCGTACATCGTCTTGGAGGCAACACCGAACACCAGCGCCAGCGAGAGTGTACCGAACAGGAGCGTCCCCCACTTCACCGCGCGACTCCGCGTCACGCGATGGAGAATGCCCGTAACTCGACCGACGATGCGAGCGGCGCTGAAGCGATTCGACTGTCTCCGACTGTGTTCGGTTCGTTCGTGTTCGTCTGTAGTCATATGTATTAGAGCCACTGTGTGACCGATGCGAGCGCGAGTTTGTCCACGTCGAACAGCACCGCGAGGCCGAGGAGGACGAAGGCGTACCCGGTCGCGGTGCGGAAGCCCGCAGTGGACGCGGAGTCGACGAGGCGGCGACCGCCGGCCTGCCCGGCGTAGGCCACGCCGAGGAGGGGAATCGAGAAGCCGACCCCGTAGGTGAACAGGAGGGCGGCCCCGCCGGCGACCGTCGCCGACGAGCCGACGTACGCGAGGACGCCCCCGAGGATGGGGCCGACGCAGGGCAACCAGATGACGCCGAGGAGCAACCCGACGACGAACGCGTTCCCCAGCGGGTGCCGGTTCTCGTCGACACGTCCCGTCAGCGCCGTCGCCCGGCCCGCCAGTCGGGACGCGTACCGCGTATAGAGGTCGTTCACGTCGTCGTCGGCGAGGACGACCCCGAACGCGAGCATGAGCACCGCGAAGGGGGCGCGGATCGTCTCCGGCGTGACGGCGCCGATGGATCCCGTCAGCGTCCCGAGCGCCGTGAACGTCAGCGTACTTCCAGCGACGATGGCGACCGGGCGGAGTCGGTGACCGTTCGCCCCGACGACGAGGACCGGAATCATCGGCAGACAACACGGTGTCAGGATGGTCAGCACGCCGGCAAGAAAGACCGCGACCGTGGAGGGTGTCTCTATCATTCAGTCTGTCGTCGAGGGTCGCGTCTCAGCCCGCAGCGTCCGCCCGAGTGTCGGCCGACTCGTCGTCTCGTATCGCCGACGACACCGCCGTCTGTGGCTCGATCGCCGACTGATTCGACGTGGTAGTGTTGCCCGTCGACTCGTTTCCGACGTTCTCGTAGGTACGGATCCAGGTCGTCTGCCACGAGCCGTCGACCGACTCGTTGCGGAGCGGCTGTTCGTACCGGCTCGTGTCCTCCGGAATCATCTCCTGTGTGACCTCCGAGTCGTCGATGGGGATGCCGGCGAGCATGAGCTTCTTCGTCATCGGGTTCATGTCGTAGCCGAGCCGCTGCTGGGTTCGGTTGTAGTAGATGCCCTCGTCGGGTGCACCGGCCGCGGCCCAGTCTTTGGGCTGGCGTGGCAGGTGCGGCCGCTTGTGGGCGTTCATGAACCCGGCGACGTCCTGAACGTCCTCCCAGTTGGAGAACGTATGGCCCGCGCCGTAGGGCATCGCCTCACGGATGAAGCCGGCGGAGGTGTACATGCGACCCATGCCAGCCCCGTCGTTGAAGGAGTCTTCGCCCCACAGCGGCGGGTACTGGCCCTCGATACCCTGCCCGCCCGCACCGTGACAAGACGCGCAGTTTTCGAGGTAGAGTTCGGCCCCACGGACCGGGTTGACCTCGGAGACGGGGACCTTCTCGTCACCCTCCGGCTTCTCGATGTGCCGCCAGTAGGGGACCCGTTCGCTCGGGGTGCCCTTGTTCAACCAGACCATGTACGACTCCATCGCCTGGATCTCACGGCTGTCGTACTCCGGAACGCCCTCGGCGGCGCCGGGGGCGTTCATGCTCCGGAGGAAACAGCCCATGATGCGCTGTCGCATGTCACGCATGCGCTGGGTCCGACCCGTCCACTCGGGGTAGCCGGCGGCGGTACCGACGAGCGGAATCATATCGATATCCTGCCCGACCATGCCGGTGGTCGTCGGGAGGTCGCCCCCACCGTGGCAGTTCGCACACGAGAGGTCGTTCCCGACGTGTTCGGGCATCTCCTCCGAGGTGTTGGCGAACAGGCTACGCCCTTCCCGGATGAGTTCGGCCCGTTTCTCGTTTTCCGGCAACGTTGAGTTGTTCATCTCCTTCGGCTGGAACTGTACCTCGGTTCCAGCCTTCGGATCCTTGTACTCGAACTCCTGCTCGCGCAGGTCTTCGTTGTACCACTTACTCCCGCCCCAGTCTCCGGGAAGCTTCCGAACGCTTCCCTCGGTGGCCGCAGTGTCGCCACCGGTATCTGGCCCCTGTGGCGTCGCCGTCGTGCCGGCTCCGCCAGCCTGCGGGCCAGCGGGACCGACTGCACCGGTGCCGAGGTACGCGAGCACCCCGTTGATAGCGAACACGACGACGATGGCTGCAACCACCGTCCCGACGAGGAGGAGTGCGGGTTTGAGCAGGAGCGTCGAATCTCCCTGGCTCATATCTGCTCCGTCGTCATAATCGAATTACCTGTCATCTGTATGATCCAGTCTGTAACCGCAGTAGTTCCCATAATCCACACAGGTCATATAAAACTTCTTCCGCGACCCGACGCGGGGATTTGCGGCATTAATTATTGTCTTCGCTCGGGCGCGAGACCGGATACGGTCGGCGTCGGAGACGGCGATCACGGTCGGGTCGATTTCTGGAAATCAGCAGACTGCGTTGCCACGACGAACGGTTTCGACGAGGCAGCCACCCGAGTGCACCGGCGAGACAGTACATTTTACTACGGGAAGCCGGTACTGCCGGCCACCGATGAAGCCTCGAAAGGCGATGACACTCGCCTTCTTCGTAGTCTTGCTTGGTATTGGGTATTTTTCGATGAATGCGGCGCCCGCACTGAGCGACGAGAACTACTCGTATCACGGCGACACCCGGTGGCAAACGAACATGTCGGCCGCACAGTCGACGGCAGCCGCCGAGGACAAGCCGATCGTCGTCTACTTCTGGACGACGTGGTGTACGTACTGTGAAGACTACAACCGCGAAGTGTACGCCGACCCGGCGGTGCAGTCGGAACTGGACGACTTCGTGAAGGTCGCGGTGAACCTCGACAGCGACGCGCCGGCGGCCTCCCGCCTGCAACGGCAGTACAACGTCAACTACCCGCCACAGCACGTCATCGTCACGCCGGATGGTGAGGTGCTCGTCCGGATCAACGGCTACGCCGAGACGAGCGACTTCCTCTCGTATCTGGAAGCGGGCAAACAGGAGTACAGCGCACAATGACGCCGAGTGTCGGAACAGCGTTACTCGCGCTCGCGTTCGTCGCCTTGCTCTCGGCGACCGGCATCCTCGTCCGGGCCTACCTCGCCGAGGACGACGACTTCGTCGACTACGTGTCGACACTCACCGCGACGGCCACGATCTTGCTCGTGTCGGCACTCCTCCAGTTGACATACCAGTTCGTCGCCACCGACTACACGAACGCCTACGTCTGGGAGAACACGGCCTCCTATCTTCCCTTGTTGTATCGGGTGACGGGCGTCTACGCCGCGAACGAGGGCTCCGTGTTGCTGTGGGCGGTTATCGTCGCCATCGTGGCACTGGTGGCTGGGGCCGTCCGCGGGATTCCGGATCAGCAGGCGAAACTCGTCCACGCGATCACCCTCGGCGTCGTCACGTACTTCACGGGCATGTTGCTGGCCCAGAGCCCCTTCGCGTCGATTCGGACGCAGTTCCCGAACGCCCCACCCGGCTTCGTCCCAACGACCGGTCAGGGGCTGAATCCGCTGCTGGTCGATCCGTACATGGCGATCCACCCGCCGGTGATGTTCACCGCCTACGCGCTGTTGGCGATGCCTTTCGCCATCGGCGCGGCCCACTTCGTCTCGCTGTTCCGGGGGAACGGCGGCGTCTTCCCGACGTGGCACGGGAGCGTCACCCGGTGGCTGCGGCTGAGCTGGCTGTTCCTGACCGCCGCCGTCGCGCTCGGCGGCCTCTGGTCGTACACCGTCCTCGGGTGGGGAGGGATCTGGGCGTGGGACCCCGTCGAAACGGCGATTCTGATCCCGTGGCTCTTTCTCACCGCGACGCTCCACGCCGTCACCGCCTACGAGCCGACGGGACGGTATCGCGTCCTCGCTCCCGCGATGACCGCCAGCGTGTTCGCCCTCGCCGTGTACACGACGTCGGTCGTGCGAAGCGGCGTCTTCCGGAGCGTTCACTCCTTCGCCGACGGCGGTATCGGAGCTGCCTTCCTCGTCCTCATGGGCGTGACTGCCGGCCTCGGCGTCGTCGCACCGCTCGTCTACTGGCTCCTCGAAACGGACGACGGTGACGATACCGGTGTCGTCGACGCCGACGACTGGCTCCGCCGGTCGAACCTCCTCCACCTCGCCGTCCTCGGCTTCGGCCTCCTCACCTTCGTCTCGCTGTGGGGGCTCACCTTCCCGCTCCTCCGCGACGCCGTCACCGGCCTCGAAGTGTCCGTCGAATCACGGTACTACAACCTCTGGAGCTACCCGCTCGTCCTCGTGCTCTTGCTCCTTCTCGGCTTCTACATGGACTACGAGAGCGAGGGCAGTCGACGAAGCCTCGTCGGCCTCGGCGTGTTCACCGTCGCGACGCTCGTCGGGGGCGCCGTGGCACCGTCCGAGACGTGGCAGTTGGCGTCGACACGCCCCAACGACGCTCTCGTCTATCGGATCGTGGGGAGCGCGAGTCTCCTCTCGGTGCTCCCACCGGTCGCGTACGCCATCATGGGAACCGTGAAACGCACCGGTGGACGGATTCGGGCGGCGACGAGCCGCGACGTGAAACTGAAGGAGACGGGCATCACGCTGATCCACGTCGGGGCCGCACTGCTCGTCCTCTCGCTCCCGTTCATGTACGCCTTCGCCGGCCAGGCGTCCGTGATGGCGACTGGCGTCGGTACGGAATCGATGGAGCGATCACAGCAGACGATACCGGGGTCGGACTACTCGATCCGGCTGCTCGGTCACTCCCGAAACGAGTTCCCGACCGACCCGGCGGTGGAGTCGTACGCACTCTCGACCGAGCAGGTGGTGGCGAGGGGGCCCGCACTGAACGGCTCCGTCCAGACGGTCCACGGCACCGTGACTGACGTGCGGAACGGACCGCGGGCGACGGTCGTCCAACTCGACGACTCCCGTGTCTGGATCGGCCTCCCCGGCGAGGAGACGAACGCGTCGCTCGCTACCGGGCACCATCTCGTAGCACGCGGGCAACTGATGTGGGACTTCGTCCCGAGCGCCGACGCCGTCCTCCTCGCCGGGCCGCAGACGGTCGGCTCCGCGTCGAATCCGCCAGAGTCCGTCGCCCCGACCCGTGTCGTTGCCGAGGGCGTATCGCTCGCCGTGTACGACGGTGACCAGCTCGTCACGTCGGGGGTCGCCGGCCAGCGTCGTTACCCCAAACAGGGCGGGATGCAGATCCGGGACGTCCTCATCGACCGGGGCCTCCTCGTCGACACCTACGTCATCGCCGGCGTTAGCGACGGGACGGCCTCGATCACTGTCAAACGCATTCCCTTCGTCACGCTGATGCGACTCAGTATCCTCTCGTTGCTCGTCGGAATGGCGCTCGTCGCGCTGTTCGATCCACGGCACGGCGCGGCGACCGGCGTGAGTCTTCGCGAACCAAGTCGTGACGCGGACCCGGAGGTCGCAGACTGATATGAAACGCCTACTCGCCGCCCTCGTCGTCCTCAGTTGTCTCGCTACCGTCCCGACTGCCGCCGCGGAAACGTCGATATCCGGCACCGTCACCGTCGAGAACGGCACCGCGGATGGGGCTCGGGTAACCGTCGTCCCCGCGACTCAGACGCTCCAGCGCGCCGGCGAATCCGCACGGACGACGGTCCAAGGGTCGTCGTTCTCGGCCGAGGTGGCCGATGCCCCGCGCTACGTCGTCCGAGTCCAATACGGCGGCACGACCCACTACGAGGTGTTGCAGAACACGACGCGGGCACAGATCGATCTCGGCGGCACCATCGAGGGGCGCATCGTCGACGAGGGCGGCACCCCGCTGTCGGGGGTGTCGGTCGAGGTTGTCGACGACCGGGGTTTCGTCGTGACGACCGTCGAAACGGACGCCAACGGAACGCTCACCGTCGGGCCGGTCGAACCGACCGAGACGTATCAGCTTCGTGCGACGGTCGACGGCGTACCGTACCGACGGACCGCGACCGCAAACGAGTCCGTGGAGATGAGAGTCCGTTCTCCGACATCGAACGCGTCGGCCCTGCGCGTCGCGCCCGACACCCGACCGGCGTACGTGTTGCAGGTGGTCCCACCCAAGAACGAATCCGGCGTTCCGAGCGTCGTCCAGACCGTCACCCTCCACAACACCGCCGACCGGCCCTTCGAGGGAGCGGTCACGCTCTCCGTCCCGCCGAGCGCGAGTCCGTACGCGGGGATGGTCGACAACCGCGAGGCCGAGTATCGTCGTACCGACGCTGGCGTCCAGCTCAACGTGACCGCCCCTGCCAACGGTACGGTTCGGGTCGGCACGGCCTACGACCTGTCCGGGGCGACGCTGACGACGACACCGCGCCGTGACGTGCCGTCTCTCACCATCGTCCTGCAGGGGTACGACCCGAGCGCAGTCGGCCACTCCGCGAACCTACGCGTCGGTGACGCACCGGTTGCCCTCCTCGTCAGCGACGGCCGCGTCGCAGCGGGCGAGTCGATCCGTCTCGACCTGAGCGGCGCTCGGAGAGAGCAAAATCAGGCCGCCGAGAGCGGCGACCGGAGCGCCAGCGCCGCGGCCAGCACCGACACCGGCACCGCCAGCACGGACCCCGCGGAGAGCAACACCATCCCGCCGTTCCCCGGCGTCGCGATTCTCGGCGCCGTCGGCGGTATGGTGGTCGTCGGGCTCGCAGGGTATCGATTCGCACCAGACGAGGATGACGAAAACTGAGCGGACGGAGCGAGAGGAAGGACGAGCCTAGTCGTCCAGTCGTTCGGCCGCATCCCGAGCAAGCAGGGGTTCGGCGTTCGGCGTCGGGAGCGTCACCACGTCCTCGCTCGCGAGGTCGTACTCGCGCTCGTCGACGCCGAAGATTTCGCCCACATCGCGCGTGATGCGCAGCATGGTTCGGTCGGTCGCCGTGTCGGAGGCGTCGTCGCTGGCCGAAGCGGCGACCGGGTCGGAACCGGAAGCCGGGGCGGCAACGGCATCACCACCGTCCGGCGTCGGCGATTCCTCGGGCGTCGGGGTCTCGGTCGAAGACTGCCCGTCCGCCACTGCGACCGGCGTCGATGCCGATCCGGACGCCTCCCCGCCCATCGCCTCCGCGAGCAGGTCGTCCGGATCGGGCGCCGGTTCGGACGGCTCACTCGCGCCGGCCGCCGACGCGGCCGTCCCCTCAGGATCGGGCGCCGATTCGACCGCCTCGTCCGGGTCGGCCACGGGGTCGGGATCGACCCGCTCGGCCTCGTCGGTCGGCTGCCCGTCCGCCGCATCGTCGCCGGGCCGCCCCGCGAGCGTGTCGAGCACCGTCTCGCGGTTTCGCTCGATCCGGTCGACGAGGTCCTCGAAGAGGTCACGCTCCTCGGCGGTCAGGCCGTCGTCCTCGGACGCCATGCCCGCCGCGGCGAACGTCGCCCGCTTGACGATCTTGCCGATCCGACGTTCGTAGATGCTCTCGACGACCTCCTCGGCCGTCTCGATTTCGTCGGTGATGCGTTTCACGTCCGGCGAGGAGTAGGGATCGTCGGCCGCCGCGGCGACGCGTTCGCGCTCTTCCTTGCGCTCGGCGATGTAGTCGGCCACGTCGCGGTAAAACGAGTCCCGGAGGTGCTGGAGGCTGTCTTTCTGCCGTTCGGTGCGCTGTACGGTGCGCAGTTCCTCCACGTTCATTCTTTGACTTTCCGGGCTCGGTTGCGCGTCATCAGGAACACCCCGACGCACTCCGGTACAGAATGCTCACCAGCATCCAGTGTAAAACTGTCGCCACTGAGCTCGACCGTCCCGGGATCGGTCACCTCGACGTGGATCGATCGCTCGGTGAAGCGGTCGGGGACGGCGTCGACCAGCGGGTCGAAGTCGTCGAGAGCCGACCGCTCGATCCGGCGGACGACGAGGCCGCTCCCGCCGTGGAGGCTCCCCGGTAGGCGGATCAGCCGGTGTGTGTCCGTCGTCACCGGTTCGTCGATGGGCGCCGTCTCGTGGGCGACCGTCTCGTGGGCGAGCGCCTCGACCAGTAGCCGAGCGCCCGGCCCACCGGCCTCGACGTTGCCGCGGGCGACCGCTTCGCTGTCGACGAAGGCATCGAGCAAGGTGTCGGCTCGACCCTCGCCAATGCCGTCGAAGGCGGTGAGTCGCTCTCTGGCCGCCGCCTCGTCTAGGTCGCGCAACTCGTCGACGAACGCTTCGAGGCGGCGATGGGTGCGTCGGCCCCACCCGCCGCCCGTTCGAAGTTCGCGCCGCGTCGTGCTGCCGACGGCGCGGGTCCGAACCAGGCCCTCCACGTCGAGGTCGACCGCGCGGACGTAGTCGACGATTTCGCGTCGCGCCTCGGAATCCAGGTCGGCGAGGCCGTCGTCGCGGACGTGGACGTGGTAGCCGCGGCCGCCGGAGAACACCACGGTCACGTCCTCGAACCCGAAGTCCGTCTCGAGGAGGTCGAGGAGTCGCTGGAGGGCGTCCTTGCAGGCCGCGAGCATCTCGGCGTAGGTGGCGTCCTCGGGGTCGACGCTTGGGAGGTGGTCGGCGTCGAGGTCGAAGACGAGGTCGGCGCCCTGCCACCCCTTCTCGTCCATCGAGTCCGCGCCGGGGTCGTCGTAGCGCGCCGCGGAGAAGTAGACGTGTCGCGGCGCCTCGCGCGCGAGGAAGTCGCTCACGTCACCGAGGTCGTAGATGGACTGGTGGCGAATCATCGTCGTCGACTCGCCGCGCGTCCACGGGATGTGCCCCCACTCGCGGGCGTCGGGATCGGGCGGGAGCGTCGGCTCGGCGCGTCGATAGTAGTCGCCGAAGCGCCCCGAGAGATACTCACGAGTCCGTCGGTCCATTCGTCTGCCTCCTGTGTCGCGGACGATTTAGTAGCTTCCGAACGGCGACGACCCCGCCGTGGAAACCCTTTTTTCCGAACGCGGAGAGACACGCGCATGGACATCGGGGCGGTCGCGCAGACGGGGACGGAAACGAGGTCGACTCCACCGGCCGCACTCGGCCCACTACTGGAGTGGTTGTGGGGGCTCACGACCGTCCGGATTGTCGTCGCCGTCCTGGTCGTCGCTGCCGGCGTCGTCCTCTCGAAGTTCCTCGTCCGACTGCTGGGACGGCCGGTCGCCCGCCGATTCAAACGCCAGAGCGTCGCACAGACCATCCTCGGCCTGCTCCGCGTCTCGACGGTCGTCGTCGCCACCTTCGTCGCCGGGAGCATCGTCGGCCTCGGCATCGGCGACATCGTCCTCTCCGTGACCGTCTTCTCCGCCGTCCTCGGCATCGTTCTCGCCCCCATCGTCGGGAGCATCATCAACGGCGTGTTCGTCCTCGCGGACAACCCCTACGAAATCGGCGACATGATCGAACTGGAGAACGGCCGGCGGGGCTTCGTCGACGACATTACCCTGCGATACACCAAGATATTCACCCTCGAGAACACCTTCCTCGTCGTCCCGAACTCCTCGATGCGCGAACGCGACGTGACGAACTTCTCCGCCGAGGACGAGCGGACGCGACTGTCGATCCCCCTCCTCGTCACCTACGAAGGCGACCTGGAGGAGGCCCGACAGCTCATGGAGCGGGCTGCGCGGAACGTCGAGGGCGTGATCGAGGGCGGACCGGATATCCGAATCGGGAGCGCGCGCTACCCCGCGAAACCGACGACACTCATCGACGCCTACGCCGACAGCGGCGTTCGACTGAACCTCCGGTTCTGGGCGCGGACGCCCTACAAAATTCCGCGGATCGAGTCGACCGTTCGCGAGCGTATCTGGGCGAAGTTGGAGGACGCGGACGTGGAGATTGCCTACCCGCACCAACACCTCCTGTTCGACGAGAACAGCGGGCGGGCCCGTGTGGCCGTCGAAGACGGGAGTGACCTGCCGCCGCCGGGCGCCGACGAGGCGAACGGCGTGATCGAGCGGGAACCGGTGGAGAGCGACGGTATCGACTGAACGGTCAGCTCGCGCTGACGGTGATCACGTCGCAGTCGAGTTTCTCCCGCAGGAATCGGTCGATGTTCGGATCGTCGAGAAAGCGACTGAAGGTGCGTCGCCACCGGCTGACCTGTTTCGAGCCGATGACGACCACGTCGGCGTTCTCCGCGGCCACCTCGTCGAGAATAGTCTCCTCGACCAGAAAGCCGCGGCGGACGACGTACCGGGCGCGGTCGATCCGTCCGAACTCGGCTTCGACCGCCCGCTTGAGCTCCGTCCGCGTCACTTCGCGGCCCTCCTGATAGAGGTCGACGTGGAGGATGGTCAGATCGGCATCGCGCTCGTCGGCGATACCGATCGCCTCGGCGAGCGTCGCCCGGGAGTGTCTGCTGAGCGGGTAGCGGACCGGGACGACCACCAGAGTCATGCCACCACAGAGGGTTCGGGGGCGTTTCAATCTATTCGATTCGGCCGGACGGCGCGGCCGCTCCCGGAGATGAGATGGAAAAAATCGACCGCTCCGGTCGCACCGCCGACTGTGCACTCGTCACGAGGGTCGCCATCCCGAGGCGACCCTCGTGACGTAGTTACAGCCGGCAGTATCAGAGGGGTTATCGGAATTCAGCAGGGATTCTCGCCGGATCGTCCCGGCGAGAATCTCTGGACAGTGACGATACTCCCTATCAGTCTTCGAGTTCGAACGCCACCGTCACTTCCGCCTGATACTCCCGGTCCTCGACGCTCGCGATCTCGACGCCGAGTTCGTCGACTTCGATCCATTTGACGTTGTCGAGGGTTTCGTCGGCGCGGTCGATGGCGTCGTCGGCCGCGGCGTCGAAACTCTCCGGGCTCGTTCCGATCAAGGTGATCTTCTTGAATACCATAGCGTACCTGTCGATGTTCGTACACGAGTGACTTAAAATCACGTCCCGCATCCTGTCAACTGCCGTATCTTACCGTCCGTGGGACGCCGTGTGATATGGCCTGGCCACCGAACTCGACCCGCAGGCGGAAGCGTACCTGCACGACCTCTCGGCGGAGGGCGTGCCGCCGCTGTACAGGCTCTCGGTGTCGGACGCACGCGACACCTACCGTCGAGAGTGGCCGTCTCCCGCCGATACCGCTCCGCCGTCGACGGGTCGGTGCGCATCGGCTCCGGCGTCGGCTCCGCGGTTCCGCCTCGTCGGCACTCTCGGCCGCGGCTACCACGTCGTCCTCGGTAATCGAGTCCTACGGGCCCGTTCCTTCGTCGGCCGTCAGGTCGACACCCCGTCAGGTCGACACCAATTGTTCGTCCGCCCGCTTGCGCGCCCGCGGCGACGCCTTCACCGCCTCGTTCGAGGGGGTGAAGGCGTGCCCGGCGGGACGGCGTCGCCGACATCGAGGTAGGTACGACGGAGCACCCCGTCCTCGCGGGCATCGATCTCGCCGATGCTCTTTTCCGATTCGATCTCGGCGACGAGATCGCCATCTGACACCGGATCACCCTCCGTGACGGCCCACTCCAGTAACGTCCCCTGTTCCATCTCGATGCCGAGCTTTGGCATCCTGACGATGTACTCCGTGGTACATGTCTATTATTGCCAAGGAAAGATACCCCTGCCCGGGCCGACGTGACCACACAGCGCGGACAGGGAACCACAACCGCTGGACTGCGAGCGGTAGTCGTCACGGTCGCGCGTTGGCCACAACATATAACCGGGTGTTACTGGAACAGTAACCAGTGTCCGGTGCGTCCCACGCCACGGAAAGGAGTACAGACGTGCGAGGGAGCCGATGCACGGAGTCGTCCCGCGTCCAAGGAAATACTGTTTTCAGCGCCGAGCAGAGGGAAGTGGGTGTGTCTCGTCAGGTTCGAGGCCCGAACGTGGAGACAGGATGGCGAACGTGACGAATGGTGCCACAACTCAGCGCCCAGGGGATGGACGAACTCTCCCGTGACGACCTGTTTTCGCTGCTGCGAAACGAGCGGCGCCGAGAAGTCATCCACTATCTCCGCGAACACGACGGCCCTGTCGATCTGCGCGATCTGAGCGAGTACATCGCGACGCTGGAGAACGACTGTGACCCGGGCGAAGTGACGTACAAGCAGCGCAAACGCGTCCAGACCGCACTCTACCAGATGCACCTGCCCAAACTCGCCGATCAGGAGATCGTGGAGTACGACCGGCGGGCCGGACGGATCGAACTCGCGTCGGGCGCCGAGAACTGCCTTCCCTATCTCGAAGCGGACCGGGGGCGCCCCCACCGTCGCTGGTGGCAATGGTATCTGCTCGTTGCCGCCGTCGTCGCGGTTCCAGTTGCACTGGCGGCGCTCGGTGTCTCACCGTTCGTGGCGGTGTCCGGTCGGAGCTACGCGGTCGTCGCCTGCGTGGCGTTCGTTGCCATCTCTATCGCACAGGTCGCCGAGGAACGCGGCGGCTGATCACGCCTCGGTGCGATCGAGCCGCTCCGCGAGTGCACCGACCACGTCCGTCAGGTGTGCTGTCCCCCACACCGCGACCACGACGCCGCCGAGCGTATCGAACAGCAGGTCGAGCATCGTGTCGTCGAGGCCGTACTGCGTGAGGACACTCTGCGTGCCCGACAGGGACGCGAGGCCCGCGACCGCGAACTCGATGACCTCCCAGAAGACGCCGAACGCGAGGACGAACAGGAGGATGAACACGAACATGAACCGGTCGGGGAGGGAGACCGAATCGGTGTGGAGTTCGATCGCCCGCGCGGTGGCGTAGCCCGCCGCGGCGACGATCGACGACGACAGCGTGTGCGTCAGGTGATCCCACCACCAGATACTCCGGTAGAGGTTGGTGGCTGATCCGGGGAGGCCGGCAGTCCCCAGTGCGTGGACGAAGACGGCGACGGTGATCCAGAGCGTCAGTGCCGGGTCCATCGGGATGTGGTAGTCGCGTTCAAGGACGGCCGGCAACTGTGTCACCCCGAGTCCGATCGTGGCGTTGACGACGATACCGAGGTTGCCACGTTCAAGACCGAGACCGACGATGCCGACGAGCATCACCTGCATCACTCGCGAGAGCTGTCGTTGCCGCCGATCCGAGAGGCCAATCCAGTCGCGGAGACGCATCAGGAGGCCCCTCCCTGCCGCTTCCCGCCGGGATCGTCCGCGTACCGCGACGTCGAATCGGCGTACCGGTGGAAGTACAGTTCGAAGAGGAGACCAGCGAGGACGCCCGCGATGGTCGCCGCGACGAAGTCCCACATGAGCGCCGTCTCGATGACGTGTTCCGGGCGACCGTCGAGCAGGAACGACGTGCCGAAGAGGATGTCGGCGAGCCAGCGGGCCTCGGCCCACAGTCCCGCGGTCGCAACGGTGGTGATTGCGACGAACAGCACGGCAAAGGAGTCACTCATCCGGACGGGCGTGAACACGTCGAGTTCGACCGCGAGAATGAGCGCCGCGGCCGCGACGGCGACGTAGGTGGTGATGCGGCCGGTGAGCGTGATACCACCCACGGTCTGGCCGGCGACGAGGAGTCGCCCCAGCGACGGGACGGAGGCAAGCGCCAGCACCTCCCAGGGGAGCATGGCATCGAGGCGGCGGAAGGCGACCGCCGGAAGGACGGCGAGGACGGCGAGCGTCAGCGTAAATCCCGCCCAGAGCAGGTGGTTGTTGACGGCCGAGGCGACGCCGATCAGACAAAGCACGCTCACGAACGTCCATCCGAGCGCGGCGTTGAGTCGCCGCTGTTCGACCAGTCGGCGAAGGCCGGCGCCGGATTCCGCAGTCGGCATACCGAGACGTCGGGGCGGGCCGTGAAAACGCTTCGGCAGGAGGAGCGAGCAACGCTCGACAGGTGTGCACACCCGCCGGGCGAAGATACAAGCCAGTGTCGTCACTTGTAGTAGCTGATGCCGAACGATCCGTCCGGACGACTCACCGCCGACGAGGAGCAGACGTGGCTGGATGTCGTCGACGACGTCCTCGATACGGCGATCGACCGCGAGGAGGATCTGGAGTGTACGTTCGAGGAGGTGACCGTGGACGTGCCTTTACGGATGGACTCGGAGTCCGAATTCGCCCGCTGGCACCTCGACGGGACCGTCCGCGTCCACGTCGAGGGGATGCGCGGGCCGCTGGCCGACTGGCTCCGCTGGTGGTCCAGACAGCTCTCCTGAGCGCCGCAGCCGACGATGATTCCAGACCAGTCACCATGACTGTCGACGCGACGTTTCGGGTGGTCGAAACCGACGACGGAGCGTTTCGATGGCGCCTCCGAACCGCCGACGGAGCGGTCCTCGCAACGAGTGACGGCGGCTACGAGACCGGACAGGCGGCGATGCGTGCCGTCCAGCGAGTCAAGCGCGTGGCGCCCGACGCTGGCGTCGAGAGCGACATCGAGACGGCGTGATCACCACCCCTCGAACTTGTCGCGGCGGTAGACGTCGATCTCGTGGACGGTCGAGTGATCCTGCCCGGCCGCGAAGCCGATGGCGTCCGCGATCTCCTCGGGCTCACTCACCTCGCCCGGTTCGAACCGCTCGGCGAAGGAGTCGCCGTCGTCGCCACCGAACTCCGTCCGCACCTCCGTCGGGTTGACGACGGTGACGCCGACGCCGTCCGGCCCGGCCTGCCCCTCGACGCCGTGAGCGAAGCCGCGGACCCACCACTTCGTCGCCGAGTACACCGGATTGCCAGGACGGGGGTACTGTCCCGCGAAGCTGCCGACGAAGATCAGGTTGCCGTCCGACGCCGCCAGATGCGGCAGGGCAGCCCGCGTCGCGAAGAAGACGCCGTCGACGTTCGTGTTCATCATCGCCCGGTAGTCTTCCGTCGAGAGGTCGGCCACGTCGCCCCCGCGGCCCAACCCCGCGTTGTTGACCAGTACATCGAGGCCGCCGAACTCGTCGACGACGGTGGCTATCAGATCCTCGACGGCTCCCTCGTCACGGACATCCGTCGGGACCACCAGCGTCTCGGCGCCGTACTCGGTTTCGAGGTCGGCCGCAATCGAGGCCAGCCGGTCCTCGCTCCGTGCCGCGAGGGCGACACGCGCTCCTCGGCTCGCGAACTCGTGAGCTGTTGCCTCGCCGATGCCGGAACTCGCTCCCGTGACGACCGTCGCGCTGTTGTCGAGACTCATAGTCGTCCGATCCGACGGCCCCGAGGACCTTGATATTTTAGCCACCCGCGTGGCCGAACGCCGTCGCCGTGCGTGCACTCCACACGGGCAGCCGAGATAGTTGCGTTTAAATATTGGCACCCCTTCGATTCGAATGCGACGACCGCGCTCCGATAGTGTAGTCCGGCCAATCATATTGCCCTCTCACGGCAATGACCAGGGTTCGAATCCCTGTCGGAGCATCGAAGCGAGCGAACTTCTGTGAGCGAGTGAGACGCACACGACGGGATTCGAACCTCTCCTGGACCTTCCACTCGTCTTCTATCATCGTCGCGATCAGACGACCTGAAGGATTTCAGACGACTGACTCTCGCAGCCGCCACGTGTCCGTCGGCGGCTCCAAATTCGACGGTTCGGCCCCACGCGTCGTCAGAATGCCCGCGTGGTACAGCATCGCCTTGAGCTGGAAGACGGTCGGCGAGTGATACACGTCCCCGTCGGTCAGCACCGAAGACTGTAACTCGCCGTCGGCGTTCAGCACGCGACTCCTGACCGCGTCGTCGCCGCGGACGAACAGCTCGACGGCGAAAGAGGGGTGGAGTTCGTGGAGATAGTTGACGACCTCCGGGAGGGTCGGCTCGGCGATGCGATCCTCGTGCATGTGCTGGAGTTCCGCCACGAGGAGTTTCGTCGCGGGATACTCGTAGACGACGCGGCGGGTGAGCAACCCCCACTTCGGCGCGATGTCACAGAAGCGTTTCCGCGACCGTTTCCAGTCGTCGAACGCGTAGAGCGCGTCGTCGACCGATCCGTACTCTCCGAGCGCGAATCGGACGATCTCCTTCCCGAGGGGAGTCAGGCGAACCCGGTCGGGATCGTCGTCGACGAGGTTCAAGAACACGGCCCCCTTGCGCGCGTCGTCGACCGCGCGAACCACCCGCTCGGCCAGAATATCAGCCGTCTCCGCGGCGTGGTGCACGGCGAGCGGATAGGCGAGGTAGTTTTTCGGGTGATTGAGGCCGAAGGACGTGTCCGCGACGCCCTGCGCGCTGGCCTGAAACCGGATGGCGCTGGTCTCGGTCGTCGTGCGATTCCCGACGACGCGCGGGACTTCGATGGCCTCGACGGCACCATCCGCGTCGACACCGAGGACGCCGACGTTCAGTTCTCGAGCGAGCGTCCGAGCCGACTGCGAGATGGCGCCCGACGGGGCGGCGACGTAGGCGGCGTTGGCTTCGTGGAGGCGGTCGTACGCCTGGACGACCCCGCGTTCGACGTCGGCGCCGCCGTGATCCGTATCCCCTTTCGCCTCGACGACGAACAGCGGCGGGTCGTCACCCAGTCGGTCGACGGCGAGGAGGTCGTCGTCGAGGGTGCGAACGCCGACGAGGTCGGGGTAGCCAGTGCCGACCCGGACGTGGTTGAACGGCGCGAGCGCGTCTTTGATCTCCGGGTCGACCCTCCGGCTGGCGAGCCAGCGGTCCGAGGAGAACTGTGTGTCGGTGACGACGTATCCCTCGTCGGTGTCGGGGAAGAGTCGCCGCTTCGTGTGCGCGAGCACTCGTGGCTCGGTCAGGGTGCCGGCCGCGCTTGCCATACCGGCTCAATTCGAGAGCGGGCACATCAAGATTCGGCTGCCAGAACGGTCATACTGTCGGCTGTACGTCCGTGGACCCATTCGGCACCTCGGGGGTGCGAATCGTTCCGTACAGGTACAGCCGACAGTATCAATCGACCGTCGGAAGCACGTCCGTATCCACGTGTTCCCGAACGAGCGCCGCCGCCGCGTCGTAGGGCATCCGCCGATCGGCCCCCCACGCCGGCCGTGACCGCCCGGCCGACGCGTAGACGGTGTCGACGAACGCTTCGCGGACGGCCCGGTTCTCGAAGAGGCCGTGGAGATACGTGCCCGCGACGTTGCCGACGGCGGCGCTCTCGGGGCCGACGGGGCGGTCGACGGGACGTAGTGTCCGGGTGTCGCCCCTGTGAATCTCGTACCCGGAGACATCGCCGCGCGCACCGGCCAGCGGTCCGGCCCCGGACACGTCCCACGTCACCGCCTCGACGCGCTTCTCCGCCGAGAACGTCGTCTCCACGGGGAGACGGCCGATCCCGTCGATCACCGCCCGATCCCCGGTCCCTTCGACGTGGGCGTTGCGGATGCGCTCCCCCAACAACTGGTAGCCGCCGCAGATGCCGACGACCGGGCCGTCGAACGCGGCGAGTTCCGCGTCGAGTCCCGCCTCGCGAAGCGCAAGCAGGTCGTCGACGGTGTTTTTCGTGCCGGGGACGACGACGGCGTCCACATCCTCCAACGACGAGGAGAGCGGGAGATACGCGACGCGGACACCGGGGACGCGGGCGAGCGGGTCGAGGTCCGTGAAGTTGGACACGCGCGGGAGACGAGGGACGCCGACGGTGACGGTCCGGTCGGGCGGGGTGTCGTCGTCGCCGCGGACGCCCTCGCCGTCGGAGAGGGAGACGCTGTCCTCTTCTGGAAGGCCGGGGTCGTCGTACGGCAGGACGCCCACGACGGGCACGCCCGTCCGGTCCTCGACCATCTCGATTGCGGGGTCGAGGATGGCCCGGTCGCCACGGAACTTCGTGATGATCACGCCGCCGACGCGATCCGTCACGTCGTCGGGGGCGAGGTCGAGCGTGCCGACGATGCTGGCGAACGCGCCACCGCGTTCGATGTCGGCGACGAGGAGCACGTCGGCGTCGGCGAATCGCGCCGTCTCCACGTTCGCCAGATCCCGGTGCCGGAGGTTCGGCTCCGCGATACTGCCGGCCCCCTCGGCGACGACGACGTCGTGTGCGTCCGCGAGTCGGCGATAGGACGCTTCGGCGGCGTCGCGAACTCGCTCCCAGTGGTCGTCGTAGTACTCGCCAGCCCGGTAGTGACCCACCGCCTCACCCTGCACCACGAGCTGGCTCTCGCCGTCGCCCCGGGGTTTGAGCAAGACGGGGTTGCAGTCGGTCGTCGGCGTCACCCGCGCGGCCTGTGCCTGCACGTACTGCGAGACACCGATCTCGCCCCAGTCGGCCGCCTCGCCCGTGCCCGCGGTGAGGACGGCCCGCGCGTTGTTGCTCATGTTCTGGGCCTTGAACGGGACGACGTCGACACCGCGATCGGCGAGGTAGCGACAGAGCCCGGCCGCCACCGTGCTCTTGCCGACGTGGCTCGCGGTTCCGGCGACGAGCACCGTCCGTCTCATCGCTCCGCTGCGCGTTCCAGAAAGGCGTCGAACGCGCCACTCTCGGGGTGGAGGTGGCAGTAGGTGCCGAGCGTGCGGTACTCACAGAGGCCGTCCTGCTCGTCGTGGATGCCGTCGCCCCGGACGACCTCGAACGCGAACCGGGCGTCGGCGTCCACGTCGGCGCTGGAGTAGTGGAACTCGTGTCCCCGCCGTCGGTCGCCCGCCGCCGCGGTCAGCGTGTCCCGCGTCGCCCGGAGTTCGACGTGGTCGAGCGCCTGATACCGGTCGTGCATTCGAACGTCCGCGGGAAGGACGCCAGCCATGTCGTGGGTGTCCCCGTCCACCGTCGTCAGCGACTCGGCGAGCGCCATCAGGCCGCCACACTCCCCCAGTACGGGCACGCCGTCGGCAGCATGGGCCGCGATAGCGTCCATCGTCGCACTGTCTTCGAGCGCCGGCGCGTGCAGTTCGGGATAGCCACCCGGGAGGTAGACGCCGTCACAGTCGGGCACGTCGTCGCCGGCGAGCGGGGAGAACGTGTCGACCGTCCCCCGCTCACGGAGGCGTTCGATCGTGGCGGGATAGACGAAGGCGAAGGCGGCGTCGCGAGCGACGGCGACGTGCGCGCCCGGTCGATCGTCGGTCGCTTCGACCCCGGCGTGGGGCGGCGCCCGCGCGATATCGAGCAGTCGGTCCACGTGGATCGACTCGGCTGCGTCGTCGAGGGCCGCCTCGTCGAGGGCCACCTCGTCGCCCATGTGGAGTCCGAGGTGTCGGTCCGGGATGTCCAGCGCGGATCGCATCGGAACGCGACCGAAGTACGTGAGGTGGTCCGGCAGGGCGTCGCGGATACCCTGCTCGTGGCGGCCGCCGTGAGCGCGCTGGGCGACGACGCCCGCGATATCGATATCGCGACCAACGTGGGTCGCGTACTCGCGGAACCCGTGGGCCGTCGCGGCGACGCTCTCCATCCCGGCTTTCGCGTCGACGACGAGGACGACCGGGAGGTCGAGCGCCTCGGCGACCATCGCAGTGCTGGAACAGTCGCCGTCGTAGAGCCCCATCACGCCCTCGACGACGCACACGTCACCGTCGCCACGTTCGTAGTTGCGACGCAGGCCGGAACGGCCTTCGAGCCACAGGTCGAGCGTCCGGGAGGGCGTTCCCGCCACGGTCTCGTGGTGGCTCGGGTCGATGAAGTCCGGCCCGGCTTTCGCGGGTTGGACCTCGTGACCCGCCGCCTGCAGGGCGCGGACGATAGCGAGCGTCGCCACGGTCTTGCCGACGCCCGACCGAGTGCCGCCGACGACGAACCCCTTCGTCGGGCCGTCCTTCGCGTCGTGCGGAAGCGCTACCTGAGGCATCAGCTCCACCATCTCGCCACCCCGTGAAAGCAATTGTTTTGCTCTACCAAAACTGCGCTTTCACTACGTCGGCGAGCGCGGCGAGGCTCGTGGGGCTCCGGGTCTCGTCGCGGACGACAGGTGGCGACGGCTCGCCGCGAGCCGGAGAGGATCCTCATCGCTTCTTGAGCGTTGCTTGCAATACCTTCAATCTATTTGTGTTGCCGGCGGTCGGGCGACGACCCTCGAAAGGTTTACAATCCGAGTAGAATTTGGTCAAGTCGAATTTAGATGGCGACGAAGCCGACACCGTACACGGTCGAATCGCGGATGTCCAAACGAGGACCGACCCGGTCCGACTGGCCGCCAGCCTGTTGCTCGTCGCGGCGATCGGGTTCACGCTACTCGTCCTCCAGGAACCGCTCGTCCACGACTCGCTGCACAACTTCCGCCACGCCGCCGGTGTCGTCGGTCACTGAGATGCTCGCGGGCTACGTGACACCTGGCGTGGCGGCCGGACTGGTCGCTGGCGTCGTGTTCGGCCTGTTCGTGGCCATCGTCGCCAATCCGCTCGTCGCCTACGCGGACGAACACGCGCACGGAGGGGCCGAGAGCGAACACGATCACGGCGCGAGCGAGCCACTGGTGGGGCCCATCGAGACAGTGAGCGTCGTCTCCGGCGGCCTGTGGGCCGTCCCCCTCGGTGGCGTGGTTTTCGGCATCGGGTGCTACATCCTCGAACCCGAGATACCGTCGATAAGTGCGGGCAAGAGCTACGCCCTCATAGTGATTAGTGTAAGCCATTTCCGGTGGTTCGCCGACCCGTCTTGGCGAACCACCGGTAAACAGTTACACTAATGACTATCAGTGGGGACTGATGGACGGAGGAGACGGAACGACGTTCGTCCTCACGATCGGGAGCACCGCCACTGCTCGCATCGAGGGCATCAGCGCCGCCGGAGCAAATCCGGATCTGATGGCCCACACCCCCAGCGCCGATGCCGAAATCCTCACGTACGGACGGCCGACGGACGCGCCGGTCGTCCCCGTCAGTCCCTCCGGCTGTCCGACGCCGGCGGTCGTGACGCGCGCAGCGCGCGAACTGCTGGAGTTCGACGCCGTCGTCGTCGACGCGGGTGCGGCGCGGGCGACTGCCGCACCGGCGATCCGGCTCCCCGGCGATGCGGGCGCCGACGTTCGAGCGGCGGCGGCCGTCCCGGCCGCCGCGGCGAAATTCGACGCCGCCCGGGCGTACGGCGCGTCCCTGCCCAACGACGACCTCGTCCTCGCGGAGACGATCCCGGGTGGGACGACGACGGCGATGGCTGTCCTGACCGCGCTCGGCGAACGGGCGCAGGTGTCGTCGTCGCTCCCCGACAATCCGACGACGCTCAAGCGGTCCGTCGTCGCCGCAGGACTCGACGCGAGCGACCTCTCGCCCGGCGCAGCCGCCGGTGAACCGATCGAGGCGGTGCGCGCCGTTGGCGATCCCGTCCTCGCCGCGCTCGCGGGACTGGCCGTCGGTGCGCTGGCGTCGGGGACGGACGTGACACTCGGTGGTGGGACGCAGATGAGCGCCGTGGCCGCGCTCGTCCGCCACGCTGGCGTCACCGCACCGTTGGTGCAGGCGACGACATCGTTCGTCGCCACCGACGACACCGCGGCCGTTCGCCGTCTCGCCGACGCCCTCGACGTCGACCTGCGCGTGACGGACCCCGGATTCGCCGACGCCGACCATCCCGGGATGGACGCCTACGTCCGGGGGGAAGCCAAGGAGGGTGTCGGGATGGGCGGCGCGCTCGCGCTGACGGCAGGCACCGTCGGCGACTGCACCTCCACGCCGGGGATGCGACGCCTCCGTGAGCGGATCGTCACCGTTTACGACCGCCTGCTCGCGACGGCACCGGCGGGTCACCCGGCGGCCACCCCCGACGACGGACACGAATGATCGGCCCGCTCGCCACGACGGACACCATAGGTTAAAGGCGGTCGTCCGTTTCGGGTAGGCTATTCGGAAGGAGGTTCTATGGAAGGCGATACTCGCGATCGATCGACGGTGCAACTCGACATCGAAGAACGCGAACAGCTCGAATCCGTCGTCGTCGAGATGCGCGACCGCGTCGAGAGCAACGTCGAGTATCGACTCGCACGGCGCGGGCTCGACGAAGCGCCCGACGATCCCGGGACGCTGGACGCGGAAGCCGAGCAACTCGTCGAGGCGATCCAACTGGAGGCCGACGACGACATCGACTGGGACGAAGCGGTCGCGGAGTACGTCACGGGCGTTGGCTACACGATCGTCAACCGTCTCGCCGCGCTACGGTGCATGGAAGTGCGGGGCTTCGTCGACGAGGCGGTCACGGTGGTCAAGAGCAACGGCCTGACACCGGCAGCCGAGACGCTCGTCCACGAGGCGTTTCTCATGGAGGACGAGGCGCTGCTGGCGGCCTATCACGAGGCGTGCGACGAGCTAGCCGACGAAATCGAACTCCTGTTCGACCGGTCGTCGGCGTACAGTCTGCTCGACCCCGACGCCGACACCTTCGAAGCGCTCTGTGGGATGCTCGACGACGTGCCCGAGGCGGTGTGGCGCGCCGACGACGTCCTCGGCTGGGTGTACGAATACTACAACACGAGTCAGCTGTCGGCCGTACGGGAGCGAATGCGTACCGGACAGTTCGACGCGGAGGACGTCGCGGTCGCGAACCAGTTCTACACGCCTCACTGGGTTGCACGGCTCCTGACCGACAACGCCGTCGGAAAACCGCATTTACAGGCGACAGGCGGGTTCGAGCAGTGCGTCGAACGGCAGCGTTCGCTCACCCCTGCCCAGCGAGTCGAGCGGGACCCGAGCGTCTCGTCCTCGCCCTCGCTGACGGAGCTCTGTACGTACACCGTCCCGTCGGCGGATGGTGACGGCGGTGTGTCTCAGCATCCCTCGGAACTCCGGATACTGGACCCCGCCTGTGGGAGTGGACACTTCCTCCTGTACGCGTTCGACGTACTGGAACGGATCTGGCGCGACGCGACGGACGTGCATCCGGCCGAGATTCCCGAGAAGATTCTCGAACACAATCTGTACGGCATCGATATCGACATGCGAGCGTGTCAGCTCGCGGCGTTCAACCTCTACCTGAAAGCGCGCCAGCGGGCGGAGCGCGAAGGGAACGACAGCTTCCGGATGCCCTCGGTCGACATCGTCTGTGCCGACAATCACCTCGCGGACATCGACGAGGCGTACGAACTCATCGAGACGCTAGGGGACGCGAACAGCGACTTCGCCACCGCCCTCGAAGGAATTCTTGAGGATTTTCGAACGAAACCGGGGCTCGGGAGTCTCCTCGACGTCCGCGGAACCCTCGAAGCGGAGGCAGCGAGCGAGCAGACGGCGCTCTCCGACTGGACCGCGGAAATCCCGTCACTGTCGGGGTGGATCGACCGACTCCACCGGGAAATCGAGCAGGAGGAGAGCGCACAGTTTCTCTATCACAACCTCCGGAGCTTCCTCCGTGTCGTCCGCCTCCTGACGGAGGAGTACGACGCGGTGCTGATGAATCCGCCGTACGGCGGGCACCGCCGGATGCCACCACAGGTCAAAGCGTACGTGCAGGACCACTACGAGTTCAAACCCGAATACTACGCGAACTTCCTCGAACAGGCCGGTCGCCTCCTGAAACCGACCGGCCGGATCGGGATGCTGGTGCCCCGCTCGTTCATGTACAAGGAGTCCTTCGAAGACGTTCGCGAGGCGCTCATCGACCACGACGGAGCGTTCGATTTCGACTTCCTGCTCGAATTCGGAGCGGGCATACTCGACAACGCGACCGTTCGGACGGTCGGGACGGTGCTGACGGCTGGCGAGACCCAGCAAACGGTCGGCGAGTTCGTGCAGCTGTCGGACGCCGATCCGAGCGAGAAAGAGGAGACGTTCGCCCGCGTGCTCGACGACGACTCGACGGCGCAGTGGCGACGGCACTCGGTCCGAATCGACGACTTTCGGCGCATTCCCGGCGGGATGTTGACGTACTGGACGCCCGACGACTTGCGCGACCTCTACACTCACGACACCGTCTTCGACGCCGAGCAGGCCGGCCTAGATCGGGCGGGGATCGGCGCCGCGAAGAAAGGCATCGACACCGGGAACAACGACCGGTTCGTCAGGAAGGCGTGGGAGTGCGACGCTGACGACCGGTGGCGTCCCTACGCCAAAGGCGGCGAGCGTAGCTGGTTCTACTATCCGGACCGCCTGCGAGTGCTCTGGGGCGACGGCGGGCGTGAGATCACCCGATACGGGAGCTCGACGATCCGGAATCGGGATTTTCAGGGCGAGGCGGCGGTTACGTGGCCGCTGATCAAGGACTCAGGCCATCGCTTCGCCCAGTTCGGCAACGGTGGCATCTCCGACAACGGTGGGCCGTGTTTCTATCCGGAATCGGCGTCGATCCCGTATCTCACGGCGCTCCTGAACAGCCGTGTCTACACGGGCCTCATGCTCGCGCAGACGCCGGAGCGACAGTGGAACCTCTCCGACATCGCGATCCTCCCGTTTTTCGACATCTCGGCGGCACCGAAATCCCGACTCGTCGACGCCGCGACACGGCTCTCCGATCTCGTCGAGCGGCTCGAAGGATTCCAGTTGCGATACGGACGCTACGGCGAGACGTTGGATCATTACGAGTCGCTGGACGACTTCGTCACGAGACGAACCGAGACGGTCGAACGGACGCTCGAGGAGATGCGACGGACGAAGTCGACGATCGACACGATCGTCGCCCGAGAACTCGGGGTCGACGACGAGACACTCGACCGCATCGACCGGGAAGCAGCCCTGCGCTACGGCGAGACGTTCGAACCGATCCCGTACGGATTCGACGACGTGGCGACGGGGAGACGGAGCGTCTGTGAGCGACTGCTCTCTCACCTCGTCCTCGCCGTCGTCAGGGAGAGCGACGACGGTATCGTCGAGGTGAGCGCCGAGTTCGCGGACGGGACCCAACTCCACGACGGAATCGAACGCCGACTGGACGACCTGTTCGACGCTCCCGCCAGCAGCGTGCTCGCGGCCATCGACGGTACGCTCGGGAGTCGCTCGGCTGAGGCGGAGCCCTATCCGAACGTTCGATACTGGGTGCGGAACGCGTTTTTCGAGGCGCACCTCGCCGCGTTCGAAAACACGCCCGTCGTCTGGCGGCTGACGACCGCCGGACTCGTCCCCGATCCGGCGGAGGAGGGGTTCGGCTGTCTCGTCGACTACCGGTCGATCGACACGGCGCTTTTCGACCGACTCGAAACACAGTATCTCGAACCGCGGAAAGCCGCCCTGCGTGAGCAACGGACGAGCGCGGACCGGCGGCGGAACGACGGCACGCTCACGGCGACGGCACGAGCCGACGCCGCGGAGTCGTACGACCGGGCCGTCAGCAGCCTCCAGCAGATCGAGCAGTTCGAAACGACGATTCAGGACTTGCTGAGCGATTCGCCGCGGCAGTGGACCGACGACGACCGCGAGCGGGCGGACGCCCTCGGGGCCGCCGTCCGGGAGTTCCGGACGCAGACGCAGGACTATCTGGATCTGGTCGAGACGCTGGTCGACCGGACGGACGACGCGTGGATCGCAGAGACGTTCAGTCCCACATTCCTCGAGACGGTCGAGGACAACCGATCGGAGTGGATCGACACGCTCGACAGCCTCGAGCGGGCGTGCGAGGCCTACGCGAGCCCGGCCGACGAGCCCGTCGCCGCTCGCCACTACGACCTGTTCAGGTACTTTCCCGACGCCGTCGGCTCGGACCACTACGCCAGTAACGGCATCCTGTTCATGACGTATTACTTCGAACGCGAGGGAGAGCAGTATCTCGACGCGGACGGCGACCCACGCACGGACGGAAGCGAAGTGGAGCGCATCCTCGCCACTCTCGCGAGCGGCCTCGACCAGTACAAGCGCCTCGCCGACGAGATCGAATCCGGCTGTGGGGCGCTGGCGGCGGCGCTCCCGTCGACGTGGAAAGAGCGGGCAGTCACCGAAATAACGACCGAAGGATACCGTCCGAATCCGAAACACGGCGTCGCGATCAACGTTCGGCCGCTGGTCGACGCGGGAATCGTCCCCGACAGCGTCGCGGATCGGGTTCTGTGAGGCGGATCATCGTGAGTCAGTACCGGTGGTTCGCCGACACGGTCCGGCGAGAATCCTCGAGCAGGTGCGATGACCCCTAGGCGGACGGTCACGAGCCGTTTCCGTCGGTCGTTACAACCGTAGTCGGCGATCACCGGCGGACAGTTACGGCGCCCCGTATCGGCCGGTTCGACGGCGGGGATTCATTACCCTCGCTGTCACCCACCCGTTATGGACACCCACGACGGCATTCGCCGCCACGGAGGCGCGTAGATGCGCTATCTCGCCCGCACAGCAGCCGGTCGACCGCTCGCCGGGGACGAGGAGGGATTCGTCCCGCTCGGCTCGGCGTATCCGGACGCGTCGAGCATCCGCGACGCGCTATCCCGGGCACCGGACGGTCTCCCGACCATCGACGGTGCGACGGCTGCTCCGGTCCCGCGCGAAGCGCTCACGTTCGGCCCCTTCGTCGAACGTCCGAGCAAACCGTTCGGTATCGGCCTCATACTGTCGGCTGTAACTGTTTCAAGATATTCGTCGCCCCGGGGTGGCGAATAGCTTAATTGACTTACAGCCGACAGTATCAACTACGCCGATCACGCCGCCGACCTCTCGGAGGACCCACCGGCCGAACCGGCGAGTTTCTTCAAACCGGCCACCGCCGCGACGGGGGCGGGGGGACCGATCCGTCTGCCATCACGGGAGGAAACGGCGCGTGTCACCGCCGAGGCGGAACTCGCCGTCGTCATCGGCCGGACCTGCCGGAACGTCGCCGTCGTCATCGGCCGGACCTGCCGGAACGTCGCCGTCGAGGACGCCGACTCGGTGATCGCCGGCTACGCGCCAGTGATCGACATGACCGCCGAGGACGTTCTCCAGCGCAACCCGCGCTTTCTCACCCGGTCGAAGAGCTACGACACTTTCCTCGTACTCGGGCCACACGTCGCAGTACAGGGGCCGGGTACGGCGCTCGACGACATCGCGGTGCGGACGGTTGTGAACGGGACGGTCGAAGCGAAAAACACCGTCGCCAACATGCATGTCTCGCCGCGAGAACTCGTCGCTATCCACTCGGACGTGATGACGCTGGAGCCGGGCGACGTGATCTCGGCGGGGACGCCGGGCACCCATCCGATCGAACCGGGCGACCGGGTGCGTGCGGACATCGACCGGATCGGCTCCGTGGCTGCCGACGTGGTGCGGTAGCGTCGGCGCAGGCGCCGGTGGGGAGCGAAGGGTAAAGGGTCGGCCGACCGTACGGCCGACGATGAACGAGCGCGGCGGCATCGAACTCACAGTCCGGAGCGCGGAGAAGCGGGACGCGGGCCGTGGCATCGCCCGGCTCCCCGAGGCCGCCCGGAAGCGTCTTGGCGTGTTGAGCGGCGACGCAGTCACCGTCGAGGGCGAGCGCGAGACGGTCGCGAAGCTCTGGCCGGCACGCCCCGGCGTCCCGGGCGAGACGATTCTGATCGACGCGGGGACGCGAGCGGACGCCGGCGTCGGCGTCGGCGACACCGCCCGCGTGCGGCGTGCGAGCGTCGCCGACGCCGACGCTGTCACGCTCTCGACGCCGTCCGGCGTCGACACCGACCGCGGGTCCGTTCGGCGCGAACTCCGGCGGACCATCGAGAGTCGCCCGCTCCGCGACGGCGACCGGATCCGGGTGGACAGCCTCGGCGACGATCCCTTCGTCGTCGTCGAGACGCGCCCGGAGGGAGCCGTTCGGGTCACGGACGGCACCGACGTTCGACTGGCCGGAGAGCGAACCGGACAGCCGGACGGCACCGAATCCGATGCCGACGCGGACGCCGGTGACGGATCGGCGTCGACGCCGCCGTCCACCTTCGGCGGCAAGAGTGGGGAGCGTCCGACGACGGGCGTCACGTACGAGGACATCGGCGGCCTCGACGACGAACTCGATCTCGTGCGCGAGATGATCGAACTCCCGCTGGCGGAGCCGGAGCTGTTCACGCGACTGGGCGTCGACCCGCCCAAGGGCGTCCTGCTCTATGGCCCACCGGGGACGGGCAAGACGCTGATCGCCAAGGCGGTGGCCAACGAGGTGGACGCCACCTTCATCTCCGTCTCCGGCCCCGAAATCGTCTCGAAGTACAAGGGCGACAGCGAAGAGCGCCTGCGCGGGGTGTTCGACCGCGCCCGGGAGGAGGCGCCCGCGATCGTCTTCTTCGACGAGATCGACTCCGTAGCGCCGAAACGCGAGGATAGCGGCGGGATGGAGGATCGGATCGTCGGCCAACTGCTCTCGCTGATGGACGGATTGGAGGCACGAGGCGAAGTGATCGTCATCGGCGCGACCAACCGCGTCGACGACCTCGACCCCGCCCTCCGTCGCGGCGGTCGGTTCGACCGCGAAATCGAAATCGGCGTCCCCGGCGTCGCCGGGCGCCGCGAGATTCTGGACGTTCACACCCGTCGTGTGCCGATGACGGCGGATATCGATCTGGACCGTCTTGCCAGCCGCACGCACGGCTTCGTCGGCGCCGACCTCGAATCGCTCGTGACGGAGGCGGCCATGTCGGCGCTCCGCCGCGCCAAGCGCGACGGGACGCCGACGGCCGACATCCAGGTGACACGGGACGACTTCGAGACGGCGATGGCGTCGGTCGACCCCAGCGCCATGCGGGAGTACGTCTCCGAGGCGCCGACCGAGGGGTTCGAGTCGGTCGGCGGCCTCGACGAGGCGAAAGCCACGCTGGAGCGGGCGGTCACGTGGCCGCTCACCTACGGCCCGCTGTTCGAGGCGGCGGATGCCGACCCACCGTCCGGTGTCCTGCTCTACGGCCCGCCGGGGACGGGAAAGACGCTGCTGGCACGCGCCATCGCCGCCGAGAGCGAGGTCAACTTCGTCCGCGTGCAGGGGCCGGAGCTACTGGATCGGTACGTCGGCGAGAGCGAGAAGGCGGTCCGGGAGGTGTTCGACCGCGCCCGGCAGACCGCCCCCGCCATCGTCTTCTTCGACGAGATCGACGCCGTAGCGACCGACCGCGACCGGGCGGGCAACGAGGTGACCGAGCGGGTCGTCTCGCAACTGCTGACGGAGTTCGACGCCGTCGCCGACAACCCCAACCTGATCGTCCTCGCGGCGACGAACCGGAAAGACGCCCTCGATCCCGCGCTCCTCCGCGCCGGGCGTCTGGAGTCCCACGTCGAGGTGCCGGCGCCGGACGAGGCGGCGCGCCGTGCCATCCTCGACGTGCACACCCACGCAAAGCCGCTGGCCGAGGACGTCGACCTCGACGACCTGGCCGGCCGGACCGTGGACTACTCGGGCGCCGACCTCGCGGCCGTCTGCCGGGAGGCGGCCATGCTCGCCGTGCGGGCGGTTGCCGACGCCTACCCGGGCGCCGAAGCCAACGACCACGCTGACGAGGTGGAGTTGGACGCCGCGGACTTCGAGGCCGCCCTCGACGCGGTCACACCGTCGCTCGCGAACCGGGATTCAAGTCGGCCCTCGACGTAGCCGCTGGCGATGACCGACCAGCCCATCCCCGAGGGAACGTGGCACGACATCGTGGCCAACGTCCCCATCGTCTCCGTCGACTTGGTCGTCCGCCACGACGGCGGCGTCGTCCTCGGCAAGCGGACGAATGCCCCGGCCCGGGGCGAGTGGTTCGTCCCCGGCGGCCGCGTCCACAAGGACGAACGCCTCGACGACGCAATCGACCGCGTCGCCCGCGCGGAACTCGGCGTCGAGGTCGAAGTCGAGAGCCGACTCGGCACCTACGAGCACCTCTGGACGGAGAGCGAGTTCGACGACGTGGCGACGAAACACTACGTCACGCACGGCGTCGTCGTCACGCCGCGTGCCGACCGCCTCGATCCGGACGACCAGCACGACGAACTCCGCGTCTTCGAGCCACCGTTTCCCGACTTCCACCCCTACGTCGAGGCGTACCTCCGGGACGCCGGGGTCCGGGAGTGATCGTCATTAGTGTAACTGTTTACCGGTGGTTCGCCGCCCCACCTTGGCGAACCACCGAAAATGACACACACTAATCACTATGAGCCAACCGACAGACAGACTTCGGTCGCCGCCGTACCGACGCCCATGCGCTCGCTCCTCTCGATGCGCTGGGACGACGTGCTTTTCGCTCACTGGCCGGTCGACCCCGCAACCGTCGCACCGACGCTCCCCGACGACCTCGACGTGGACACCCACGACGGCGACGCCTACCTCGGGATCGTCGGCTTTCGGATGCGCTCGATCCGGCCGCGGGGCGTCCCGTTCGGCCTCTCCTTTCCCGAACTGAACCTGCGAACGTACGTCCGGTCGGCGACGGGGCCAGGGGTCTACTTCTACAATCTCGACGCCGCCGACCCCATCGGCGTGACGCTGGCCCGTGGCCTGTTCCAGCTTCCCTACTACCGGGCGTCGATGCAGGTCGACGACCGTTCGGACGGGATTCGGTTCCGGAGTCGGCGCACCCACCGCAACGCGTCGGCAGCGCGGTTCGACGCCACCTACCGACCCACGGGGGAGGCGACCCCGGTCGATCCGGACTCGCTCGACGCCGTCCTCACCGAGCGCTACCGCTTCTATACGGAGAGCGATGGCGGCCGGCTCTACCGGGGTGAGATCGACCACCCCCGCTGGGAGTTGAGCGACGCCGCACTCACGGTCCGGGAGAACACGCTCTTCGAGGCGAACGGGTTCGACCGCCCGACTGGCGCTCCGCTCGTTCGGTACAGCCCGGGCAGCGACGTGACCGCAGGCCGAATCCGGCGGGTGTAGCGACGGCCCCCGACCGGACGACTCGGCCTAATCACGTAGGCCAACGGTGGAAGTCGGACGTGGCCGGAGGGAAAACGAGGACGACCCCGATGGCAAGTAAAATCCGACAGACGACCGCGACGAAGGAGTACTGCGACGAGTGCGGGAAATCCCAGCCGATCGAGGTCTCGATTTCGATTCTCACGGAGAGCCCGGCACGGGAGAACGCGGAGTTCTCGCGAGAGCCCTACCGGGTCGTGGAGTGTCAAGTTTGTGGCGAGACGACGAAGACGCGGATGAACGGCGTGTGAGACTCGCCGTGGCGATTCGGCGGGCGTCCGGCGCAGCTCGCGGGACGCCCGACTAATCCCAGAACGACTGTGTCCGGGCGTACTGGCGCTCCTGTTCGAGGATGTCCCGATAGAAGTCGGCCTCGTCCTCGCGGAGTTTGGCGATGATGCGGGCGGCGTTGTGCGGGCCGACCCCGCGGGCGGCCATGGCGATGACCGCCTGCTTGCCGTGACTCTGAACCAGGTTGGCCGAGCGGTAGGCGCGCTCGGTCATCTTCTCCTGTTCGTCGTCCTTCTCGTTTGTCCGGACCGCCTTCACGACCTCCTCGGCCCACGGATTCAGGGCAGCGATCCGCGTCGACTCACACTCCGGGCACCGGGGCTGGTCCGGAACGCGTTTCACCTTCGTCTTGCGCGTCCACTCCGTGCAGTGGAGGCAGGCGAGGATCACCCGGTCCTCGTGGATGCGCTCTTTCAGCGTCTCGACGACACTCGCGTCGGCGTTCTCGGGCACGAGGAGTTCGCGCCCGCTGGACCGTCCACCGGTGCCGATGGGCGTCAGCTCCCGCGCCGTGACGAGGTCGATATCGCCCGACTGGATGCGCTCCAGTACGTCCGCGGCCGCCTCGACGGCGAGGTCGGTGTGGAACACCTCCCGGACCGCCTCGTCGTAGACGGGCGTGTCCTCCAGTGCGGCCAGCAGGCGGTCGGCGCCGAACCGACCCTGCCCCTGATACCGCTTGAGTGCGCCGAACTTCGCGGCCACCTGTGCGAGCGTGAACTTCAGCGTCCCCGAGTTCTTGAGGGCGAGTTCGAGGAGGCCCTCGACGTGGGCGGGGTCGGTGGTCTCCAGCACCTCGACCACCTCGCTCGGGCCGGAGCGCCCGGGTACCTCCAGTTCGATCCGGTAGGGGTCGACCTCCATCCCCACCGACGAGCCGGTACGTTGGCCGACGAGTGCGGAGCAGAGACGCCCGAGCGTCTCGTTTACCTCGTGTCCGAACGCGGCGTTGACGACGACCGTCCGACCCTGTCCCTCGACGACGATACGGTCGTCCGTCGGCGTCGCGGCGTCGGTCTCCACCTGTCGCTCGACCGGACCGAGCGCCTCGCTCACGGTGCGTTCGTCGCCAGGGTATCGGGACCGGAACTCGCGGGCGATGGCCGATCGGCCGGCGCCGCAGCCGAACTGCCCGCTGGCGATGCCGCGCATCTCGCCAACCTCGCCAGCGACGGCCGCGGGCACCGGAATCTCCGACCCCGTCCACGACGGCACCTCGCCGGCCGGGTCCTCGATGGGCGTCACCTCGACTTGCGTCTCCTCCTCGTCGACCTCCGTGATCCGCCACATCTCGCCGCGCTGGATGAACACCTCTCCCGGCGTCGCGAAGTTGAGGACGAACCGTTCGTCCAGCGTCCCGATGGTCTCCCGCGAGGAGAGGTCGTACACCTCGTAGGTCTCCTCGTCGGGAATCATCGAGAGATTGGCGTAGAAGTAGCGCCACGTCCCGCCCGACTTCTCCAGCCGGTCGGCGTCCTCCTCCAGCCACAGGAGGCGGTTCCCCGATAGTTCACGCACCACCTCACGGAACTGGGCTTCGGGAAGGTCGCGAAAGGGGTACGCCCGCGTCACCGTCTCGTAGACCGCACGGGCGTCGACCTCGCCGTGATCCATGACGCAGCCGACGATCTGGTTGGCGACCACGTCGAGGCTGCCGTGGTGGATAGCAGCGGGTTCGACCTGTCCGGCCACCGCGCGGCGAGCGATAGCGAGGGCTTCGAGGGTGTCGTCCGGGTGGTCGACGAGGATCGTTCCCTCCGAGACAGCGTCACGACGGTGGCCCGCCCGTCCGACTCGCTGGAGTAGGCGGGCGACTTCACGCGGGCTGCCGTACTGGACGACGTGGTCCACCCGCCCCACGTCGATACCGAGTTCCATCGAGGACGTACAGACCAACCCGTCGATGTCGCCGCGCTTGAACGCCTCCTCCACGTCGATTCGGGCTTCCTTCGAGAGCGATCCGTGGTGGACGCCGATGGGCTCGTCGAGGCGCTTGAACCGCGAGCCGAGCGCCTCCGCGGTCTGTCGGGTGTTGACGAACACCAACGTCGACTCGTGGTCGGCGACGACGTCCCTGATCGCGCGGACGTGGCTGGCGATATCCACGTCGGTCGCGAGTTCGCCCGCCAACCGCTCGTCCTCCGCGGTCGGCTCCGGGTTCCGGACCCGGAAGTCGACGTTCGTCCCCGCGTCGACCTCCACGATCGCACAGCCCCGGTCGCCGGTCAAGAACTTGCCAACCTCGTCCGGGGAGCCGACCGTCGCCGAGAGGCCGATGCGCTGGAACGGGCCAGCCAAGGTCCGGAGGCGTTCGAGACCGATGGTCAGCTGCGCCCCTCGCTTCGACGACGCGAGTTCGTGCACCTCGTCGACGATCACGTGTTCCACGTCCGCGAGCGCTCTCCGCAATTTCTCGCCCGTCAGCATCGCCTGCAGCGTCTCAGGGGTCGTCACCAGCACGTCCGGCGGGTCGTCCGCCTGTTTGCCGCGCTGGTACTGTGTCGTGTCGCCGTGGCGCACGTCCACCTCCACGTCGAGATACTCGCCCCACCAGTCGAGGCGTTCGCGCATGTCGCGGTTGAGCGCGCGGAGGGGCGTGACGTAGAGCGCGGAGATGCCGAACCGGTCCTCGGCGCGATGAATCGCGTCGAACACCGGGAGCATCGCCGTCTCCGTCTTGCCCGTCCCCGTCGGCGCGAGGACGAGTGCGTTCTCGCCGGCCGCGAGGGGTGGAATCGCCCGGCGCTGTGGCTCCGTCGGTGTCGAGAACCCGCGCTCCGAGAGCGCCGCCCGCACTCGCTCGCCGAGGTGGGTGAAGGCGTCCATCCCGTCGAGCGTCGCGTCTGCCATTCGACCCTCTGTACTAGGGCGAGCCGATTAAGCTCACCGTTCACGGGCCCACAGAGATTAGTCGCTGGACGGTCGACTCACGCGTATGCCCATCCCCTTTGTCGGCTCGGTCGTCGCGTTCGTCGTCGCCTTGCTGGTCGGTGGCTTCGCTATCTACGTCAGCGCGCGCGTCGTCGCCGACGTGGACGACTACGGCCGGGCAGTCGTCACCGCGCTCCTCGGCGCCATCGGCTGGGCCGTCGTCTCGTGGATTCCGCTGATCGGCTCGATACTCGCGCTGGTCGTGTGGGTCGGCGTTCTGAAGTGGCGGTATCCCGGCGGCTGGGGGACCGCTGTCGTGATGGGTGTCGTCGCGTGGCTCGCCGCCCTGCTCGTCCTCTTCGTCGTGAACACCGCCTTCGGCATCGGTATCGGCGCGTTCGGCGTACCGGGCGCGTGACCGACGCCCAGCCACCTACTCAAACCCGCCGGTACGACCCCAATCGCGTCCCATCGAGCAAGTACGCCTCCGCGTCGTCGTCGAGCGCGCCGGGGAGAAACGGCGACAGGAAAGACTGGCCCTCGACGTTGATCCACGTCCCACCCGAGCGGTCGTTGAACGCCGGGAAGACGACGAGTTCGGTCTCCCCCCAGCCGAGCGACTCGGTCGCCACGTCGAAGTGGTCCGCGAAGGGGGCGAGCCGGAGCGACCCCCGGAGCCACGCTTTCTCGGCCCGGCCGCCACCCACCTCGTCCTCCAGACGAACCTGCGGGTGTTCGTGGCCTATGCAGACCGTCGCCGCGCCGAGAATCGATCGGTCGGGCCACGTGTGCCCGTGGACGAACCCCACGTCGCCCAGCCGCAGGCCACCGGGATCAGCCACGTCCAGCCGGTCACCGTAGGCGTCAGCCACGCCCCCATCGTGGTTACCGGGGACGAGCGTCAGTGGCACGTCCCGGGCGTCGAGGGCGTCGAGAAGGGCGTCAACCTCGTCGCGTTCGCGCTGACCCGGCTCGCCGATCTGGTGGACGAAGTCGCCGAGAACGACGACCCGGTCCGGCGACACGCGGTCACAGAGCGCGCACAGTCGCTCCCGGCGCACGTCGGCGTCGCTCCGGAGTTCCACCCCGCGTTCGTAGCGGAGGCCGACCTCGATGCCGGCGTGGTAGTCGGCGAGGACGAGCGCACGCTCGGCCCCGCAGTCCGCGACGGCTGCCGGCTCGTCGGGGACCGGCTCGACGGCCGCCATCAGATGGACTTCAGACGATCCTCACTCGGCTCGTAACACTTCCCGCTCATGAGGGCATCCTCGATAGCGTCGGCGACGGCGCCCGGATCGGCGCCGTGCTCCTCGACCACCGCAGCGACGACCTCGTCGTGGGGTGCGCCGTCGCCGTCGTCGAGATCCGACATGGCGTCGACGGCCGCGGCTTCGAGGTCGACATCGGCGGCGTCGGCGTCGGCGGCCTCCTCGTCCGACTCCGACTCGTCACCGGCGTTGGCGGCCTCCTCGTCCGACTCCAACTCGTCACCGGCGTCGGCGACCGACTCGGTCACAGCGCCGGCGTCCGTGTCGGCCCCCTCGTCGAGGTCCTCCGGTCCGGGCACGTCGATGTCGGCCTCGCCGGGCTCACCGATTTCGGCCCCACTCTCGAAGCCAACGTCGAACTCCGCTTCGACTTCGCGGCGCTCGTCGTCGTCGAGTTCGTACATGTCGCCGTCGTCGAAGTCGCCGAGCTCGTCCGCCCCGCTAGCCGTCGACTCCGGCTCCGGTTCCGACTCCGTGGGCGCCGATTCGGCCGTCGGCTCCGGCTCCGGTTCCGACTCCGTGGGCGCCGATTCGGCCGTTGGCTCCGGCTCCGGTTCCGACTCCGTAGGCGCCGATTCGGCCGTTGGCTCCGGCTCCGGTTCCGACTCCGTGGGCACCGATTCGGCCGTCGACTCCGGCTCCGACTCCGCCGTCGGTTCGGGCGGCGTGTCGTCGGCCGTGTCGGTGGCCGCGTCGGGTGTCTCGCTCGTGGTCGCGGCGCTCGGTTCGTCGGTCGCTTCGTCGGCGTCGTACACCTTCGTCTCGATCGCCTCGTCGGCCTCGGCCGGCGCCCGGCGCACTGCTTCCGGGAGCGGACCGAGTGACGTGGTGCCCGCGTCGGCCGGCGCCACGTCGAGCGCCCGCACCTCGTCGCGTTCGCCGGCGACGACCTCCAGCGCATCCAAGGCGACCTGTCGAACGGCGTCGAGATACGCGATGGTCGTCCCGTACCGATCGATGGCGACGGGGATGCCCGCCGCCAGCGACTCGTCGTAGCCGCGTTCGTCGAGCGCCGCCTGGAGCGCCTCGCCTCGAACGTCCATGGAGAGCGCGTCGGCCATCGCCGCGACGCGGCGGAGGGTGGCCTCGGCGGCCGACACCGTCCACCGGTCGCGCGTCTCGGCGTCCACCTCGGAGACACTCTCCGGGCGGACCGACGTGTACACCCGTTCGCTGTCCTCGGGTTCGAACGTCCGGGCTTTGCCCGTGAGAGCGACGAACGTCGGGGGGTCGGCCCGGTCGAAGAACGCGGCGGCGTCGGGCTGGTACTGCCCGGCGTAGGAGACGAACGCGCCCGTCGGGTCGACCACCCGCGCCCGGAGGACGTCCTCGTTGACCGACTCGACTTCGGTCAGGACGCCCACGGCGAACATCCGATTCACCCGCGCGCCGGTTGGCGTGACGACGTACTTCGGCGCGCGCTCCTCGTCGCTCTCGGCATAGGAGACGGTGGCGTCGTCGAACTCGACGGCGAAGAGGCGGTTGGCCACCTCGCGACGGCCGGGGCCGTCGTCGCTGGCACTCATCGCGCCACCCCCGCGAGGAGTTCGCTGGCACGGTCGGCCGGGTCGTCCACGCTCTCGACGAACGCGTCGGCGTCGAGATTCGCGCCGTACTCGTCGACCGAGAGCGATCCGCGGACGCGGTACTCGCGGCCGACGATCCGGTCACGAATCGCGTCGGCGACGACTTCCTTGTCCATCGCGTCCCGGGCCGCCCGCTTGGCGTCCGCGATGTCGCCGCCGTACACCTCGGCGGTCAGATCGGTGTCGAGGACGACCGTCACCGTCCCCGTCCCGTCGTCGAGGATGGCCTTCACCCGCAGGTCGTCCTCGCTCTCGACGTCGCCGTGGGCGCGGCACTGGCCGTTCTGGACGACGCGGCCACAGTCCGGACAGCGCTCGATGAGGCCGGAGCCGTCGCGCACCTCGATGACGTTGCCGACGAGTTCCACGTCGAACAGGCCGCCCGAGGCGACGGCCTCGCCGACTCCCATGCGGGGTGCGGTGGCGGGCGCGGTGATCTCGCGATCCAGCCGCTCGACCGTCGAGAACTCCGTGACGTTCACCTGCGGGACGCCGCGGTACTCGCGAACGTACACGTCTTCGAGGCGGAGCGATGCTCCCTCCTCGATGGCGCCGTGTGGGTCCCAGTCGGTCAGCGGGAGCCGCGCCGTCTCGTCGGCGACGACGCCGGAGAGAATCTCCGTCTCGCCGTCGCGGCCGTCGATCGTTCGGTGGTCGAGTTCCTGTACCGTCACCTCAACCGCCCGACCGCGGTCACCGGGTTCGAGATCGACCAGATCGCGGTCGCCGCCCACCTCGTACGGCGTCTCGACGGGGTCGGAGGCGACGGCGACGGTCGTGTTCGTCCCGAGGTTCAACTCGGGGTTGCCCTCCCACTCCCGGACGTTCGCGTTGCCGACGGTGATCGAGTCGCCGGGCTCGAAGCCGAAGGCCTCCCACGCGGTGTAGGAGATCCGGCCCGTCTCGTCGGCGAACTCGCCCTCACGGATGACCTGATCCTCGCCCTGATACCGGATGGAGCGGGTGCCTTTCGTCAGCACCCGGACCGTCGCAGTGACGGAGCCGTCGTCGGGCGTCACGTCCGCCAGCGACTTGGCCGTCGGGGCGGCCGAGGAGCCGCCGTCGCCGCCGTGTTTCCGGCGGATGCTCGCCTTGGCTTCCGCGACCGGCACGTTGTACTCCAGCAGGCTCTCCAGATCCGCTTTGACCTCCGCTTTGTCTACGCCGAGGTCGGAGGCGAGTTCCTCGGCATGATCGTCGAGTTGCATCGGGCGGAAGTTGGTCGTGCGATCATAAAAAACGACGTTTTGCGCCGGCCCGACGACTGGCGTCACCCCGAAGTCGCTCCGGCCCCAACCGCCCCCGTGCCACCCATCCTCACCGCCACCGGGCGCGACGTGCTGTTCGCTCACTGGCCCCTCGATCCGACGGCCGTCGAACGACGCGTTCCCGACGCACTCGACGTGGAGACGTTCGACGGCTCGGCGTGGGTGAGCGTCCTGGCGCTGGAGAATCGGGGATTCGGTCCCGGACCGGCTCGACCGCCGACGTGGCTCGAACGTGGCGTCCCGCAACTCAACCTCCGGACGTACGTCGCGCTGGACGGGCGGTCGGGCGTGTACTTCTTCTCGCTCGATGTCTGCGAGCGGTTGGCGGCGTGGGTCGGCCGACGGACCTTCGGTCTCCCTTTCCACCGCGCGTCGATGCGGCTGACGCGGCGAGGCGAGGAGGTGACGTTCCGGAGCCGCCGCGGCGGCGACCCGCCGGCCGTCTTTCAGGCTCGCTACCGGCCACGCGGTGAGACGTATCGAGCCGAACCGGAGTCCATCGAGGCGTTCTGCATCGAGCGGAGTCGGTACTTCCTACCCGAGGGCGACGGTAGGAGCGAGCGGGTTCGGATCGGCGAACTCGACCGAAAACCGTGGACGCTCCGCCCGGTCGACGCGACCGTCCGCCGAAACACGCTCTTCGACGCGGCCGGCCTGCCGACGCCAGCGAGCGATCCGGCGGTGCAGTACAGCCCCGGCTTCGAGATGCAGGTGCAGCGGCCCGAGACACGGCACGCCACGGACGCCACCGAAAGCGGTTTGCACGCCGGCGCGAACTGACCCGCATGGAAGTCGTCGTGAACGCGGCGACGAGCGTCGACGGCAAACTGTCGACACGCGAGCGCCGCCAGGTCCGCATCTCGGGCGACGAGGATTTCGACCGTGTCGACCGCCTCCGTGCGGCCGCGGACGCCGTCCTCGTCGGCGTCGGGACGGTCCTCGCTGACGACCCACATCTCGGCGTGAAATCCGAGGACCGACGGGTCCAGCGCCTGCGCAACGGTCGCACCGCGAATCCGGCGCGGGTCGTCGCGGACTCCCGTGCCCGCACCCCGCTGGACGCGACGTGCCTGAACGACGACGCGGAGACGTATCTGCTGGTGTCGGCAGCGGCCACGGACGACCGGGTGGCGGCGCTGCGCGAGGCGGGCGCGACCGTGATCGAAGCCGGGGAAGAACGGGTCGATCTTCCGGAAGCATTCGACGCGCTCGAGTCGGCAGGCGTCGACCGGTTGCTCACCGAAGGCGGCGGCGAACTCATCTACTCACTGTTCGCGGCCGGCCTCGTCGACGAACTCAGCGTGTTCGTCGGCTCGATCGTCGTCGGCGGCCGGGAGGCGCCGACGCTCGCCGACGGTGAGGGGTTCGTCGAGTCGTTCCCGAGCCTCGATCTCGTCGCCGTCGATCGCCTCGACGATGGCGTCTTGCTAGAGTATCACGTCGGCTCGTAACGGTCGTGCGTCCGGGTGCCAGAACGACTCAATCGTTAAGGGGATCGGGTGGCTACGGGTGTGTATGAGTAAGTCGACTGCCGATCAGACCGAGCCGATCCACGTCGAAGATGCCGATCATCTGAGCGAACTCGTCGAGGAACACGCTGTGGTTCTCGTCGACTACTACGCCGACTGGTGTGGTCCCTGCAAGATGCTGGAGCCGACGGTCGAGGAGATTGCCGCCGAAACCGACGCCGTCGTCCTGAAAGTCGACATCGACGAACTGCAGAACCTCGCCCAGGAACGGGGCATCCAGAGCGTCCCGACGCTCGAGTTCTACGCGAACGGCGAGCAGGCCGAGCGGCTCATCGGCGTCCAGGATAAGGCGAACCTGGTCGAGATCATCGAGAACCTCTCCTAATCGTCCACGCGGTTTCCGTCGAGTTGACGAGGAGAGCGCCCGGAGTGCGCCGAGCCCATCCGTCGGGACCGTCCCCCTCTATAGTAGCGTTTGTAACTGTCTGCACACCTGATCGCACGTAGTCCTGCGATCAGGTGTGTGATAACTTACAAACGCTACTATAGGCACACGTAGACTACCGCCGTTTCCCCTCCATCGACGAACGCGACCGGGACTGACGAGCGGATCGGCCGAGAGTATATACTCCCGGAGGGTCTACCTCGGCGTATGATTTCGCTGGACGAGGCCGTCACCGCACGCCTCGAATCCCACGGTGAGCGTTTCGAGGTACTGATCGACCCGGACGCGGCTCTCTCCATCAAGCGCGACGAGTTCGAGGGGGATCTGGAGGACGTGATCGCCGCCGAAGACGTCTTCGAGGACGCGTCACGCGGTGATCGTCCCGCCGAGGCGGATCTGGAGGAGGTGTTCGGCACGACCGATCCCCTCGAGATCATCCCGGAGGTCATCAAGCGCGGCGAGATACAGATCACGGCCGAACAGCGCCGGGAGATGCAAGAGCAAAAGCGCAAGCAGTTGATAAACCGGATCGCGCGCAACGCAGTCAACCCGCAGATGGACGACGCACCCCACCCGCCAGAACGCATCGAGCGGGCGCTGGAGGAGGCCGGGTTTCAGGTCGACCCCATGGAGCGGGTCGAGACACAGGTCGATGACGCCCTCGACGCGCTCCGTCCCGTCATCCCCATCCGCTTCGCGGAGGTGACCGTCGCGGTGCAGGTGCCCGCCGACAAGGCCGGGAGCGCGCAGGCGAAGATCAGGCAGTTCGGCGACCTGGACCGCGAGGAGTGGCAGGCCGACGGCTCGTGGATCGGCGTCCTGACTTTCCCCGCCGGGATGCAGAACGACTTCTACGATCTGGTGAACGAAGTGACGAGCGGCGAGGCGGAGACGCGGATCGTCAAGGACGCGGACGACCTCAACGTCAGGTAATACTGTCGGTCGTAACCGGTTCAGGGGGGTCGTCACCCTGGGCGACAACTATCCGTATCGACTTACGACCGACAGGACGATTATCCGCGCCGGAATCCGAGCAGGAAGCCGCCGGTGAAGCCGACGGAAACGGAGAGCGTCGAGAGGATGGTCGACACCCATCCCGGCGGGCCGCCGGCGGCGTTCTCCCCCGTCTTCAGAACGCCGGCCGACAGCGCCGCCCAGTCGACGGTCAGGATACCGCGGGACTCCAGAAATTTGAACAGCGCGAGTTCGAGGCCGACGATGATGGCGATGATTTTGGCCACCTTCTTCGCCGCGAACCCGATGATTCCGCCGATCACGGCCCCGCTCCCGAATTCGATCCCCAGTTGTTGGGGATCGATCCCCAGTTGTAACGCGATTAAAACCCCGTCCATACGTTATCTGGGCCGTTCGCGGTTAAGTCGTTTGTGGCGCCGTTAGTCCCGTTGTGGCGTGACGACGACGGCCCCACGCGGCGCGAGACGGCTCGTACGTCGTACTAAAATAAAATGATTAATGAGAAATTATTCGACGGTGTCGACCGACGAAAGGCCATACCCCGGCGAGCGGAGTTTAAGTGGTTCGAGCGCCTATCTCGACGGGAAACGTGCAGGGAATCCACACGCCACCCGACGGGTCGAAGGTGGACCGATGAGGGCAGTCGTCGCCAAGCGTGTCGAGCGTGGAGACGCGGATCTGAGCGAAATCCGGGATCTCGCGCGGGCTGCGGGCTACGAGGTGGTGGGGGAACTCACCCAGACTCGCGAGGAAGACGCTGCCTACGCCTTCGGCGAGGGAAAAGTCGAAGAACTGGCCGCGCTTGCGCGCGATGTCGACGCCGACGCCGTGATCGTCGACAACCGTCTCGGCCCGTATCAGACGTTCAATATCGGCGGCAAGTTGCCTGAGGGCGCCGAGGTAGTCGACCGCTTCACCCTCATTCTCGACATCTTCGGTCAGCGCGCCCAGACCCGAAAAGCCCAGCTACAGGTCGAACTCGCGGAGCTCCGGTACGAGCTTCCGCGCGCCGAGGCCAAGACCAGCCTCGCCAAGCGCGACGAGCGTCCCGGCTTCATGGGGCTCGGCGAGTACGACGAGAGCCGCGAGCGCGACATCAAAAACCAGATCGCAGAGATCAAACGCGAACTCGACTCCATCGCGGAGAAAGCCGAGATGCGGCGGGAACGGCGCCGCGAATCCGGATTCGACCTCGTCGCCCTCGCGGGCTACACCAACGCCGGCAAGTCGACGCTGATGCGCCGTCTCGCGGCCGAACTCGACGTGGACGAAAACGAGGATCGCCACCCCGACCTCGACACCACGGCCGAATCGGAGGACCGCCTGTTCACGACGCTCGGCACCACGACTCGCCGCGCCGACACCGGCCGCCGGGACGTGCTGTTGACCGACACCGTCGGCTTCGTCTCGGATCTCCCCCACTGGCTGGTCGAGTCCTTCGAGTCCACCCTCGACTCCGTCTACCACGCCGACCTCGTCCTCCTGGTCGTCGACGCGAGCGAACCCATCGAGGAGATGCGCGAGAAACTCGTCACCTGCCACGACACGCTGTACGAACGCAACGAGGCGCCCATCGTGACGGTGCTGAACAAAATCGACCGGGTTGACGAGGACGAACTCGCCGAAAAGCGGGAGGCGCTGTCGGCGCTGGCGCCCAACCCCGTGGCCGTCTCCGGCCTGACCGGCGAACGCGTCGACGAACTCCGCGACCGCGTCGAGCACGAACTCCCCGACTGGCAGTTCGAGCGCCTCGTTCTCCCTCTCTCCGACGATACCATGAGCCTCGTCTCGTGGGTCCACGACCACGCGAACGTCGAGAGCGAGGCGTACGAAGGCGAGCAGGTGACACTGGAGTTCGAGGCGCGACCGTCGATCGTCGAACGCGCTCGCGCGAAGGCGAGCGACCTCGCGGCCGCCGACGCCTAGAACGGATCGGCCGCCGCGTCGCGCTCGGCCGTGTGACGACGTTTAGAGCTCCCGTTTCGTCTTCTCGATCACGCGCACGTCACGAATCGCGGTGTCGGGGTACTCGCCGTCCGCGTCCTTCTCGGCCGCCTTCACCATGTCCCAGACGACGTTCAGCCCGGTCGTCACGCCTTCGAGCGCCTCCATCTCGCAGCCGGTCTTACCCGTCGTCTCGACGGCGACGGTGAGCGTGACCATGTCGTCGTCCACCTCGAACTCCGTCTCGACGTTCGTGATCGGAATCTGGTGACACATCGGGATCGTCTCCCACGTGTGTTTCACCGCCTGCACGGCGCCGACCCGGGCCGTCGCCAGCACGTCGCCCTTCCCGATCTCGTCGTCGCGGATGGCGTCGATCGTGGAGGGTTGGAGGTGAATCTCGCCGCGGGCGACCGCCCGCCGCGACGTGTCGGGTTTGTCGCCCACGTCGACCATCTGGACGTTGCCCGACTCGTCGGTGTGGGTCAAGTCGTCCTGTGGCCCCCCATCGCCGTCAGTCATCGCGACCACCCCACAGAGCCCGCGGCAGCTCCGGCAACAGATCGCTCGCCAGCAACCCGTACCCCTGTCGGTCGACGATCCGATCCCCGGCGAGGCCGTTGGCGTAGGCCGCGAGCGCCCCGGCGTCGACCGGGTCCTGCGTGGCGAGTAAGGCCCCGGCCATCCCCGCGAGCACGTCGCCGGTGCCGCCGACGGTCATCCCCGGATTGCCCGTGCGGTTCGCCCGCGCGTCGGTGCCGTCGGAAATCACGTCGTAGGCGCCCTTGACGAGCAACGTATGACCGATATCGGCGGCGAAGTCGGCGACGGCATCCAGCCGCTCGCGCCAGTCGTCGGCGCTCGGGCCGCCCATCGCCCGGAGTTCGCCCTGGTGGGGCGTACAGAGGAGCGTCGCGTCCGTCTCCACGTCCGGCACGACCTGCAGGGCGTCGGCGTCGATCACCGCTCGCCCCTCGTAGTCGGCGAGGAAGTCCCGAACCGCCGCGAGCGTCGCGGCGTCGTCGCCGAGGCCGGGACCGAACACCACGGCGTCGTGGTCAGCCGCGAGCGCGCGGACGTGATCGAGACTCTCGGTCGTCAGGTGATCGCCGTCGAACGGGCGGAGGATCAGCCCTTCCTCGAAGCTCTGGACTTCCCGGGCGACGGCGCGGGGGCAGGCCACCCGGACCAGGTCGGCTCCGGCACGCATCGCCGCCTGCGCGGCGAGGGCGGGCGCGCCAGTGTACGGTCCCCCACCGACGACCAGCACCTCGCCGAACGCGCCCTTGTGGGCGTCGCTCGGGCGGGAGAGGAGCCGCCGGTCGCCCGGCCCGGCGAAGCGTTCGGCCGTCTCGGGGATGCCGATATCGGCGACGGTCACCGCGGCGTCCAGCGAGTCGAGACCGGGTTTGGCGTCGTGGAACGTGACCACGTGGTCGGCGTCGACGGCGACACCCGCCGTCTCGCCCGTGTCGGCGTCGACGCCCGAGGGGACGTCCACCGCGACGACGGTCGCGTCGGCCCCGTTGATCGCCGCGGCGGCGGTGCGTTCGGGTTCGCGGAGCGCGCCCATCACGCCCGTCCCGAGCATCGCGTCGACGACCACGTCGGGGTCACGGAGGTCGAAATCCCGGGAGTCGCGGACGACGCGGGCGTCGTACTCGGCCGCCACCAGTGCGTCCCAGTTCTCGCGGGCGATGTCGGTCGCGATGGTTTCGGGGCGGCCGAGCAGGTGGATGGCGAGGTCGTAGTCGTCGAGAAAGCGCGCGGCGACGAAGGCGTCGCCGCCGTTGTTGCCGCGGCCACAGACGAGGGCGACGGTGGCGCCGGGGGCGGCCACCTCTCGCACCGCCGCGGCGACGGCGTTACCGCTCGACTCCATCAACTGCTTGCGCGGGACGCCGAGTGCGGCCGCGTTCTCGTCCACCGCGGCCATACGATCGGCAGTGATCATACACGGATGTTGCCCCGACGGCCGTTATACTATTCGCCACGCCGCCGACGGAACACAACTCTTGTCTCACCCGCCGCCGAATGCCGACCACGTGACCCGTCGGCTCTTCGGCACCCTCTGTGGGCTCGTGTTCTGTGCCAACTTCGGCCGCGTGGCCTTCGCGCCCCTGCTCGAAACCTTCCGGCTGACGTTCGAGGTGGGGACGGCCGGGCTGGGACTGGTGACGACGCTCGTCTGGGTCGGCACGGCCGTCCCGCGAATTCCGGTCGGTTACCTCGTCACGCGCGTCCGACGGGGGCACATCGTGCTCGGCGCGGGCGCGCTCCTCACGGCCGCGTCGGCGCTGACCGCCACCGCCACGTCGATTCCCGCCCTGCAGGTCGGCGCGTTCGCCCTCGGCGTCGCCTCGGGCGCGTACTACGCGTCCGCGGTTCCGCTCATCGGTGACCTCTACCCCGACGCCGTGGGTCGGGCGGTCGGCATCCACGGAACGGCGGCACAGACGGCGGCCGTCGTCGCCCCCACCCTCACCGTCGCCCTCGTCGCTGCCGTCTCGTGGCGCGCAGTATTCTGGCTGCTCGCCGTGCTCGGCGCGATACTGACGCTCGGTCTCGTCGCCGTCGCCCGCCGGCGCGAGGGAGGCGTGCCACAGGGCGCGGACCGGGACTTTCGGGCCGCCCTCGCTCACTGGCGGATCATCCTCGCCGCGGTGGTGATGATCGGCGGTGCTGGCTTCGTCTGGCAGGGCGTGTTCAACTTCTACGTCACCTACCTCGTGGCGAGTAAGGGGCTGACTGCGGCGCGGGCGGGAACGCTCCTGACGGTAGCGTTCGCGGCCGGCCTTCCGGCGTTCTGGCTGGGCGGCCGCCTGGCCGACCGCCTGCCGCACGTCCCGTACATCCTGACGCTCGGCGCGGGCGTCGCCGTCGGCGTCGCGGCGCTGACCGTCGCGGAGTCGCTCGTCGCCGTCGCCGCCGTGAGCGTCGCCCTCGGCCTCGCCGCCCACAGCCTCTTTCCCGCGCTGGACGCGTACGTGCTGGAGGCGATTCCGGACAACCGCGGGAGCGCCTACGCCGTGTACGGGGGACTCGCACTGCTCGTCCAAGCCACGGGGAGCGGCGTCGTCGGCGTCCTCGGCGAGCGGTTCGCGTTCGACACCATCTTTCTCGCCTTTGCCGTCGCGCTCCTCGGCCTCGTCTCGCTTCTCGCCACCCTGTATCTGGCCGGCGGCTTCCCCGCGACCGACGGCGGCCAATAGTATCAGATCAATTACCGAATGAGATTCTGGCGAAGGGTTTTTTACCTGGATTCGGAATGCACGTTCCGATGTCAGGGCTCTTACCCTCCCACTTGGAGCGAGACGTGACGCCCGAGGGGGACGGCGAACTCCGCGTCATGTCCCTGACGGACGACGATGCGGAACGCCTCATCGGCTCGGTGTCGTCGGAGACGGCCCGCTCTATTCTGACCGCACTCGAAGAGCGCCCCGCGACCGCCTCGGAACTCGCCGACTCCGTGTCGACCTCCCTCCAGAACGTCCGACACCACCTCGGCAATCTCCAGGAGGCCGGCCTCGTCGAAGTGGCCGGCACACGCTACTCGGTGAAAGGGCGCGAGATGAAGGTGTACGCGCCGACACAGGATTCGCTGGTCGTCGTCGGCTCCGACGCCGACAAGGAGCGGTTCCTCGACTCCCTGGACCGCCTCGTCGGTGTCCTCGCCGTCCTCGCGGTCGGGGCGTTCGCGGTGCAGCGAGCCTTCGGTGCGGGCGTCGTCGACCTCGGCGGCCCCGGCACGGCACCACGCGTCGGTGACGGGGTCGGGAGCGCGACCGGGCCGATTCTCGGTCTCGTCCCGCCGGGTGTCGCCTTCCTCGCCGGTGGTCTCCTCGTCGTCGCCCTCCTCGCCGCCTGGAACCGATACACTGGCTGACTGCCCATGTCCTCCGCTCCGCGCTGGCGCGTCGTCTGCCTCACACTCCTGGTCGTTCTCGGGGTCGTCCAGCCGGCGCTGGGCGGTGTGCGCGCCGGACCGACCGCCGAGCCCGCCGCCGTCGGCGACGTGGGCCCTACCGTCGGTGGCGCGATCGAGCGGCACCCGTCGAGCGCCGGTGCGACCGCCGAGGCGCTCCGCACGGTCCGAGCCGACGCCGTCCACGAGCGCGGTCTCACGGGATCGGGCGTCTCCGTCGGTGTCATCGGGCAGGGATTCGACACGACGGGCACCCTCGACCCGCACGTCGCCGGCTTGCGGCAGGCCGGTGACGCGCCGGAGTCGGTCACTCACGACACGGCGGTCGCGGAGGTGGTGTCGGAGACGGCGCCCGACGCGACCCTCTATCTCGCAGGCGTTGGCCGGGCGCCGACGCCCGCGGAGTACGCGGCGGCCGTCGAGTGGCTGACCGACCGCGGCGTCGATGTCATCGTCGACTCGGGGAGTTACTTCCCCAGCGTCGCGGCCGACGAGCGACGGATCGGTGCCGCCGCCGAGCGCGCGGCCGAACAGGGCGTCGTCTTCGTCACCTCCGCCGGCAACTACGCCAACCGTCACTGGGCGGGCGAAGGAACCACGAACGGCTGGGTCACCTTCGCCGAAGACGACGCGGCGAACGCCCTCGCCGACGGTGGTCCGATCCGGGGTCGGGTGACCGTCCGTCTGCGCTGGCGCACCGCCGCCGACTACGACCTCTATCTCTACCGCCGACTCCCGAACGGCGAGGATCGCGTCGTCGCCAAGTCCACGGCCGACGAGACGGGGCCGGGACTCACCGTCGAGGGCGTCGACGTGGCCCTCCCGCGCGGTCGGTACTACGTCGCCGTCTACGCCGACGGCGCGGCGCCGGATGCGGCCACGCCCGGCCGGGTGCAGGTGTTCGCCGCCCGGCACGAACTGGACCACACGACTGCCCACGGAAGCATGGTCGCGCCCGCGACGAGCGATCGGGTCGTCGCCGTCGGGGCGGCCGCGAACGGCGAGCGCCGCACGTACAGCTCGCTCTCGTCGGCGGAGGCGGTGGATCTGACTGCCCCCGCTGACGCCCGGACGCACGCCGACCCCCACTTCGCCGGCACGTCGGCCGCGGCACCCTACGTCGCCGGCACCGCGGCGCTCGTGGAGGCTGCGGGTCGCGACCCCTCGCCCGCCCGCGTCGAGGCCATCCTCGAACGCACTGCGGGCGGCGATACGGTCGACGCGCTAGCCGCCGTCGAAGCCGCGACAGCGAGCGATCCGGCGCAGTCAGTCGACGGGGCTGCATCGGTGCCGACACGGCCGAGCCGGACGACGGAATCGACGGACGGCGACGCGGCGACGCGGGCCGACACGACCGCCAACCCCGACCGCTCGGCGTCGACCAACGCCCCAACGTCGACGATAGAGCGGTCGGAGACGGCGAACGCCGACCACACGGCCCGCAACGTCACCCGCTCCGGCGGGAGCGACGGCGGGCGTACCGGCGGGACGAGCGACGGGAGCGACACCGACGACGAGGAGTCGGACGAACGGACGGATCGCTCGACGGAGCGAAACCGGGATAGCGACACGGACCGAACTCGGGAACGTGACCGCACCGGTGCCGACAACTCGACCACGACGGCCGACCGACAGCGTCGCGACGGCTCGACCGACCGGGAGCGATAGGCCGTGACGCGGAGCATCACGGACGCGCGGATCGAGGAGTACTGGGACTGGATCGCCGTCGCGCTCTTTCTCCTCCTCGCAGTCGACCTGTTGACCACGCTCGTGGCGGCCCGCCTCGTCGGTGCGGGCGCCGAGAGCAACCCGCTGATGCGGTGGCTGCTGGGCCGGAGCATCCTCGTCGTGATCGGCGCCCATCTCGCCGTCGTGGTGCTCGTCACCGGCTGTTTTCGTCTTCTCATCGACCGTCTGGAACGGACGCCGTCGCCGGTGAACTACTACTTCGCCCTCGCCATCGAGACGTGGCTGGGCTTTCTCGTCGCCGTCGGCCTCGGCGTCTTCGCCAACAACCTCGCGGTGATCGTGCTGGGCGGGAGCCTGCTGTGAGCCGAGCTTTTTATCCGGAGACGACGCCAGCGTCCGGGTGATGGGTGAGACGTGGCGGGCGGTGTTCGGCCACGACGAACCGTACCCCGAACAGGCGGACGGTATCGAGACGGCCGTCGAGGTCGCCGATCGGGGTGGGTTCGCGGTGATCGAAGGCGCCTGTGGGACCGGCAAGACGATGCTCGCGCTGACCGCAGGGATCGATCGGGTTCGCGATCCCGAGTCGTCGTTCGAGCGGGTCCTCGTCCTCACGAGCGTCAAACAGCAACTCCGGCAGTTCGAGGCCGACGTGCGGACGATCAACGCCAACCTGCCCGACGACTGGCGCCCCGTCTCGGCGCTGACGCTCGTCGGCAAGGCGGACGTGTGTCCGTACAGCCGAGAGCGAGCGGGACGGATCGACGACTCGACCGTCTACGACCGGTGTGAGGGACTCCGCGAGCGGACGCGCAACCTGACGGGGGCCGAGGGGCCGACGACAGCCGAGACGCTGGCCGCGGACGCGCGGCAGGCCCAGACTGGCCTCATCGACTCCGGCGACAGGGCGTCAGTCGACTACCTGGAGACGGCCGGCGAACCGACGCCCTACCTCCCCGACACCGCCGAGTATGGGGACACCGAATACTGCCCCTTCTACGCGCAGTATCTCGCCGACCTTCCCGAGGACGGCGACCCCGTGGAAGCCGTCCCGTTCGACTTCGAGGACGCGGGCTTGCTGGACACGGAGGACCTCGTCGGCCGCTCGGCGAGTCACGGCACCTGCCCCCACTCGATGCTGGGGGCGCTCCTCCCGCACGTCGAAGTCGCCATCGGCAACTACTACCACGCGTTCGACCCGCGGACCGTCGACTCCTTCACCGGCGCCTTGCTCGACGAGTCGACGTTCGTCGTCTGCGACGAGGCGCACATGCTCGAACCGCGGGTTCGCGACCTGGTGAGCGATGGCGTGGCCGACGCCACCCTCCGGGACGCCGAGTCGGAACTCACGCGAATCATCCAGTCGGTCGACTTCGACGGTGACTCGCAGGACGCTGCCCTCGTGCGCGGCGAACTCGAGGAGGTGGACGTGAGCCTCGCGGAACTGAAAGAGACGCGGGCGTTCGTTCGCGACCTGCGTGAGGAACTCGACCGCCGGGTGCGCGCCCACCTCGACCGAGAGCATCCAGCGTGGCGAACGGGGATGGACGACCTGTCCGACGAGGAAATCCCGCTCCGCGATCCGGAGACACCCGAACCCGACGCCATCACCGAGTGGGCAGACGGGGAGTACGGCGACGACGTGTGGGTGCGTGCCGAGTCGGTCGGAGCCGTCGTTGCACGCGTCCTGAACGAACTGGAGGAGGCGGACCGCGAACGCGCTAGCCCGACGGTCGGCCGAGTGTTGGGGTCGTGGTATCGGGCAGATCATGGCCGCTACTTCCGCTCGATCGATCTCTCGCGGACGTGGAACGAGACCGAGCCCGCCGACTCGTGGCGACGGGCGTACAACGCGCGTCTCTCGCTTCACAACTGCGTCCCGGGCGACGCCATCGCGAGTCGACTGGGAGACTTCGGCGGCGGCGTGTTGATGTCGGCGACGCTCGAACCGCTAGACGTCTTCCGGAGGGTCACTGGACTGGACGACCTCGCCGCCGCCGACCGACCGATCGTCGAGCGGACCTACGGTCTCACCTTCCCGGCGGAGAACCGCGCGAGTTTCGCCGTCGACGCACCGGCGTTCACCCACGAGAACCGCGGGGCGCCGGGATCGAAGAGTGAGACCCGGCGGGCGTACGTCGACGCCGTCGCCGAGGTCGCAGGGCGTGATGGGAACGTCCTCGTCGGCATGCCGAACTACGCCGAGGCGGAGTGGATGGCCGGCGAACTGGAGGCCCGTCTCGACACGCCGGTCCTGCTCGACGAGTCGAGCGACGACGGGACGACCGAGGCGCTGAAAAGCGACTTCTTCGCCGGCGGGTCGAAGACACTCGTCACCAGCCTCCGGGGGACGCTGACCGAGGGCGTGGATTACCGCGGCGACCGCCTGCACGCCGCCGTCGTCTGCGGGGTGCCGCTCGTGGATACGACGCGGCCGCGGACGCAGGCGGTCGTGACGGCGTACGGACGGGCGTTCGGCAGCGACGGACGCGGGGGGCGAAGCGGGTTCGAGACGGCACTGACGGTGCCCGCAGTGCGGAAGGCTAGGCAGGCCGTCGGCCGAGTGATCCGCGGCCCCGACGAACGTGGGGTTCGGGTGTTCGTCGACGCACGCTACGCGCGTGACCGCTGGAACGGCGTCCGGGAGTACTTCCCCGAGTGGGAGCGCGAGGAGTTTCAGCCGGTTAGCCCCGATATGCTGTCGCTAGGACTGGATCGGTTCGAACGGTGATCAGCGAGTCGGGCGCCGCCCACTCCACGCCTCACGACACTCGTCGTCGCAGAAATGCAGATGCTCGACCGCCCCCTCATCGACCCACGAGACGACCCGATGGTCCGGCTCCTCAACGATCTTTTTCCCACACGTATGGCAGGTTGGTGCAGTGCTCTCGTCGACGTCCTCCCCAATATCGGATGTGGGGTCGATCATCTTTCCAGTCAGTAGCGGAGAGCCCGTCTTAAATCCCGCTAAGTCGGGCCGGAGGCAGTGCGTCACGTTCCGGGGTGTGGGCACGGTATCGTCTCACACGGGGACGGATCGTCGAGAACGCGTTGGCGGCCGTCGGGCCACTGGACGGTGACTTCTCGAGGGGTCGCCGATCCGAGCCCGAAGTGAGCGACCGGCTCCATCTGGCAGAGGTAGCCGCTACCGGGGTCGATCACGCGGGTCTGTTGGCCGTCGTCGGTCGTCAGGTCGACTCGCGCACCCCGGGCGGGCGCGCCGTCGGCGGTGAGCGGCCGGATCCGGAGCCAGTCGCCGTCGTTCGGCGCGGCGAACAGGGAGAGAGGCTGGGCCTCGGCCTCCCCGTGGACCACGAGGAGTTCGAGCGTCCCGTCGCCGTCGATATCGGCGACGGCGGCGCCGGTGCCCATCCCCTCGGGTTCGAGTGCGTCACCGACGCTCGTCTGACTCCACTCGCCGTCGTATTCGAGCAGGCGATTCGGCGCGCCGAGACAGTTCACGAACAGCTCCTGTCGGCCGTCGTTGTCGAGGTCGGCGGCGACGACGGTCCGGACGCGAGCCGGACGAGCGAGCGCCGGCGGCGCCGCGTCCCGGAAGTCCTCGCCGCGATGGGCGAACAGGCGGTTCTTGCCGTTCCAGTTCCCACAGACGATGTCGGGCGTCGACGCTCCGTCGGGAGCGACCAGCGCCGCCCCGCGGGCGTTCTCCTCGGCGTCGGTGACGCCGTACTTCCGCGCCACGTCGACAAACGTGCCGCCGACGTTGCGGAGCAAGAGATTCGGACCCCGTTCGGCGCCGACGAACAGGTCCGTCCGATCGGAGAGGATGGGGCCGGCGGCGACCGACCGACCGCCGGTCACCACGTCGAGACCGACCGCGTCGGCGAGGTCGGTGACGCCGCCGTCGTCGCCCACCTCGTAGAATCGGGCAGGCGCGCCGTAGCCGGTGACGAACATTCCGTATCGGCCGGTGCCGAGGCGGTCGACGGCGGCGACGGAGCGGCCGACACGGTAGTTCTCCCGCCCCCGATTCACCGGGTCGGCAAAGAGGTCGCGCCACTTCCCGTCGGCCGTCGGATCGAGCAAGAGGTCGGCCTCGGCCGACGTGCCGCCGAAGGCGGCGACGTTGTGGACGTACACCTCTTCGCGGCCGTCGGCGTCGAGGTCGGCGGCGCCGACGCCGATGGCGTGGCGCCCCTCGTCGGCGAGGACGCCACAGGCCGCGTCGACGACCGAGCCATCGCGCCACCGGAGGACGCGGTTGGCGTTCCCGAAGCCGGCGACGAACACCCGTAGCCCGTCGGGGGCCACCGTGACGGACGCGCCGTACCCCCGAAACGGGGGATTGTCCGCGAGAAGCTCCGACCGGTCCTCGAACATACGCCTCCCAGACGGTGCGGGGTTAAGAGTCGTACGCTCGGCGGCGGTCGACGGCTCTGACGGATCGTCACACCGGTGTCGGGGCTGTCGCCGTCCGTGTGGTCGGCGACAGCCGGCGCTGACGGACGATGGTCCGCGTCACTCCTCCCACACGTCGGAGAGAGTGCGCTGGACGGCCTCCTCGCCCACCGCAGCCGCGAGATGTTCGAACCCCTGTCGCTCGCGGCGGTCGCTCGCGTTGGCGACGAGCCGAGAGACGATGAACTCCGGGGTCGACTTGCCGACGGTGCCGAACCGGGGCTGGTAGTCCACCCGGAGCGCCAGATCCTGGGTCAGCCCTTCGGCGAAGATGCCGTCGATGCGGGCGGCGGACGGGAGCGGGCTCAGGTCGTCCGCGAGGTGGGTGACGTAGACGCCGAGGGCGCCCCGCTCGACGGTCAGATCGACCAGCCCGTTCAGCAGGTCCGCGGCGCGCCCGGGTTCGGTGATCGCCTCGAACTCGTCGACGAGCATCAGCGTCCGGCCGCCATCGGTCAGGGGCGGGACGATGGATTTCAGCGTCGACTCCAGCACGCCGGCGTTGAAACTCGCGTGCCGGCGGTGGAAGACGACGGCGTCGAAGCGCCCGACTGCGGCGCGGTCGGCGGGGACGGGCAGGCCCATCGCGGCCAGCAAAGCAACGGCACAGCACGTCTCTAGGAGCGTCGTCTTCCCGCCGCTGTTCGCCCCCGTCAGCACGGCCACGCGGTCACCGGTCGGCGGCGACAGATCGTGGTCGCCGACCGCGTAGTCGACGGGGTCGGGGTCGTCGATGAAGAGGTTGCGTGCCCCCTCGACCGCGAGGCCGTCGCCGCCGAGCGTCGGCCGCGTGAGGTCGTGCGCCTCGGCGAAGCGCGCGAGCGACAGGTCGACGGCCACGTCGTCGACGGCGGCGACCGCCCGATCGACGTCGTCGCGCGCGTCGGCAATGGACGCGCGCAGGTCGTCCTCCACCTCGCGTTCGCGCTCCGTCTCCCGGCGTTCGAGGTCGTCGACCAGCGCCCGGAGCGCCGTGCTCACGAAGTCGGCGGCGTCGTGGGCTTCGTCGGGTTCGACCTCCTCGATAGCCGACCGAGAGAGGCGCGTCTCGCGGTCCACGTAGTCGGCGAAGGCGCGGCGGAAGTCCTCCAGATCCCTGACGCCCGTCTCGCGGATGCGTTCGAGCACGTCGAACGCGGAGTTCTCCAGCTCGCGGGCGTCGTCGAGGCGGCCGCGCAGGTCGTCGAGGCGGCCGTCCGCCCCCGCAGCGACGCCGTCGGGAGTCACGTACTGCAGGGCGTCGGCCGCCTCGCGGACGGCGTCGGGGTCGATCTCGCCGAGGGCGTCGAACGTCGACCCATCCAGCCCCGCCTCGCGGAGGGCGAGAACGGCGTCGACGGCGGCGCGTTCGGTCCCCGCCGCGTCGTCGTAGGCGTCGAACGCGTCGACGACCGCGTCTTTACTCCCGTCGTCGAGGCCGGCCCACGCCTCGCGCGCGGCGTCGACGGCGTCGAGCCGCGCCACGACGGCGTCGGGCGAAGAGAGCGGCGTCAACACCCGGATGCGGTCGGCGGCGTGACGAGTGAGGGCGTACTCGCTCGCCAGCGCGAGCAGGTCGTCGTACACCTCGCGCGCGTCGCGCGTCGCCAGCGCGTCCATCCCCGCCTCGTCGTTGGCGCGGCGGAGGATGCGCGTCGCTCGCCCGCGGGTGATCCCCGCGTCGGTCAGTGCGCGCACGTCCCCGGACTCGATGGCCTCGACGGCCGCCTCCTCCCCCAACGTCTCCCGGAGGCGCTCGCTCGTCTTCGGCCCCACGCCCCAGTAATCCTCCAGTCGCATACCGGGAGCAGTCGGGCGGAGGGTTTAGTGGTTGCCTCCGAGGCGATGCCGGACGGTCCGGCACCGGCCGACGTGCGGGGGGTGTCGGTGACGCGTGAACTCTCCCACACCGCATATAAGTAGGTTATACGAATAAGCTACAGACCGATGCGGCTACCGGCCTTCGGTTCAGTCGTATGGCACAGCGAACCCGTACCGAGGGACGAGGCAGCGCGACTGATACTGTCGGCTGTGAGTCAATTAAGATATTCGCTACCCCGGGGCGGCGAATATCTTGAAACAGTTACAGCCGACAGTATGATATGAATTATCGGAAGTCAGCAGAGATTCCCGCCGAACCGTCACAGCGAGAATCTGTGGACAGTTACGATAATCCCTATGAATCAAAATTCTACCACCCCGCCGGAGTCGCCTCGTCATTCGAGGCCGGTCGGGTCGAGGACATCTGGGCGAGACTGTTCAACCATCGCATCTGAAACAGCGATCGTTGCGAACGGCGGCGGTGAAACGGTCGACACAGGAGGAGATCACGTCGGTCTCCGACTGGTTTCCGGTCCGATCAACGCAGACGAGAAGTGAACACGCAAACAGTATCCCCGTGTCCGATGATCGTGACCGACCGACTCAGACGGATTATCGTGAGTCATCACCCGTGAACAGTTACAGTAATCCGTATTATAGTAGCGTTTGGAACTGTTTGCACACCTGATCGCACACAGTCTGGCGATCAGGTGTGCGATGACTTACAAAGGCTACTATAGTTAAGCCATCACGTCACCATCGTTACGATCCGGAATCACGCGTTGCAACGAACGGCGTCACAGCCACAGATCGGCTCAAAAGCCGACTCATCGCACGAATTCGTCCATCGAAACCACCAACCCTCCCGAACAATGGCCGATATTAAAGCGGTCGTCCGAGTCGAGCATCCCGACATAGTCCTCACGGGGGCAGTCACTCACGACCGAAGTTCGAACGTCAGGTCGGTGTCGGAGGCTGGAACGGACCCAACGTCGGGGAAGTTCTTCTATCGCATAGAGTCGTCCGATTTCTGCCAGTTCGAAGACGGATTACGGAACGACAGTACCGTCGGCGAGTTCGAACGGGTCATCGAAACCAGAGACGGGGAGGCGATCTACAGCTTCGAGTACACGGACGAAGCGAAGATCATCTCACCGGCGATTTCGGCCGCGAACGGTGTCATCCTCAACATGGAGAACGACGGGAGCGCGTGGATTCTAACGGTGTGGATGCCCGATCGGACGGATCTGGCCCACCTCTGGGACTATGCACACCGGAATGACATCGATATCGAGTTACGACGGGTGAACGAATACGCCAGTTTGGGTAGTACGGACGCAGGACTGACCGATAGCCAACGAGAGGCGCTCCTCGTCGCGTTCGAACGTGGGTATTTCGAAGAGCCACGGAACGTAACTCTCGGCGAGGTCGCCGCCGAAATGGATATTTCTCAGCCTGCGGCCAGTGGTCTCCTTCGGCGTGGGATGAAGCGACTCGTCGCATCGTCCCTGTTGGATGGTGCCGACACGCCGGATTGATCGACGGCGACTCGGCAGCGGCGCCGACACCCCGAGGACGAGTCGGCTCTCCATCGGTGTGATGGGGTGCGTGTCCTGACGGAGACGCGCTTTCCGTTCAGCGTGGGTCCCGCCCCCCGCACCCGTCGGGCACAGCGCCGAGGGCACCGACGCCGAATCCCGGCGCCGCCCCCTGCGGAGTGAGACACCGGGACGCGGACCGCGCCGACAACGACACGCCTTTTCAGCCACGCGCGCAAAGGCTACGCATGGACGCGAAGCGGGAACTGACGAGCGTCGACCTCGCCGCTCTCGTCACCGAACTGAACCGGTACGAGGGCGCGAAAGTCGACAAGGTCTACCTCTACGACGACGACCTCCTCCGATTCCGGATGCGGGATTTCGACCGCGGCCGCGTCGAACTGCTGATCGAGGTGGGCGACGTGAAACGCGCCCACGTCGCCGACCCGGACCACGTCGCGGACGCCCCGGGGCGCCCACCCAACTTCGCGATGATGCTTCGAAACCGGCTGAGCGGCGCCGACTTCGCCGGCGTCTCGCAGTACGAGTTCGACCGCATCCTCGTCTTCGAGTTCGAACGCGAGGACGCGAACACACGAATCGTCGCGGAGCTGTTCGGGCAAGGGAACGTGGCCGTCCTCGACGAGAGCGGGGAAGTGGTCCGGAGTCTGGAGACGGTGCGGCTGAAGTCGCGGACGGTCGCGCCGGGGTCACAGTACGGCTTCCCCGACTCACGCATCCACCCCCTCGAAGTCGGCTACGACGCTTTCGTCCGCCGGATGGACGAGTCGGATACGGACGTGGTTCGCACGCTCGCCACCCAGCTCAACTTCGGCGGCCTCTACGGCGAGGAGATCTGTTCCCGGGCGGGCGTCGAGAAGACGCTCGACATCGCGGACGCCGACGACGAGGTGTACCGCGACCTGTACGACGCCATCGGTCGTCTCGCGGACCGCCTCCGTGAAGGCGATCTCGATCCGCACGTCTATCTCGACGACGACCACGTCGTCGACGTGACACCGTTCCCCTTGAACGAGCGCGAAGGACTGAACGAGGAGACGTACGACTCCTTCAACACGGCTGTCGACGAGTACTTCTACCGGCTGGAGCGCGAACCCGAGGAGGAGACGGCGACGGGGACCGAGCGCCCGGATTTCGAGGCGGAGATCGCCAAACAGGAGCGCATCATCGAACAGCAGGAGGGGGCGATCGCCGGGTTCGAGGAGGAGGCGGAGGCGGAGCGTGAACGCGCCGAAGCGCTCTATGCCAACTACGACCTCGTGGACGAAATCATCTCGACCGTCCGCTCGGCCCAGGAAGCGGGCCGTAGCTGGGAGGACATCGAGGAGACGCTGGCAGAGGGTGCCGAGCGCGGGATTCCGGCGGCCGAGGCGGTGGTCGACATCGATCCGGAGGAAGGCGAGGTGACGGTGGACCTCGACGGGACGCGCGTGCCGGTCGACGCCTCGATAGGCGTCGAGAAGAACGCGAACCGGCGATATCAAGAGGCGAAACGCGTCGAGGGGAAAAAGGAGGGGGCGCTGGAAGCCATCCAGAACACCCGTGAAGAACTGGCGGCCGTCAAGCAACGGCGCGAGGAGTGGGAAGCGGACGACGACGAGGACGAAGCGAGCGAGGCGACGGCGGAACCGCGCAACGTGGACTGGCTCTCGATGTCGTCCGTGCCGATCAAACAGCCCGAGCACTGGTACGAGGAGTTCCGGTGGTTCCACACGAGCGACGGCTTTCTCGTCGTCGGCGGGCGGAACGCCGACGAGAACGAGGCGCTGGTCAAAAAGTACATGGAGGGCAACGACCGCTTCTTCCACGCGCAGGCCCACGGCGGTCCGGTGACGATTCTGAAAGCGACGGGACCGAGCGAGAAGGCACGCGAGGTGGACTTCCCCGACGCCAGCCTGGAGGAGGCCGCTCAGTTCGCCGTCTCGTACTCTTCGGTGTGGAAGGACGGCCGGTTCGCGGGCGACGCGTACATGGTCGACCCGGATCAGGTGTCGAAGACACCCGAGAGCGGCGAGTACATCGAGAAAGGCGGGTTCGTCATCCGCGGCGACCGAACCTACTTCCGCGACGTGAGCGCGAGTGTGGCGGTGGGGATTCAGTGTGAGCCGGAGACCCGAGTGATCGGTGGACCGCCGGCGGCCATCGAACCCGAGGTGGCCACGTCGCTCCGTCTCGAACCCGGCAAGTACGCCCAGAACGACGCAGCGAAGCTGTGTTATCGGAAGTTCAAGGATCGCTTCACCGACGACTCCTTCGTTCGGAAAATCGCCAGCCCCGACCGGATTCAGGAGTTCCTGCCACCGGGCGGAAGCGACATCGTCGACGAGTAGCCCACGACTGATAGTGATTATTGTAAGTCACTACCGGTGGTTCGCCGACCCGTTCTGGCGAACCACGGATAAACAGTTACAATAAACACTATGAGAGTATCAGTCTGCATACCTTTAATACCGCACCCCGCGTTGTAGTACCGAGCAGACTGGACCGGCCCGTTGGGCTCGTACTACCATGATCACCGAATCCCTCACCTACCTTCGCGAGAGCGACGGATGGGTCAAGACGGTCGTAATCGGTGGACTACTGACACTCCTCGGCTTCCTCGTGGTGCCGACAGTTCTGGTTGCCGGTTTTCTCGTCCGGATCCTCCGTGCGACGATGCACGGTGACGATACGCCGCCGCGGTTCGACGACTGGGGGTCACTCGCGGGCGACGGCCTCCGGGCGTTCGCCATCGCCCTCGTGTACGGGTTGATTCCGGCGCTCCTGATCGCCGTGACGGCCGGCCTCGCGGCCGCCGCCGCGGGTCCCGGTCCCCGGACCGGCCTGGTCGTCGGTGCCGTGACGTTCGTCGGCGGACTGCTGGCGCTCGTCTTCGGACTGCTGGCGGCGTACATCGTCCCGGCGGCGGTCGCCAACTACGCCGAACAGGGCTCGATCCGCTCGGGCTTCGCGGTCGGTGACCTCCGCCCCGTCCTCACCTCGGGGACGTACGCCACGGCGTGGGTGATGGGCTTTGCCGTCATCCTCGGTGCGGCCGTCGTCACCGCCCTCCTCAACGTGGTTCCCCTCCTCGGCACCGTCGCCGGGGCGTTCGTGAGCTTCTACGCCATCACCGCGGCGTACTACATCGTGGGGCACGCGTGGGGCGACCTCCGGGGCCTCGAACTCCACGACGACGAGGGCGAGAGGAGTGCGGAGCGGCCAGTCGTCTGAGACGGATCGTCGTGACTGTTCCCCGCCGTCGCCGGCTCCGTGGTCCGGTTGCGTGACTTCGGTTTTTTCCAGCACCGAATGACAAGGTATGTGGCCGTGGGCGTCGACCCTCCGGTATGCGAATCCAGAGCCGTGGTCGCGGCGAGGAGGGGCGCACCCGGCTGACGGTCGTCCCCGAGAACGTCGACGACCTCTGGCACCTCTCGTACGTCCTCGAACCCGGCGACGACGTGGAGGGAGACACGAGTCGCCGCATCCAGCGCGCCGACGACCAGATGCGCGACACCGGCGGCGAGCGCGAACACATCCACGTCACGCTGGAGGTAGAGGACGTGGAGTTCGCCCGCTTCGCCAACCGCCTGCGCGTGAGCGGCGTCATCGTCGGCTGCTCCCGCGAGGACCAACTCGGCCACCACCACACGCTGAACGTCGAGGAACACGACGAGCTGACGATAATCAAACATTTCAAACCGGATCAGATGGAGCGCATCGAGGAGGCCGAGGCGGCGGCGGAAAACCCCGACGTGGCCATCGCGACGGTCGAGGAGGGCGAGGCGCACGTCCACACCGTCGCCCAGTACGGCACCGAGGAGTACGCCTCGTTCACGCGGCCGACGGGAAAGGGGGAGTACGCCCGTCCCCGCACGGAGCTGTTCGCCGAACTCGGCGAGGCACTCACCCACCTCGACCCCGACGCGGTGATTCTGGCGGGGCCAGGGTTCACGAAGGGGGACGCCCTCGACCATCTGGAGGAGGAGCACTCCGACATCGCCACGAAGACGACGGTCGTCGACACCTCGGGCGTCGGCGACCGGGGCGTCCACGAGGTGCTCAAGCGGGGCGCCCTCGAAGACGTCCAGACCGAGACGCGCATCGCCCGCGAGGCGGAGCTCATCGACGAGTTGACCGAGCAGATGGCGACGGGCGAGAAGGCGACCTACGGCCCGGAAGCCGTCGCCGAGGCCGCGGAGTACGGCGCCGTCGAAACCCTGCTGGTTCTCGACGACCGGTTGCGGGAGGAACGGCAGGGGAAGGGGGAGTGGGACGTCGACGCCGACGAGATCATCACGTCCGTCGAGCGACAGGGCGGCGACGTGGTCGTCTTCTCCGGCGAGTTCGAGCCCGGGCAACGCCTGAAGAACCTCGGCGGCATCGCCGCGCTGTTGCGGTACCGGCTGGAGTAACATGGACACACAGGTGATCGGACAGGGGCTGATCGGCGTCGCGTGTGCCCTGTTCGTCGGCGGGGCGATAGGGCTCGTCGTGGGCGTCGTCGGCGCCGGCGCGGTGACGCCACTCGGCGTCTCGGCGCTCGCCTGTCTCGTCGCCGGTGGGGCGCTCGCCCGCCCTCGTTAATCCCGGCCCGTCAGCGCGTCGCTCGCGGGCGCGAAATCGAGCGTCCGTCCCAGCCCCGCCTCGCTGGCCTTCTCGTAGAGCATAGCGGCCGCAGCGGTCGTCTCGATGCCCGTCCCGCCGCTGTCGAAGACAGTGATCTCCTCGGAGTCGGTGCGACCCGCCACCGTCCCGGCGACCACCTCGCCGAGTTCGGCGTGGCAGTGGTCGGCGTCGATGGCGCCCGACTCCACGGCCTGCATGTACGCGCCGGCGTCCTGGTCGAGGCGGCCACGCAGGTCGACGACGTACGTCGACCGCGCGATGGTCGCCGCGTCGAGTTCGCGTTTTTCGGGGTGGTACTGTCCCATCGCGGTGACGTGTGTCCCGGGTTCGAGCAGGTCGCCGTCGAACACCGGCTCCGGCGAGTCCGTGGCGGTGACGACAACGTCGGCGCCCTCGACGGCGGCGGCACTAGAGGAGACGGCGGCGACGCTGGCGTCGAGGTGGCGGTCCATCTCGCCGGCGAAGGACTCGCGGCTGGATTTGGTCGGCGAGTACACCCACACCGTCTCCACGTCGCGGACGGTGGCGATGGCACGGAGTTGACCACGGGCCTGCGCCCCCGAGCCGAAGATGGCGACAGTCGATGCGTCCGGGCGGGCAAGGGCGTCGACGCCGACGGCGCCCGCCGCACCGGTCTTGAACGGGTTCATGCTCGCGCCGTCGATCAGCGCCAGCGGTGCGCCCGAGTCGGCGTCGAACAGCGGTGTGACGAACCACGCGTCCGTCTCGCCGAAGCCGGCCGAGTACATATATCCGCCCATCGCCCCGGTGTCGGGGAGCACGGCGGTGTAGGAGGTAAAGAGACCCGGTGGCTCGTCGTTGTAGAGCGCGGTTCGGGGTTCGGCCGGTGCCCCCTCGCCTCGCTGTCGGTAGCCCTCGCGCACGGCGTCGACGTACTGCGCGGGCGTCGCCAGGCCGGCGACGTCGTTGCTCGTCAGGAACAGCGTCTCGGTCATACCACCTCTGTGGGCGGGTGACAGTTATACCTCACTCCGGGACACAGCAGTCGGAGTCATAGTGATTGCTGTAACTGTGTACCGGTGGTTCGCCAAGACGGGTCGGCGAATCACCGGTACTGATACTGTCGGCTGTAACTGTTTCGAGATATTCGCCACCCCGGGATGGCGAATGTCTTGATTGACTTACAGCCGACAGTATGACGCACGGTAATTACTATCAGGGGCGCTCGTCGAATTCCGACGGGTCGCGCTCGACGGGTGCGGCCCGGCGGCGGTGGTCGGATCGATACAGCCGCAGAATCTCTTCGAGGAGGATGGCGTGCCGGTCGCCGGCCGCGTACTGGTGGTCGATGAAGTCCTCCGCGTCGTTGAACTTCCCGCGCAACGCGAGTTTCCGGACGAACGACACCGACTCCAGAAACGGCGGCCCCTCGGCGTCGTCTTCGGTCCCCAGCGTCCGTTCTCGCTCCGGCATCACCTCGGATTTGATCTCGCGGTAGTCGATGGTCTCCGGATCGTAGTCGTCGAGCACCTGGTTCAGGACGTAGTCCGTAGAGAACCGGTAGAACTCGGACTTGCTCTCGAAGCGGCCGTCCTCGACCAGTGACTCGATTTCGCCGACGACCGACTCGGGAAACCGAACGGTGCTCTTTACCATGCCCTATGACGGGGGCCTGAAGGATATTATACCTTTGTCAGACGTTTTTTCCACTCACCGCCGCCGCGAAACGGAGCACGGACGGGGCTCATACTGTGGGCTGTGATAGTGATTATTGTAAGTCAGTACCGGTGAACAGTTACAATAAACACTATGAGTCAATCGAGCCATTCGCCGGTTCGGGACGGCGACCATCGTGAAACAGTCACAGCCGACAGTATCAGTCGGCGTGCATCGGCGTCTGGCCGGTCGACGACTGGGTGAGAACGTCCGCGTCGGACGGCCGGTCGACCGGACCGTTGACGAAGAGCGCGTGACCGACGACGAGGCCGGCGGTCGTGGCCCCGACCGGGAGGGCTACGAACGTGTCGACGCCGGCGGCACTCAGAACGCCGGTGACCCCGAGGAGGGCGAGGGGAACGAGACCGAGCACGTAGTCGTAGTAATCGACCATGTGAGTCACCTACATGTTACTGGTTGGAGGAGTCACATAATTCTTTCCCGTAGGCACGAAGAATTCTGTTCAGCACATCTCGAAAATATATTCATAAGTTTTGTAGTATCGACGATGACACTAATGGGCATCGAAGATGATTATATTTCTTACCTATCTCAAAAGGAATTAAATTCGTTGACCACGTGAGGCCCACTATGAACGGAAACGACCGGTCCATCGTCGGACTCGTAATGTTGGCTCACGGGATGGTCCACACCTACGAGCTGTCGATACCGATCTTCGTCTCTATCTGGCTGTCCGAATTCGACGTGCTCCGCGTCGCGGGGGTGGAAGTGGCCGTCACGCAGGCGACGCTCGGCCTCCTCGTGACCGCGGGCTACGCGCTGTTCGGTCTCGGTGCGCTCCCGGGTGGGATCGTCGTCGATCGGGTGGGATCGCGGCAACTCATCGCCGCCTGTCTGTTCGGAATGGGCGGCGCATTCCTCCTGCTCGGCATCTCCTCGTCCCTCCTGGTCGTAGCGCTCGCGCTCCTCGTCTGGGGTGCGGCGGCCAGTGTCTACCACCCCGCGGGGCTAACGCTCATCAGCAAGGGCGTGAGCGAGCGGGGGACTGGGTTCGCGTACCACGGGATGGCAGGCAACCTTGGCATCGGCCTCGGGCCACTCGTCACCACGGTGCTTCTCCTCGTCTTGGACTGGACGACCGTGGCGCTCGTCCTGGCCGTTCCCGCGGCCGTCGCCGGCGCGTACGCCCTCCGCGCCGAGTTCGACGAGACGGCCGCCGTGGATGAGGTGGCGACCGACGGTGGCGACACCTCGAAGACGAGCAACGGCGTCGACTCGCTCGGCGAGTTCGCCGGCGCGTCGAAACACCTGTTCGCCGGCGCGTTCGCCGTCGTCTTCGTCATCGTCATGGCCAACGGCCTCTACTACCGCGGGGTGTTGACCTTCCTCCCGAACCTACTGTCGGAACTGCCCGGCTTCGAACCCGTCGCACTGTCGTCGCTCGTCCCCGGACTGGACGGCGGCCGGACGCTCAATCCGGAGCGATACTTCTACGCCGGCCTGTTGCTCGTCGGCGTCGCCGGCCAGTACGTCGGCGGCAAACTCACCGACCGGCTGTCGCCGGAGTACGGCATCGCGGCCGTCTTCGGCGTCCTCGCCGTCCTCGCGCTGGCCTTCCTCCCCGTCGCGGCGATGGGGCTCGGTCCGCTGCTCGTCTTCGGCGGGCTGTTCGGCGTGACGCTCTTTACCGCTCAGCCGCTGTATCAGGCGGCCGTCGCCGACTACACGCCCGCGGGACAGCGGGGGCTCTCCTACGGCTACACCTACCTGGGCGGATTCGGCGTCGGCGCCCTCGGTGGTGCGCTCGCGGGCGCCATCCTCACCTACGCCGACGCCGGCGTCCTCTTCGCGACGCTCGCCGGCCTCGCCGTCGTCGCGTCGGCGTCCGCACTCCTGCTGGTTCGGCGCGGCCGTGAGTAGAACGATATCTCGGTCGGGGACTGTGGTAGTCGGCCGCCACGGAACCGGCCTCGTGGGAGCTACCCTGCCCCGATCATCGGCTACCGGAGCTTGAAAAAGAGCGTCCGCCAGACCGCCAGACCGACGAGACCGGAGCCGAGCGAGACGGCGACGAAGGATAACTGCACGCCACCGTGGACGACGGGTGTCGCCCGAATTCCCAGCGCGATGGCGTCGGCGAGAAGCCACGACCGAAGCGCGAGCGGGACGGCGGCTTTCGCCGACTCCGCCGCACCGGGCGAGTAGGCACCAAGGAGGGGCGCGGCGATCACCCAGCCGATCAGGAAGGGGGCGATGGTCGCGGCGAGGTAGCCGGGGTTCGAGACGACGTACGCGACACCGTTGTGGTGGATCGTCCCACCGCTGAACAGGACGGCGAGGACGAGAACGTCCCCGATTGCCATCGGTGCCGCCCGGTCGTCGAGACGACGGTCGAAGAAGGCAGCGACTGCGTTGGCCATATCCGCGCTTTCGCCCGGGGCCTAATGGCTCTCCCGCTTTTTCCCGACGACCGTAAACGCGAAGCCGCGGTCGAGAACCGTCGCAGTCAGCCCCGCGTCCGCGACGGCGGCTGCCCACGCCTCCGGCCCGTGGAACGTCGAATCGAAGCCGACGGCGCGTTCCGCCGCGGTCAGCGCTCGTCCTCGAAGCGTCCCGGGGTCGTACTCGCGGATCACGAGGACGCCACCCGGTCGCAAGACGCGAGCCGCCTCCGCGAGGGCCGTCCCCTGTGCCGGCAGGTGATGCAGGGCGTCGAGAACGACGACGGCGTCGACGGCGGCGTCCCGAAGCGGAAGCCGACCGGCGTCGCCCTGCACCGCCGCCGTTCCCCGCTGGCGTGCGTGTGCGAGCATCGCTCGCGAGGCGTCGACGACGAGCGTCTCCGGCGTCCGCGCCGGCCCGACCGGTTCGGCAATCGCCCGCGCGGCCCGCCCCGTCCCGCCGGCGAGGTCCAGTACGCGCGACACGGGGCGGTCGGCCCGCGCTAGCCCCGCCCAGATCGGTTCGGGATCGGTCGGGGGTGCGAGACGGTCGTAGAGTCGCGCCACGCGGTCGAAGAAGCGAACGTCGCCGGGACCGTGCATGGTGGGTATGAAACGGTTCATTGTAAGTCAGTACCGGTGGTTCACCGGATCGTCTCGACGAACCATCGGTAACCAGTTCCAATACTCCGTATGAGGCGTCGAACGCCAACGGTTTTGCGGCCGACGGTGTACTTCGACCATGGAGTTCGCCCTGCTCGGGTGGCCACCGGATAGCCCGACGCTCCACCTCGACTACCGGCGCTTCGCCTACGCCGGCAAGTTCGTCGTCGGATCGACGGGGAAGGCGGTGGTGCAGGCGGGCGAAAAGAGGGATTCGGAGTACGACGACCACGTTCTCGCGGCCGCGTCGTTCAGCCCCGACCGAACCGACGACGACTGCCTCTGTATCCGCTACGTGACCGTCCGCGATGACCGGCAGGGCGAGGGCCTCGGCGCCCGCCTCCTCGCGTTCGTCGCCGCCCGTGCCGCCGGCCGGTACGACCGCGTCCGCATCGCCGTCAACAACCCCGCCGCATACGTCGCGGCCCACCGCGCCGGCTTCGCCTTCACCGGGCGGGAGACGGGGGTGGCGGAACTCGTCTGCGAGCGGCCGGCCGCCAAGCCTGCACCCCGAGACACCGACGCCTACCGCGCCGGCCTCGACCGCTATCGGGAGCGCGATCTGGGCACCGACGCGCTGGCACGTCTCGACGAGAAACGCGCGGCGGGGCCACCGTCGGTGGTCGATCCACCTGCGGGCGTCGACGACGCCGAACCCGGGAGTTGAAAGTCGACGGCGTCGTAGCACTCCCCAATGGGCAACGCAGATCTCCGACAACTGGCTGCTCTCTCCGACGTGGCGTGGGACGAGGTGGCGGGGAGTGTCGTCGCCGTCGACGCGCACAACTGGCTGTACCGCTATCTCACGACGACGGTCAAGTGGACGAACGAGGCGGTGTACACGACGGCCGAGGGCGAAGAGGTGGCGAATCTCGTGGGGGTCGTGCAGGGACTCCCCAAATTCTTCGAACACGATCTAACTCCCGTGTTCGTCTTCGACGGCGGCGTCACCGAGTTGAAGGACGCGGAGATATCGGAGCGACGCGCACAGCGCGAACGGGCCGAGGAGCGACTGGCCGAGGCCGAAGCGCGTGGCGACGCCATCGAGGCCGCCCGCCTCGAAGCGCGGACCCAACGCCTGACCGACGTGATTCTGGAGACGACGCGGGAACTCCTCGCTCGCCTCGACGTGCCGGTCGTCGACGCGCCCGCCGAAGGGGAGGCCCAAGCGGCGTACATGGCCCGCCGAGGCGACGTCGACTACGCCGGGAGCGAGGACTACGACACGCTGCTGTTCGGCGCACCGCTGACCCTCCGCCAACTGACGAGCAAGGGCCAGCCCGAACTGATGGATCTCGACGCCACGCTCGACCGTCACGGCCTCTCACTCGAGCAACTGATCGACGTAGCGATCCTCTGCGGGACCGACTTCAACCCCGGCGTCGACGGCGTCGGCCCGAAGACGGCGCTACGAGCGGTCACCGAGCACGGCGACCTCTGGGACGCCATCGAGGCCGAGGGGTGGCAGGTGCCCAACGCCGACCGGGTGCGTGACCTCTTTCGGGACCCGCCCGTGACCGACGACTACGCCGTCGACTCCGACATCGACCCCGACGTGGCCGCCGCTCGCGAGTACGTGATCGAGGAGTGGGGGGTCGACGCCGACGAGGTGGACCGTGGCTTCACCCGGATCGAGGAGGCGCTAGTCCAGACAGGACTGGATCGCTGGACCTGACCACAGTGGACGGTGGAGTGGCTATCGCGGCCGTGCCGGCGACGACCGCGCGGCAGGTTTTTTCGTCCGGCCCGTGTGTGTCGTCACCATGCCGTCCTTGGAACTCTCCCGCTATCGGATCGGCTGGTGGTGCCTCGGGCTCGCCCTCGGGGCCGCGCTGGCGTACGTCGTCTACGCCTTCATCGGCACCTTCGTCTTCGGCGTGTTCATCTACTACGCCACGCGGCCGATCTACAAGCGTCTGAAAAAGCGAATCCGGCCGCCGAGTCTCGCCGCCGCCGTCTCGCTGTTCGCGCTCGCCCTGCCCGCCCTCCTCCTCGTGGCCTACGCGTTGAGCATCGCGCTCGGCGAACTCCTGAAATACGTCGACGAAGGGGCGCTCGACCCGTCGCGGTGGCCGATCGTGAATCAGGAGTTGCTCGGCAGCATCGCCGATCCGGCCACCCTCATCGAACTCGATCCCGAACAGTATCTCACGGCCGAGGGCGTCCAGTCGCTCGTCGCCTCACTGGGGTCCGCGGCCGACACAGTGGCGTTCGTCGGCGTCGGGGCCATCCACCTGTTCGTGATGCTCGCGCTCGCGTTTTACTTGCTCCGGGACGGCGGCCGCCTCTCGAAGTGGACGATCCAAGAGTTCGGCGACGACCGCGGCGTCCTGAAAGCCTACGGGCAGGCTGTCGACCGCGACTTCAAGGGAATCTTCTTCGGCAACATCCTCAACGCGGTGCTGACCGGGAGCATTGGTGTCCTCGCGTACTCGCTGCTGAACATCTACGCGCCGGCAGGGCTGTCGATTCCCGCCGCACCGCTCGTGGGACTTCTCGCCGGCGTGGCGAGTCTGATCCCCATCGTCGGTATGAAGCTCGTCTACGTCCCCGTCGGCCTCTATCTCGTGGGTATCGGCATCCTGAACGACCCGACGACGCTCTGGTTCGTCGCCGTCTTCGCCGGCGTGTCGTTCGTCATCGTCGACGTCATCCCCGACCTCGTCCTCCGTCCGTACGTCTCGGGGCGGAGCCTCCACGTCGGGAGCCTCATGATTGCCTACACCTTCGGCCCGCTGCTGTTCGGCTGGTACGGCATCTTTCTCGCGCCGATGCTGCTCGTGCTGACCGTCCACTTCGGACGGCTGGTCCTCCCCGAACTCATCGACGGTGAACCCCTCCAGCCGTACGCGGTCGATCCCGGCGTGTTCACCGAGGAGGCGTCCGGCGAAGCTACCGCTGACGACGACGCCGAATCGGATACGTGACAGCCCCGAGGAAGTCGAAGGTCGTCACTCGTCGAATCGAGTGCAAAAGGAAGCAAGCCACGCGAAAATCGCGTGGATGCTTGCCGCCCTGAATTGGTCCCCGCTGACGCTTCGGCCCTCCAGACGAAGCGTCATCGACTACTGAGTGATCCCTACGCATAAAGATACCGCCTCGCCGCTACATATGTTCGTCTTCCAACACCCAGCCGAGCGCGCGCTTGTAGTACGTGAACATCTGCCGGACGCCGTCGTGACGCAGTTCCTCGTCGTCGAGTTGCTCGCGGAGGAACTCGTACTGCTCGCGAACCTCGTCTTCGTCGCGCATACCTGCAGTGGCGGGACGAAGACCTGTAGCTTCTCCGGAGCGTCGGCGTTTATTGTCGGCTGTAACTGTTTCAGAAGATGCGCCACCTCTGGGTGGCGCATCTCTTGATCGACTTACAGCCGGCAATATTTTGTTGCCGCCCGGCCAACGGCGGGTATGAAGGTTCGCGGCCAGCGGGAGTGTCAGGCTTGTGGCCACCGGTGGTCGTACTACGAGACGGGAAGCGTGGCGTGTCCGGCCTGCGAGAGCCTCCGGAGTGCCGGCGTCGACGGCCGGACGCTCCACACGGACGCCCCGACGACGCTCGATTTGTCCCCGTATCGTGCGGCGTGGGCCGACGACACCCTCGCCGACCACGTCGAGGAGTGCAAAGGCGACCTCCGGGAGTATCTCCGCCAGCGAGGGTTCGTCGACGGCGGCAGCCTGCGACCGTTGGACGACACCGTCCTCGCGGCCAACGAACTCCTGCAGGTTATCGACTGCTTCGGCCGAGAACGCGATCCGACCGACGACGACGAACGCTACCTGCTCGCCTTGCTTCGAGGGGCTGACGACGGTGAACGCCCGCCGCCGGAGGACGTATCGTCGGCGTGGACGCAGGCCCGCGGTCTCGGCTACGCGAACGCCATCGCGGACTACCGACGGGACGTGAGCGACTGGCTCGACGAGCATCCCGACGCGGAGGCTCGGCGGACATTGGGGACGATCCACGAACGCGTCAAGCGGGTACAGGCGCTGCAGGGCGACGTGTCGCCGACCGAAGCGGAGTCGCTGGTGCGTGCGACCCGTGAAGTGGGGACGTATCTGCTGGAAGGGGAGGAGTCGTCGCTCGCGGCCGCACGGGAGCGGCTTCGGTGAGTGCCTACCGGCCGGGAGCGACGATGACGACGCTCGCGGCCCCACGGGAGCGGCTTCGGTGAGTGCCTACCGGCCGGGAGCGAC